>JGI24890J29729_1000332_pt1 | contig 33108 bp, 30 predicted proteins | sample FreactcultureFD7_FD_29729 | JGI IMG/M metagenome (IMG submission 29729)
TCAGGTGCGCCCGTTTTGTTTGATGCTTCAGCAGGCGCGGCGAATCAGCGTGCCGCCACGTCCGGATTGAGCAGGTTGGGCGGACGCTGGCCCGACAGCGCCGCGATCAGGTTGCCAGCTGCACAGTTGGCCATGGCCAGGCGCGTGGGCGTAGAGGCGCTGGCGATATGCGGCGTCAGCACGACGTTGCTCAGGTCGAGGAATTCCGGCTTGAACGACGGTTCATTCTCGAACACATCCACCCCGGCCGCCGCGATACGGCCTTCACGCAAGGCGGCGATCAGCGCTGCATCATCGACGATGCCGCCGCGCGCGATGTTGGTGAGCGTGGCGGTCGGCTTCATCAGCGCCAGCTCCGGGGCGGCAATGGTGTGGTGCGTGTCCTTTGAGTAAGGCAATACCAGCACGACGTGGTCGGCCTGTTGCAGCAGCTCTTCCTTGCTGACGTAGCGGGCGTTGTTGGCGCGCGCTTCCAGCTCGGGTGCCAGGCGCGAACGGTTGTGGTACAGCACCTGCATGTCGAAGCCCAGCGAACGGCGGGCGATCGCCTGGCCGATGCGGCCCATGCCGATGATGCCCAGGGTCGCCCCATGGATGTCCGGGCCGACGAAGCTGTCATAGCTCCACTTCTTCCACTTGCCGGCGCGCAGGAAGTGCTCGGATTCGGTGATGCGGCGCGCAGCCGCCATCATCAGGGCCCAGCCGAAGTCGGCGGTGGTTTCATTGAGCACGTCGGGCGTGTTGGTGGCCATGACGCCAGCTTTTGTAGCGGCAGCAACATCGATGTTGTTGTAGCCCACGGCCATGTTGCAGACCGCCTTCAGTTGCGGATTGGCGGCGAAGAGCGCAGCCGTCACCGGCTCGCTCGGAGTGGTGAAGAGGCCGTCCTTGCCATTGGCCTTGGCCAGCAGCTCATCGGCGCTGTAGATGCGGTCATCCTGGTTGGATTCGACCTCGAAATGCTGCTCCAGGCGCGCCAGGACTTCAGGGAAGACGGCGCGGGCGACGAAGATCTTGGGTTTCATGCGGGTCTCGTGGTCTCGGTTTCGTTATCGGAAGAAAGCGGGGGTAGCACTCAGAAGAACAGGAAGCTCATGACGATGAACAGCGGCACCAGGATGCCCACCGACCACGCCATGTAGCCGAAGAAGCTGGGCATGCGGATACCGCGCTCCTCGGCGATGGCCTTGACCATCATGTTGGGCGCATTGCCGATATAGCTGTTGGCCCCCATGAAGACGGCACCGGCGGAGATGGCCGCCAGCGTCGAGGCCAGCGGCCCCATCAGTTCCCGCGCATCGCCGGAGGCGGTGTTGAAAAACACCAGATAGGTCGGCGCATTGTCGAGGAAGGAAGACAGCACGCCCGTCATCCAGAAATACATCACGTCGTCCGGTTTGCCGTCCGGGCCGGTCACGGCGTGCACCACGGCGGCAAACGCGCCCTGCTCGCCCGCCCGCAGCATGGCGATCACCGGGGCGATGGTCAGAAAGATGGCGGCAAAGAGCTTGCCCACCTCCAGCATCGGGCCCCAGCCGAAGTCATTGCCAGCGCGGGCAGCTCTCGGCGTCAGCCACAGCGACAGCAGGATCACGCCCAGCAGCGCGCCATCCCGCAGCAGGTTCTGCCATTCCAGCGGCGTGCCCAGCACCTCGGTCGCCACACCTGGCTTCCACAAGCCGCTCATCAGTACCAGACCGACCACTGCGCCCAGCAGCAGGAAATTGAACTTGCCTTCCAGCCGCAGCGCCGAGTCCGGCGTGGGATCGAGCGGGCGGCGCTCTTCGCGGTTGAGATAGAAATGGCGATCCAGCAGATAGAAGATCAGCAGCAGCGCACCGCACAGGAAGGCCATCGGCCCCAGCAGATGGCGCGCGGTCCAGAAGAAATCCACGCCCTTGAGGAAGCCCAGGAACAATGGCGGATCGCCCTGCGGCGTCAGTGAGCCGCCTGCATTTGCAACCAGGAAGATGAAGAACACCACCACGTGGACCGTGTGCTTGCGGTCATCATTGGCGCGGATGAGCGGGCGGATCAGCAGCATGGCCGCACCGGTCGTGCCCATGACGCTGGCCAGCAAGGTGCCCAGTGCCAGCAGTCCGGTGTTGAGTGCGGGCGTGCCATGCAGGTTGCCGCGTACGCAGATGCCACCGGCCACGGTGAAGAGCGCGGTCAGCAGGATGATGAAGGGAAGGTATTCCGCCACCAGCGCATGCACGCTGATGGCCAGAGCCGCATGCGCACCATGCAGGGCCGCAAACGGCAGCAGGAAGGCCAGCGCCCAGGCCCCGGCGATCTTGCCGAAATGGTGATGCCACATGGCCGGGGCCAGCAGCGGCAGCACGGCAATGGACAGCAGAACGCCCGCGAACGGCAAGGCCCAGGCCAGGGACAGCCCGGCACCGTCCAGATCGGCGGCTTGGGAAACGGCGGGCAGCATCGATGCCAGGATTGCGGAGAGACGAATTGTGAGAGCTCTGATCTGCAAATGAAGGTCCTGATGGCAAATAGAGGTGGTGGCCGTCACGCGAGAATCTGCGGCCAGAGGGAGCCACACTATACCAGCCACGCGAGCGCGCCCGAAGCGAAAGCCGGGCATGCGAAAAAATTTCAAGTATGCATGCCCCTGCGTCAACTGCGCAGCTGGCTCCACACCTCACCAAGCGTGACTGCATCGGGCCATACCAAGGACAGCAGCAGTCCGCTCGCGCTCACCAGCAGCAGCACCGCGAGGAAGGGTCGCCAGGTGCGCTGCACGGCCGTCTCCAGCCAGTGGCGATCGGTACGGTAGCCGAAGCGCCGATACAGCCCGGCCGCCAGCAATGCGTCGAAGATCAGTTCGGAAAACAGCACGGGGGCCATGCCCAGCATGGTGACGACGGAATACAGCGCGGCAGCGATGAGCGAGACCACCGACACTGCGAAGATCAACAAGCCCAGTGCTTCGCCCAGGTCGATGCCGTCCGCCAGGCCCGCCGCATCGCCCCCGTCAGCAAGACTGAAATCCACATTGGCGCTGGCCCCGCCGCCGTCGAAGCTGCCACCACCGCCCTGCCACTGATGCGCAGACTTGGACAAGGAAATATTGAGGGGTATATCGCCGAGGAAACCGGCATCGATTCCGGAGCCGTCATTGCGGCGGTTGCGCCCGTCCTGCTCCGGCTGCACGCCTGACGCGAACTGCGCGCCCGCGCTGGTGGCCAACCCGGTCCCGGCCAGCGCCCTGCGCCGGTCGCGCCGCCGCAGCAGCCACAGCCAGACCGACAGCATCAACAGGAAACCCGGATACGCCACCAGGCAGGCCAGCCCATAGCGCAGTCCCATGTTGTGCCAGCCATGCCGCAGCATCCATGCCGAGGCGAGCAATCCGAGACTGGCGGCGAGCGTGATGAGCAGCAGCATGAACAGGCGCGGGAAGCCCCGATGGCTGATCTTGCGGCTCAACCGCAGCGTCCGTACCCGACGGAACAACATCGGCTTCTTCAAGCTCCGCCTCCCCGATGCCGCATCACTCCGTCCCCGGTCAGGCCTTGATCTGGAACACCTGGCGCAGATAATTCACATAGGCCGGGTCATCGCACATGTTCTTGGAAGGCGTATCGGACAGCTTGGCCACCGGCTGGCCATTGCAGCGGACCATCTTCATGACCACCTGCAGGGGCGTGTAGCCCAGGTCATTGGTGAGATTGGTGCCGACGCCGAAGGCCACCTTGGCGCGATCCTTGAAGCGCAGGTAGAGCGCACGCACCTTGTCGAAGTCCAGGCTGTCGGAGAACACCAGCACCTTGCTGGATGGATCGACACGGTTGTCACGGTAGTGCTGGATCAGGCGCTCGCCCCACTCAAACGGATCGCCCGAATCATGGCGCGCGCCGTCGAAGAGCTTGCAGAAATACATGTCGTAGTCGCGCAGGAAGGCATCCATGCCATAAACGTCCGAGAGCGTGATGCCCAGGTCGCCGCGATACTCGCGCGCCCACATCTCAAAGGCGAACGTCTGCGAATCACGCAGGCGCGGTCCGAGCGCCTGACAGGCCTGCAGGTATTCATGCGCCATGGTGCCCAGCGGGGTCAGGTCATGCTGCATGGCGTACATCACGTTGGAGGTACCGGCGAAGTGGTCCCCCATATGCTGCTTCATCTCGTCGATGACCTCGGCATGCCAGCTGCGCGAGAAGCGGCGGCGGGTGCCGTAATCGGCGATCTTGCAGCCGGCCAGTTCGGCATCATCGGTGATGACCGACATCTTCTTGCGCAAGCGCGCCCTGCCCTCTTCCAGATCGGGCGAGCGCTGGGTCGCGCGGAAATACACTTCATTGACGATGGCCAGCACCGGCACTTCGAACATGATGGTGTGCAGCCACGGCCCCTTCACCTGGATCTCGATCTCGCCATTGCCGGCCGGATCAGGCTGGACCGTGATGTATTTTTCGTTCAGGTGGAACAGGTCGAGGAAGTCGACGAAGTCGCTCTTGATGAAGCGCAGGCCGCGCAGGTAATTCAGTTCATCTTCCTTGAAACGCAGGCGGCACAGCGCGGCAATCTCGGCGCGAATCTCGTCGACATAGGGTGTCAGGTCGATGTGCTCGTTGCGGCATTTGAACTTGTATTCGACCTGCGCGCCGGGGAAGTGATGCAGGACCACCTGCATCATCGTGAATTTGTACAGGTCAGTGTCGAGTAAGGATGTGATGATCATGAAGTCCGGATGCGGACATGCCGCATGCTGCCATGTTGATGGTCCACGTGCATGAGGGCTGCCCCGGAGCGCGCCGCTTCATGCGTTGGCCACGCCCTGAAGCGTCGCGACCGCTATCTTAACCGAGATCGCACAAAGCAAAGCCCCCTGCCATGAGGGGGCTTTGACGAGGCCGAGGGCGGCGAAAGACCGGATCACTTGCCCGCTGAAGCCGGACGGCGTCCACGCACATAGGTCGGCGGCGGCAGGTAGGCCGTACCATCGAGGTAGCGCCATTCGCGCATGGTGCTGCGTCCGTCCTTCTGGGAGACCAGGCCGATGAAGGCACCCATCGTGGATTGCTGGTCCAGCGCGCGGAAGCTCAACTCACCCAGCGGCGAGGACCAGTGCAGGCCGCGCAGGGATTCCAGCAGCACTTCGCCATCCCCGCCTTCGCTCTTCTTCAGGCCGCCCGCAATGGCCATCATGGTGCTGTAACCCAGCACCGCCGACAGTTGCGGACGTTCGCTGAACTTCTTCAGATAGGCTTCCAGGAAGCGCTGGTGCTCCGGCGTATTGATCTGGTCCCACGGGTAACCTACGGCCACCCAGTCGCGAATGGCTTCACTCTGGCTGGGATCGAGGCTCTGCGCACCGGCCGAGCTCATCGACACCACCCGCACACCGGCAAACAACTGCTGGCGATTGCCGGCCTGCACGAACTTCTGCAGGTCCTCGCCGAAGGTGGCATTGAAGATGGCGTCCGGACGCGACTGGCGGATCGCCCGCGCCACATCGTCGGCCTTGATCTTGCCCATGGCCGGCCATTGGTCGCTGACGAATTCCACATCTGGACGCGCCTGTTTCAGCAGCATCTTGAAGCTGGCCACGGCGCTCTGGCCGTATTCATAGTTGGGGGCCACCATGGCCCAGCGCCGCCCGGGCATGCGTGCAGCCTGCTCGGCCAGCATCGCGGCCAGCATGTAGGTCGAGGGGCGCACGCGGAAGGTGTAGCGATTGCCCTTGTCCAGCGTGACCGCATCGGACAGGGCATCACCCACCACCAGCACGGTCTTGCTGCGCGCGGCTTCGCGCGCCACCGCCAGGGCCACATCGGAGAGCATGGTGCCGGTCAGCACCTCCACATGCTCCTTGCTGACCAGTTCGCGGGCATTGCGGGCGGCCTGGTCGGCATCGCCCTGGTCGTCGCGGCTGATGAGCTGCAAGGGACGGCCATGGATGCCGCCGGACTCGTTGATCTGCTCGAGTGCCAGCGACAGTCCGTTGCGATAGGCCTGTCCGGCGGTGGACGCTCGCCCCTGGCTGTTGATCTCACCGATACGGATCGGCTCGACAGCACCGGCACTCAAGGGCAGCACAAGGGAAACGGCGACGGCCAGCGCGCCGAGCAGGGCCGGCAGCAGCGAAAGACGGAATCGGGGGGAGGACTGGGGACCTGCAGCGTTCACGCCGGGACTTCCTTCTGGTGATGTGCGACAAGCGGCACCATGCCGGCGGACCTGGCTCCATGGGCTGGAACCGCAGGCCACAAGACCCTGGCGGCGGCTGGGCTTATCGCGAGCTTGTTTATTTACTTATACGTAATCTGTATAAGCCTCATTTGTGGGAAAAATCGAATTACCTTAAAATACAAGGCTTTGCGGCGGGTTGCGCAGCAGCATCATGAGAGGCTTCCTGAGTCCTCCACGACAGCGTCCACAAGACGCCCGATGCCAGCCCAAGCACCTCAACCACAGGTTGACCAGCCGCAACATGATTTTAACCGTGCCATATTGCCATCAATTGCGGCGCAGTTAGCCATCGGTTTGAAGAAATTTTACAGATAGGACAGTTATGACCCACGTTGTCACCGATTCCTGCGTCCGTTGCCGCTATACGGATTGCGTGGATGTTTGCCCGGTGGATTGTTTCCGCGAAGGCCCCAATTTCCTCGCGATTGACCCGGATGAGTGCATCGACTGCGCCGTCTGCGTGGCCGAGTGCCCGGTCAATGCGATCTACGCGGAAGAAGACGTGCCGGCCGACCAGCAGCAATACATTGCCCTGAACGCCGATCTGTCCCGCAGCTGGCCCTCCATCACCAAGACCAAGGCACCGCTGCCGGAAGCCGAGGAATGGAAGGACAAGACCGACAAGCTGCAATACCTGCAGCGCTGATTCCTGCGGAGAATCAAGTGGACCGGGCCTGTCCCGGTCGACAATGGCGGTTGCGCATCCAGCCCGGCAGTTTCATCGCCACGCCAGATGCGCAGCCGTTTGCATTTGGCCGCCAGCAATACCCCTGAGAGCCTCATGGCCGGGCTGAACTGCCCGCTGCTGCGCCGTCCTGTTGCGCTCTCGGCAAGCATTTCGCATCTCTTTTACCTGGCCTCTCCCCCGCCAGCGGCCCTGCCGCCAGCCAGCGCCCAGCGCAAGAGGGAAAAGCCGCTCTACTGATCTGATCTACTGAAACAGGAATATCAAGAAAATCATGGAAAACAATGTCCAGACTGCGGCAGTCAACGGTGTCATCGATGCCGACGCCGTCATCATCGGCGCCGGCCCGGTCGGCCTGTTCCAGGTGTTCGAACTCGGCCTGCTGGAAATCAAGGCGCACGTGATCGATTCGCTGCCGGTGGTCGGCGGCCAGTGCGTGGAGCTCTATCCGGACAAGCCCATCTATGACATCCCGGCCGTGCCCGTCTGCACCGGCCAGGAACTGACCGACAACCTGTTGAAGCAGATCGAGCCCTTCTCGCCCACCTTCCACCTGGGCCAGGAAGTGACCCTGGTGAACAAGCGTGAAGATGGCCGTTTCGACGTCGAAACCTCCACCGGCACCAAGTTCATCACCAAGACCATCTTCATCGCTGCCGGCGTGGGCTCGTTCCAGCCGCGCACCCTGAAGGTCGAAGGCATCGAGCAGTTCGAAGGTTCGCAGGTGTTCTACCGCGTCAAGGACCCGGCCCTGTTCGAAGGCAAAAACATCGTCATCTGCGGCGGCGGCGACTCCGCCCTGGACTGGGCCCTGAACTTCGTGGGCAAGGCTGAATCGGTGATCCTGCTGCACCGCCGTGAAGAATTCCGCGCTGCCCCGGCCTCGGTGGCTAAAATGAAGGAACTGTGCGAACAGTACGAGATGCAGCTGGTCATCGGCCAGGTCACCGGCACCGAGATCAAGGATGGCAAGCTGTCCGAAGTCAAGGTCACGGGCGCGGATGGCGTCACCCGCCGCCTGCCACTGGACATGCTGCTGGTGTTCTTCGGCCTGTCGCCCAAGCTGGGCCCGATCGCCGAGTGGGGCCTGGAGATCGAACGCAAGCAACTGAAGGTGATGGATACCGAGAAGTTCGAGACCAACGTCCCGGGCATCTTCGCCGTGGGCGACATCAACACCTATCCGGGCAAGAAGAAGCTGATCCTGTCGGGCTTCCACGAAGCCGCGCTGGCCGCCTTCGGCGCTGCGCCCTACATCTTCCCGGAAAAGAAGATCCACATGCAGTACACCACCACCTCGCCCAAGCTGCACAAGATCCTGGGCGTGGAAAGCCCGGTCTTCGACTGATTTTCCGTCGCCAGACCACCCGTGCCGCTGCAAGCGGCCTGCAGAGCCCCCGTCCGGTACGGGGGCTTTTTGTTTATGAAGGTTTTTGCAGAAACCTGTGGGGCCCGCACCACTGGTCTGACCAGCAAGCGGGGCGTAAGGCAAAGCGTGCTATGCTACCGCGTCGCAACAAGGAAAAAGTTGACAGAGTAGACATAATATGAAGTCTGTCAGCCGATGATCGTCGCCAAACGTTTGTGGCACATGCTTGCTGCGCACCCGGTCCGGGTTATCCATCCGGACGGGGAAGCCAGCCGGTGCTTGTATAAAGGTCAGCTATGCTTTATCAACTGCATGAACTCAATCGCGCGTTCCTGAACCCCATGATGCAATGGGCCGAAACCTCGGCCAAACTGTTCTCGGACCCGGTTTCCCCGCTCGCCCACACCCCTTTCTCGCAACGTATCGCCGCCGGCTATGAGTTGCTGTATCGCCTCTCCAAGGAATACGAGAAGCCCCTCTTCAACATCGGCGAAGTGCCCGTTGACGGCAAGCCGGTCGGTATCACGGAGGAAGTGGTCGAAGAGAAGCCCTTCTGTCGCCTGATCCATTTCAAGAAGGACCTCTCGGCCCGCCAGAGCGCCGCCTTGAAGCAGCCCACCGTGCTGGTGGTGGCGCCGCTGTCCGGCCACCACTCCACCCTGCTGCGCGAGACCGTGCGCGCGCTGCTGCAGGAACATGACGTCTTCATCACCGACTGGACCGACGCCCGCATGGTGCCGGTCGAAGCCGGTGAATTCCACCTGCACGATTATGTTTATTACGTGCAGGACTTCATTCGCACCCTGGGCCCGGACGTGCACGTCATTTCCGTCTGCCAGCCCACCGTGCCGGTGCTGGCGGCCATTTCGCTCATGGCCAGCGCCAACGATCCCAAGCTGCCCAAGAGCATGACCATGATGGGCGGCCCCATCGATGCCCGCAAGTCGCCCACCGCCGTCAACGACCTGGCGACCGAAAAGCCCTTCTCCTGGTTCGAAAACACGGTGATCTACAGCGTGCCGGCCAATTACCCCGGCTTCGGCCGCAAAGTCTACCCCGGCTTCCTGCAGCATGCCGGCTTCGTGGCCATGAACCCGCGCCGCCATGCCCAGAGCCACTGGGATTTCTACATGCACCTGCGCGATGGCGACGATGCCTCCGCCGAAGAGCACCGCAAGTTCTACGACGAGTACAACGCCGTGCTGGACATGCCGGCCGAGTTCTACCTGGAGACCATCAAGGTGGTGTTCCAGGACTTCAACCTGGCCCGTGGTACCTGGGAGATCGAAGGCAAGCTGGTGCGTCCGCAGGACATCAAGTCGGTCGCCCTGTTCACCATCGAAGGCGAGCTCGATGACATCTCCGGTTCCGGCCAGACCCAGGCGGCGCAGGAACTGTGCAGCAGCATCCCGAAGGCGCGCAAGCAGCATTTCACGGTGCCCAAGGCCGGTCACTACGGCATTTTCTCGGGCCGCCGCTGGCGCGAGATCGTCTGCCCGAAGATTGGCGAATTCATCCGCGCCAACGCGTAACGCAGCGCGTTGAGGCAAAACGGCACCCCGTCCCCACGGTGGTGCCGTTTTGCTTTGTGGCTGCGGCATGACTTGACGGCGGTTTGGCCGGATAATAGCGCCCTTGTCCCGTTGAATTGCCTGACCGCCGTGCCGCCATCCGCCACCACCGCCTCTGCCACCCTGGCCGACCGCCTCGAAGACCTGCTGCCGCAAACCCAATGCACCAAATGTGGCTACCCGGCCTGCCGTCCCTATGCCGAGGCCATGGCCGAGGGGCTTGCTTCCTATAACCAGTGCCCGCCCGGTGGCCAGGAAGGCGTGGCGCGGCTGGCGCAACTGCTGGGCAAACCGGTGATCCCGCTCAATCCCGCCAACGGCAGCGAACAGCCACGCCGCCTGGCGCTGATCGATGAAGCCGTCTGCATCGGCTGCACGCTCTGCATCCAGGCTTGCCCGGTCGATGCGATTGCCGGTGCGGCCAAGCAGATGCATACGGTGATCGAATCGCTCTGTACCGGCTGCGACCTGTGCGTAGCGCCCTGCCCGGTCGATTGCATCAGCATGGTCGAGGCCACGCCAGGCCGCACCGGCTGGCAGGCCTGGAGCCAGGAACAAGCCGATGCCGCCCGCGCGCGCCATGACTGGCGCACCCTGCGCCTGCAGCGCGAGAAGGAAGAGAACGATGCCCGTCTGGCCGCCAAGGCCGTGGCCAAGCTCAAGGAAGTGGAAGCAGCGGCGGCAGGCACGCCCGAGGAACAAGCCGAACTGGCCCGCAAGAAAGCCATCATCCAGGCCGCCATGGAACGCGCGCGCCTGAAGAAACTGCAAGCCGAACAAGCCAGCCCCCAGCCCGACAGCCCACAACCATGAATCCGACCAAACGCCGCGAGATCTTCGAGCGCCTGCGCCAGGCCAACCCCACGCCCACCACCGAGCTGGAATACACGACACCGTTCGAGCTGCTGATTGCCGTGCTGCTGTCGGCCCAGGCGACCGATGTGTCGGTGAACAAGGCCACGCGCAAGCTCTATCCGGTGGCCAACACGCCCGAGGCCATCTACAGCATGGGCGTGGACCAGCTCATGCCCTATATCCAGACCATCGGGCTGTATCGCACCAAGGCCAAGAACGTGATCGAGACCTGCCGCATCCTCATCGAGGAACACGGCGGCGAGGTACCGGAGTCGCGGGAAGCGCTGGAAGCCTTGCCGGGGGTCGGCCGCAAGACCGCCAACGTGGTCCTCAACACCGCCTTCGGCCATCCCACCATCGCGGTGGATACGCACATCTTCCGCGTCTCCAACCGCACCGGCATTGCACCGGGCAAGGATGTGGACGAAGTCGAGCGCAAGCTCATCAAGTTCGTGGCCCCGGAATTCCGCCAGGATGCGCATCACTGGCTGATCCTGCATGGCCGCTACACCTGCATCGCGCGCAAGCCGCAATGCTGGAACTGCCTGATTGCCGACCTCTGCGAATTCAAGCAGAAAACGCCACTTCCGGCCAAGGGCGTCTGAGAACGCGCTAGCGCGGAAGCCCGTACAGACGCGTGACCGGCACCCAGCGCTGGTCCTGAACTTCATACAGGGTAAAAGTCGGGTTGAGCAGATCCCCTTCCTCGTTGAAGGCCACCGGTCCGCTCACGCCCTCGAAGCGCAGCCGATGCATGGCCCGGGCCACCGCATCCGGATCGATGCTGCCGGCCTGGCGCAGGCCCAGCAGGATGGACTGCGCAGCTTCATAGGCGAAGACCGCATAGAGGTCGATGTCGGAATCGAAAGCTTCGCTGTAGCGCTGGCGGAACTGCCGCCAGCCGGGCATCTTGTCCTGTGGCGGCCCCGGCTCCAGTATCAGCGTGCCATTGGCATCGGGTCCGGCCCGCATCAGGAAAGGCAGCCCCAAGGTCCCGGGCGAGGCCATCAAGCGAGCGTCAATCTTCAGGCGCCGGATGGACTTGGCCAGCACCCCGGCCTGCCAGTCCAGTCCGCCGAAGAAGATCAGGTCGGGCTTGAGCGCACGCGCCTGCAGCAATGGCTGGTTGAAATCCGAGGTCTTGTCGCTGACGTTGAAATGCGCCAGGACCTTGCCGCCCTGCGTCTCGATTTCACGCCCGAACTGTTCGGCCAGGCTCTGGCCGAACGGCGTGCGGTCATCGATGATCACCACGGAGCGCACCGCCAGCTTGTCGACTACGTAGCGTGCCGACCAGCGCCCCAGGCTTTCGTTGTTGGGAATGGTGCGAAAAATGCGCGGATAGGACAGTGCCGTGAGCTTGCGGCTCATCGCCGAGGGCGTCACCTGGATCACGCCGGCAGCATGGTAGAGCGGCGCGGCCACCAGGCTAGTGCCGCTGGTCCAGTGCCCGACCACACCGATGACGCGCTGGCCGACCAGATAGCGCGCCACGTATTCGGCCGTGCCCGGATCGGCGCGATCATCCTGGGCCACCAGCTTGATCCGGTAATGCTTGCCAGCGATGACCACACCGCGCCGGTTGGCCTCATCCAGCGCCAGTTGCACGCCATTGCGCATGCTGCGGCCCACGCCCATGGAGGGGCCGCTCAAGGGGCCGGCAAAGCCGATGGCCAGGGTGGATTCGTCGGCCGGCTGCTCGTCGCTGGCCGTGCTCGCCTTGGCCGACGCCGAAGGGGCCGCCAGCGCAGCCTGCGCGCAGCAGCCCAGCAGGGCCAGCACGATACAGAGCAAGGGCCGCGTCCATGTCCGGGGACGGCGCACAGGCCGAATCAGGCTTCCGCCAAAAAGCATGCATGCTTCCTTCTCGCTGCCCGGCCTTGCGTTTACCCCCATCGCGCCAGGGCGATGCTGCCGGGTACTGCATTGGATGGATTATTCAGATGCTTGTCGTAGGGAAAGAATATTACTTCATCTGGACCTGTCGTGCCGCAGGCCTTGGCCGGCCTCCTGAAGCGGGCGGCAGACCAGCGTAGAATAGCGCTTTATCCCCGATTGATACACCGCCATGTTCACGCCGTCCCAGCACGATGTCCGCCGCTTCTTCTGCGAAGCCTACCGCAAGCACCAGGGCAACCAGGTACTGACGCCCCTGGAAGCCATCGCCCGCGACTGGATCCTGCAGCATCCGGAATACCACGATGCCCTGCGCGACGTTGAGGAAGCACTGGCGGCCGACTATTCGATCGAACGCGGCCAGAGCAATCCCTTCCTGCATCTGTCGATGCACCTGTCGATCACGGAACAGATCTCCATCGACCAGCCTCCCGGCATCCGTGGCGCCTTCCAGCTGCTGGCCCAGCGCCGTGGCTCGGAGCACGATGCCCATCATGAAATCATGGAAGCCCTGGGCGAAATGATCTGGAACGCCCAGCGCAATGGCATGCCGCCGGATGGGGCGGCTTATATCGAGAATATCAAGCGGCGGGCGCAGGGATAAACCCTCACGCGCACAACAAAAAGCCACGCCGCAACTCTCTTGCGGCGTGGCTTTCTTTCATACGCTTTCCTATGCAACAGGCGCAGCTTACTTGCGCACCACCAGGCTCCCCGGCAGGCTGTGCAGATAAGCCGCGATATCGTTGATGTCGCGATCCGTGAGCGGCTTGGCCTGGCCGGACATGATGGCGTTGTTGCGGCCATTCATGGCGGTGTCGCCCCGGCGGTAGGCCGTCAGGGCATGCTTGAGGTAGTCCGCATGCTGGCCGGCCAGCTTCGGATAGCCCGGATCGATGGGCGAGTTGTAGTCCTTGCCGTGGCAGGAGGCGCAGTTGTACTTCTCCACCAGCGCACGGCCATTGGCCACATCGGCGGCACTGGCCGCTTGCGACAGCAGGGCTGTGGCGCCCAGCAGCGACAGGGCAATCAGGTTTTTCTTCATCTCGTGGCTCCCCTTACTTCTGCTGCGAATAGTAGGCGGCCAGGTCGGCGATGTCCTGGTCCGACAGGCTGGCGGCCACGCCCATCATCGAAGGATGCTTGCGCTCCCCCTTCTGGTAGGCGCGCAGCGCGTTCTCGATGTACCTGGCGGACTGCCCGCCCAGCATCGGCACCTGGTAGACCTCGGGATAGCTGGCTTTGTAGCCGGGGATGCCATGGCAACCAATGCACATGGAGACTTTGTTTTCAGCGGCCTTGGCGTTGCCGACGATGTCGGCCGCGGACGCGCTGCCGAGCACGCCAGCCAGGGCAAGAAACACGAGGTGTTTTTTCATGTGAGCAGGGTAAGTGATTGGACTTCCCATCCGCCCCGCCTCAACCTCGGCGCGGCGGACACCCGACGAAACGCATCTTTTGCTGCCAGCGGCAAACTTTATCGTGCTTGTTCGATTGCCCTGGTATTGCAGGTTTGGCTCTTCTGCTATGGCTCAACCGGTGTTTCGGCTCAAGCTTGTCTCTCCACTCCCCCTGCCTTGCGCAAAAAACGCTTTCGATTCTAACCAATAAAACCGGCAGCGTCATCCCTGCCCGCAAACCCTCACCAACAGACGCAATCGCCCGCCAGGCAAGGCCGGGCGGGCGATCGACGCATTATATGCGCTGCAATATTAACGCTATGGCATCTGGCTGATGCCAACGCTAGGCGACATGCCGCGTAGCCTGGACGTGCATATCTTGCCCACGTTCAAGTGAAGCCAGGCGCGGTTGCCGGTTGTCCTGGCGCGCGCCACCCTCCCCTTCGTCGTCGTCGTCCTCGTCTTCTCCGGCGTCATCCTGCACTGCCGCATCCGTTTTTTGCGGAAGAATGAAGAACAAGGGCCGGACGACGAAACGGCGCAACACCGCCCGCATGGCGATATTGCGGGCGCGGCGCGGCAAGTCGCGCGAGCGCAGCGCCAGCGCCAGTGCGCAGGCGAAGGCCACCGCCACCGACAACAGGGCCGTCGCAGCCACACCGCCGGCAGCCAGCCAGAAGGCGGGCGTCATCAGGATTTCCCAGCCGAGGCTGAAGACCGCTGCCGTGAGCGTGCCAGCAGCCAAGGTCACATGGCGGATATCCAGCGGCAGGCTGAAGAAGGCCGCCACCACCGGTGCCAGCCCCAGCAGCACGGCCAGCGACAGGCTACCGGCGATGGTGGCCACGTTGCGCTCCAGCCAGGCGGCGCAGCGCTGGGCGCGCATGGCGCCGAGACCGTGCACCAGGCGGCGATGGTTGGACACCACTTCCCGGACCCGGCGCAGAGCAAACCAGTTGTCGGCAAAGCCGGCCGCGAGACTGGCCAGCCACAGCAACACCCCGGTCAGCGCGGCATACAGGGGCGTGGGGCCCACTAGCGAGAGCGCACCGATGGCCTGGCGCGCCTCGTTGGCCGGCATCGGCTGGCTGCCCAGCGCGAACCAGCCCAGGGCACACAGCGCGGCGGTGACCGGAATCACCGCCAGCAGATTGCCAAAGATACCCGCCGATTGCGAACGCAGCAGCTGGCCGGATTCGGCGATCAGGTCACGCATGCCCTCCGCATCCAGGTCCCCCATGCGCGAGGCCAGGGCCGGTGCGGTCACGGCCGGCTGGCGCGTGGCCAGCACGCCGCCCAGCGCGGCAATGAGCAGGAAACTGGCGGCGTAATTCAATGAAGCCAGCGCGCCATCGACAAAGTGCACCACGCCCAGTGTCGACAGGCTCTGCTTGACCAGCGCCGTGGCGGCGATGACTGCACCGCCCACCAGACCGGCCCGCATCACCCGGCGATAACCGGCACCGTCGCGGGCGATGGCCTGCTCCCGGTGATCGGCATTGCGCTCGACCATCTTGCGCGCCAGCAGGGCAAAACTGCGCCGCATCAGGCCGCGTACCGAGTCGCGGTGATGGTGGGCGGAGATCAGGTCGCACAGCAGCAACTGCATGCGCCCGGCTCCGGCCAGCGCCGCCGGCCGCGCCACCATGCCGGGCACGGCCGGGCTGATGACCGGACCAGGCACGCCGGAACGCACATCGATGAGCCGCCCGATGCGCTGCAAGTGCGCGCGCATGCGTTCGACGCGATACACCAGGCTCACCGAGACGCCGTATTCATCCAGGTGCGCATAGATGCGGTCGGTCTGCGCATGGCACACCGCGACCAGCATGCGCACGCTGCGCAAGGCGCCGAGGTCGCCCGGCTGGGCGCGCAGCCAGGCTTCCATCTCGCGCCGCAGCGCCAGGAAGGGCGTGGCGCGCATGGGCATCTTCGGTTCCAGCCGCTGGCGGAAGGCCGGGCTGATGCCATCGGCCACCACGGTGGTGGTCAGATAAGTGATGGCTTCCTCGATCTGCTGCCAGTACATGTGGGAGATGCCGTCATCGGCCATCAGCTTCCACAGCCGCTGCAGCAGTTCATTGTCCAGCTCCAGCAGCCAGGCGGCATCGTCCGGATCGGGGAACATGGCCGTAAACAGCGAAGAGAGGTCAGTGGGCGAAAGGTGGCGCGGCAGGATCAGCCGGGCCAGGCGTTCGCTCAGTTCGCCGAAGAAGCCGGGTTCGTGCGGCAGGCCAGTGGTGGAGAAAAGTTCGGGGCCGTTGGCTTCGCGCAAGGTCTTCTGCAGCGCGTTCTGGACCGCGCGCCGCACGTCGCGGTGCTGGTCCAGCCAGTCCAGCATGATGGCCAGCCGCTGGCGACGCACCTGGTGCCAGGCCTGGCGGTCCAGCAGCGACACCGCCGGGCGATGGCGCAGCCATTCAGCCACGTCGATCATCCAGTTGGCCCGCTCGTGCCAGCTGGCCGCCGGGTCGATGCGGCGCATCAGGACTTCCAGCTGCCGGCCGACATCATGCCGGTCCATGTAACGCGCCTGCATGCCGTGACGCATTCGTCTCCACACCACCAGCATCTTGAAGAAAAGAAATTTCATGGGCAGTGAGCGCCTGGGGCGCTGTCAGTTTGTTGCATGCGTAGCCCTTGATATAGGAACGATTGAGCAGAATTCAAGCCGTCGCAGGTGCGCCGGATTTGGCCGGCTTTTCCCTTATACTCGGAGAAATGTCCGGCGCGGCTGCTGCAATGCCGCATCTTTCCGGCAATCCAACCACAGCAACCTGACAAGGACAGCATCCATGCCAGATCATTCCGCCGCTTCATCCCATCCAGGCAAATTCACCGGCAGCGACAACTATGTTGCCACCGACGACCTCAAGCTGGCCGTCAATGCCGCCCTCACCCTGCAGCGTCCGCTGCTGATCAAGGGCGAGCCCGGCACCGGCAAGACCATGCTGGCCGAAGAAGTGGCCGCCGCCCTGGGCCGCCCGCTGCTGCAGTGGCACATCAAGTCCACCACCAAGGCCCAGCAGGGCCTCTACGAATACGATGCGGTTTCGCGCCTGCGTGATTCGCAGCTGGGCGACGAGCGCGTCAAGGACATCCACAACTACATCGTCAAGGGCGTGCTGTGGCAGGCCTTTACGGCCGAGGAGCCGGTGGTGCTGCTGATCGACGAGATCGACAAGGCCGACATCGAATTCCCCAACGACCTGCTGCGCGAAATCGACCGCATGGAGTTCTACGTCTATGAGACGCGCGAACTGGTGCGCGCCAAACACCGGCCGCTGGTGGTCATCACCTCCAACAACGAGAAGGAATTGCCGGACGCCTTCCTGCGCCGCTGCTTCTTCCACTACATCAAGTTCCCCGACAAGGAGACCATGCAGCAGATCGTTGACGTGCACTTCCCGCACATCAAGCGCGACCTGCTGGCGCGCGCGCTGGACGCTTTCTACCAGGTGCGCGAGGTACCGGGCATCAAGAAGAAGCCCTCGACCTCGGAACTGATCGACTGGCTCAAGCTGCTCATGGCCGAAGACATCCCGCCAGAAGCCCTGCACAGCCAGGACAACAAGGCCGTGGTCCCGCCCCTGCATGGCGCGCTGCTCAAGAACGAGCAGGATGTGCACCTGTTCGAGCGGCTGGTCTTCATGTCGCGCAACAACCGCTGAACCTGCCGCCATCCACCGGAGCCGCCATGCAATTCCTCTCGCCGATCACCTTGAAGGGCCAGTTCGCCACGATCGAGCCGCTGCATCCCGAGCACCACGATGCGCTCATTGCCGCCGTGTCGGATGGCAAGCTGTGGAAGCTCTGGTACACCGCCATCCCCAAGCCGGAAAACATGCGGGCCGAGATCGAACGCCGCCTGCACCTGCAGCAGCAGGGCAGCATGCTGCCCTTCGTGATCCGCCGCAATGACACCGGTGCGCTGTGCGGCATGACCACCTACATGAATGCCGACGTGGCCAACCGGCGCGTGGAGATCGGCTCCACCTGGTATGCCGCCAGTGCCCAGCGCACCGGCATCAATACCGAATGCAAGCTGATGCTGCTCACCCACGCCTTCGAGGACATGCACTGCATCGCCGTGGAGTTCCGCACCCACTGGATGAACCAGCAGTCGCGTGCCGCCATTGCGCGGCTGGGGGCCAAGCAGGACGGCATCCTGCGCAATCACCAGCGCATGCCGGATGGCTCCTATCGCGATACAGTGGTGTTTTCCATCATCGAATCGGAATGGCCGACGGTGCGCCGCCATCTCCAGTTCAAGCTGGGCCGCTGAGGCGGCTGCGGGATTGCATTCATGCTGATCGATTTCTTCTACACCGTGAAACAGGCTGGCGTACCGGCCTCGATCAAGGAATTCCTGACCCTCCTGGAGGCGATGGACAAGCAGGTCATTTCCCCTTCGCTGGATGAGTTCTACTTTCTCTCGCGCCTCACGCTGGTGAAGGACGAGGCGCACTTCGACAAGTTCGACCGTGCCTTCGGAGCCTACTTCAAGGGCATAGAAACGATCTTCGAGAAGCGCCCGGAGATTCCGCTGGAATGGCTGGTCAAGCAATTGCAGCGCGACCTCACGCCCGAGCAGAAGGCCGCCATCGAGAAGTTCGGTTACGACAAGCTCATGGATCGCCTCAAGCAACTGCTGGAAGAGCAGAAGGAACGCCACGAAGGCGGCAGCAAGTGGATCGGTACCGGCGGGGTTTCTCCCTTCGGCCACGGCGGCTTCAACCCGGAGGGCATCCGCATCGGCGGCAAAGGCGGCCAGCGCAGCGCGGTGAAGGTGTGGGAAGAACGCGAATACAAGGACTACGACGGCGAACGCGAACTGGGCACGCGCAACATCAAGGTGGCGCTGCGCCGCCTGCGCCGCTTCGCTCGTGAAGGACTGGACGAAGAACTGGCGCTGGACGACACCATCCGCGCCACCGCCAGCAACGCCGGCTACCTCGACATCCGCATGCAGCCCGAGCGCAAGAACAAGATCAAGGTGTTGATGCTGTTCGATGTGGGCGGATCGATGGATGACCACATCGCCCGCACCGAGGAACTGTTCTCGGCCGCACGGACCGAGTTCAAGAACATGGAATTCTTCTACTTCCACAACTGCGTGTATGACTACCTGTGGAAGAACAACCGCCGCCGCCACGCCGAGCGTTTCCCGACCTGGGATGTGCTGCGCAAGTACACGCCGGACACCAAGCTCATCTTCGTGGGCGATGCCACCATGAGTCCTTACGAAATCGTGCAGCCGGGCGGTTCGGTGGAATACAACAATGCGGAGGCGGGTGCCGAGTGGCTGCAGCGTTTTACTGGCACCTTCCCGCATTTCGTCTGGCTCAATCCCGAGCCGGAAGGCCTGTGGCAATACCGGCAATCAATCGCACTGATCCGCCAGCTCATGAACAACCGCATGTTCCCGCTGACCATGGATGGGCTGGAGGGAGCGATGCGATTGCTCAGCAAGTAACGGCTCAGGCTGCCACCGGGGTATAGCCCGCGTCCTCGATGGCCTCGGCAAACTGTTGCGCCGGCAGGCTGCTGTCGATGACCACGCGCTTGTCGGCCACTGCAATGTCGACCTTGGCATTGGCGTCCACGTCCTTGACAGCCTTGGTGATGACTCCTGCACAGTGGTTGCAGGTCATGTCGTTGACGGTGAAGGTGGTGCTCATGGCGTTTCCTTTCATGAAGTGAAGTCAATGACGGAAGCTTAAACCTTCCCACCACGGCAAGGTCAAGCGCAGCTTTGTGCATCCATGCGACAATCGGGCTTGACCTTGCCATCATGGGAAGGATGATGATGCAGGCCTTGATCCATCCTTCCGGAGTCGTTGCCATGCCCTCTTCCTCCCCTGCTGCCGCCGAGATCAGCCTCGATATCGAAGGCATGAGCTGTGCCTCCTGCGTGATGCGCGTGGAGAAGGCGCTCAAGAAAATCCCTGGCGTGACCGAAGTCAGCGTCAACCTCGCCACCGAGCGCGCCAGCATCGCCACAGCCGTACCCGTGGCCCCGGCTGCCCTGATTGCCGCCATCGAGAAGGCCGGCTATCAGGCGCACCAGCACATCCCTGAAGAAACCACCGCGCCGGCCAGCGCCAAGAAACAGCTGCCAAGCTGGTGGCCCGTGGCCGTCTCGGCCGCGTTGTCACTGCCGCTGTTGCTGCCCATGCTGCTGGCCCCGCTGGGCATCGGCTGGAGCCTGCCCCCGCTGTGGCAATGGCTGCTGGCCACGCCCGTGCAGTTCTGGCTAGGCTGGCGTTTCTATCACGCCGGATGGGGCGCGCTGCGCGCGCGTTCCGGCAACATGGATCTGCTGGTGGCGTTGGGGACCAGCGCGGCTTACGGGCTATCGGTCTGGCAATGGCTGAGCATGCCGGCCATGGGCGAGCACGCCATGGCCATGCCGCATCTCTACTTTGAAAGCTCGGCCGTGGTCATCACCCTGGTGCTACTGGGCAAATGGCTGGAAGGCCGCGCCAAGCGCCAGACGGCCGACGCCATCGCCGCCCTCAATGCGCTGCGTCCCGACCGTGCCCGCGTGCGCCGCGACGGACAAGACATCGACGTGCCGCTGGCCCGGGTGCGCGTGGGCGACCTGGTGGTGCTGCGTCCGGGCGAACGCGTGCCGGTCGATGGCATCGTCAAGGAGGGCCGCAGCCATCTGGATGAAGCCCTGCTGACCGGCGAGAGCCGCCCGCAAGCCAGGCAAGCCGGCGACCATCTGGCCGCCGGTGCCATCAATGCGGAAGGCGTGCTGGTCTTCGAAGCCACCGCCATCGGTGCCGAAACCATGCTGGCGCGCATCGTGCGCATGGTGGAACAGGCGCAGGCGGCCAAGGCGCCGATCCAGCGCCTGGTGGACAAGGTCAGCGCGGTCTTCGTGCCTGCGGTGCTGCTGCTGTCGGCCCTGACCTTCCTCGGCTGGGGCCTGGCGGCAGGCGACTGGCAACAGGCCCTGCTCAATGCGGTGGCGGTGATGGTGATCGCCTGCCCTTGCGCACTGGGCCTGGCCACGCCCACGGCCATCATGGCCGGCACCGGGGTGGCGGCACGCCACGGCATCCTCATCAAGGATGCGCAGGCGCTGGAGATCGCGCATCGGGTCGACGTGATCGCCTTCGACAAGACCGGCACGCTCACCGTGGGCCGCCCGCGCCTGACTGAACTGCAAGCCGCTGATGCTGCCGGACAGGATCAGGAGCATGCCTTGCTGGCCCTGGCCGCCGCCCTGCAAGCCCGCAGCGAACACCCGCTGGCGCGGGCCGTGCTGGAAGCGGCTGCGGCACACACCGACATCTCGATCCCGCAAGCCGGCCAGGTACGCAGCGTGGCCGGGCTGGGCATCGAAGGCCATGTCGATGGCCGCGCACTCTGCCTGGGCAGCAGCCGCTGGATGCAGCAATTGCAGGCCAGCGCTCCGGCCCTGCAAGCGCGTGCGGACCAGTTGCAGGCACAGGGCCGTACCCTGTCGTGGCTGGCCGAACGTGAGGCAGGCCATGTGCGCATCCTGGGCCTGCTGGCCTTCGGCGACGAGATCAAGCCCGGTGCGCAGCAAGCCATCGCCACCCTGCATGCCTTGGGTATCCGCACCGCCATGCTCAGTGGCGACAACCGGGGGGCCGCACAACAAGTGGCCGCCACACTGGGCATCCAGGATGTGCGCGCCGAAGTGCTGCCCGGCGACAAGGCCGAAGCGGTCGCTGCCCTGCGCGAAAACGGCGCGCATGTCGTGGCCATGGTCGGCGATGGCGTCAACGATGCCCCGGCGCTGGCTGCCGCCGATGTGGGCATCGCCATGTCCACCGGCACCGACGTGGCCATGCAGGCTGCCGGCATCACGCTGATGCATGGCGATCCCGGCCTGGCGGCAGACGCCATCGACATCTCGCGCCGCACCTACGGCAAGATTCGCCAGAACCTGTTCTGGGCCTTCATCTACAACCTGGTCGGGATTCCGCTGGCCGCGCTGGGCCTGCTCAACCCGATGCTGGCCGGGGCAGCGATGGCGTTTTCCAGCGTGAGCGTGGTCAGCAATGCCCTGCTGCTGCGCCGCTGGCGTCCGCATGGCCCCGCAAAAATGGAGAAGTGAACATGAATATCGGAGAAGCCGCTACTGCCTCGGGTGTCTCGGCCAAGATGATTCGCCATTATGAAGAAACGGGCCTGATCCCCAAGGCCGGCCGCACCGATGCCGGCTACCGCGTCTATGCCGAGCGCGACGTGCACCTGCTGCGCTTCATCCGCCAGGCGCGGCAACTGGGGTTTTCCATGGCCCAGGTGAGCGACCTGATCGGGCTGTGGCTGGACCAGTCGCGCTCCAGCCGCAAGGTCAAGCAGCTGGCCCAGACCCACATCGGCGAACTGGAGCAGCGCATCCGCGAACTGCAGACCATGAAGGGCACGCTGGAACGCCTGGTGCAGGACTGCCATGGCGACCATCGCCCCGACTGCCCCATCCTCGATGCCCTCGGCGCGCAGCCGGACTGCTGCGCCCATGCGGAGTCGCAGGCATGAGCGTGCTGCGCTGGGGCATCATCGGCTGCGGGGCCGTCACCGAAAAGAAAAGCGGCCCGGCCTATCGCAGCACGCCCGGTTTCGAACTGGCCGCCGTCATGCGCCGCGACGCCGCCCTGGCCGCCGACTACGCGCAGCGCCACGGCGTGCCGCGCTGGTTCGACGATGCCGATGCGCTCATCGGCGATCCCGGCATCGATGCCGTCTACATCGCCACCCCGCCTGATACGCACCTGCACTATGCCTTGAAGGTCGCCGCCGCCGGCAAACCCTGCTGCATCGAAAAGCCGATGGCCCCCAGCCATGCCGAATGCCTGCAGATACTCGATGCCTTCGCAACAGCGCAACAACCGTTGTTCGTGGCCTATTACCGGCGCTCGCTGCCGCGTTTCGAACAGCTGCGCCAATGGCTGCAGGAGGGCCGCATCGGCACGCCCCGCCACGTGCACTGGCAACTGGCGCGCACCCCGCATCCGGATGACCTGCAGGGGCGCTACCGCTGGCGCACCGATGCCCGCATCGCACCGGGAGGCTACTTCGATGATCTGGCCAGCCATGGCTTGAACCTGTTCTCGCACTTCTTCGGCGACGTGGTGCAGGTAGCCGGAGCCAGCGCCAACCAGCAAGGCATCTACAGCGCCAGGGATGCGGTGGCGGCCAGCTGGCGCTATCACAGTGGCATCACCGGCAGCGGCAGCTGGCACTTCGGCAGCTTTGAACGGGCGGACCGGGTGGAGATTACGGGCAGTGCGGGCAAGCTGGAATTTTCCATCTTCGAGGAGCGGCCGCTGGTGCTGACTACGCCGGCCGAACGCATCGAGCTGGCCATCCCCAATCCGGAACACATCCAGCAATACCACGTGGCCAACCTGCAACGGCACTTGAGCGGAGGTGCGCCTCATCCATCCTGTGGCGACAGCGCTGCGCAGACGGCGTGGATGATGGAAGCGATCCTGGAAAAACGGTGAAATCCTTCACCTGCATGAAAAATGCATGGCTCGCAGCACGCATCCCGACTTGCGATGATAATTACCCTTCATATATCACTAAAAATTACGTTATCCAGCTAGTACCAACAACAGCAAATCACGGGGGGGGCCGTCCGACATGCCACAGAGCAATCACCTGACTTTCATCGAGACCGACACACTGCGCATCGGCTTTGAAACCAGCGGCCCGCCAGAGGCCCCCGCCGTGATCCTGCTGCATGGCTGGCCGGACGACGTGCGCACCTGGGACGCCTTCCTGCGTCCACTGCGGGCGGCCGGCTACCGCGTGATCCGGCCCTACCTGCGCGGCTACGGCCCGACCCGTTTCCTCTCGGAATCGACACCCCGCAGCGGCCAGCTGGCCGCGCTGGGCAGCGACCTGATGGCCTTTGCCGATGCCCTGGGCCTGGAGCGCTATTCCGTCATCGGCCACGACTGGGGTGCCCGGGCCGCCTATATCGCCGCCTCGCAGACACCCGAACGCATCGCCCATTGCATCGCCCTCTCGGTGGGCTGGGGCACCAATACGCCGGGGCAGCGGCTGTCGCTGCAGCAATCGCGCAATTACTGGTACCACTGGTTCTTCGCCACCCCGCGCGGCGAAACCGAGCTGCGCGAGGACCGCCGTGGCTTCGCGCGCTTCATGTGGAATACCTGGTCACCTTCCTGGAAATTTGCCGAGAGCGAATTCGCCAATACCGCCGCCTCCTTCGACAATCCCGACTGGGCCGAGATCTGCGTGCATTCCTACCGGCATCGCTGGGGCTTTGCCGAGGGCGATCCCGCCTATGCGGCGCTGGAAGCCAAATTGCAGGACACACCGCGCATCATGGTGCCCACGCTGGTGCTGCATGGCACCGAGGATGGCGCCAATCATCCGTCGACCTCGGAAGACCGCGAGCCCTACTTCGGGGCCGCCTATCGCCGCGTGCTCATCCCGGGGGCCGGCCATTTCCCCCAGCGCGAAAAGCCGGAAGAAGTCGTCGAGGAAGTGCTGGCCTGGCTGGCGCGCCCGGCCTGAACGTGGACTTCAGTGGCAGCCGCCCCCATGGCTGCCGAGATTGGCCGGCTTCATGTCGTCCGGCAGGCTGGCCAGTCCTTGCAGGATGCCGCAGTCGCGCGCCGGCTGTTCCACCTCGCACTGGGCGCGCAGCTGGTGCAGCTGCTCCTGCAAGGCCTGCAACTGCAGGATGCGCTGGGCCACGTGGCCGATGTGCTTGTCCAGCAGCGCGTTGACTTCGCCGCAATTCTGCTCGGGCGCGTCGCGCAGGCGCAGCAGTTCGCGCACTTCATCGAGCGTCATGTCCAGCGAACGGCAATGGCGGATGAATTGCAGCCGCTCCACGTGGCGCGCACCATAGAGCCGGTAATTCGACTGCGACCGTGTGGGCTCCGGCAGCAACTCTTCCTTTTCGTAATAACGAATGGTTTCTACCGGGCAATCTGCCTGGGCGGCCAGTTCGCCGATCTTCAACGTATCCATGGGATCCTCGCTTGACCTTGTAGTTACTTCAGGGTTTTTAATATACCCCTGAAACCTGTTGGCTGCACAAGGAGCCCCAAATGGCTGGACATTCCCACAAGCACGATCACGACCATTCGCATGACCACGCGCATGAGCACGCGCACGAGCACGAGCATGGTCATTCTCACGCACAGCAAGCACAGGGCTGCTGCTCCGGCCATGCCTGCGCCAGCAATGAAGCGGCCCCTGCCCCGATCCCCGCAGCGCACCTGGAGGGCAAGACCGAGGAAGCCGTCTTCTTCATCCAGAAGATGGATTGCCCGACCGAAGAAAAGCTGATCCGCGAACGGCTCTCGCAGATGTCCGGCGTAGGCTCGCTGGAATTCAACCTGATCCAGCGCGAGCTGACGGTGCAGCACCAGTTGCCCTCCATCGCCCCGCTGGTGGACACTTTGAAGGCGCTGGACATGCTGCCGGCCGTGAAATCCGATTCACTGGACGCCGAGGCCGGCCGCGATGCCCCCGACCAGGCCGCCGCCTACCGCATCCCGGCGCGCCGCTGGGCGCTGCTGGGGCTGGCCGGCGTAGCCGCGCTGGGGGCCGAGGTGCTGGCCTGGACCAGCGGCAATGACCGCTCCCTACCGGTGATCGCGCTGGCGCTTGCCGCCATCCTGCTGGGCGGCCTGGGCACGCTCAAGAAGGGCTGGATCGCGCTGCGCAACTTCTCGCTGAACATGAACTTCCTGATGTCGCTGGCCGTGATCGGCGCGGCGGTCATCGGCCAGTGGCCGGAGGCGGCGGTGGTGATCGTGCTGTTCACCCTGGCCGAGATGATCGAAGCCCTGTCGCTGGACCGCGCCCGCAACGCCATTGCCGGCCTGATGGCCATGACGCCCGACATGGCGACCCGGCGCGGCGCGGACGGTGTCTGGTCAACTGTACCGGCCCGTACCGTGACAGTGGATGAAACTGTACGGGTAGCCCCCGGGGAACGTGTACCGCTGGATGGCCTGGTACTGTCAGGCAGCACCAGCATCAACCAGGCCCCCATCACCGGGGAAAGCATACCGGTACAGAAGCAGCCCGGTGACCCGGTCTTTGCCGGCACCATCAATGAACAGGGCGCTTTCGAGATGCGCGTGACGGCCGTGCAAGGCGACTCGACCCTGGCGCGCATCGTCAAGAGCGTGCAGCAGGCGCAGGGCCAGCGCGCCCCGACCCAGCGCTTCGTGGACAACTTTGCGCGCTACTACATCCCGGCGGTGGTGCTGATGGCTTTACTGGTGGCCGTGCTGCCGCCGCTGCTGATGGGCGTGCCCTTCCAGCCGTGGCTGTACAAGGCGCTGGTCCTGCTGGTGATCGCCTGCCCTTGCGCGCTGGTGATCTCCACGCCGGTAACCATCGTCAGCGGACTGGCCTCGGCGGCGCGGCATGGCATCCTGGTCAAGGGCGGCGTCTATCTGGAGCAAGGCCGCCAATTGCGCGCGCTGGCATTGGACAAGACCGGCACGATTACCTTTGGCAAGCCCGCCGTGACCGATGTGGTCTCGCTGCAGGCCGGGGCGGATCAACAGGCGCTGCTGCAACTGGCGGTCTCGCTGGCGGCACGCTCGGACCATCCGGTCTCACGCGCCATTGCGCAGCAGGAAGACATCGTCACGCTGGAGGTGAGCGACTTTGCCGCCCTGGCCGGACGCGGCGTGCAGGGGCGCATCGGCGGACAACTGCTTCATCTGGGCAATCACCGCCTGGTGCACGAGCTGGGCCAGTGCAGCCCGGAACTGGAGGCGCGCCTGCAAGCCTTCGAGAAGCAGGGCAAGACCACCACCGTGTTGTGCCGCGACGGCCAGCTGCAGTTGCTGGTGGCGGTGGCCGACACCGTGCGTCCCAGCAGCAAGGAAGCGGTGGCCGAGCTGCGTGCGCTGGGCGTGGACGTCATCATGCTGACCGGCGACAACAGCCATACCGCACAGGCCATTGCCAGCCAGACCGGCATTGCCGATGCACGTGGGGACCAGCTGCCCGAAGACAAGCTCAAGGCCATCGAAGCACTTAGTGCGCGCCACGGCGTGCGCGGTGTGGGCATGGTCGGCGACGGCATCAACGATGCTCCGGCGCTGGCGCGGGCCGACATCGGTTTCGCCATGGGCGCGGCCGGCACTGACACCGCGCTGGAGACGGCCGACGTGGCCCTGATGGATGACGACCTGCGCAAGATCCCCGACTTCATTCGCCTGAGCCGCAAGGCCCATACGGTCCTGGTGCAGAACATCAGCATTGCGCTGGGTATCAAGGCGGTGTTCCTGGCGCTGGCGCTGGTGGGCATGAGTTCACTGTGGATGGCGGTGTTTGCCGACATGGGGGCCAGCCTGATCGTGGTCTTCAACGGCCTGCGCCTGGTGCGCGGCTTGCGCGAACGCAAGGCCGCGGCCTGAGACCGGCCGTACAGGTTGATCGCAAGTACGGCCGCGGTCTATACTGCCGCCCATGATGCTGCGCGCAAAACTCCTCCTGCTCTGGCTGCTGGCGCTGGCGATCCCCGTCCAGGGCTTCGCCGCCGTGCTGCAGGCCTGCGCGCCGTCGCTGCAGCAGGCGGTACAGCATCATGCGCCGGCAGTGCAAGCGCATCAGATGCAGCATGAGCATCATGAACAGCAGGCCCATCAAGGCCATCATGCCGATCATGGTGCGGCAACACAGATCACCTCTGCTGATGCCAGCGACACACAACATCAGCAACATCACACGCATTCCTCCTGCAGCTTCTGCGCCGCCTGCACCGTCGGTGGCCTGTTGCCGCTGGCCTTGAGCACACCGCCTGCGCCTGATCTTCCCTCGCGCGAATTCATTGCGCTGCCGGCTTCCGGCTTCGTCGGCTATCTGCCGGAAAACCCCGACCGTCCCCCTGCCCTCGCCTGATCCCGCCCTGCGCACCTTCGCGTGCGCCTGAGCCTCGTGCGCGCTGACGTCAGTGCGCGCGTGGCATGACGATCATCATCAGACGAGGATTCCATGATTCCCCAAGTTTCACGTCCCTGGCGGGCCGCTGCCGTGGCCGCCTGCGCCTTGCTGGCCGGCTGTGCGCAGCTGTCGCCGGATGGCGGTTTCGGCCAGGTCGAGCAGACCAGCCAGCAACGCCTGGGCCACACCCCGGCCTGGAACCGCAGCCCGCAACAGACCCAGGCCAGCAGCGAGCGTGTGCGCGCATTGCTGCACGACCCTGCGGGCGGTGCAACGCGACTGGCCAGTGCCGACGATGCGGTGCAGATCGCCCTCCTCCACAATCCTGACCTGCAGGCCGATTTCGCCGGACTGGGCGTGGCCGAGGCCGACCTGGTGCAAGCGGGCCGCCTGCCCAATCCCGGTTTCTCTTTCAAGCGCACCCATGCGGGCGACGATCTCAAGATCGAGCGCAGCCTGTCACTGGGCCTGATGCGCCTCATCACCCTGCCGACGACTGCGCGCATTGAACAGCGGCGCTTCGAGCAGGTGCGCCTGTCGCTGGCCGCGCGCGTACTGGCGCTCGCAGCGCAGACGCGCCAGGCCTACTACCAGGCGGTGGCCGCGCAGCAGGGCTTGCAGTATCAGGAGCAGGTGGCCGATGCGGCCGAGGCGGCGCATGAACTGGCGGCGCAGATGGCGCGGCTGGGCAATATCAGCCAGCTCGATGGTGCGCGCGAGCAGTTCTTCTATGGCCAGGCGCAAGCCAGCCTGCAGCAGGCGCGCCGGCAAGCGGCGCAGCACAAGGAAACGCTGGCCCGCCTGCTGGGGCTGGCACCGGATTTCGCGCTGCCCGCGCACTTGGCGCCCTTGCCCAAGCAGCTGGAGGCAGTCGATGACATCGAGCAGCAAGCCCTGCAGCAGCGACTCGACGTCCAGGCCGCCCGCACCGAACTGGAAGGCCTGCAGGCTTCGCTGGGACTGACCCGCGCTACCCGCTTCATCAACGTGCTGGACCTGGGCGCGGTACGCACCACCGAGAGCGGCAAGCCCAATGAAAACGGCTACGAGGTCTCGCTGGAGATTCCGCTCTTCGACTGGGGCGAGGCGCGCACCGCCAAGGCCGAGGCCATCTACCTGCAGGGGGCGCACAAGCTGGCTGCGGCCCTGCTCGATGCACGCGCCCAGGCACGTCTGGCCTGGCGTGAGCGGCAGGATGCCTACGCGCTGGCACGGCGCTACCAGGATGAACTGGTACCGCTGCGCCAGCGCATCGCCGAAGAAAACCTGCTGCGCTACAACGGCATGCTCATCAGCGTCTTCGCCTTGCTGGCCGATGCGCGCGAACAGGCCGCCACGGTCAATGCCGCCATCGATGCCCAGCGTGATTTCTGGATCGCCGACGCCAGCCTGCAACAGGCGCTGGGTGGCCGTCCCCAACCAGGAAAGCAACCATGAACCCGAACGACAAAGCGCGCCGCCACTTCCTGCAAGGCGCGGCGCTCGCCGTAACGGCCGGTGCCGTCAGCCGCGCCGGTGCCGCCGGTCTGCCTGAAGCCCCGCTGCAAACCAGCGCCGCCACGCAGCCTCCGCTGCAACCCGCCACTGGTCGTCCTTACCAGCCGGTGGTCACGCTCAATGGCTGGACCCTGCCCTGGCGCATGAAGAACGGCGTCAAGGAATTCCACCTGATCGCCGAAGCCGTGGAGCGCGAGATTGCGCCCGGCATGAAGGCCAGGCTGTGGGGCTACAACGGCCAGAGCCCCGGCCCGACCATCGAGGTGGTGGAAGGCGACAAGGTGCGCATCTTCGTGACCAACAAGCTGCCCGAAGCGACCTCGGTGCACTGGCACGGACAGCGTCTGCCCAATGGCATGGATGGCGTCTCGGGCCTGACGCAAGCGGCCATCCCGCCGGGCAAGACCTATGTGTATGAGTTCACTGCCAGGCGCGCCGGCACCTTCATGTATCACCCGCATGCCGACGAGATGGTGCAGATGGCCATGGGCATGATGGGGTTCTGGGTGACGCATCCCAAGGATCCGGGTGTCATGCGGGTAGATCGGGATTTCGTGTTCCTGATGAATGCCTACGACATTGCGCCGGGGGCCTCGGTGCCCAAGGTCAGCACCATGCTGGACTTCAACCTGTGGACCTGGAACAGCCGGGCCTTCCCCGGCATCGACCCGCTGGTGGTGCGACAGAACGACCGCGTGCGCATCCGCGTGGGCAATCTCACCATGACCAATCACCCGCTGCACCTGCACGGCCACGAGTTCAGCGTGACCGGCACTGATGGCGGCTGGGTGCCGCCGGCGGCGCGCTGGCCCGAGGTCACCACCGACATTGCGGTGGGCCAGATGCGGGCCATCGAGTTCGATGCCACTGAAGAAGGCGACTGGGCCCTGCATTGCCACAAGGCGCATCACACCATGAACGCCATGGGCCATGACCTGCCGACCATGATCGGGGTGGACCAGTCCAAGGTCGTCAGCAAGATCAGCCGTCTCATTCCCGACTACATGGCCATGGGTGACAAGGGGGGATCGATGGGCGAGATGGAGATGCCCCTGCCCGACAACACCCTGCCCATGATGACCGGACGCGGACCGTATGGCCCCATCGAGATGGGTGGCATGTTCAGCACCGTGAAGGTCCGGCGCAACCTGGCGCGGGATGATTACCGGGATCCGGGCTGGTATCGCGCACCGGCCGGCACGGTGGCGCGGGAATGGCAGGGTGAGATGCCTGAGGCACGGCGGGCCGCGCCTTCCGGCACGGCTGCGCCAGCCACGCTGGAGGTCATCAAGCCGGGAGGGCATCAAGGGCATCATTGAATAAACGACTTGTTGAGTACCTCTGTCATCAGATTTTTACATCATTGTTTTTGGATCAGCGACCTTGCGTCGCTGACGACTTCACGAAAGGAAAGACCATGTTGCGCTCCCTCCTCCTCACCACAGCCCTTTGTTTGACCGCGCTGGCGGCGCACGCGCAGGGTGATGCACCCAAAGTGGATGGCGAAATCCGCAAGGTCGACATCAGCACGGGCAAGCTCACCATCCGCCATGCGGAGATTCCCAATCTGCAGATGGGCGGCATGACGATGGTGTTCAAGGCCGATCCCGAGATTCTGGCGCGGGCACGCGAAGGCGAGAAGATCAGCTTCACCGCCGACCGGGTCGATGGTGCGCTGACCGTGACTTCGCTGGAAGAAAAGCGCTGACCACCCGCGGGGGGCCGGGACGCTTCACAATTTCGTCGTCCCGGCGACGATGCGGTTGGAGACTTGGCGGTATCATCGGAGTTCGTTTCATCCATCCCATCCATAAGAGGCGGCCCTGCCGCCGCACAACAGAGGAGACTCCGGCATGTCCCAAGCGATCGAGCAAACCCCGTCGGCCTATGGCTATCCGCTGCTGATCAAGCAGTTGCTGCACAGCGCCCTGGCCACTGTCCCCGATCAGGAAATCATTTACGGTGCGCGCCGCCTGACCTATGCGGGTTTTTACGAGCGCGTGCAGCGGCTGGCCAATGTGCTCAAGGAAATGGGTCTGCAGGCCGGCAATACGGTGGCGGTGATGGACTGGGACAGCAATCGTTATCTGGAGTGTTTCTTTGCGGTGCCGATGATGGGCTGCGTGTTGCAGACGGTGAATGTGCGGCTCTCGCCGGAGCAGATTGCCTACACGCTCAATCATGCGCAGGCGGATGTCTTGCTGGTGAATTCGGATTTCATGCCGGTGTTGAAGCAGATCCGTGGTGAGTTGAACACCCTCACGCGCTGCGTACTGCTGACCGACGATGGCAGTCCCTGCCCGCAGGGGCCGGGCTTTGCGGGGGAATACGAAGCTTTGCTGGCGCAGGCCTCGGCGCAGTATGACTTCCCCGACTTCGACGAGAACGCGCGCGCGACGACCTTCTACACCACTGGCACCACGGGCTTGCCCAAGGGCGTGTATTTCAGCCATCGGCAACTGGTCCTGCATACGCTGGGCACCACGGCCGGGCTGGCGTTGGCCCCACAGCAGGGGCGTTTGCATCGGGATGATGTCTACATGCCGTTGACGCCGATGTTCCATGTGCATGCCTGGGGGCTGCCTTATGTAGCGACGATGGCGGGGGTCAAGCAGGTGTATCCGGGGCGCTATGTGCCGGACACGATCTGCAAGCTGATCCGTGAGGAGAAGGTGACCTTCTCGCATTGCGTGCCGACCATTTTGCAGATGGTGTTGACCTCCGAGCAGGCGCGGGAGGTGGATCTGTCGGGGTGGAAGATGATCATTGGTGGTTCGGCGATGACCGGCAGTCTGGCGCGCATGGCGCGGGATCGGGGGATAGATGTCTTTACCGGCTACGGGATGTCGGAGACTTGTCCGATATTGACGCTGGCGCAGGTGCCGACCGAGGACCTGGGCAGCGAGCGTGAAGCCGTCCTGCGCGTGAAGACCGGGCGGCCGGTGCCGCTGGTGGCCTTGCGTACGGTGGATGGCGATATGAATGATTGTCCGCGGGATGGCAAGAGCACCGGCGAAGTGGTGGTGCGCGCGCCCTGGCTGACGCAGGGGTATCTGCATCAAGCGGAAGCCTCTGAAGAATTGTGGCGTGGGGGGTGGTTGCATACCCAGGATATCGGGCATCTCGATGCCGAAGGCTATCTGCAGGTCACGGATCGGATCAAGGATGTCATCAAGACCGGGGGCGAGTGGGTCTCTTCGCTGCAGATCGAGGACATCATTGCGCGGCATCCCGCTGTGGCTGAGACGGCCGTCATCGGGGTGCAGGACGGTAAATGGGGGGAGCGGCCGGTTGCGCTTGTCGTCCTGAAGAAAGATGTGGACGCGGTTTCCGAAGAGGATATCCGGCAGCATGTGATGGCTGCTGCCGAGGCTGGGACCATCTCTCGTTATGGCGTGCCGGATCGGGTGCGGTTTGTTCCTGAATTGGCGCGTACCAGCGTCGGGAAGCTCAACAAGCGGGTGATGCGGGAGCAGTATCCAGTTGTTGGAGGCTGATTTTTTTGGTCTTGGCTGCGTGCTTTTCTGGTTGGTCGGTTTGGAGCAGTCTGCACGGAATTTCTTCCTGCGCTCTAGCTTAATTATTTTCTCTCTCCGGTCGGGAGAACGCGCCGGGGGCGGCCCGGCAGCCGCTCACTTTTCTTGTCTCGCCAAGAAAAGTAAGCAAAAGAAGGCGACCGCAACTCCG
>JGI24890J29729_1000333_pt1 | contig 33084 bp, 48 predicted proteins | sample FreactcultureFD7_FD_29729 | JGI IMG/M metagenome (IMG submission 29729)
GCGTATGATTCAACGTACTCGTATAAAACCGGCAACGCGCCAGCATCAGGCGGCGTGATTGAATTTGGGAGTCTAAAATAATGGACGTCCGTTTACCTGATGGCACGATTATCAAGGGTGTACCCGATGGTATGAGCAAAGCCGACTTGACGGCCAAGCTGCAAGCTAACGGGTACGACATGGGCAAACTTGAGCCTGTTGCGCCAGCTAGTACGGCTATGCCTGGCCCCCGCGAGCCATCGCTTTACCAACGAGCGCGTGAAATGGTTTCACCAACCGTTGAAGCCTTGGGCGCGGTTGGCGGCGGTGCTTTGGGTTCAATGGGCGGCCCGCTAGGCGCGGTTGCTGGCGCTGGACTGGGTTACGCGGGCGCTAAAGAATTACTGAAGTTTGCAGACACTATGGCGGGCCAAGGCGGCCCCAAAGAAACGATGGGGCAAGCAGCTACCCGGCAAGCCCAAACGGCGCTGGAAGGCGCTACTATGGAAGCCGGTGGCCGCGTCATTGCGCCGCTGATCGGTAAAGCCGCTGGCGCGATTGCTGACCTACGCCAAATTCCTGTGCAAAAAGCAGCAACCATTGCCCGCAACGCGCTTGGCCCAGATTTGCCTGAAGTGCTGAACGCGCTTAAATCTGCGCAAGGTCAAAACGTGACCGCCGGTCAAGCGGCGGCCAACATCAACAGCCCCACTTTTCAAGCCTTGCTTGACCGTGCAGCGCAACGTGACCCACGTTTTCTTGAAGCCCTTAAGGCGTCTCAAGGTGATGTGTCATTAAACGCGCTGGCCAAACTGGCTGGCGGCACTACGGCAACCGAAATTCGTGCGGGTACAGAAGCCAACAAACTTAACGTCACCAAAGTTTTAGAGCCAATCAAAGAGAGCGCGCTCAAGCGCGCTAACTTGGGCCAGACTACCGCGCAATACGCAAACGACGCGGAACGCTTGGCTGCTGAAGCTGCGCAAAAAGTTCAAGACGTGCGCCGTTTTGAAGCAGCTAAACCGCGCGCTGAAGCAATTGCCCGCAGCGCATTGATTGAAAAAGGCCAGCCTGTCGGCGCGGCTAAATACACTTACGTTGGCGGTGATTTGCCTATTTTGGCTGAAAAAGCATCGGCCGACGCAGCGCAAGGGTCACTGCAACTGGGCGACGCTGCGCGGTTTGCGCAGGGTGCAGCCGACGCGTTGGCTCAAAACGGCATCAAGCCGTTGGAAACCGCACCGCTGTTGCAAAGCCTGCAAGGCCGCGTCACCAAAGAATACGCCGGTAACGACGTAATGAAGGCCGCTGTCAGTAACGTCAGCCGTGACATTGCAGAGTGGACAAACAACGGCGGCGTCATTGACGCGTTTGCTTTGGATGCCATTCGTAAGAATTCTGTAAACGCCGCCGTCCGTGATCTGCTTGCAGGCCAAGACCCAAGCATTCAGAAGAAAGCTGCTGCTGAAGTTATGAGCAACATCCGTCCGTTGCTTGTTAGCGCAGTGGAAGATGCTGGCGGTAAAGGTTACGCTCAGTATCTGGGCAATTACAGCAAAGCCATGCAAGGAATAGCAGAAAAGAAACTTGGTGGCGAAGCGCTCAAGATGTACAAGGCAAACCCAGATTCGTTTGTCAAACTTGTGCAAGGCGAAACGCCAGACGTCGTAGAGAAAATCTTAGGCCCAGGCAAGTACGACATCGCCAAAGAACTCAGTGACAACACCGTGGCGTCGCTGCAAGAACAAGCGGCCAAAGTTATTCGCAATACCAAAGTTGCAAGCCAGACAGCCGCAGGTCAAGATGCGCTTAAAGAACTGCTGCTTCAGCAAATCTCTAAGCTGCGCGTTCCGTCTTACTTAAGCGCGGTGGCCGCGACGACCAACAAAGCGCTGTCTATTTTAGAAAACCGCATTGGCACACGGACAATGGACGCGTTAACAAAAGCTGCGCAAACGCCTGAAGGCGCAGTCAAATTGTTGGAGACGTTGCCAGCCACTGAGCGCAACCGCGTTATCAACATACTATCTAACCCACAGCAATGGAAACCCGGCGCGTCCGCTGCGGTAACTAACGCTCTCATGCCTGAATCAGAAAATCAAAACGCATTGGTGAAGTAATGGAAGTTCAACAGTTATTCAATATCGCGCTGGGTTTGGCTGCTTTCTTTGGTGGCTGGGTGCTGAACAACATTACGCGCACTTTGGAACGTCTGGATACGGACATACGGGCAATGCCCGCTAACTACGTTTCCAAGGACGATTACCGCCGGGATATTGACGAAATCAAAGACATGCTAGGTAAGATCTTTGACAAGCTAGATACGAAGCAAGACAAATGATTCCAATAGACCCGTTTGCTGCGCTAGATGCCGTCCAGTCTGCCATCAAACTGGTCAAGAAAGCATCCCAGACTGCTAGTGACATCAGCAGTCTTGGCCCCGTTCTGGGCAGATACTTTGACGCCAAGGTAAACGCCATTCAAGTTGTCCAGACAGCCAAGGCGGGTGGGTTTAAAGGCTCTGCTATGGGCAAGGCCCTTGAACTGGAAATGGCGTTGGAACAGGCGCGGGAGTTTGAAGAACAACTCAAGAATCTGTTTTTCAGTTCGGGCAAGATAGATGTGTGGACAAAGATCAAAGGCCGTGCAGCAAAGATGGAGGCCGAAGCTGCTGAACAAGCTAGGGCCGAACGTGTCGCCGCGGCCAAGAAAAAGCGCGAAATGAAAGAAGCCCTTGACGCTATCTTGATGACGGTGCTTAGTTTGGTTTTGGTTGGCCTGATTACGTGGGGCGGCATCTATTTTTACTTGCACTGCAACAAGTATGGCTGCACATGAAAGAGATCGTTGAGGGATTTAAACAGTGGTTTAAAGTTGCTTGTTACATCATGTGCGCGTGGTGGTTCTTGGATTTTGTCAAAGCCTTGCCTGAGCCGCTGGCCGAGCGAGCAATGAACAAAGCATTGAGTTACCTGCCGTTTTAAGTTTACAACCAAACTTTTTAAGTTTACAACTGGGGCAAATATGGATGAACTACTCGCACTACTTAAAGGCGCTGCACCTTTGCTGGCAACTGCCGTTGCTGGCCCTCTTGGCGGCGCTGCTATTACCGCTATCGCTGGCAAGTTTGGCGTATCAGATTCTGTTGAGGCAGTTGCTAAGGCCATTGCCGGTGACCCACAAGCGGCGCAAAAACTTGCCGATCTAGAACTTGAATACGCCAAGATGGATTCGGTCGACCGGGACAGCGCCCGTAAGCGCGAGTCCGAGATCGCCACCAGCGCTTCGGCGCCTTGGTACTCAAAGATGGTCACCCCTGCGCTGGCGTTGGGCGTCTTCATCCTCTGGGCAACGGTCAACATTTTGCTGCTCAACAACAACATCCCTGACGCCATGCGCGAGATCGTCATCCGTATGTTGGGCAGTCTGGACGCAGCCAACATGCTGATCCTGTCGTACTATTTCGGCAACTCACACAAGCACTGACATGACACCACATTTTTCACTTGAAGAACTTACCCACACGGATCACCGTGAACTGGAGAACATTCCCAATGAATCAGAAATTGCAAACCTTCAAAGACTGGCTGAGTTCCTTGAGCAAGTCCGCACGCTCTTGGGCAAGTCGATTATGGTCAACTCTGCGTTCCGGTCCAAAGCCGTAAACGACGCTGTTGGATCGAAAGATTCCAGCCAACACAGGGTAGGCTGCGCGGCTGACTTTCGTGTGCCTGACATGACGCCTGACCAAGTTGTCAAGGCCATCATTGCCAGCAATCTGGGCTACGACCAGATCATCCGTGAGTTCGACCGCTGGACCCACATCAGCGTGCCCAACGTGGCCGGTGCTGCGCCGCGCAAGAGCAAGCTGATTATCGACAAGGCTGGTACTCGCCCCTACGCATAAGTGTGCAGCCACATCACCAGCAACGCAAGCCACATCAGGCCCACGATGCCGGTGAACAGCCACCAAAGAAAGTCTTTCATTTTCTTGGCCTCGGTGTGTTTTCTGGTACTTCTATGCAAACGTACACTGCTGATGACGTCCCCCGACCACCTGTAGGCACCCATCTGTCGATGTAAATGCCGTAAATACACGGGACCGCGCTTGCAACAGTGCCCCTTTCTACGCCCAACTTAATCGCAATCTCCCTGGCGGTCAAACCGTCCGGAAAGTGTAGCAGCGCGGCCCGTATGTCGTTGTGTCTACTCGGGCGCATTCAACGCCTCCCACTCTTCGTCGGTAATCAAAGGGATTTGAGATGTCTCTCTTTCTTTTTGTAACGCATATTCAACAGCCATTTTTCTTGCAATAGCTTGAGTTTCAATGCGGTTAAATTCGTCATCTTCAGTGTTCATTTTTAGCTTTCAGTTTGGCAATCTGGTCATCCCACCGCAGTCCGTTCATGTGCTCCCAACTTTCTAACTTGTCTGCCAAAAATTGCTCATTGCCTTTGAACAGGCGTGTGTTCATCGCCATGCTTGCGACAACCTCCATATCCACTGCGTGCTTGCGCACTTCTTCAGCATGTCGCACTACGCCACCAACTGCCGAACTGATGATGGCGTGCATCATTACAGGGTCTTTAGCGCGGTGCGCTACCTCGGATAAAAATTTGATTTCGTCTTCAGTCATGTGTTCTTCTCCTTGAGTTTGGCTTCGATGAACTCAATAAATTCGGCTGAGGTCATATGGCTGTATCGAATCTCGTGCTTTTCTTTAGTCGTCAGCCCAACCCATGTGCGCTGTGGTTTTGCCCACTGCTCCAAAGGTATCCCGCTTGGATGTTGGTTATCTACCACTGTGCATTTGTATTGCACAGGCTCTTGCTCTGTGCGCTGTGCTGGTGCAATCGACAAATGACTACGTAGTTCATTGGCGAGTTGATATGCCTTCTGTAAATAGCCTTCAGATGGCTCTGGCGTGGTGTAGCCGCCATATGTTCCTGCATACTTTCCAAGATCGATCTTCGGCTCATGCTTTTTCTTCGCCACAGGCTTCTGCTGTACTGGCTGTGCAAGTGCTTCTTGCAGGGCGGTGATGGTTAGATAAGGGTTATCACCCCACTTGCAGCCAAGGGCCTCATGCAGGTCTAAGCAAACTTGCGCCATTGCATATGCTTGCTGCACAGAAAATGGAGGCTCTTGCTCTGTGCGCTGTGGTGGTGGGGTAACTTTGACCTGCCATCTCCCATTCACTTTTTCCCATTCCCGATGGTCAGCTTGTCTGATTCGTTCACCTTGTTTGTCTGCATAATTCATCAGCCAGCTATCTGCGCCGTTGTGCCCGCCAGACGCACGGTACGCTTGCTCAATTAGCCCAGCCGCCCAAGACAGTGACGAAATGACAGACTTATCTTCAAACGGGTGCGCCACAGGCTCTTGCTCTGGCTGTGCCAAGGCTTCCATGCGTTGCACTTCGGCATTTAACGCTTGAATAGCAAAAACCACTTCCCTATCCAAATCGTTCCATGAAACCATGTTGCGTTCATAAAGTTGAGTGACAATTTTCCTTGCTTTTTCAACAATGCTTTTCATCGGTCTTCTCCATCAAAGTTTTCAATGTGTGTCTGCAAGTCAACGATGCGGGCTGTTTGGCGCTCTAGCATTGCTTCTAAGTCCTCAATACGCTTTGCCATGCGTTGCATCTCTTCAACCAGCGCGGCTTCNNTGTTGTAGTCGGGTTTAAACGGCTCATTAGTGATGTACTTAATTCCATTGGCTCCAGTAACAATGCGTACAGTCATAAGTATTTCCCCATTTGGTTTAGGCTTGTTTTGTACCCTTTTGCTATATCCTTGGCTTTAGATAATCGGGGCACAATCTTGTCATTTTCAACGTCAGACAAATACGACTTTGTGCATCCAATCTTTACTGACATCTTTTCCAATGACACATTTGTTTGGCACAGTCTTAACCCGCGCAAATATTCTCCAAGCGTAGTCATTTCTCTGTCTCCTGTTGCGGAAAATAAATTGTTTGGAATTTCACGGCAGTTTCACCGTCTTTGGTAAGCACTACCAGCGTTGCGGCAGTCAAATCCATGCCGTAGATTGCACGTAGTGCTTCCCATACTTTTTGTTGATCAGTCATGCTTGTCCCCTTGCTCGGATGGCGTCGCGTAAATCTGTATTGTTTTTAGCGTAGCCATTCACCAAATCAAGCACAGCCTCACGCTCTTCAGCAATAGCGTCAGCACGCACCATTGCTGCAAAAGCTTCAAACGCTTTTGCGCGGTCATCAAACCACGCACCTACTACCCATCCCTCTCCAGCTTCTGCCCACGCTTCACGCGCCATTTCCATGATTGTTTTCATATTTTCCCTGTTATGTTTCTCAATGGTTCTGGGTGCTTGACTGGCGTTACTTTGTAGCGGCCCGTGAACCGGACATCTTTTGCGAAGATGCTAGGGCGCACATCTTTCTTCCACTCAAATGGCGATGGTGGTTTCTTCATTTTTAAGGTACTCCGTAAGACGATTGATTCTTTCTGCATAGCAGGCCACGCGGCAGTCAGCTTCTTCGCGGTACGAATAAGCCTCCAAGAGTCGGCGCTTGGCTTCCTCTAGTTCGCGCAGCGCCAGCATCTCGGCGCTTGGGGTGGAAAATATGTTTCTCATTTGGTTGCTTCTCTCAAAAGTTCTACGCGCTCTCTAGCCACACGCAGAGTGTTGTAACGCTGGTGCAAACGCTCCAGCACGGTGACGCGCTTATGTGATGCGCGTTCTTGGTTTAATAAATCCAAAACCTCGTCCTCAGTTTTTACACTCAGGTCACTGTTTAGTTTTCGCCATGTGATCATAAATTTTTCTTTCTAAATCCACTACTTCGCCGTCGGTGCGCATATAACTGCGAATGGCCGAGTTCATCTGGCGTTCCTTGTGCTTGGCCTCGGACCTGGCGGCCTTCAGCTTTGCCTTCCATAAATCAATTCGTTTCATTTCAATGCCTCCAGTGCAATTTCAGATACGGCCTGCTTAGTGTGCAGCGCCGCCCAGATTTTTTCGTCCACGGTCTTTTCGGTCATCAATACATACACCCACACGTCATGCCGCTGGCCGCTACGGTGCAGCCTTCCCACGGTCTGCTCGAACAACTCAAGACTCCACGGCAAGGACAGAAATACCATGTGCTGCCCTCCATGTTGTAAGTTAAGCCCGTGACCGGCTGACTTAGGGTGCACGGCGAGGATTCGTACCTTACCTGCATTCCATCGAGCGATTGCATCATCGTCGTCAAGCGTTGTGACGCTAAATCGGCGTTTGAGTTCGGCGAGTTCTTCTTTGTACGAGTAAGCAATGATGGTATTGGCATGTTGGTTTTCCTCTAGTAATTCTTCAAGCCGATCAAATTTATGGCTGCTAAACCACACAGGTGTCTGTGTTACAGTGAACTTACCGGGTGTTTCGGAGGCCACTGTCTTGGTGTCGTAAACGAAGCCCGACGCCAGCTGCTGCAACTTGCCAGTGACAACGCCCGCGTTTATGGCTGTGATGGTGTCCAACACAAAGTCTTTCTTCAGCTTGTTGTACGGCGTCAAGTCCATCTTGCACATCATTTCAACGTGATGGCAGGGCGGCAGCTTGTCCTTATAGTCGCCCGGCTCCAGCACATATGTAGCGGGCTTGATCTTTTGCATCACCTTGCTAAGTGCATGGGGGCGCGGCATCCACTCGCCAAACTCGGGGTTCATCAGCACAAAGTACGTCTGCATGAATGCGCCCTTGGACCGGCCAAGCAGGTTCTGGTCGATGATCTTGCACTGCCCGAACACGTCTTCCAAGCCGTTGCTGGTAAACGATCCGGTCAAGCCCCAACGTACACGCATGGGTTCCATGACTTTTAAAAGCGATTTAAAGCGCGTGCCGCTAGGGTTCTTGAGGCGCGTCAGTTCGTCAAACACAATGCCGTCAAAGTTCAGTTGCTGCTCGGCCAGCCATTGAATGTTGTCGTAATTGGTCACTACCACCTGCGCCTTTGATTTAAGCGCAGCCAAGCGCTGTTTAGGCGTGCCCACGGCCACGGCCAACGACATGAACGGTGCCCACTTGGGCTGCTCGGCTGGCCATACGTCGGTGCAGACACGCTTGGGGGCCAGCACTAGGAAGCGCTTGACGTGTCTGTCGCGCAGCATCTCCCACATGCCGGTCAGTGTGATGGCGGTCTTGCCCGCACCCACGGGCGCCAAGACCATCGCACGGTCATGCTCGTAGATGAAGTCAGCGGCCAACTCCTGATAGGGGCGCAAATTCACGCTTGGTCCTTAATTAGTTTTCTGTAAGCGTCGATCGCAATCCGCAAATCGTCGCGCAACTGCTCAATCTCTTTTTGTTGGGCCAGCAGTTTTTCGTTCGCTTCCTTGGCAAAGTTCGCTAGATTGCGTTGCTCCCAAACTTGAAAGTTGCTCATATTTTTCCAGTTGTTCCCGTGTAAAAACGTAATACTCAATAAAGTGCGGCGGGTTGGTGCACCGCGATTCGATGCTGCCGCCAGCCTCAAGTACTTTTAATCCAATCATCTATTTGTTCCTTAGTCCATAAACACGCGTACCGCTGACGCAACAGCGTCATGTCAACAGCAAACAACTTCTGCAAGGGCGACAGCCTGCCGCCTTTGGTTTTCAATTCCACAAACCACGTCTGCCCATCGGGCAAGCAAGCAATTCGGTCGGCCACGCCCTTGCGCCCCGGCGACGTGAACTTCCACGTCTTGCCACCGATGCGCTGAACTGCCCAATCGAAATGCCGTTCAACTTCTGATTCTTTCATGCCGTGAAGTATACACGTAAAAAACTTTTGCACAACAATTATTTTTGATGTTATACTGGCATCTCCATCAACTAAACTGGAGTACACATGAAAATTGAATTCACCCGCGCTGAGATCGAACAGATCATCTTGCACTTTGCTAACGCGATTGCCCCAGACGCAAAATTTAACGACGTTGAACCGACCGGCTATCGCTTGATGCCCGACGGCTTTGTTGTTAGCACGAAAGAAGAAAATGCAGCACAGTAATATCGTCGGCGGCTCGACCGCCAAGCGCGTCATCAACTGCCCCGGCTCTGTAGCGCTGGTGCAGAAGATGCCTACCAAGCCCAGCAGCGAACACGCAGACCGTGGCACGCTGCTGCACAACGCCATCAGCGCCATTCTGGAAGACATGAACGTCGATGTGATCGGCATGAAGTACGAAGACCAAGTGCTAACGCAAGCCCTGTACGATGAAAAGATCACCGTAGCGCTGGCGCTGCTTGACCAAGTTGACCCTACAAAGGAGATGTTGTATGAAGTGGAAACCCGTGTTGGCTTCGGTGATTTACTGCCTGGCGTATTCGGCAGCACTGACTTGGTTGGTCGTATTGGCGCTCGTGCCATTGTTCTTGACTGGAAATTTGGTGATGGCGTTGTCGTCGATGCTGAAGAAAATGACCAACTGATGTTTTACGCGGCTGCGGCCATGCGTACAGAAGCAGCAGCTTGGGCGTTCTCTGGCGCCGATGAGATCGAGTGCATCATCATCCAGCCGCCCATGATCAAACGCTGGGTCACCACCAAGGAACGCATCGCGCAGTTCGAGCGTGATTTGGTCAAGGCCGTGAGCGCAGCACAATTGCCTGACGCCAAACTGGCAACAGGTGAGCATTGCCGCTGGTGCGCAGCCAAACCAACGTGCCCCAAGATGACCGGCGCAGTCGATCGTGCACTGAAGATTCAGATGCAAGAAATAGACGTTGACATGCTGGGCAAATACCTGAAGAATGCTGACTTGCTTGAGGATTGGATCAAAGACCTGCGCGGTCTGGCGATGCAGTTGCTTGAGAAGTCTATGCCTGTGCCAGGCTATAAACTGGTACAAAAACAGGCAAGACGTAAATGGACCGACGAAGGCAAAGCCAAACTGGCGTTGCTTGAGTTGGGCCTCAAAGAATCTGTCGTAATTGAGACTTCGGTAATGTCTCCTGCACAAGCTGAGAAAGCGCTTAAAAAACGCTTTGGCGAACTGCCGGAGGGATTAGTAAAGTCTGAATCGTCAGGTACAACACTGGCAAGCGAGGACGATCCCCGCCCAGCAGTGTTGCAGTTGAGTGGCCTGACGGCTGCTCTTTCTAAACTTCAATGAAAGCATAAAATGCAATTGACTACTTTTTCTTCGGCAAATCTGCCAGCCGTTTCTTCTTTGTCTACCTTGCTTCGCGCTCTTGAAAAAGACGTTGGCCCAGCCGGTACTGTCATCCTGAAAATGGACAAGACAGGCCATTGGGTCTTTGGTGCGGATCAGACAGAAGTGGAAGACGATTCCCTCTGGGCGATCAATCCTTTCTCCTTTATTCACGGCTTTATCGCTTGGGGTGATGGTGAAGTGTTGGGCGAAAAGATGGTCGGCGTCTCTGAGCCTTTGCCAGAACTCGATGGCGCTCCCTCGGGCGCTAAACGTGGTTGGGAAACTCAGATCGGTATGTCACTCAAGTGCACCACTGGCGAGGACAAGGACATGGAAGCACGCTTTACGACCACTTCGGTGGGCGGCAAACGCGCAGTTCAAACCCTTGGCGTTGCCATTGCCACGCAAGTTGAGAAAGACCAATCCAAGCCTGTGCCTGTCGTGCGTCTGAAGAAGGACCACTATCAGCACAAGTCGTTTGGCAAAATCTACACGCCAGTGTTTGAGATTGTCGAGTGGGTTGGTCTAGATGGTGCGAAGGATGACGTGGCTCCTGAGCCAGAACCAGAAGCACCAGCAGCTGGTCGTCGTCGCCGTAGCGTCTAAGTAAATCGGGGGGAAAGCGGATGCTGTGCTTCTGGGGGTTCCCGGGGGATGCAACACAGTCGCAGCGAGTACCCCCACCTATTTAACCATGTTAAACTTCAAATGCGCTTGGCGGCGCAGTCAAGATAAGCCCTGTTCTGCATTCTGCTCGACACCTTCGAGTCCGCCAACGTCCTTCGGGGCGAGAATGCAGAACAGGGCTTTTTGTTTGGAAATCATGCAAATCACATGCCCAACTTGCGCTGCAAGTTTTACCCCTAATCGACCGTGGCAAAAATTTTGCGCGCCTAAATGCAGAAATAACGCGCCGGATAAAAAACCTCGTACGCAAGCACACCAACAAGCGCGTAAAGATTTACTTAGCAAACTTAAAGTAGATCGTGGTTGCGTAATGTGCGGCTACAACGCGCATCCGGCGGCGTTAGACTTTAATCACATTCACGGCGAAAAAAGTTTTAGTATTAGTCAAGACCCAAAAGTAGCTTGGCATAAGCTGATTGCTGAAATTGACAAGTGTGAAATTCTTTGCGCTAATTGTCATCGTGTGCATACATACGAAAATCGTCACTGGCGCACAAAGCGCAAAGATAAGGTGGCCATATGACTGTACTTTGGCTTGACTACGAAACAAAAAGCGAGTGCGATCTGATTTCGATGGGCAGTTATAACTACGGTCAGCACGCCACTACCAAAATGCTGTGCGCAGCGTATGCGTTCGATGATGAAGACGTACAACTTTGGTGGGCTGATGAACCGGCGCCGCCCCGCTTGTCGGATTACTTTAAAACCGGCGGTTTAATTTACTGCCACAACGCGGGGTTTGATCGCCTTATTACTTGGTACGCTGTGTGCCCTGACTATGGGCTGGCAGAACCCGCGCTAGAACGCTGGTATTGCACTGCTGCGCAAGCGCGGTCTAATTGTGCGCCTGGCAGTCTGGAGGATGTTGGCCGATTTACCGGCGCAAGTATGCGCAAGGATCATCGCGGTAAGCAACTTATTCGGCTGTGTTGTATACCGCCATTCAATGAAGNCCCCGCCGTACTTGCCGAGCTTGGTGAGTATGCCAAACAGGACGTCCGTGCCATGCGTGCCGTCAGCAAGGCCATGCGGCCACTCTCGGCTGATGAGTTGGCCGATTACCACGCCAACGAGCGTATCAACGACAGGGGCGTCCTAGTGGACGTGCCTTTGTGCGAAGCAGCCGTGCGTTACGCCGGCGCCGAGATGGACGAGATACAAAAGATCGTCGCCGAAGTAACCGAAGGCGTGATAACCAGTGTCCGGTCGCCCAAGATGCGTGAGTGGGTGCTGGCGCGTGTCGGTGAACAAGCCAAGAAACTGATGTGGACTGGCGAGAAGTATTCTATTGACAAGACTGTGCGGGCGAATTTGCTCGCGATGGAGAATCCCGATGAAGTCCCAGCCGACGTGGCCGAAGTTATACAGTGCGCCGATGACCTTTGGGCGTCGTCGGTTGCGAAGTTCAGCCGCCTTAAAAGTCTGGCAGACGAGGAAGACGGCCGAGTTAGAGGTGCCTTTGTTTTTGCTGGAGGCAGTGCAACAGGGCGCGCTTCGTCGTACGGCGCTCAAGTCCATAATTTCCCGCGTAAAAGCGCTCAAGACCCCGAAGCCGTCCGCACAGCAATGGTTCGAGGCCATGAAATCGTGCCACGATTCGAAAAACGCATTACAGACGTTCTGAAGAAGATGCTGCGCCCGGCGATTGTTGCCAAGCCTGGCCACGTCCTGATCGCTTATGACTGGTCGGCCATTGAAGGGCGCGTGCACCCGTGGCTGTCCAACTGCCCGGCAGGCGAGACCAAGCTGGATGTGTTTCGGTCGGGCCTTGACCCATACAAGGTCAACGCCTCTGCAACCTTTCGCGTGGCTTACGATGACGTCACGGGCGATCAGCGCCAAGTGGGCAAGGTTCAGGAACTCGCGCTGGGTTTTTTAGGTGGTGCTGGCGCGTTTGAAGTGTTCGGCCGCGCCTACGGCATCCACTTGTCAGCCGCTGAAGTTGCGCGGGCCGTAGAGGGCTGGCGCAGGGCGAATCCGTGGGCTATGCAGCACGGCACGCAACTGGAGGGCGCGTACCTTCGCGCCATGAGAAACAAAAATCATGAATTTGCTGCTGGAAGAATTGTGTACTTGTTCGATGGCCAGACCCTCTGGTACAGTCTGCCCTCTGGCCGGGTACTGTGCTACCCAAACACCAAGTTCGACGAAGAAGGCAACGTGACGTACACCAAAGCAGCTTGGAAGCCAGCAGCCGATGCAACCGAGTGGCCGCGCGCCCGTTTGTGGCGCGGTCTAGCGTGTGAGAACGTTACCCAAGCGGCTGCCCATGATGTGCTGCGCCATTCACTGCGCCAGCTTGATGACATCGTGCTGCACGTCCATGACGAGATTGTGATCGAGTGCCCCGAGTCTGACGCCGAGGCTACGGCCGCCCACATCCACAAAATCATGTGTACACCGCCTGCATGGGCTGAGGGTCTACCCTTGGCCGCTGAGGGCGTAACAACTAGGCGATATTCGTAAAAAGAAAGCCCCTGCGGTTAGGCAGGGGCTAAATTCCAACTAAGGAGAGAACCGTGTCAGATTTTACAGAGTTTTTAGGAAAATTGGCCCCCGAGGGCGAAACCTTTTTACTTGTGCGTCAAAAACCACAGCTAAAAGATAACCAATATCAATTCCACGCCGATGGCGCCATCAAGTGCACATGGCCCGCCATGCTGCCCGACGCCAAGGTCAAGCCCTCATGGGCAATCTACGGCAACACCGCCAGCTTTATCCTTGACCGCTTCAAAGATGGCCACGTCAGCGCCCAAGCCGCAAACTGCGAATACGTCTTAGTGATGGTGCTGGACGATGTGGGCACCAAAGCTGACACCCCTCCTTTAGAACCAACTTGGAAGATGGAAACGTCGCCCGGTTCGTTTCAGTGGGGCTACGTGTTCAGCGAGCAGCCCACCAAGGCCGAGTTTAGCGCCGCCATTGTCGCCATTGCTGAGGCAGGCTACACCGACAAAGGCGCGATCAACGCGGTGCGTAATTTTCGCTTGCCTGGTAGCGTGAATTTGAAACCCGGTCGTGAGGAGTTTAAATCGGTGCTGGTCGAGTTTCACGCGCACCGTGACTTCACCTTGCCTGAAATCTGCGCCGCGCTTAACGTGACGCCTGGCGTGGCCACCGACGCATATAAGCCGATTCGCATCAGTGACGACGGCACAGACGACGTGATGGTCTGGCTGTCTGAGCAGGGCGCTTTGCTGTCCAAGCCCAATCAGGAGGGCTGGGCTGGCGTGATCTGCCCTAATAGCGCCTCACACAGCGACGGCAACCCAGAAGGCCGATACCTGCCCGCAAACCGGGCTTACTGCTGTCTGCACTCGCACTGCCTTGACTTCACCTCGTCGGTGTTTCTTCAATGGGTGGCCGACAACGGCGGCCCCAAGCACACGCCTGGCCTGCGTGAGGAGTTGCTGACCACGGCGATGGAGTCCGCGCTCAGTAAGTTACAGCCTACAACTGCATTCCCCGACGTGGTGGCCGACGTGGTGGCTGAGGTCGAGCGCAAGGAACTTGGACGGCTTGAGAAAGACGGCTGGTATGAACGCTTTGCGTACCTGCAAGACGACGACGCCTTTTTTGACTTGGAAGAACGTCACGAGGTGGCCCGTCAATCGTTCAACGCGATCTACCGGCACATCCCTTGTAATAGCATTCACGGCAAGCGTCCCAAGATCGAGGCAGGCACCTGCTTTGACGAAAACCGTCAAGCCAAGGGCGCGCGCATCCTGAAGGGCGTCACTTATGCGGCCGGTGAGACAATCCTATGCTCACGCGATGGCATCGTCTTCGGCAACCGCTGGCGCGATGCCCGGCCCGTCCCGGTGGCCGGTAACGTCAAGCCGTGGCTTGACCATGTGGAACGCATGATCCCTGACGCTAAAGAGCGTGCGCATATCCTGAACGTGATGGCGTTCAAGGTTCAGCACCCCGCGAAGAAAATCAACCACGCTATCCTACATGGGGGAAACCCTGGCAGTGGCAAGGACACCATGTGGGCACCGTTCTTCTACGCCATCGGTGGACAGTCGCTGCGTAACGTGTCGCTGGTACGTAACGAGGAAGTAACTTCGCAGTGGGGCTATGCCCTTGAGACTGAGGTGCTGGTTATCAATGAATTGCGCCAGTCTGAAGCCAAAGACCGTCGATCACTTGAAAACNCCCTCAAGCCCCTGATTGCCGCGCCGCCTGAGTTCTTGGCCGTCCAGCGTAAGGGCTTGGCCCCGTATGACATGGTAAACCGCCTGCTGGTCGTGTCGTTTTCTAATGAGCGTGTGGCCATTAACCTGCCCTCAGACGATCGGCGCTGGTTCGTGGCGTGGTCAGATGCCCCGCGCATGAGTGACGAAGAAGGCGAGGTCATCTGGTCTTGGCTGGAGTCGGGCGGCAAAAGCGCCGTGGCCGCCTGGCTGCATCAGCGTGACGTGTCCGCGTTTGCGCCTGGCGCCACCCCGATGATGACCGAGGCCAAGGCGATCATGGTCGAGGCCGGAATGTCGGGCGCTGAATCGTTCTTGGTTGACCTGATGCGCTCGCGCATAGGTGAATTCTCCAAGGGCGTCGTGGGGGCGCCCTGGCATGCGCTGTGCGACCGTTTGCAGGGTACGGCGCAGGGTAGCGTCAAAGTCGTACAACCTGCCCTTCTGCATGCGTTTAAAGAGGCCGGGTGGGTGGACATGGGCCGGTTGAAGTCGCGCCGGTATGACAATAAAAAACATATTTTCGCCGCGCCTGAGATGGCCGACATGAGCCGGTCCGAATTGCGCGATATGGTCGAGGCGCCGCCGCCCCTATCGGTGCGCCTGGTGAAATGAATAACGGCCCGTAAGGGCCGTTATTTATAAGTCGAGTAGGATTGCCAGCAGCGCGGCCAATAGAAGGCTAATGAGCACGAGCATCGGCGCGCCCTCGTTCAATTAGCGTTCGGGCATAGGTCTGGTCTTNTGGCGTCTCACTGGATAGCATGGCCCTTAGTTTATAGGCCACGGCCTGCGCTTTGTCTGACCCTTGCGCACGTTCAAACGCCGCGCCTGCGTTGATATAGTCGGCTTCGGTGTGGTTCATTTTAAATTCTCTAACGCTTCGTCAGCGCAACGCAATAAATCGTGAAAATACTCGGCGTCAAATTCTGCGGGGTTGCCCATATAAAAAAGCAAGTCATCGCGCACACATTGGATTAAATGAACGGCGCGCGCTTTACCTTTTTTAACTTTAGGCGCGGGCGGTGTCCAGTCGGCGTCCAGTTCCTCCAGCACTTCGGGCTGTATTGGGTCTAGCATGGCGGCGTTGCTGTAATAGTTTGTGCAGTCGTGCTTTATCTTGTGCTGCGCGCCTTCAAACTGCGCGTTAAAAATTTGCACATAACGGGCGGTACTCATGCCGGGCGTGAAAACCGGATAACTACGCTTAACCGCTTCGTTTTTTGTTTTGGCCTTGGTTGCTTTCTCCATGGCGGCGCGGTACTTTGCGGCGTTTTCGGGTTTGCATTTAATCTGCGTCGTGTTTTGTGTGAATGTAATCATGATGTCAATTCCTTAAATTGTGCCAAAGTCATATAGCGGGCGCTGTAATTGTCTTTAAACTTTTTAAAGCACGCATACACCGCAAACCCGTCCGCGTTGTGATCGTCGGCCTNNCCAACAAGAAACGCGCGGTTTGCCATAGCACGCGGGGGCACGCATTCCAACATATCCCAGTACATCTTTTCAGTGGTCGGTATCCAAGCCTTTGGCGTGGCTTTCATGGCGTCCCAAAGAGGTGCCCACTCAAGTTTTTCCGCGTTCATGCTGTCACCTCTTGATTGAATTTTGTGTAACCTGAGCTTTTACCGTAAGTTTTTAAGTACTGTTCTGGCGTGGTGTAAATCGGGTTTGTGTTACCTGTCCAGCTTGGCGCGTGGGCGTTGATATACGCGTCGGCTTGCTCTTTTGAAATGTCGGCTTGTTCTGCGGCGATCTGCCAGCCGGTGCCGCTTGTTTTGCTTGGCGCGTAGTTGCCGGAAAAATCTACAGAAAAATTCCATTGACCACCAAAAGAGACAACGCGCCGCCCGTCGGTATAAAAACCGTGCCGCCTATCGGCGCTGATGTACACGTCAAAGCCGTAGCTGTGCAATGCTTGGGCTATGTTTTGAATTAACTGTTTTTTCATGATTAGCCCCAGAGAGTTGAAAGAATGATGACGATGTAGACGCCAGCCAGCGCCAGCGCTGCGCCGGCCCAAATAACCCATGCGGCCGGTTCCTTGTCGACTGACGCCGGGTATAGATCGATGTACGTTAATTTGTGTTTTGACATTTTTGGTTCTTTCCGTTGGTGGCCGGCTTGCGCCGGCCGGGTTGGTTTAAATGCTGGCGTTCATCTCATCATAGAAGTCGGCGAGGGTTTCATATGGGACACCTTCGGCGCTGGCGGCTTTGAAGCATGCGTCCGGAAATTCCCATTCATTGCGCATAAGGTGACGCATTTGATCGTAGGCTTTTTCGACTGGTGTGCCGGTGAAATGGTGTGCTGTTGCTTTGTTCATTTGGTAGCTCCTTTGGTTGGTGAGACTACAGTGTAAACGATTTCCTTGCACAAATACCCGGTCCACACAAAATAGCGTAAAGAAATATGTAACAAAGTGTAACAGCGAAAAAGTGTGGTTTTGTGGACATTGTGGGCGAATTGTGGACCGGCTATTTGGCGCCGCGTGACCCTCGCACAATGCTAGCAGCCACGCGGGTTTGGGCTATTTGTGGACAATGTGGATAGTAGATTATGAATGTTTGTCTAAAGATAGAGTACTGTATATAAACACAGTATATCCAATATGGGGTATAGCGACTGAGATTTCATTGTCCACATGTCCACAATGTCCACACTTTGACCGCGCGCAATTTGGCCACGCTAATTTGTGGACAGTGTGGACAATGCATTAATGCTTGCACCGGTCCGCATGTGGATAGTCCACAATGTCCACAATGTACGGACCGTATGCATGCGGCATGCGATTGTCCACAATGTCCACACGGGGTTTGGCCGTCTGCTGTGGACAGTCCGCATAGCCCACGGCATTTAGGATTCGACATCGAGGGGAGGGGGTAGGGCCGACGACAAAGGGCCTGCTGCAACGGACCGCTTGCGAACAATTTTTTTTGCAATAGAATTTTTTTATTTGATATAGAATAAATGCACGCATTCACGCGGCCATACAACTTATGAGTTTCCATTCACTGCCACTTGTGCTGAACGAGATACGCGCCACCGAGGCGGTGCTTAATCGTATCTATGACGCAGCCAAGCTCGGATTGAAGGGCGACAACCTTGCTCTGGCGGCTGGCATGATTCCCACTGCATACCGGCAATTGTGCGAACTGGACCCGGTTGCGCAACTGGCCGAACAAAAGGGCCGCGCTGATGGTGAACTCACAGCTTCCAAGCAACTGCACCAAGCCGCCGCCGAGGGCGACGCTAAAGCTAGTCTGGCTATTCTTCAAAACGTCCACGGCTGGGTCGCCAAGCAATCCATCACTGTCGATGTGGATCAGCGCATCTCCATCATCGGCGCATTGGCCGAAGCGGAACGCCGCGCAGCCCCAGACATCACCGACGTCATAGCGCATGAACCGGCAAGAACCAGCAGGTTAGCGCCATCACGACAGGTACAGAATGCAAACAACTAAGTACTCAGCTGAAGACGAACAGGAACTGATGGCGCGCCTATGGGCGCCGCAGTACAAGGACAACCCGTTAGCGTTCGTNAAGTTCACGTTTCCGTGGGGCGTCAAAGGCACGCCACTGGAAAACTTCGACGGGCCACGCAAATGGCAGCGCGAGGTGCTTCAGGAAATTACGGATCAGATCAAGGCCAACAAGGGTCTGGTCAACTTCAACACGCTGCGCCAAGCGGTCTCATCTGGCCGGGGTATTGGCAAGTCGGCGTTGGTCAGTTGGATCGTGCTGTGGATGCTGACCACGCGGATCGGCTCGACGACCATCGTGTCGGCTAACTCAGAATCGCAACTCAGAAGTGTCACTTGGGCTGAGATTACCAAGTGGCTGGCGATGTCCTTGAACAGCCATTGGTTTGAAGTCTCGGCTACCAGGCTGATGCCAGCCAAGTGGCTGACGGAACTGGTCGAGCGTGATCTGAAGAAGGGCACACGTTACTGGGGCGTCGAGGGGCGGCTGTGGTCGGCTGAGAATCCAGATGCGTTTGCGGGTGTGCACAACTTTGACGGTGTGCTGGTGATCTTTGATGAGGCGTCAGGTATTGACGACTCCATCTGGGCGGTGACGTCAGGCTTCTTTACTGAGAACACGCCCAATAGGTTCTGGCTGGCGTTTAGCAACCCCCGGCGCAACAGCGGGTACTTCTACGAGTTGTTTCACAGCAAGCGCGAGTTCTGGGTGACAAAGGTGGTGGACGCTCGAACGGTCGAGGGGACGGACAAGCAGGTCTATCAGCAGATCATCGACGAGTATGGACCGGACTCTGCGCAGGCGCACGTCGAGGTGTATGGCGAGTTTCCCAACGCGGGTGATGATCAGTTCATCTCCAGCCTAATCGTGGATGACGCCATGAAACGGGAAAAGTACAAAGACCCGACAGCGCCTATTACGGTTGGCGTTGACCCGGCGCGGTTTGGGGCTGACGCGACGGTGATCGCCATCCGGCAGGGGCGGGACATTGTGAAGATCATTCGGCACAGGGGCGACGACACCATGACGGTGGTAGGGCATGTGATCGAGGCGATTGAAGAATACAAACCGGCGATGGTGTTCATTGACGAGGGTGGGCTGGGCGCGGGGATTGTGGACCGGTTGAAAGAGCAACGGTTTAAAATCAAAGGTGTAAACTTTGGCTGGAAGTCGCGCAACCCGGCGATGTACGGTAATATGAGGGCGCAGATTTGGGGCGACATGCGCGATTGGCTCAAGAGCGCCAGCATCCCAAACGATAGGTTCTTGAAATCTGATCTGATTTCGCCTATGATGAAACCGGATTCCAAAGGGTCGATCTTTTTGGAGTCTAAAAAAGACATGAAGGCGCGCGGGCTGGCGTCTCCAGATGCTGCGGATGCGATAGCACTGACGTTTTCATATCCAGTGGCCAACCGTGGCGAGTACGCTAAAATCGAACGCCGCGTCGTCCACGATCGCGGTATGGTATCAACCGGATGGATGGGAAGTTGACATGAGTTTTACAAAACCAATTGGCGTCGCATTTCTCGACCAAGACATTGACGGCGGCATTATTGGCGCCACCAATCCGCAAGCCATCAAGGGCACAACGATCTACGCTACGCAGCAGTTGGGTTACACCAACGGCTCGTTTGGTACGGTCACTCAGTTGACCAACAAAGCCACCGGCGTAACGCTGAATAAGACCTGCGGCGCCATTACAATGGCAAACGCCCAGCTGGCGCCGTCAGCGCAGGTTGCATTTACGCTGACAAACAGTATCGTCAGCGCCAACGATACAATCATCATCAATATCGCCTCTGGCGGTACGCTGTATGCGTATTTGATCGGCATTACGGCTGTGGCTGACGGTAGCTGCTCGATTAACGTGAAGAACGTGTCGAACAACGCTTACTCGGAAGCCTTGGTGATCAATTTCGCCATTCTTCATGTTCAACCTGCATAAGGACTAATATGCCACTCGTTAAATCTAAATCACCCGAAGCGTTCCGTAAGAACGTAGCCGCAGAAGTCAAAGCGGGCAAGCCGATCAAGCAAGCCGTGGCCATCGCATACAGCGAAAAACGTGCCGCCAAACCAATGCCAAAGAAAAAATGACCCTAAAAGCCCTGCAAAACTGCCTGATTATTGAACGGGACGTTGAAAAGCACCCGTTATTCGTCCTACCACCGGGCGATGATATGGAAACAGGCATCGTAGTGGCGGCGGGTCCGGAGTGCAAAGACCTGAAGATCGGCGATCATCTATACTTCGGCGTGGGTCAGGAATTCACCTACGAACGCCGAAACTATGTTGTAATGCGTGAACCTCACGTTATAGGGGTCTTAAATGGCTGATCAAACCGGCATTGCCGCTGCGGCTGCTGTAGCTGAAGGCGGCAAGCCTAAGAAGAGCGCATCCGACATTCTCTCAACCGCCCGAGCTAGGCTCGACATGGCGGTTTCCGCGCTTTCCGAATCGCGTGAAGATGAAACCGACGATTTGAAGTTTTACGCTGGTAGCCCGGACAACCAATGGCAATGGCCAGCAGATGTATTGGCCACTCGCGGCGCTATGCAGGGTCAAACGATCAACGCACGACCTACGCTGACGATTAACAAGCTGCCCCAGCATGTGCGCCAAGTCACTAACGACATGCGCCAAAACCGCCCCGGCGCTAAAGTCATTCCTGTGGACGACAGCGCCGATATTGAAGTGGCAGACATCTTCAACGGCATGATTCGGCACATTGAGTATATTTCCGACGCCGATGTGGCCTACGACACGGCCTGCGAAAACCAAGTTTCCTATGGTGAAGGCTATATTCGCCTTCTGACCGAGTATTGCGACGACAAAACCTTCGATCAAGACATCAAAATTGGCCGTGTGCGCAACAGTTTCAGCGTTTACATGGACCCAACGATTCAAGACCCGACTGGCGCCGATGCCAAATGGTGTTTTGTGACCGAAGACCTGACAAAAGCCGAATTTACCCGCATGTACCCCGACGCAGCGCCCATTACGACGCTTCAGTCGCTGGGTGTGGGCGATCAGTCGATCAGCAACTGGCTAAATGAAGACACGATCCGCATTGCTGACTACTACTACATCGACTACGACACCACCACGCTCAATTTGTATCCTGGCAACCAATCGGCGTTTGCCGGTACGCCAGAAGACAAGATGCTGCGCGAGCATTTCGGCAAACCTGTCAAATCCCGCGAATCTGACCGTCCAAAGGTCAAATATTGCAAGATTAACGGCTACGAAATCCTTGAAGAACGCGAGTGGGCAGGCAAATGGATTCCGGTGATCCGCATTGTTGGCAACGAATTTGAAGTTGATGGTCGCCTGTATGTGTCTGGCTTGGTTCGTAACGCCAAGGATGCCCAGCGCATGTACAACTATTGGGTCAGCCAAGAGGCTGAGATGCTGGCCTTGGCCCCTAAAGCGCCGTTTATTGGCTACGGTGGCCAGTTTGAAGGCTACGAAGACAAGTGGAAGACCGCCAACACGAACAATTGGCCCTATTTAGAGGTCAATCCAGACGTTACAGACGGTTCTGGCAGTGTCCTGCCACTACCCCAGCGTGCACAGCCTCCAATGGCCTCTAGCGGCCTCCTACAGGCCAAGTCGGGCGCTGCTGAAGACATCAAGTCCACCACTGGCCAATATAACGCCAGTTTGGGCATGGGAAGCAACGAACGTTCGGGCAAAGCCATCCTTGCGCGTCAGCGTGAAGGCGATGTGGGCACGTTCCACTACGGCGACAACCTGACTCGCGGTGTGCGTCACGTTGCGCGCCAGTTGATCGACTTGATTCCTAAGATTTACGACACCCAGCGCGTCGCCCGGATCATTGGTGAGGACGGCGAGACCAAAATGGTCAAGATCAACCCCGATCAGGCCGAGCCAGTCAACAAGATCGTTGACCAGCAGGGCATCGTGGTCGAGAAAATCTACAACCCCGGCGTCGGCAAGTACGACGTCGTAGCGACCACCGGCCCAGGCTACGCGACCAAACGTCAAGAAGCGCTTGAAGCAATGGCACAACTGTTGCAAGGCAACCCTCAATTGTGGTCTGTGGCCGGTGACCTGTTTGTCAAGAACATGGACTGGCCTGGCGCGCAAGAGATGGCCAAGCGGTTCCAAAAGACCATTGATCCGAAACTGCTGTCCGATTCGGATGAGAATCCAGCTTTGCAGGCCGCACAGCAGCAGATGCAGGCAATGGGTCAGGAAATGCAGCAGATGCACCAGATGCTTCAAGATGTCGGCAAGACGGTCGAAGTGCAAGACATGCACCGCAAGGACTTTGAAGCGCAGGTCAAGGCATTTGACGCCGAGACTAAACGGATGCAAGCGTTCCAAGCCAGCATGTCGCCAGAGCAGATTCAAGACATTGTGTTGGGCACTGTGCATTCGATGATCACGTCTGGTGACCTGATCAATGAAATGCCAGGCCGTGATGTTGATACTGGCCCTGAGATGCCGCAAGAAGGTATGGAGCAACCAGCATGAAAGCAAACGAATTCGTAGGCTTGTTGTTTTTGGCACGGGATGTGACGCATTCCGTTCACCTAAACACACGCAGTTTCAGCAAGCACATGGCGCTCAACATCTTCTATGACCGGATTATTGATGCGGCTGACGATTTTGCTGAGTCCTATCAAGGCCGTCATGGTCTAATGGGGCCAATCACGCTGCATTCAGCCAAGAAAACGACTAACATCATTGAATTCTTGGAAGACTCGCTTAAACAGATCGAAGACGCCAGGTATGAGGTGGTTGACAGAACCGATATGTCGTTGCAACAATTGATTGACAACATTATCGAGATTTATCTTCGTACCCTCTACAAACTCAAATTCTTAGCTTAAGGAATACCATGTCAAATTACACCGCCATTACCGCAACTGCTCAGATCAAAGTCGGTGCAGGCAAACTCAACAGTATCTTTGTAAGTTCTGCCTCTAGCTCGCCTACGATTACAGTTTACGACTCGTCTACGGCCAGCAATTCGGACCCGGTAGTTTTGGCCGTTTTCATTCCTACTGCAAACACCAACCACAACTTTTTCCAAGGTTTGTACCTTAACAAGGGAATTTACGTGGTAATTGGCGGTACAGTAAGCGCAACTATCAGCTACGAATAAAGGTTCATCATGGCCGTATTTCTCTCCCCTGTGGGCGGCGTTGCGGCCCAGTTCTTTACCAACACCGGCGCGGTTCTGACTGGCGGCAAGCTGTACACCTACCTCGCTGGCACAACCACCCCTGCGGCCACGTACACTAGCGCAGCTGGCGCGACATTTAACACCAATCCCATCGTTTTGGATGCCGCTGGCCGTGTGCCTGGAAGCGGTGAAATCTGGCTTGGTGAGAGTGTGCAGTACAAGTTTGTGCTGAAAGACAGCAATGATGTGCTGATTGGCACTTATGACAATGTTACTGGGATTAACAGTAACTTTATCAACTACAACGCGCTGGAAGAAATCCAGACGGCCACTGCTGGCCAAACCGTGTTTACATTGACCAACTCGTACCAGCCTGGCACAAACACCTTGTCGGTGTTTGTTGATGGCGTGAACCAATACGATGGATCGTCTTACAGCTATGTTGAAACCAGCTCAACAGTTGTGACCTTTACGCAAGGTCTTCACGTCGGCGCTTTGGTCAAGTTCACCACCGCTGTCACTTTGTCGGCTGGTGTAACCTCAGCTAATTTAATTACGTTTACGGGCGCAAATGGTACTGTAACTACTGTTTCGGCTTTAGGTACGTCTTCGGGTTCCGATTTGGTTGGGTATTTACCTGCTGGCACTGGTGCTGCGGCGACAACGGTGCAAACTAAGTTGCGTCAGTATGTAAGTGTCAAAGATTTTGGTGCTAAAGGTGATGGAACAACGGACGATGGTGCAGCCATAAATGCTTGTTTTGCCGCTGCTACAACAGGTTCAGTTTATATTCCATTTGGCACATATATGACCAGTGTTGAAATCAACACAAACGGTAAATCGTTTTATGGCGATGGTATTTCTAAAACCATTATTAAAGCTACGGCTACATCTACAGCCAATAGCGTAATGCGTTTAACTGGTACTGATGTTGTTGGGTTTAATGTCCAGCTTGATGCCAGCAATCAAGTAAATTATGCTGCGTATTTGGATAACTTTAACATTGGAAATTTTAGCCATTCCAAAACACTGAACGCTAAACTTGACGGTGTGTATTTGCCAACAACTGGCGGTACAAGTGGCACAGTTCTTGACGGCATTTGGTCAATTAGTAATGGGTCAACTTATTCAACTGGAACAGCCTCTGTCAGCGCAGGTGGTACTGTAGTTACCATTGCTGGCGCGACTAACCTTACAACTCTTGGATATCGTGCAACTACTGACTTTTTGAAAGTTGGAAGCACACAGCGAGCGCGTGAGATTGTTTCAATTAGCTCAAATACTGTTACTGTGTATCCTGCATTTGACACCGCAGAAACTAGCGTAGCTTATTCGTTGCGTCAAGGCTCTGGCATTAATATTGATATTAACGGCAACAATAGCAAAATTAAAGTTATCAATTGCACTTTGCAAAGTAACAAACTTGCGGGTCTTGATGAGCGTTCTTTGTACGGAACATTGTGCATGGGGAACATTTCGGAAAACAATGAATTTGGACGCATCATCAACCGCAGATCAGTAGGCGGTCAATCAAATTCTTGCGAAGACATTGGTTGTTACAACGAAACACAACCTTCAGGTGATTACCTAATTGGCGGCGTTAATGGGTTTGACATCATTAACGAAAATGCAGATGCGCCGTTAGCCAAGATTGTGTTTCAGCCTCAATATGGTACCGGTGTTCGAATTAGATTGTCTGGGTACGATCTATCAGAAATTACACAAGACCAGACCAACGTAACAAACATTTCACCGCTTATTAATACGACTCAGTATATTGCTGGCGCTCAGAACGCAATTGTTACTTTGCCTGATGTACCTGCCGACACATCAAACGGCGCGGGTCAAGTTTATATATGGCGCGTTCGTCTTGTTGTTCGGGTTAAGTCTGGATTTAACACAACCATCAAATCATCAACTTACGTCAACGGTGTTGCAGGGGCAACTGGCGTGGTTGTAACGGGTGATTACAAGGTCTACAACTGTTACTATCAACCTAGCTATGGCTGGATTGTGCAAGTATGAGCAACACCAAAATATCGGCGCTAACGTCTGCTACTACGCCTTTGGCGGGTACGGAAGTAGTGCCGGTTGTTCAATCTGGAGCTACGGTAAAAGCCACGATTGCAAACATTGTTGGCGCAGGGACAAGCCTTGTTTGGGGTACAAGCGGTTGGTTTACTAGCAGAACCGCGCCAAGTTCTGGTGTTGGTGTTGAAGTATTTTCGTCTGGTGGCAACGGGCAAATCCTTGCTTTTAACCGAAGCACGGTTGCTTATACCAGTTTAATTTATGATGCAAATTATCATCAATGGAACATATCGGGGGTTGTTGCGGCATATTTGGATGCTTCCAAAAATCTAAACATTGCTTCTGGAAATATTATTCCAACCACAGCCGCCAAAGGCATCAACTTCACCGCCAACACCCCGGCAGCAGGGATGACCTCGCAGTTACTTAACTGGTATGAGGAGGGGACTTGGACTCCTAATCAAGGAGCGGGGCTTACTATTATTGGCGCTTTTAGTTCTCAGGGAAAATACACAAGAATTGGGCGTCAAGTTACTGTAATTGCTAGTTTGGTTGGCGCAACATCAATCGCAGCCGCAGCAGGTGGCGTCCTGTCTTCAAATCTTCCGTTTACTAGTAATGCAACTGTTGTAGGTGCAGTAATGAACGACGGAACAGTAGGAAGCGATTGCTACGCATTTATCGGGTCAACCACGGCATATGCAGTGCAAGCTGTAGCCGCAACAACCACTATTTACTTTACCTGCATATATTTTGTGTAAGGAACAATCATGGCACTGACAAAAGTCTCTTATTCAATGATCCAAGGCGGCGCAGTAAATGTGCTTGACTTTGGTGCTGTTGCTGATGGAGTTACAAACGTAACCCCTGCTGTGCAGGCAGCGGTTAACTATGCATTTGCAAACAACATTTCGTCTGTTTATTTTCCCAACGGAATTTATTACTACGCCACTCCAGTCAGCGTAAACTTTGACGCCCAAAATGGTTTGCGGTTGTATGGTGAGGCAATGGCTAACTATGTGTTTTTTGATGTTGGCGGCACTAGATTTATTGGTGCAGCTGGCATGGAAAGCATTTTTATTCTGACTAAGACTAATCTTGCAACGGCTGGTGGTTACTCGTTTGAATGCTCACACATCTACTTTAAAAGCGGTAACAACGGCACAACTGGGCCGTTGACCGCAATCAAAAATAAAGTTGGCGGTGCGCCAGCTAGACCTTTTATTGTCAAGAACTGCGGGTTTTTAGATTTTGACAAAGCGATTGTGTCTGATCTGCTTGGTACTGGTGGTCTGCAAACTGGTATCTGTCAAGTCATCATACGCGAAAACACGTTTTGCTCTAATGCTTACGCCATTTATGGCACAGGTACTGGCACTGACGGCACTATGATGGATTTCATTTTTTGCGACAACGTGTCAGAAAACGGAGGGTCTATTTATGTTAATGGACTTTCTGGCACGTTTAACATCAGTGACAATATTTTAGAAGGTCAAGCAAACGCCATTCAACTTAGTGCTAGTCTTGCAAACGGTCAAATTCGCAGAAATTATTTTGAATCCAATAGCGGATATTTGTACAGATTTTCAGCCTCCAATTTTACTTCATCTATAGAAGTAGGTGACAACTACATCGTTAACTCTGCTGCTGCGTTAGTAACGGTAGTCGGCGCAAACTACCGCTGCGATGATAACTATGAAAAAGTAGGCGTTATTGCGGGAATAAATTACACAGACGCTAAATCACGCATTGTTAATGCGGGAACATTGCGAGCATCTGAATTGGCTTTAGTTGCTGGTGGAACTGTGTTTCTTGACTACAACTGTGTTTCAAGAAACACATCTATTTACCCCGGCACATTGACCAGCGGGTCTTATGTAAGCACTGGAGGCGCGCCAGAAGTCACACCAATTGGAACAGTTAATGTTGAAACAGTTGCTGGGCTAGGTGGTTATGTTGCTGCACCCGTTACCCTGAATGCAAACGATTGGGTTGTTGCAATGTGTCTTGTACGAACAAGAGCACAAGGCGCACTCATATACGCCACATTTACAACCAATGCTGGCGCTGCAATTGGCAACTCTGATACAAGTCAATCTGTCAGAAACGCGGCTCTTGGCGAATGGGTGTTTATGTTGGTGTACGTAAAAGTTAGCGCATCAAGTGCTGGCAACGTCAAATTTAGATGGGTTACTTCTGGTGGTAGCGTAGATGTTACCCAAACTTACGTGTATAAAGTTGCGGCCCCTAGTGGTAGCAGCCCCTTATATTATTGCCTTCCAAATCCTTAACACTTTCAGGAGAAAATTAAATGAGCATTTCATGCGTCTGGGATATTTCGCAAATGGAAAGGCAAACGTCCAATAATTTTGTTCGTTCTGTACATTGGATTTGTACGGCAACAGATGAAAATTTTACCGTTTCCGTGAATGGTGTGTGTAATTGGTTTTTAGAAACCGATTACGCTACTTGCAATTGGATGCAAGGTAAATTGACACATAATTATGCAGATTTAACAAAAGAGATGGTTCTAGATTGGGTGTTTCAATCTGGTATTGATAAGGCTTCTGTTGAATCAAGCATTGCGTCACAAATTGAACTACAAAAAACACCAATTGTCGCGTATGGTTTGCCTTGGGCATAAGGAAACATCATGTTTGAAAAAACAACCGTTGTTGACCGCATCGAAGTATTGGCTGACCAGACAGTCGCCGTGCGCTATGTGGTGACTATCACTGAAGATGGCAAACCCTTCGCCGAGCAGGTCAAGGGCAACTACTTTAAGCCTGGTGATGATTACAGTGGCNAAGAAGCTAAGGTGCAAGCTATTTGCGCTACAGTACATACCGCTGAAGTGATTGCTGAATATATCGCAGCACAACAAGCCCAAATTCCAGCATAATGCTGAAAACACCGTATCGGCCAGGTTGACCGAGGAATCTTAGGATTCATTTAAATGACTGAAGAAGTCCAAGCCCTAGCGGAAGTAGACTCCGCGCCAACCACGGATGTGACGGCCACACCTGAAGTTGCTGAAAGTACGCCGGAAGTAGCTGAGCAACAGCCAAGCAAGACATTCTCGCAAGAGGAACTTGATGCTGCCATCGGCAAACGCCTCGCAAGAGAGCAACGTAAGTGGGAACGAGAGCAAGCGCAGCGCCAGTCTGAACAACAGACGCTGAGAGCCGCCCCGACAGCCTCACCTGACCAGTTTGAGTCTACTGAAGCCTATGCAGACGCATTGGCCTACCAGAAAGCCGAAGAACTGATCGCCAAGCGTGAAGCTGCCAAGCAGCAGTCGCAAGTTCTTGAGAGCTACCACGATCTTGAGGAAGAAGCACGGAGTAAGTACGACGACTTTGAACAAGTCGCCTACAACCCCAAACTTCCAGTCACGAACGTGATGGCTGAAACGATCCAGTCTTCGGAGATTGGGCCTGAGTTAGCGTACTACCTCGGCTCTAACCCTAAAGAAGCGGAACGTATCTCACGCATGACGCCCTTGAGCCAGGCGAAAGAGATCGGGAAAATTGAGGCCAAATTGGTTTCAGCGCCCCCGGTTAAAAAGACAACATCTGCGCCAGCGCCGATTTCGCCAGTAACTGCACGATCTTCTGGATCGCCAGCTTTTGACACTACTGATCCACGGTCTACCAAGACCATGACGGATTCGCAGTGGATTGAAGCTGAACGTGCACGACAGCGGAAGAAGTGGGAAGCTCAGAACCGCTAACTTCGACTTTTTTTTAAGGAACTTAAATGTCCAATAGTATCTTAACCATTGACATGATCACCCGGAAGGCTCTCGAAATCCTCGAGAACAACCTGGTGCTCACCCGTAACGTGAACCGTCAGTACGACGACAGCTTCGCTGTTGAAGGTGCCAAGATCGGTTCGACCCTGCGTATCCGTTTGCCCGACCGCGCTCTGGTGACTGACGGCGCCGCCCTGCAAGTTCAGGACGACAACGAACAGTTCACCACTCTGTCTGTGGCCAACCAAAAGCACATTGGTGTCAACTTCACATCTGCTGAATTGACCATGCAATTGGATGACTTCGCAGAGCGTGTGCTTAAGCCTCGTATCAGCCAGCTGGCTTCCAGCATTGACGCTGACGTCGCTAACTGCTTCAAGACCATCGGCAACACCGTCGGTACTCCTGGCACTACTCCTTCGACTTCTTTGGTGCTGTTGCAAGCCCAGCAGAAGCTGAACGAAAACGCTGCTGTAATGTCCCCGCGTTACGCTACCGTCAACCCTGCCGCTAACGCTGGTTTGGTTGAAGGCATGAAGGGTCTGTTCAATCCTACAGACACCATCAGCAAACAGTTTCGTAACGGCATGATGGGCACTGGCGTGTTGGGCTTTGAAGAAGTCAACATGTCTCAGTCGATCAAGCAGTTCACCACTGGTTCGCGCGACGCTTCTGCCGCCACTATCGTCGCCGCTTCGGTGACTTCTGAAGGCTCTTCGACTTTGAGCCTGTCTCAAGCCTCGGTGACTACCGTCATCAAAGCTGGCGACGTGTTCACTATCGGCAGCGTCTTTGCTGTGAACCCACAAACCCGTGAAACCACTGGTTCGTTGTTCCAGTTCGTCGCTTTGGCTGACGCTACTGCCGTGTCTGGCACTTGGACTGTGACTGTGGCTCCGATGTATTCGGCTACGCAAGCATTGGCCACTATCAACGCATTGCCTTTGGTGAACGCTGTTGTGACCTTCGTGGGCGCTGCTTCTACTGCTTACGCACAGAACTTGGTCTACCACAAAGACGCCATCACCTTCGCCACAGCCGATCTGTTGCTGCCACAAGGTGTTGACATGGCTGCTCGCGCAGTTCACAACGGTATCAGCTTGCGCGTTGTTCGTCAGTACGACATCAACAACGATCGTTTGCCTTGCCGTATTGACGTTTTGTACGGTTACAGCACCATCCGTCCACAGATGGCTTGCCGTATCTGGGGCTAATCAAATGGGGCTTCGGCCCCGTTTTGTGTAACATTTTTAAAGGAAATTATCATGGCTCTCCCTAATGGCGCAGGCGGTTACCAACTTGGTGACGGCAACCTTAACGAACTGACGATCGGCTATTCTGCCGTCCCTGTAACCGCTACTTCTACTGCAACTTTGACCGTTGCTCAAGTGCTTGGCGAATACTTGGTGGCTAACCCTGGCGCCAGTACTGCTGCTACTTATACTTTGCCTACCGCCGCTGCTATTGACGCAGTGTTGACTAGCGCAAAAGTTGGTAGCACATTTACACTGAATGTCATCAATATCGGCACTTCGTCCGGTACTGCAGCTTTGGCTCTTGGCACTGGCATTACCGACGGCGGCAACGCTTTGGTTGTTGTGGCCGTTACTGCTAGCGCTCAGTTTACATTCCGTAAAACTGGCGATGCAGCTTACTCTGTGTACAAAACTGCCTAAATTAAACGGGGGCTTCGGCCCCTGTTTTAAGGGAAACAATCATGGCAAACACAAAACCTGTTGGCGTTGCTTACGCTGACCCCGCACTGGACAGCACTCAATACACGCTGTTTACTGTTGCTCAATTGCCTGCTGCGTCTACTGCTTTGGCAGGTACGCGCGCTGCGGTGAGTAACTCTAATGCCGCGTACACCGCTGGCATCGGCGCTACGGTTGCTGGAGGCGGCAGTTATGTCGTCCCCGTCTTCTGTAACGGCGCGGCTTGGCTTATTGGCTAAACCTAAACAGGGGACTTCGGTCCCCTTTTTCAGTATGAACATTTACCTTGAACACCCCATTCATGGGCGCAAGATTGCGTCAATTGAAGCCGAAGCAGAACATGATGAAAAACATGGTTGGTTGCGCTACAATCCAGACACGCTATCTGAAGAAGAAGCGGCTCCCGTGAACGTGCTGGAAGTCAAACGCCGTCGAAAAGCCATTACCGAAGAGGTTTAAGCATGACCACGTACACCGCTGGCGAACAAATCAATCGGGCACTTAGGCTACTCGGCGTGCTTGCTGAAGGTGAAACTCCGTCTGCATCAGTTTCCCAAGATTCTTTGATGGCGCTCAACCAGATGATTGACAGCTGGAACACTGAGCGTCTATCTACATTTGTTACCCAAGATCAGGTTTACACTTGGCCTGCCGGTCTTATTTCCCGCGATCTTGGCCCTTCTGGCGACTTTGTTGGTAACCGCCCTATTTTGTTGGATGACGCCACTTACTTTCGTGACCCCGGTACAAACGTGTCGTTTGGCATCAAATTCATCAACCAACAGCAATACGACGGCATCGCGGTCAAGACCGTATCGTCTACTTACCCGCAAGTTTGCTGGGTAAACATGGGTTTTCCTGATGTCACGCTGACAATTTACCCCCGCCCAACACGGGACTTGGAATGGCACTTTGTGTCGGTTCAAGAATTGGACCGGCCTGCTGATCTATCCACCGTTTTGTTTTACCCGCCAGGTTATTTGCGTGCGTTCACGTATGCCTTGGCGATGGAAATTGCCCCCGAGTTTGGTGTCGAGCCTTCACCACAAGTGACGCGCATCGCTATGACTAGCAAACGCGATCTCAAACGCATCAACAACCCTGATGACGTGATGTCGATGCCTTACGCTCTTGTGGCCACTCGCCAGCGCTTCAACGTGTATGCCGGGAATTACTAATGAAGTCGCCCATCCTCGGTTCGGCCTACGTAGCACGCAGCGTCAACGCTGCGGACAACCGAATGGTCAACATTTTCCCCGAGATCATTCCCGAGGGTGGCACAGAGCCAGCGTTCCTGAACCGCGCCCCAGGCTTGAACTTTCTTCAGACCGTGGGCACTGGCCCCATCCGTGGGCTGTGGGCACATCAGACTAACGGCAGCGACTTCTACGTTGTGTCGGGCACTGAGGTCTATAAGCTGACCGGCCTGACATCTACGCCAGTCAAGTTGGGCAACGTGTCGGGCACTGGCCCAGTATCCATTGCTGACAACGGCGCTGTGATTTTTTTCGCCTGTAACGGCCCCAGCTACACGTATTACGAGCCAACTGGCGAGTTCAACCAGATCACCGACGCCAACTTCCCCGGCGCTTTGACTGTCAGCTATCTGGACACGCAGTTCATTTTTAATGAACCCAACAGCCAGCGCATCTGGAGCGTTGATACGGTCAACCCATCAAACGGCGACTACATTTATCCGCTGGTGTTCAATGCACTTGACTTCTCCAGCGCCGACGGTTCGCCCGACGACGTGGTGGCCGTCAATGCCGATCACCGCCAGCTGTGGGTGTTCGGAACCGACTCGACTGAGGTCTGGTACAACGCCGGGCTTGCCAACTTCCCTTTAACGCCCATCCAAGGCGCTTTTAACGAAATTGGCTGTGTAGCCTCATTCACCGTCGCTAAACTGGACAACAC
>JGI24890J29729_1000334_pt1 | contig 33046 bp, 38 predicted proteins | sample FreactcultureFD7_FD_29729 | JGI IMG/M metagenome (IMG submission 29729)
ATATGCTCAGATAAGCCATACTCCAATTTATTGATTCTGTAATCATGGTTCTGTATCAAGGCATAGGTTGTTACTGTGGCTCCAAATATGATTAAAGCTGCTTCTATCCACTTATCCACAATAACCATCCACTTCTATTTTAACTGTCTCTTCTGTACTTGAAAACATAGAGTCTTTTTCGTTCATATTTTATCTAATTCAAAGTGCATCGGGTCTTTACGGTTTTTAAAATTGCCACCCCAAAAAAATCCAGCATCAGTAAAACATTTTACAAATTCAGGTGACAGCGTGGATTTTCCACCTAAAGGATTCCAGCTCGAATTAAGATCCACGGCAATTCCCCAACTATGCAATGACATACTTGAGCGCCCACGAATCTTTCTTATCTGAAAACAACCATTCCATGTTTTTAGTTCTTTAACGCACCCAGTAGAAATCAAACTTTTAAAAGCCCGTGTAAGAGGTCCAATAACATCACGATTACAATAAATCCTTTTTGGAATAACTCCTATCTCTAACTCTGTTGGTACGTCCCAAAGCACCATGAATTTTTCTGATTCAGGTGGTCCATATTTTTTAAGCGCTTGCTGCGAAGTAACCATGTTAGTACTTGATGCAAGGTAGTAAGGCTACGTTTACAGGTCTTGCTTCTACACCTGATCCTGTAATCGTGATGCCGGTAGTATTTGGGTTAATTGTAACGCCTTGTTGATTCTCTACGTTACCACTACCGCCTCCACCCGCGTCGCTATTTGATAGAGCGGGTTGATTGCCGAATGTATGTGAGTGACCAGGATCCGTTAAGCCAATAGGATTATTAGATGCAGACTCAGATGATCCAAATTCCCTACCGTTAAACGTAAGCGTTACACCAGTTCCTGCAACCGTAGTGTTTGCAGAGATTACAATGCTAGATACACCAACAGAAACAACGGTAGAGCCTGATGGAATACCCGTACCGCTGATTTGTTGACCAGTAAACAATCCGGCTACGCTCGACATGGCCGTTATGGTTGCAGTCGTTCCGTCCAGAGTTCCTGTGGCTGTGATGGTAGTGATGTCTGTTACACCAGCACTGTCCCAGCCACGCATAAACTTGCCGATTAGATTGGGAAGGTTAAATGTCAATGATCCATCACCTGCGCCAAACGAAGTACCTATCACACCAAACAAATTGGCATAGGTTGTTCGACTAACTTGTGAGCCGTCAGCGGTCAAGTAACCAGCAGGAGGCGTGTTAGCCGCAAACATAATAACCGTTCCGGTTGGACCAGCAGAACCTGTGATGTTAATCGGCCAGTTTGACCCAAAGTCAGTGCTGTCAACTGTGCTTGTGAGATTGGTTCCGTTGTATCCGATCTTAATGGTATGAGCATCTGCGGTTGTAGATGTACCCGTTAGAACCGCTACAGGAATACTGGAAGGATCTGTTTCAACAAACCCGTAGTAAACATCACTCATGCCATTATCAAGAGCAGAGCCTACATCGTTAATAACGGTAATAGTTGTTAATGTTCCGTTATAAACAGAAATCTGCACCATGCCTGTTTGAACACCGGCAGTGCAATCAGACTTGATTCTGCGATTAGGTGTAAAGATTTGAGTCTGATCACCAGACAAGCTGAATGTTGTTGCCGTTAAGAAGGTAGGTGTACCTAAAAAGGATTGCCAGTCTGCTTGCAGTGGGTTAGCTGAAGGATCATTAACGCCTGTAATGTTGTCATAATCTGAAATGATCGTGCCGTGAGCATTACCGGCCATAGGAGCCGATTCAAGAATGAGCTTGTAAGGTGTGCCTTCGGCTAACCATATCTGCCCACCCGTTTCACCACGAGCATTTAAAACGATCGGGTTTGGCCACGCAACAGTAGCTGTTTCATTTTGGTACGCTGTTTGAGGTGTAGTAGTACCGGCTGCATAAAACCAGATTTGACCACCTGTTAGGAATAACGCGTCATCATTCCACTGTGGTTCTTGAAGAATAGGGCAAAGGTAAGCTGCTGACATTATATGATCCTCTTATCTGAATCTACGCTTGAGATATTCTGGGACATTGGCCGATGTGCGCTCAAGCATTTTAGATATGCCTGTTGGTGCTTGTCCTGCATGATACGCATTAAGCAATTGTTGAAATTGTTCTGGATTGCGTAATGCTTCATCCAAGGCGGTTGCGCCTCTTGATCGACCCAAGGCATCAACCATGTTTAAAATGGTTGCCGTTTTACCGCCACCAGGCACTAATCCAGACTTCATAAGAGAGGTTAAATAGGTTGCAGTAGGCGAACCAGATACCGCTCTAGCGCCTTTCTGAGCGTTTTCTAAAGCAGACATTGCCATTGCAGCATCATCTAAGAATCCTCGACCAGAAGGCGTTAGGCGGTCAATCTCAGACGTTCCCATTTCCTTAGTTGTCACATCAGACGCGGCTTTACGCATTTTTGCAGGTGTGATGGATCTAATCGTTGTCCCAGGAAGAACGGGTGCGTTTTTAAACATATCCAAAACATCTCTAAACGCTCTTCCTTCTTCAATGGGTTTAATCTTTTCAATATACGTTTTAAGATACTTGTCCCATTCACCCTGACTAGCAGCGCTTAAACCTTCATCAATAGCTGACTTTAATTCCATTGCGCCTTTACGGTTGGACTTAATAGCATTAGCTAATTCATCGTTTGGCCCAGCCATACCCCGTAAAGCGTCATCAATTTGTTTTCTAGCAGCGTATAAGTCGGAAGGATCAGGGCCGTTAGCATATCCAGCACCTTCAGGACCGCCTAAAGCTGATCTTTCTGTGGCTTTAATTGTGCTTTGTAACGGTAAAGATGCTCTGCCAACCTCGCCGGGTCGAACCTTCATTTCTGACATTGTTTCAGTCAGTGGTGCAGTCATCTCAAAAACGCTTGGAGATTTTCTAGCTTGTTCAAAGGCTCCTGATCGCAATGCTCCGGTTTCCTCATTCAGCTTTTCCATTGCTAGTCTTTCTTGCTCATCGGACAATGCTCTTTTTTCAAGACCAGAAATAATAGCTTGCTGATTTTCAATATCCCTTTGCATGAAATCAGCAGGCGCTCTGTTACGAGCGTTCATTTCAAGCTCAAGTAATCGAGGATCATCTGTAATCATGCCGACTGTAGGTCTTACACCTTCAGCGCGTCCAAACGGAGGTAAAGTAGGACCGGACTGTCCTGGTGGTGGAGCATTACCGTATACACTAGAAACTTCTGTAGGCAATGTAGCGCCACCTGTTTCCCTAGAAATTTCTCTTAATGCGCCATACTGAGGATTGATAATTCCTCTTCCGTATCGCACCATCCCAGTTAAACCTTTTGCCGCCGGACCAACTACTTCTGGTAAAACAGCACCACTTAAAGCACCAGCAGCTGTTGATTGTGCGCGCTCCATAGGCGTTCCATAGGGATTTAACCCAGCCATCCCGCCGCCCATTAAAGCGTTAATACCAATTCTTCCAGCGGCTGAAGGTGCTCCAGGAATTGCCAAATTTTCTAACATCATCATGCCAACATCACCGGCCTTTGTTAGAAGTGGGGCTTTTTCTCCTTGCTTTGTAAGTTCTTCACCGCGCTTTTGTACAGATTCGCGATAGGGTGAATAAGGCTGTCCCATTTCACCTGAAAACATACGCCCTATGTCAGAGCCAATTTCTTGCGCGCCAATCATTTGCTTTTCTAATCTCAGTTTCATTCCTTCAGAAAGGCTACCGACATCAGGCAAAGGTTTTGTAGATTCCGATACCGTGTATTTTTCCCAAGGCTTACTTGAAGATTGAGCGTATTTTTTCCAAGGACCGGCCATTATTTAGCCCTCCAATTTTTTGGATTCGCAGGATCTCCACCTAAAAATTCATGACCATCTTCAACTGTTCCAATTGCCGGAGCGCCTGCTGGTGTTGCACCGGACATGGCTTTTTCTGCTAAATCTGGATATTTAGAAACAAGACTTTTACGCACTATGTTAATTGCGGTTACATAACCTGCATACCTTGCACCGGCTGTTAAATCTTCATCATTCAATGCACCCATTGCAGCATTTAAATCTCTTACTTCCTGCATGTTTAAATCACCTTTTGCTTTTTCAGCAAGAGGTTTAACAGCGGCCTTTAAACCACCCAGAACATTAGTCGCAGTCTGTGCTTTGTTTTCTAAATGCAAAGCAGTAGCGACCGGGCCTTTTAAAATGGCTTCAGGCGCACCAGCAATGGATTCATCAAGCAATGCTTTTACTTCTGCATCAGTTGGTAAAGAAGCAAGCAAAGTAGCTTTATCTTCAGATGCTACTCTGCGTTCTACATTTTGCTTTCCTTTTTCACGGCCTTCTGAAATTGCTTCTTCACGAGTAGCTAATTGTTCTGGTGTGCTACCGGTTGCTGTTGGCAATGTCTGGCCCGGTTGCATGATTTCATATTGGCTAGATTCTGGGGCAGGGCCATATTGTGAAGACATTGGGCCTTGTCTAGGCGGCATAATGCCTGGCACTCTTTCTGGAGCATTGGTTGCTGGATTTCTGTCAACGCGCCCATACGCTTGTTCTGGTGACATTCTTGGAGCCACCATTGCTTGGCTATATGTGTCATACCAAGGAGATTTATAACCCCTTCCAACAGCATTGGTTAATACAAACATAGGATCATGCTGTTCTGGTTGGAAATTTACCGGTGGTTTTATGTTTTGTTTCCCCAACTCAGCCATAGCCATACCCACTTTTCTACGGTATGCCTCTTGATCTCCCGTTTGCAAGGCTTCTTCAGCAATTGGGCCTAATGTATTAGCAATGATTTGCTCATTGCCAACGCCAATGGCTTGTTGTTCTTTTTGCATGCCCATCTGTGATTGTTGAATTTGCGCTTGTTTTGCAGCAATATCCAAATTCATCATAGGCATTTCCATTGCCATTTTTGGACTGTATTGCCCAATCTGTGTCATGGATGGATTGGCGTTTTCAGCAAAAAGTTTACGCAAACCCTGTTGAGCCGCAAGTTCATCTTTTAATGTTTGATATTTTAATACTTCAATATCGGCTTCTCTTTTTCTTTTTGGAGCATTTTGTATATCTTCAGCAATACTTGAATACAGATCTTCTAGTGCCATAAAATTACCCTATTAGTCCACCAGCCCAGTTACCAATTTGCTGCCAACCAGTATATCCTTGCGAATTTGGTTCGTTCATGGAATTTATTGCAGAACCAATTTGTTGACCAATTCCAGCTTGGCCAGCGCTTAAATTTTGGTATCCTTGACCCATTGCATTTGCCATAGCACCACTTGTTCCAGCAAGTGTACTAGCGGCGTTTAGTCCAACTCCAGAAGCATTTCCATAATTATTAACATTCTGACCATACATGTTCATAATCTGAGCGTTCTGAGATAGGTTCTGATTAAACGCTGTACCATACGCTTGTTGCGCTCGTTGCCATGCGTTCTGGAATCCAGTGGACGCCTGATTCTGCGCGTAATTATTCATGGCTTTTGCGGCTGCACCAGACAATAAACCGCCTGTTGCTGCTGCTGAATTTTGTACGCCTTGCAAGCCTTGCTGAAGTTGGAACTGATACCCAGGCGTTGCTTGCAGTTCTGCTAGGTTACTAACCATTGGCGTATACAATGGGCTTTGTTGATAGTCTGCCATTGTGTACGGTTGTGCATAAGTACCCAGATTAGTTTCATATTGGCCTAATGCGTTTTGGTAATTTGGTAAATTGGTCTGACCAAAATTCATGTATGGTTGCAGATTTTGTTGATTCTGCTCATACATTTGTTTGACTTGGTTAATGTAATCCTCTTGGGAACCGGCGGACATTGCCGAACCTGCAATTCCTGCTGCTGCACCTGCTACTGCGAATGGCATAATTGCCTCCTATCTGATCGTATGCAAATAATAAGTGTGATCCTATCTATAGGAGAATCATTCCTGACCCAGTGGAGAACTTGGTTATTAAACCAGTAAACCTCTCCTGGTTGTGCAGAATATTCACCTTCTTCAAAGCAAAACGCTTGCTGTGGATGGCTCTCAAGCTGAATTGCATATTTATCGTAATACGCTGCATGCCAACTAACATCGACATGAGGAGCCACAGAACCGCCAGCCGGTATCCGTGTAATGAGTATGCCGCCAAGTCTTTCACCTTGAACACGGCTCATAATTTGAAAGGCCAAGTCCCTTACAGCTGGTAATCGTTGCGCCGCTTCATACCAAACAGGATCATGTTCTTCATTGAAGTCAGACCATGACCCGTTAAACTCTGCATAATCTCTGTATCTAACCCAAATGTCTGATATTCCTGTATGAGGACTATCATATCGTTCAGTTCTGTTTGTGTACATATTCCACAAATATGGATTCTGTTTAATTTGTAGTAATGCCGGAATATGGTCAACTGCACCGATAGACATTACATTATTCAAACCATCTCCCTCACAAGTTCAATTGCTGCTTGATCCTGCACGTTCATATCGCATAGAAAATTAAATCTATGAATGTTGAACGGTAAGCCAAACAAAGTCCTACACACTTTAGACATCACAACAGGATTAAATAAATCCTCAAACGGTATCCTGTAACCTTCAATCTGACTTAATAGCTCTATTGAGTCATCCGGCATTGAAGGAAGCGCCAACTTTTGCAAGGAGGCATTGATCTCATTTAAAGATCGTTCAATAATTAGTTTAGGTGCAGGATGTGCGTTTATCTTTTCAATCTGATAAATAGCACTGGTTTCCGCTATGCCTAATCTAAATCCATAATCACGATGATCAAGTTCATCTATCGTGTAATGAATAAAACTTTCATGTAAACACAAGCTGGTTTCAGTGGTTAAAAGATTAGCCGCCCAAGCAGTGCCGGAGCGGGGTAATCCTATAACCATGAATTTAATCATTTCTTCTTACAGCAACCTGACTTACTTTTACGCGCTTCAGAATAAGCAATAGCAGTCGCTTGTTTTACAGGTTTACCTGCCTTAACTTCTGTAGCAATGTTCTTGCTAATGGTTTTCTGTGAAGAACCTTTTTTTAACGGCATCTTGACCTCCAATGTTTTTTAGATTATAGCAAACAATAGGTTAAAAAGTACCACCACCAATACCTCCGGTTGCAGTCACTATATTAAAAGTTGGGGATGATGTTGTGGAAATACTTTGAGGTAAACTTAAAGTAACAGCACCCGTTGATGCAGAAACTATTACCTGATTAGCAGTGCCTGTAATGGATGTAACGCCATTTGATCCTTGAATACCTGCAACAGATACAGTCCAGTTTGCATAAGTACCAGATCCACCTATTGAATCGACATTAACAATCATTGTTGTGCCACTGAAAGACGTAATAACGCCTTCCATAAAATTGGCAGGTGTTGTGACGTAAGCGACCCTCACCCTAGTACCTACAGTAAACGCTGTAGATGTGTTGGATAGGTTAACAGTAAATGTCTGTGATCCAGTTCCAATAGTTACAGAGGAAACGGAGGTCAGATTGTAATAACCTATGCCGACCTGAGTTACAGGAAATGCGGTTACGATGATACAAGGGGATACAGGAGTGACAGGAGAAGTTCCTGCTGCAATTGTAGATAAGGAAACTTGTGTGCTATCAGCCTCCCAATAAAGAATTAGATAATCACCCGCATTAAGCGTTAGCGTATAAATAACTGTTGCTATGTTATAGCCTGGCGTACCGCTATGTGATGATGTAATGCTAAATGTACTTGCAGAGTCGGCAACATCACTTGCGCTAGTCGTTCCGTTCTTTCTTAACCAAATTTGTGATGTATGAATTTGGTTATCAGCATTGGCCAACTGCACTGAGTATTGAATTGTGTATACACCCGCATAAGCAAATGTGATTCTGTTACCACTAACAATGCTCACACCGTTACTGGTTGGATCTGAGCTGTTAATGTTAATAGGGTAAGCGGTATTTGCAGCAGATAATGTTTGATTGGTGGTGTCATAAAATGAACCCCAATAACCCGTTTGCCCTATTCCTGTGGCTACAGTTGCCCATGTTGGTGTACTTGAGCCGTTTGACGTTAGAACCTGACCTGCTGATCCTGCTGCCGTAAATCCGTAAGCCGTGCCCGTTCCAACCGCAACAGCACCGGCAGTGGGCGTAGCCGTACCGTTAGTGCCACCATTAGCAATAGGAAGCGTTCCAGTAAACGTAATGTTTGGAGTAGTGCCACCACTTGAAGCGATGTTTCCACTACCTGTCACGGATGTAACGTAAGTTCCAGCCGGCTGTTTATTATTAAATGTTGTCCAATCTGTACTGGTCAAGTAACCGTTTGTGGACCCATTGGCAGCCGCCATACTGATAGCAGGCGTTGTACCGCCACTCGAAACCACAGGAGCTGTTCCGCTCACAGACGTTACATAAGTACCAGAAGGCTGTTTATTATTAAACGTGTTCCAATCAGTGCTAGATAAATAGCCATTACTAGATGCACCAGATTGGCTAATACTAATAACAGGTGTTGTACCTCCCGTTGATGCAATAGGTGCTGTACCTGTAACAGAAGTTACAGTACCACCAGAGCCGGTAGCTGATAGAGTGCCGCCTGCAAACGACACACCACTCCCTATGGTTACATTACTAAAACCACCAGATCCGTTACCATAAAGAATAGATGTCCCACTTGTAGGCGGCGCAAAGTCTACACCTGATGTTGCTGCACTTAATGCCGTTCCGTTGCCCTTCACCATGCCGGTGACGGTTGTGCTTAAAGTAATTTCAGGGGTTGTACTTGGAGTAGTTACGGTTCCTGCAAAACCATTTGCGGTATCAACAGATAATGTAGTTAGAGTACCGCCTGTACCTGATAGCGTGTGATTGACATAAAATAAACCTGTGCCGATTGTGACATTAGTAAAGCCACCATTACCGTCACCAGACAAGATGCTAGTGCCTGTTGTTGCGGGAGCATCTTTAATCCATTCAGAGCCGTTCCACCACACAACTTGGTTCAGCGTAGAATCAAAGAATGGTTGTCCTACATACAGATCCTTAGTCGGTCTGGATGATGTATTTCCGCTCAGTGTAACCGCATTTAATACGCTTTGAGCGCGTGTGATCCACGATTGCCAAACAGAAGTAAAACGACCTGTGGTGTCATTTGATTGTGACTGTAAAGGCGGTTGCGGAAAAGCCATTATTTAGCCCAAGGAAAACCAGGGAATACAATGAAAGGATTTGATTGGTTGAATAAATCAGCGTCAATATTGACTTCATAAACAGCAATGTTTTCTGCACCAATAGATGCTTGCACCCATCCAAGAACCTGCTCTTTTGTAAGCTCATCAAACGGTGTGTAATCAGGCTTATCAGGATTCACTGTAAAATCTACAGATCCAACTATAGGAGCCGTTGTCCATGTGCCATTAGTACCATTCAATGACCAATTAACGGACACAACATAGTTTGTCATTATGCCAACTTCTGGTCTGCATTGTATTAAGGAAATATCCCATGTGTATGTGTTTGCCATTTATTTTCGCCTCAATAAATCCGTTAGTGATACACCATTACGAGAAACGATCTTCGGAGTGTTTTCATCAAAGACCACATAGTTGGATGTGCCTTGACCTGCACCTCTAGATCCTTGGTCTAGGTAGCGGATGCCGGGGATGCCATACCATCTCAGTGTATCGCTTGCCTGATCTGGTTGACCTTGCGACAACCATCTATAAAATTCATTACCTTTTGTATCTCCGCTGATTCCTTCGTTTAAAATTACAGGAACTGATTCACCTTTAGGAATGTAATGCTCCATTCCTTGTAATACTGCGTGATTTTTAATTGCTTCTTTGATTGCTTGGCTTTGCTGATTTAAAGGTTTATCCCAATCCAAAAAATGCTGAGGCCCCATAGGATCAGCTAATTCTCTAGCGGCGTCTGGCCATTCGAGGGAGGCGTTGTAGAGGTGGCCTTCTGGTTTTATATATTGCAAACTTGGATTTTCACCATTTTCTAACAACGTCAAAGCCTCTTTTGCAGTGTTTTTTATGCTTGGGCTTCCACCGCGACTCGCCATCATCTCCAAATAATCTTTTGCGCCTTCGATTCCGCCTTCTTGATCCAAAATTGAAGCCAAATAATGTTTTGGCTTATAAACATTCAGTAATTCATTGTCTACGTAATTTTCGCCAACGGTTAATTTATCTCGATATTCCTTCGCCACAGGACTATCAAACCCTTCTGCCATATAACCACCATGCCCATAAGCCTGAGCGCCTTCACCTGTACCTATCTTGCTAAAGTCAAAGCGTTCAAACTTATGAGGTGAACCGTGAGAAACTTTAATAGCATTAGCAAGCCCTGACAATCCACCTAAATTAGAAGGTCCAATTCCTTGCCACCGCTCCCAGTCCTCAATAGCGTTGACATCGTTTTGATTAGCAATATCATCCCCGCGACCTAACTGCCACTCAATATTTTTAGTGTAGTTCTTATAACGCTCTAACAGATCTTGTATGCTTGCCATTACTTTTGCGCCTCAGTCGCCATTGCTGCTGCCGCTATCATTACAACCTTAACCGGATCGGAAATACGGAACTTGAACACATAGTTTCTCGACACGCCGAGCCTTCTCCACTCGGCACGTTTCAAGAACTCGCCTTGTGGCCCAAAGCTAGTCCACATTTCGTTGTTGTATGTGTATCCACCATCACGAGAGACTTGCAGCATGATCTGAGGATTCTGGCCTTGGCCGTCATTTAAGCCAGTGCCTTGCTCCATATCCAAACGCAAACGGTAAATATGCAACTTATTAAAGCTGTCTCCTTTAAAAAAGTGCGGGGTGATTAGCTCCCGCACAATTGGGTCGCCATTATCTGTATAGACCAATGGGTCTAGTCTATATAAGTTTCCGTTTCGGTAATCTGAAACAATGATTTGTGAATAATACTGAGTGCCGAAGTTGCCGTAATGCCTCGTATCTTCCGTACCCGATACTAAGTTACTCCAAATTTGTGTTGTAGCATCATATAGCCAAGTAACACCCGCCTCTCTAAAGCTGATCTGATAAAACTCATGACCGTTCTGTCGGTAGCCAAACGCAACAGCATCACCAATTGAAGGGTACTCATTGATCAGGTAATCCAGATCAGGAGTCGATACCACAACCGGCTGGTAGTTCTGAATGGAAACCACAGAAACACCGCCACGCCTCATTTTAGCTAGATAAAATAATTGGCCGTTACATCGAGCCATACTCCATCGAGCCGCTAATCCGCAGTCGGTGGGAGATCCTGCAATCCGTAAAAATGGAAATGGAAATGTTCCGACATCCTGCCAGTATTCCATTGAAACAGCGCCCAATAGAACAATGTTGCCGTTATCTACCGTAACAGCTTCTAAATTGTCTGTATAAGCCTCTTTAGAGGCAAAATCCAAAGCGTCCCAGCTAAACCCGTCATAGTTCCCGGAAATATAAAATTGCTTTGTGTTTGGCTTATTAACGACAAAATAGCTATCAATGAACGTAACAGTATTAGCCCCAGGAAATCCTTCAGATGTGATCTGATTAAGGCTATTGATGACTGTTAACGTGCCTGAGTCAGTGCCATAAACAGGTGTTTGAAACGTCCAGTCATTAGCGTCTGACACAATGCCATCACCTAATGTTGTGCCGGTTGCCGTAAAGACTGTACCCACCTCATTTAAAGGCGCTCCAGCCAATACAAAGTTAGATGTGCCAACATATTTAATAACGTATTCCTTGCCAACCACCAAAGCCGTTGCCAAAGTCTCAGGAACTGTAATGGTGTACTGTCCACTAGGAACCACACCGAGAGCCGGAGATCCTGCAACCACAACATCCACTACTTGGCCTGTTTTTCGATAGGTTCCAAGCTCTGTAACCGTAACCGTTGTACCGTTTCTAACGTAATTGAGCGGTTGAGTAGTTGGCTCAAAGATATAACCGTTTGCACCATCTACAATAATAAGCTGTGAGCCATTATCGGACATGGAGACGTTGCCTTGAGTTGTGTTTAGCTGACCTCTAACCAGATATGTGCCATTGTTATAGATTTCATATAAATAGTTTGAACAAACAGCATACAAGAGATTCTGCGCTTGAAACCAATACAGACCACGAGCAGGATTTGAGCCTAATTGAGCAAATGGATCAAGCCCCGGTGTGCCGTATGCCGCCAGATTGGTTTTATCATTTTCTGGCTTAATTTCCAAGTACAGATTCTGCCGTTTTTGAGCAGAAACAGCCTTAGATTTACCGGCAATACCCGGTCCTAAAATGGGGAGCTGTATTGTACTATCGGCCATAACCGTCCGAGTAAATGTTGTATCTCATTTGTGAAGTATTCATCAGCGCTACATCAGTCTGAAGCGTATTAGTACGCTGATTCATGCGCTTTAAGCGGATCAATGCGGACGTTCCTAAAGCTACTGTGGTTGGCCTGATATCAAATTGATATTCTTCGGCAATACGAATCGCTAGATTAAATACAATGGCTTCCCAATAACCGGGTGGCAGCTCAATGTATGATGTTGGATTAACAATCATACTAAAAGGCTTCCAGCTGGTTATCGTTATTGTGCCTGGCGCTGTAGATGCTCCGTTATTGGCATAGATTGGGTAAATGTAACACTCACCAATCGGAAAGCTGGGTTGGTAATACAAGTACCCCGGAAAGTTTGTTTTTAACGTCTTTAGTCGGATGTCATTGTAATCATCGTACTGAATAACCTGCATTGGGTAGTCGACAGGTATTGAGCCGTTGGTCAGCGTTAGATACGCACCAACGATCTTAGTAGGTCTGACTGTGTTCCAAATTCCACCAATGCCGATTGAGTAAGGATTAGTGTTTGGATACAGAGGAAACTGTTCGCGCTTAACCTCATACAACATCAATTCATCAAGCGACCAAGAGTCAAGCATCCTGTTAAAAGACTCTAAACCGTCTTTTAATTCTGAGGCTGTTAGGTCTACGTCTACCGCTGAAACCTGTATGAGCCTCATAGCGGCTCGAATGATGTCATAGCCTGTATACAGCTGTCCTACGTTAGCTATTTGCTTTACGTTTACAGTATATGGATTAATGTGCGCCCATTCTGCTGGCTCATCACTCCAAAATACTGATTTATCAGCCCAAATTGGACCTGGTAGCTGCCAAATATTTGGAACAAACTGCGTGTTAGCTAAATTGCCACCAGCTATTTCAAGATCATATTCTATTGTTCCATCTGCAACCCAAAAAGATACGTTGTATCCTGATTGAATGATAACTGGATTAGCAATAGGCGTTGTTAATCCTTGATCTTGATAAATTGCACATGCGCTTGACGTATTGTGGTAAAAAACTTTTACAGCTACGTTTCCAAGCTGTCCCCCAAGTTGAGGGACAAGATCCAATGTAAAATATCTGCTCATATTTTTACCACAAAATTACGTTACGCAAGAATTATGCAATCTTTGATCTTAAATATGCACACTCCAGAGCCAAAGCCTCTTCATATCTAATTCCGTACCGGTTTCCAGCAACCCTTACAACTTTTGTTTCTCCAGTTGGAACCAATTTTACGGAATGAATTTCTCTTGTCTTTTCAACTTCTTTATATTTTTCAATAGGCTTAGTTACTTCACCACCTTTTCCATCAGGCAATACTTCTTCTTCAACATACTTTTCATATTCAGTGTATGTTTCAGTTTCTGTATATGGTTCTTCAATGGTGACTTCTTCAGTAATTTCTTCCCATTCGTCATAACACAGCAAGCCATACTCAAAAGCGTTAAGACCTTCTGATTCAAACGCTTCTTTTACTTTTTGAGCAATCAACCCAATGTGCCATCTAGAGCCATCGCCTTTTGCTTCTACAGCGTCATTAAATTTAAACTGAGAATATTCAACTTTACCCCAAGCCCTTAACACAGCTTCATCAATTGGCTTGATTTGTTGTTTTGTTCTTTCGTCAGACGTATTGATCGTTCCGGTTCCTGCATAAACAACAGACCATCTGTAGCTTGCAGATCCAATTGATTGCGTATTATCAGCGCCAGGGCGAACTACGCCATCATTTTGTATACGTAATTTTTCAGTTCCATAAGAAGTGTTAGGTTGAGTAAGCAATCCACCAGTTGAACCAGTAAGGAATGAAATTCCTGTTGGCATTGCATTGGCAGCAGTAAAGGTTCCTTCAGCTACGCCAGCAATAGATGCAGGATAAAGAAGGTTTGCAGCAGTATACGTTGAAGATGTTCCCCATTGACCGCCAAAACCTAATGTTCCTAAGAAATTTCCAGTAGTAATTGCGTTCCCATCTGTTCTTCTATATGCAGCACCAAATCTACCTTGGAAAGTAGTATTTGAGTCATTTCTACTTCCTAATGATTCAAAAATAGGAATAGTAAAAGCATTAGTTGACGTGTAATCCCCTGCTCCTAAAAAAGAAAGATTTGTAGTTATTCCAACCTTAGCTCCACTACCAATTGTAGTATTGCTAGAAAGCGTATTAGTTCCGGTAAGATTTGCAGCACCAACGGTAGTTGTTGTGCCATTAATGGTTGCATTACCACCAATTAAAACAGGAATACCATTACCTAACCTAAAATTAGTTGTTGGAGAAGCTCCGGTCAGGCATGTAAATCTTAAAGATGAATCATCAGCAATTGCAAGGCCCCAGTTTGAAATACCATCAGTGATTTGCATACTATTTTGAGATCCATTTGCAACAATCAAAGAGCAGTTGCCAATGGTTGAATAGTAAGAATTACAAATTGGACTATTATCAGCAATAATAGCTTTTGCTGATCTATCAATATAAGTTACGCCAGATGAATCATTGTAAAAAATACGGCATCCAGCATCTAACTGTGGAGGTTCTGTTCCATTCCCAAGATCCGCAAAAATAAAGCAATTATAGGAAGGATTGTAAGAATTTCCACTTGCTGTGCCATAAACTTTAATTCTTGACGGTAAACCACCGGCACTAAAATCATAGAAATAGTTTGAATCGGCCCACAACTGCAAGCAAATTGTAGAAGAGGACGCTAAACCCCCTCCACCACAAGACGTAAAATTATTATTGTCTGCATCATATAAAATAAATCCAGCTTGATAAGACTGACCACCGCAATATAAGAATGAATTAAAGCTAGTGTTAGCGTTACTGGTAGGATAGTATTCACTAGTTAGCAAAAAGCCAACAGCATTTTGAACGGCTACAGAATCAATAGCCCTCAAAGAGCAATTAGTAAATATACATCTTTGTGTATCCGCTGCTTCTGGAACCTCAACGCCAGTTTTCCAGCAAGAAATTCTATATGCGTAAACCGTAGGGTTGTATACATTTAGATTTGTAAATGTTGCGCTTCTCCATGAGATAACTTGCACACCACCTGCAAGCAACGCATTACATTCCATGAAAATGTCTTGCATACCACCGCCAAAACAAACGCAAGAATTTACATTTGGTGGAGTTACAAAATTAAATAAATAAGATGTGCTGCTTGTTATTCCAGAATAAACAATAGATGTTGCTGGTGCGTAATTTTCTGCTCCAGCGTCATGAATAGATTGGCTTCCAGCCCCAACAATGTTGATATTTGGAGATCCAATCGTAAAAACATTGGTAACTTTATATGTTCCTGGTGGAAAATAAAGCGTACCGCCATTAAGATTTTTTAATGCTGTTAAAGCATTATTAATTGCTGTTGTATCGTCATGTACGCCATTTCCGAGCGCTCCAAAATCTAAAACGCTTAAATGTTCCCCAAAACGATCACTGATTAATCTTTCTATTGAGTTAGGAATTACGGTTCCTTCAACGGTAACAGGCGTTTCAACTACAGCAGAAACGTTAATTCCTGTTGAGCTAATTTGTAGCCCAGTAGGATTTCCGTTACCGTCTTGCACTGTTTGCAGTTCGCTAGTAACACCACCAGGGACTTGCAAAATACCTTGGAAGGAAAGATTTTGTTGTTGATTAGATAAAGAGGACATAAATCACCCTGTAGAGATCGTTTAAAAGTTAACCGCTATAGTCTTGATTTTAGGCTTTACAAGATTATCAAGATCATTTTTTAGGAACTCTTTTACGGCATTTAATTGTTCCTCTCCAATGGCTTTTTCAAGCCAACTAACAATAGTTTCTTTATTTACATTATTAAATTCAATAAAGTTTTCTTCATTTGGCTTATCCAAAGATTGTATTCCATACGTAGAACATTCTACTGTTCCATCATACGTTGCGTGCAATCTCCAATGAACTGTCCCTATGCAATTTTCCATTCCATCTTCTTGCGACAGAACGTCAACAGTTGGAATTTTCCAAGAAAATTGTATTTCCATAATAATAACATGACTCAGTAATAAATTAAAAAACAATCATTTGCATAAAATTAAGCAGTTACAGCTTTTATAACAGCAAAATTGAATACAGGTTGTTCTGTAGTTGTTCCACCAGTAGTTGCAAAAGTAACTGAAAAACTTCCAGCGGCAATATTTGTCACTAAAATTATATATTTATCTGTACCAGACTTTTGATTTATGATGATCGTATCTGTTGCTGCAACCGTTAAATTTGTAACTGTAAAAGTTTGATACGATGCAGATCCAGCAGCAGAAACAAGTGTAATAGCACCATTTGTTTTGTTTAATGTAACTCCAGTAGTTCTACTGGTTCCTTGCGTTACTGCGCCGCCTGATCCTGTTCCGTATCCAAGACCACCAACACCTGTTACAAGAGCATTTCCTGAGCTATCAATTCTAAATCTTTCTGTACCGTAAGCAACATTAACGCTTGTTAACGCATTTCCAGTGCTTCCTGTTGCAAATACAATTGCAGTAGACATTGCATTAGATGCAGTAAATGCGCTTTCGGCCACGCCATAAATTGCGGCAGGATATAACAAATTAGCAGCCGTATATGCTGTATTTGTTCCATATTGAGCGCCAAACGCATAACATCCTATAAAAGCACCAGATTGAATTGCTGTTCCATCTTGTCTCGAAACTGACGCTCCAAATTTTCCGTAAAATGTTCCATTTGCGTCATTTCTTGCGCCAAAACTTTCAATAAATGAAACAGTAGATGACGTAACATTGTAATTTCCAACCCGTATACCACCTGCGGACTGCCCGTTTCCAGGCTGAACTTCTAAAATGTATCCTGATAAACCATTACCAGGTGTTGATGTGTTTAACCCAATGTTTCCGTTAAATTGACCAACACCATTTACTGTCAACAAATTGACTGGTGAAGCAGTATTTATTCCAACATAACCTGCTGAAGTAATACGCATCCTTTCTGATCCAAATTCAGTTAGTGATGTATTAACATCAATACCAGTAGATCCTGTTGAAAAAACTAAAGCTGTCGGCATAGCACTTGAGCTAGACCATCCGGACTCTGAAACTGAACCTATTTGCGCCGAATAAAGAATATTACTTAATGCTGTTCCTGTAGGATTGCCACCAAACCCAATTTTCCCAAGAAAAGCTCCAGCAGTAGATATTGCAGCATCGGTTCTTAAATGTCCTAATAAAACATTTCCTGCAAATGCGCTTACTCCATTTGCATCACTTCTTTGCCCAACTGCTTCATAAGCCGCAGAGTTTCCAGCCGATGCGTTTTGCCCAGTAATATAAATTCCACCAGCGCTAGATGTGGCCCCTGACAAAACATAAATTGCTCTTTTTTGATAACCGCCATTAGATGTGACGTTTAATGCTGTATTAGCTGCTCCAGCAAGCGTAGTAACACCTGCAACAGCTAAAGTTGTGGCAGGACTTGCAGTGCCTATACCAAGCCTATTATTAGTGTTATCCCAAAATAGATTGGCATTATTTTGAGTGTAAACACCTGATGCGCCAGCAAAAACAACAGAACCAGTAGTGAAAGCAGTTGCCGTTCCAGTGCCACCATATCCGACACCAATAGTTCCAACATCACCAGAACCAAGCAATGATGTTCCGCTGACTGTTTTAATATTGCTGCCACTAACTAGAGCAGCTTGTTTACCATTAAACGTAGACCAATCCGTACTGGTTAAATAACCATTAACAGAAGATGTTGCAGCAGGAATACTTAAATGTGATGCAGATGTACCGCTACCAGCTAAAGGTGAATCGGCAGTTACAGCAGTTAAATAACTTCCTGCTGGTTGTTTGTTATTAAATGTTGTCCAATCTGTGCTAGTTAAATAGCCATTCGTAGATCCACTAGCAGCAGCCATACTGATAGCTGGTGTTGTGCCGCCACTAGAAACAACTGGCGCAGTACCTGTAACACTAGTTACATAAGTTCCAGCAGGTTGCTTGTTGTTAAATGTAGTCCAATCAGTTGATGATAGCCACCCAGAGGCGCTACCGCTGGCTTGATTGAGATAAACAGTAGAAAGTGTTCCTCCACTGTTTTTGTAAAACAGTTTTCCGTCAGCAATGTTTATGGCTAACTCACCATTAGCTAAATTTGCAGTAGATGGTTGATTGGTTGTGGTACTGCTGTAATAAAGCTGAATTGGTGTGTAACCAGTTTGAGCCATTGCTTACTCTTCTATTTTAGGCTTTGGTCCCCGTTTCTTTGGTGCTGAATCAGGGTTAAGAAATTCTTCTGATGTTAACCATCCATCTTTGGCTAGTTCTTTTAATTCGTTTAAGTCAACAGCAATTTTACTGTTTTCGTAGGTGTCTTTGTGAACTGAACAAGGAAAATCGATAGCCATATTTCACCTAATAAAAAAGGGGAGAGGCGAACCACTCCCCAATCTCACCATTAAGGATTTGAACCAGCAACAATCCCGTAGTTGTTGAATTTGGTAACACCAAACTCAGTCTGTACAGGGTAGCTACGAATTACATTAACAAGGTAAGTATCAGCAGCAGGAGCAGCTGAAGTGCTTGCATTGTTATAGATAACCGTTAGCGTGTTTGCGGCTGAGACATAAGCACCTGTAATAGCAATTGCAGCACCGGCTGCTTTAGTGCCATTAACAGCTACCCAATCACCAACAACTAAGCCAGAAACTGTAAAGTCCTGTGAAGAGATACCGGCAGCAGCGGATTCTGGGGTAACTGCAACAGACAATACAGCCTGACCACGTTGAATGGTAGGGTTGACAATATTTGGTCCTGGATTAGACATATTAACCTCCTAATTAACCAGTGATACGGGCTGCAAGTTCTGGATAGATCGTGCTGAATCCATACAGAACGTCAAGACGAGTGGGCAACTGGTCAGAGTTGATGTCGTACTGACGAACCAAACGAATAGATAGACCATCAGCAGAAGCGCGTCCAGCCATATCAACACCCTGTGGAAGCAGAAGATCTGCCGTACCCAAAGCAAACGCATCACGGTGGTATGCAAGTGACTGAGAGTAAGTAGCTGCCGTTCCGCTGTTACCAGAAAGAATCGTAGCAGTACCTGTAGGAATCGTTCCTGTGGTGCTTGTTACGTTCTGGAACTGGCCAGAGAATACAGGTGTTGGGAACACAGTCAGAGAAGTAGATCCTGCATCGGCTGCTGCTGTAACAACGAAGTTACGCAGAACACCAGTAGACTGACGGCTCTGTGGGTTAACTGCATAAACGTTAGGAATCGTGAACACTGTACCGGCAGTTAATGTGCCAGAAAGTGAGCTAATGCCAAGCGTGAATGGAGTCTGTGCATTGGTCTGAACTGAACCACCAGCCTGTGCAGACACAGTAAATGCTGTGCTTGTACCGGTTGTGAAGTTGGCAACGTTCTGATCCATTGCAAAGTTGAAGCCCAACGTGCTGTCACCCATTGCACCTTTCTTGAAGATTTCAGAAATGGTGGTCTGTGGGTTAAACAGGTTAGTAAGACCAGCAACCAATCCTACTTCAGTCTGTGGATCAACAACGATATGACGAAGTTCATCAACAGGTGCAGCTTCTTGATTCAGTCTTGCGCGAGCAGCAAGAATTGTCTGCAAGCTCTGAGCCTGTGAAGGCGTACCAGACAGAACACCAGGCGTACCAACCAAGTTGTACACGTTGACGAACTGCTGAAGACCATCATAGTCAATTTTGTTGGCAACCGCAGCAACAGCAGGCTTAATGAAACGATCAGAGAAATCACTGATGTTCAGGCTAAGATCCTGAGTGGTGAAAGCCATATCGACACCGAACTGTGTGCCGAGCGTTAATGGAACATACGTTTCAACAGAGCTTTCGATCTGAAGAGCAGGACCAGTACGGCCTACATAACGTGGTGGTTTACGAAGGTTGATCGTTGCACCGATCTTAGCACCTTCGATAGCAAATTTATCGTCATACTGACGGCTGATTGAACGAGTGAAGACCAATTGGTTGGTAAGAACGCGCAAGGCTTCATTCGTAATCATGCTTATGGTAAGCAATTGATTAGACATAGAAATCTCCTAAACGAAAAAAATAAAGGGTTTTAGCCTAACTTTTTTCCAGATGGGAGCCGTTCCCTCGAATGATCCAGATATATGCCTGACAAATAGACCGGCCACAGTCTATAAGACGTAAGCACTATATATCATAGTTATTTTGATATGTAAAATGGAGCCGGTGAAAGGACTTGAACCCTCAACATCTTCATTACAAGTGAAGCGCTCTACCAATTGAGCTACACCGGCTGACAGACTTAATTGAAAACAATCAGAATGTCGTTTTCATGGATGGCTAATAAATCCTCATCACCTAAAGTGAACGGTTTACCGGCATAGATCCCGAACATCACCTTATCGCCTACCTTGACTTGTGCGTTGTCATCTACAGCAATGACCTCACCCATTCTGGGAGCGTCATCCTGTGTGCTTTTCACAATCAAACCAGATTCTGTAACTTCATCTGCAACAATGGGCTTTACTAGAATCTTATCGTTTAAAGGCTTCAACTTCATCGTTGTTGCCTCGCTCTTCTAGCTTCAGCCTCTTTATTGTTCATGTAAGCAATGTAATCTTTAGTGGACATTGTTGCAGGATCTAACTTACCTGCACTGGCGCCTGTCCCCGTGATTGGTTTAATAGGCGTAGGCGCTGATCTTCCTCCTGTAGCTTCTGGTCTAATCAGTGACGCCAATTTCATACCTGCTTGGATTGGGTGCATATTGGCAATTTCATAGGCAAGTGAAGGATCTCTGCCAAGTTGATAAGCAATATCAGGGCCGTTATCCAAACCCAAAAGCGCCTGTCTAATGGTAGGATTATTAGCCAAGCGAGGGTCAGATGTAATTGTTTCAATAACCGAATCATAATCAGGGTATTTTACTCTTGCGGCTGCTTCTGCTGTTTCCAATTTGGCCTGTTGGACAGCTATTCTCTGTTGCTGTTCACGTTGCTCATACTCGGCAGCTACTGCCTGTTTAGCTTCCTCAATCGCAGATACGCGTGTGTACTGCATCATTGCGTCCATGTAACGCGGATCGTACTGTCCACCTGCAAAATCAGCAGGATTAGGTGGTGCAAACTTAGGTGCTTCTGGTTCATTCCTTGGCTGTAGCCTACTCAACATTTCCTCTTGTTGTGCTAGAACTTTCTCTAGCCTTTCAGATTGTCTTCTGGCCTCATGCTTATCACGAGTTAGTTCATCAATTCTACGTTTGTACCAAGGTTCTTGTTTATCTTGTGCGGTAGCTTCAATTTCGGTCGCTTCGCCTTCTGTTGACTCAGTTACCTCTTCTGGAGCTTGCGCTTCAATTTCGGGTTGCGCTGGTGAGAGCGCCTGAACGTCATTTTCTTCACTCATTTGGGGATTGCTCCTTATGGTTTAAGTTCTTCGCCTGGTTTCTTTTCGCCTGCCAATACTTCGATGTTTGGCTCCTTTGTCATTGCCCCAGCTTTAGGCGTTCTTGGCGCTCTAGGTGCTGGTGCGTTTCTTGCTGGTGTAGCTTGTGGCTGGCCACCTGCAAACTGTTCATGAGGCGCTTGCATAATCATTTCTTCTAGAGCCTCATTCTCTGCGTTCTCTTCGGGCATATCTCTAGCGCCGGACTGCATAATCATGCTTGCATCCATTGCGGCCTGTCTCTGAATGTCTAGGTTAGCTTTCATCACTTCAACATCAGCCTTCATGCGGTTTGTCTGAGCGTCATACCATTCACGCTCCATCCGTTGAACCTCAATCAGTTTCTTTTCTCTCAGGTCTTGGATTTCAGAAGACATGTGTTCCATCTGATTGGCCAACTGTTCCATAGCCTGTTGCGCTTGCAGTAATTGAGGATCCGCCTTATCTCCTGCCTGATTGATTTGCTGAAGTTGTGGAGGCAACATGGCTTGTAACCTTCTGCTGATTTCTTCAGCACCAGGCCAATCCATATTTTTAACCATCAGATCACCAATGATGCTAAACAAGCTAGGATTTGCTTGCGTAAGGCTTAACATCATTTGGGATGCTTCATCTCGCTTGGTTGCATAGCTAGGACCAGAATCACAAACGACATCATACTGCCCTATGGTCGGATTGAAGATAGAGTCAATAGCAGCGTTGTCTGTTCCTGCTGATGCTTGTGGTAGGTTTGGATTCAGTTTAACGGTTCTTGGAGAGCCGTCTTCCCCAAGGATACGAGCCACTCTAGGACGATCGTACACTTTAGGAATCATGTCCAAAATAACTCGACCGCATTGACGGATTGAGCGGTTGAGATTGTCTTGATAGTGGAACGTGTTGGTATCAGCTTGCTTTTGTCTAAGGAACAAAGCGCGTCCTGACGTTTCGTTAGATTGACCACCTAAGCTAGGTTGATAAATGCCCATGCTTTGCATGATGTCATTCTCTGCTAACTGAATGGCCTGCATAATTGCGCTTGATGCCTGTGGAGGCATAGCGCGTTGCGGTGGGCCAACGGGAGTACCTGCAATGCTAACAGGATCATATTCAAGGTACGCTACAGATTCTTTGTTAGCTCTTGCCCAATTAGGGTCTGTCTCAAACTGCCCTGCAATGCCCACAAACGGAGCCTTTGGTGCAAGCGCTACATTCTCTGCATTAGCTGACAAATAATAGTTGTACAGCCTTTGCGCGTCTTTTGCATTACGGACTAAACCAGACAGATAGCGCCGACCTTGCAGCCATAGTTCATGCCCAATCACCGGAATGATCGGAATGTACTTACATGGTATTTCAGTCTGTTCTAAGATCGTATCCCCCGTAACCTTGCACCACATGCAACGCTTTACATCGGCCATGCGGATCATGCCTGTTTCTGGATCTTGGATCTCTTGCTCTTCGTGTTCAATATAGTAATACTCAGCAACTCTAACCGAGTCTTCAGTAAACCAACCTTGTGCATCACCGTTACCGGCTGCGTCCCACTGAGTTTCAGGAACATCGGGATACATGCGCTTAAACTCATCCTTTGCCATTTCCTCGGCAATGATGCACCACTCAGCGTCTGAACCATCAGGCTGCTTGCTGTGCGGGTCCATGTACACCTTAAATGGATCAGGTACTCGATCAATGTAGATTTCCTGATCAAAGCTAGTGTCATCTGCCCAATCGTTTCTGACTCTGAAATAACCAAGACCTGTATCAACCTGACTTTCTACGGCAGTATCATAAGCAATGGAAGCGTTGCTATTATCTTGGATGTGTCTGATAAGACCCATGAGTACATCAGCGGTATCTTGATCAGCACCACTATTAACAGGACGAACACGAATAGATGGAGTATTTTGACGGATCTCATTAACCACCTTGTCTCTGAATTGAAGCAAGCGATTGACCACAAGCATGGGCCGCTCTTTCCCGGGTCGGTTACGATCATATTTGGCTGCCTCCGGCCACTGATCACCAAGCCTAGAAAAGCGGATGTCATCCATCATTTCTTGACGGTTTTGGGCCGTAAACTCGACAGCCGTAGCAAACCGTTTCCTTATGGTTTCTAGGATTTCTTCGGTAGGAGTCTCAGGTTCTGCGTTGTTACCCAAGTCTTCGTAAATGCTATCTGCGTCTAAGTTTGCCATTTTGTTGCCTGTAATTAGTTCATCCAGTTGCCGCCACGCATGCCATCATCGTGCCTTTTGCGCTTAATATTATCATTCTTTAATTGATCAACACATGTCGCTAAGTATCTGAAAGCATCAGCTCCGTGACTGTATTCATCGTGTAAAGGTCCACCAGGTTGATTGGTGCTTGCATTGATAGATCGCCTATAACGCTTTAAGCACTCTTGCAAGCGATGAGTCTTTTCTTTATCCATCCACAGCCTTGGGAAAAGCATCCTAGCCAATCGTATGCCATGCTCAACATCACCAACCGGAATGATCTCGGTGGACCAACCCATTGCCTCTAACAGTTCCTGTGCTGACTTGCCGGTTTTGTAATCCTTAGTCACACCGTCATGCGGTAGCCAAACCTTGCCCCAATTGTACGGACGTTGCTTTAGCTCGTTGCTGTACCAATCAAGCGTCTGATGCGTCTCTTCAATGTAATCAATGATTCTGCACTCTGAACCCGCGCGTTGTGCAATGATAATGGTCATTGCATCATTCCAACCAAGGTCAAAGATTGCGTGTGTTTTTAGTGCAGGGTCGTGTCTGCATAGGTTAATGCGGTTTTCATCAAACATGGTCTGATACTCATCCGAATAAATCGCACCATCAACCACTGTTTTAGGTTTACCGTTCCAAATGTTGTCATAATCCTTTGGATTGTTTTCCAAGCAGTGCTTGCGCTCTTTGTCGAGTACATTGGGAAACCAAGGATTGTCATCCCAATTGATTGGGACCACTAATGAATCAGGTGGTGTGTTGGCTATGAACCGTTGATAAGTATCATCAGTATCAAGATCAGGGTTAAGCGTAATCCATACTTCAGAATCAGGCTTACGAATGGTCGGGATAAGAATGTCCCATGACTTCTTGCTAACGGTCTGCGCTTCTTCGACCCAGACTCGATCAACACCCTCGAATGATTTGATGGATTCAACCGTATGCGTAGCAAGGCCAGCGAATGAGAATGTAGAGCCATTGATGCCCCTAACTTCTGTCTCAGTAACCGTAAAGAAATACCCAAGCTCTAGCGCTTGGATCTGATCAACCAACAATGTGTGTACCGATTGTTTGATTGATTTCTGTACTTCACGAGCGCATAGAATCCTAAGAGGTTGTTGTGCTGACTGGATCAACAATGCCCTAGCAACTGACCAAGATTTACCTGATCCTCTGCCACCATGAAAGACCTTGTAACGATAAGGTCTAAATATTGCGTTGAGCTTTGGGGGAAACTTAACAACAGTTTCTTTACTCGCCAAAGTTCACCTTCAATGAATGTTGAACGGGTCCACCATCAGGACCGGACACAGTTGATTCAGTTCTTGCTAGTTTCGGCACATGGTACTCAACAACTGACTGAAACATGTAAAAAGCCTTTTCAGGGTTTTCTAATGCCACCTGGTCGAGCCATACAGTCAGTCTGTGCGCGTTACCGTCAACAAATGCAGCAATCGCTTCTCTAGCCGCCTGTGTTGACTTGTTTGGCCTACCTGCTCTTGATGTTGGGTTTTTATTTGCCACTTTCAGACCTTTTCATTTTGAAAGTTAATCATCCTCACTTCTCTGCAACCATTGATCACAGGAATCTGTGTCTTTTGTTGTGCTGTATTCATCATCGACATGCGGAAACAACATACATTTTCCATAACCGCGATCAATCCTAATAGGTTCGTAAAATTCGCACTCACTGCAAATCTTAGCGACTAACTGAACCACTCAAAACCTCTTCTAACTTTTGCATGTAATGTAACGCCTTTTCGGAATCATCTGTTGAGCCGTTTTTTTTACCGGCCCTCATTGAATACTTAATAATATTACCCTTTAAAAAGCCACAAAATTCATCTTTTGTCAAGACAGACTCCATCACCGCCCACGGTTGAATAGCCATCGTCTTGTAATGAGTACCGCCAATCTGTATGTGATCAGCGCTCATATCTTGTCTAGCCTGGTCGCCGCATTAAAATCACTGTACTCATGCGGATAGCGTTTCTGTAACTTTACGATGTTTTCTCTGGCAATGATTTCGAGTGGTTCATTAAGGACACTAGCACCCAAAGCAACATACCATAGCAAATCACCCAATTCTTCACGAAGGTTATCGCGATCAAGAGGCTGGTTATAAATCGTGTACTTCTTAATCGCATCACACAGTTCTCCTGCTTCACCACTGATTCCATGCGCCAAATGATGCAAGTCATCGGTGAACCCCAAACTCTTTGCCGTTCTATTTGCTAGGTACTGATAATCACGCAATTCCATTCTGTGCCCTCTGTTTGCGTTGGTATTCTTTGCTCCATGCGCTGGCTCGTTCTTTGTGATAGCAACCACATGAGTGACTCACACCCGCTAGGATGTTCTGAGCCAAGATGCTTTTCACGGTCCCGCACCTGCACTTAGCCACAACTACACGCTTACCGTAAATATTAGGTTTATCTTCAGCGATTACTGTCCAATAACCAAATAACTTGCCCATAAGGTCGGGGTTCCTAATTCGTTTTTTAATCATTCGTATTTTAAAACCTGTACTTTAATCCCGCCATTAACTTTGGCTTGTCCATACTCAGCAATAATCTTTTTAATCTGTTTATCATTTTGATAAGCAATACCCTGCAATGAGTCGAGTATTACCTTCAGTGCATTATCCAAATCAATGCACGTTTTAGACGCCTCACCCTTAACAGTCAATTTCGGTGATAGGCTTATTATGACCAGAACAGGATCATGGGTCAAATGCAATTCCATGCCCTTCACAGTGTCCTGAACATGCTTTTTAAACTCCGCCGCATCTTTGGACGGGACCATCCGATTTCTGAAGCAACGCCAATATCGGTTCGCTGATGGCGGGTAATTTAGGTCTATTTCTATCATGTCCATCTCCACTAGAAACAACACAAAAAGGAACAACGAAATATTGTACAAAATTTATACAATTCAATAATCGTTTTGTACTTGTTCCGTCCTATAGGAAAAAATGTTCGGAACAACCCCCCTTGATGTGGGGCTTAACGCCCCCATCATCGGGTAGGGTTTTTCACTGTTCAGGCAAACTTCGGAACAATCGGAACAACCCACGGAACAACCTCATTTTTAGCCCTTTGGACGGTAATATTTGGTAGCGTTCTTATGCTCCCCCTGCACTTTTACCTCCACCTTTCCAGCATCTAAAAGTTCTGCCAGTGCCTCTAAAAGATACGTCTTTTTTCCTCCAATCTCTTCGTAAATTTTGTTCGTACTGACACCTAAGAAGCTGTACAGACCTTCATCCATTGCCTGTTTCCATTCCCTTTTAATATAGTCTAATACCCTTATTAAACGCATAGAATCATCCATGTTTTTATTACGCGCAGATACTTCAGCTTTCCTCGCTTCCATCGAATCATCACCAAACAAAGGCTGGGGGATACCAAACCTATATACTATATCTTGAGTTTCTCCCCACGGAGTTAATACTTGTTCATTACCTGTAACAGTATCCATTTCCATTTCATTAAAAGCCGCCTCAAAACGCTTCTTACCGAGTACAAAAAAACGCTTATCAGGTATATCTTCATCTTTCACCAAGAACGCCACACCATGAGCGTCACCGACCCAAGCGCCACCACCTCTAGGAGAGAGTTCATCAGGAGCTGAGGTGCGTGTAATGGCTTTTGCTAAATGCGCTATGAGCCACATAGAACCACCGTTGAGTGTTTTCTTGATCGACCCTATGGCCCTACCGATCTCAGCATTATCGTTCTCATTGTCTAGGTCGATGGTTGCGTTACTGGTATCAAAAATAATCAGCGGCTCAATAATGTAATGGTTTTTATCTGCCTCAGCTTCGTATGAGTACCGTTCTCGCCAGAACTCTATAGACTTAGCTAGTTGTTCTGGTTTCCTTCTGTTTGCAGGAATCACATGGAACCATTCATCAAACTCAGTTGCAGACGCAACCTGTTCAGCGCTCATCATCATACCCTTAACAATGCGCCGGAGCTGTCCAGGGTCTTCTGTAACGTAGATCACCTTTCTGCGTAATTCGATCCTAATGTCAGGAACCTGCCACAGACCTGCAACAATAGCAGCAATCGGAACCACCGCTGAAGTTTTTCCGACACCGGCAGCCCCTGCTATTACCGTCACACCTGTGCCGATAAAACCGTCTACTGTGTACTCAATGTAATCAAAGTTACCACTAAAGAAACGGTTGCCTATGGGTTCATCATAAATAGGATCATGAACAACCGCATGATTCGAGTTAGACTTAGGATTAACCCACCCCAGTTTCTGAGCCTCTTTAAGGATGTGCCGGTAATCCATTTCGTTTTTGGTATCGACCGGAAAAGTTTCCCACTTGTTTCTTGATTCAGCCGGATCATACACATCACTCGATTGCGACCATTCCACCCAAAGTGAGCGCCCATCTTCACCGTGTTTTTTAAGCGCGATACCAAACTCTATCCACGCCTCATAATCATCAGCCCTCACTCGTGTTAATGCTGATCGAATATCAGCCACCTGTGCAGGTTCTAAGTGATGCTCACCGTAACTGGTCGTTTGCTGTGCGCCCTTAGCTCTACGCGCCTCATACGGCCTTAAAACTTGCTCCACAAACGCAGATAGATCGGTCAGTGATTCGCACCTGTGCGCTGCCCCTGTAACCGTGAAGAACCTGCCTGTAGAGTAGGCTTCGATGCCGTCTTCTTTACTAGAGCCAATCGCTTTGAACTCTTTACCGTAACTGATTGCGTGTACACCATCACCATTAGGAGATGATTCAACGTAGCCTGGTAGGTCGTTCCATAAGGTCTGAAGGTGCGCGTGTTTAGAGATCTCATCGAAGTCTATGCCTTGCCAGTAGTTGCCGGTTCCATCAGGTCCAAGCGCAAATCCAAGACCCGCATAAGGTTCAGGACTATTTAGGATTGCATCGGATGCCTGATCAAAGGTTGCAAGTTCAAATAAATCTTCAGCGGTATCGGTGGACTTGCGCGTGTAGCCTGAAATATAAAACGGAACCTTTCTAGGCTTTTTACCGACCACAGGATGCGGAACTTCCTTCCACAACAACCAACGCTTTGCATGGAGCATAGCATCAGGTATCTCATCGGCTAGACCTTCCAAACCGTCTAAAACCTCTCCTGTTTCCTTATCAATTAGCATCTTCCTTGCCCTCAAAGTAGTCGCTTAATGCTTTAACTGCTTTATAAGACGGATTATCTTGTGTGTTTTTTCTGATCCTTTGTATTGTGTTGTAATGAAGTCCCGTAGCATCTGCCACTAAATCAATGCGCCGATCTAGGAGCGCCTCCCTAACTTGTTCAAGCGTCATCATTTTTTTTCACCAATGATTCCGCAAGACTTTCAACATCAGATAAGTGATTTTGTAATTGAAAAATGCTATTCCATAGTTGCTCATTTTCTCTTTTTAAAAAGTTAACTTCTAAGTTCATTCTTTTGTTCATGTAATACAATTCATCAATTTCAGAGTCCATTTTTACCTCATTTGTTAATTAAACAATCAAAACGTGTTGACACCATACATGAATTAGTCTTACCATTCAACTGTCGTCACAACTTGCATTGTGCAAACCGTGACATCAACAGGAGAAAAGCCTAATGGCTATTAACTTAAAGACCACCGCAGGTCTACACGCGAACGGGGTCAAGTTGCTTGTTTACGGCCAAGCTGGAGCCGGAAAAACTTCACTCATACCTACCTTACCTAACCCAATTGTTTTAAGCGCTGAAGGAGGTCTTTTATCTATTACGGATGCGGATGTACCTTTTATTGAGATCGCCTCAATGACAGACCTTACAGAAGCCTATGGTTGGATCACTGATTCTAATGAAGCTAAAGCGTTTGAATCTATTGCTTTGGATTCCATTAGTGAGATTGCTGAAGTGGTGCTGAATACGGAAAAGAAAAGCAGTAAAGATCCTAGACAAGCATACGGGGCCATGCAAGAGGCGATGACGGACATCATACGTTCGTTCCGCGACATTGCCGGTAAACACGTTTATATGTCTGCCAAGTTAGATAAGTCCCAAGATGAAATGGGACGTATTTTGTATACACCTTCTATGCCGGGTAATAAGACAGGGCAATTGCTTCCGTACTTCTTTGATGAAGTGCTTGCCTTAAGAGTTGAAAAGAACGCTGACGGTGAATCCACTAGAGCGTTGATGTGTGACTCTGACGGGCTTTGGTTAGCTAAAGACCGATCAGGAAAGCTAGACGCATGGGAAGCACCCAACTTAGGAACGATTATCCAGAAGATAGGTGGACAATGATCAATCAACTAGCAACTGAGTGGCTTATCGCTAAAGAAGCCGAACGATCGGCTACCGAAAAGCGTAGGGCCATTGAAGATCAGTTAAAACTACACATGAAGATCCAAGAACAAGACGAGGGAACGATATCGCATAAGGAAAACCAATATACGATCAAGGCCACCTGCAGGATGAACCGTAGAATTGACTCTGAAAAGCTATTGGCGATTGCAGGACAAAACGGTTACGCTGATCAACTGGCTAATCTTTTTAGATGGAAACCAGAAGTGATTCAATCTGCATGGAGAGCAGCCGATCCTAAGATGATACATACACTAAGCGCTGCCATTACGATTGAACCAGGCAGACCTTCTTTTACAATTTCAACAACAGGTGAATAACAATGGCATTACTAAAAAACGTATTTGAACTTTCATCAGTACCTGAGCGTGAAGATCGCACCACTGACTTTTCTCCAATTCCTGCCGGTTGGTACACCGCGATGATGATGCGTACTGAGATCAGGCCCACTAAGAAAGGTGGTGAGATGATTAACATTCGTTATGACATCACAGGGCCGGAGCATGTAGGCCGTGTTGTGTTTGGTAACATCAACATTGCTAATGACAACCCTGTGGCCGTACAGATTGGCCATGAACAATTAGGTCAGATACTTCGCGCTATTGGTCTTGATCGCTTGCGTGATACGGATGAGCTGTCGGGCCATACGCTTCAGATTAAGGTTGAGATCAGGAAGTCTGAAGGCTATCCTGATGCCAACGAAGTGAGGGCATGGAGAGCGGTACAATCAACCGCACCTAAGTCACCATTCGCGGATCTCAAAAGCGATCTAGGAGCAGAACCTGCACCTAAGAAAGCGTCCACAGGTAAAGCTAACCCACCTTGGGTTAAATAACGATTGTCTCCCTCTTTGGCGGTCTTAATGGCCGCCTTTTTTTGAGCATTAAAAACACATGAACATTCAAACCTTAATAGACGCTCACCATGAATCTTTACAAGAACCACCGCGTAGTCACTTGGGATGCTCACAACTGGGACATTCCTGTGACCGCTGGCTGTGGTTATCATTTAGGTGGGCAGTTATACAACAGCATGAAGGAAGAATACTTAGGCTATTCAGACGCGGCCAGCTGGAAGAACTACAGTCTGTCAAAGACCTTCAAAGCATTGGTTGTAAATTTGGCAACGCCCAAAAGCGGGTGGAGTTCGGTTCTCACATATCCGGTTCCCTTGATGGCATATTAGAAGCTGGTTTACCGGACCATGAACTAAAGCGCTTTGTGGTTGAGTTTAAAACCCACAATAAGAAAAGCTTTGATGAGCTAGAGAAGAAAGGAGTTGAACTGTCCAAGCTGACGCATTGGGTCCAGATGCAGGTTTATATGTTGGGTACACAAATAGACCAAGCACTGTATTACGCAACCTGCAAAGATGACGACCGGATCTACACCGAGATTGTGCCGTTAGACGCTGACCGAGCGCAGTATTACGTTAATCGAGGTAAGCGAATCGCATTGTCTGATTCGATGCCGGAACCGATCTCAAGCAATCCTAGTTGGTACGAGTGCAAATTCTGCTCAGCATGGGAATTCTGCCATCAGACCAAAACCACCAAAAACGTTAACTGCCGTACCTGCGCCCATTCAACAGCCACCAAAGAAGGTACTGTTACCTGTGCGCGATTCGAGAACGAGCCTATGCCGGTCGAGTGGCAACGACATGGCTGTGATCAGCATGTCCTGCACCCTGATCTAGTTCCTTGGCCTAGGGCTGTCAGTAAGGTCGAAGGTGAGGCGGTTTACATTATTGACGGTAAAGAGGTGCGTAACGGTGAACCGGATGCTTATGTGTTCAGCAGCAAGGAGATCCTAGCCAACCCTGTAGCGTGTGCGAATCAAGATTATTCTGTGCGTGAAATTAGGGATGAGTTTAATGCGGAGATTGTGGGATGAGCCACAACAAAATTTGCACCAAATGTAATGCTAAAAAACCCATCACTGAGTTCTTTACCCAAAAGCAGGGCCGGTATCTGCAATCCTGGTGCAAGTCGTGTAAGTACGAGCAGTCCAATCGTATCAGACGCGGTAGAACTGGGCCGGAGCGTACCGAGGTCGGCGCATACCGGCGCGGAGAGGATCATCACAACGCGAAGTTAACGTATGACGAGGTAGGCTTTATAAAGAGCCGTATTGGGTCTTATACATGCGCTGAAATCGCTTCTATGTTCGGAGTACATAGGACCACGATTAGTGCGATTAAGACAGGAAGGAGTTGGTATTAAAAAAAGTGTTGACATCTATAGGTTATAGTCTTATTCTTATCACCAAGCCAACCGGCCAACAACGAAAATGAGATAAGAACATGAACACATTTGCAATCAATCAAATAGTTAAAGGTAAATTTGCTGGCACTTTTGTTATTTTAGGATTTTTTAAAAATGAAATTGGCGAAGATTGCGCTCAACTAAAAGCTGTAAACCCTGCCAACTACACAGAAAAAGCATTAGGCGAATTATCCCTTCCATTGAACAAACTTATAACAATCAATTAAACAACAACGGCCCCTTCGGGGGCCACCAACGGAGACACAACAATGACAACATTCCTACAAATAGCATTTATCCTTTCAGTTATGACCTACGCTTTAGTCGGCTTTGTGATGGGGTACTAGCATGGACTACGAACCCATAAACATTGCAGGGCTAAAGTACAAACAACCATGGTTAACACGCATTAGAGTGCGATTTATTGAGTGGCAAATTCAGCGTTGTTCTCAATTAGTATTTCGCTTGATTGATAAAGCCAATAAGCTAGAGGGC
>JGI24890J29729_1000335_pt1 | contig 32823 bp, 29 predicted proteins | sample FreactcultureFD7_FD_29729 | JGI IMG/M metagenome (IMG submission 29729)
AAACAGATACCTCCACTATATACATGTGGAGGAGATTCTATTTTTCATCAAACAGGGGGAGGTGGTGGAGGGACAGGCCCCACGGGTCCTACTGGGCCAACTGGTCCTACCGGACCTGCCCCAACTGGTCCGACTGGGGCTTACGTTTACCTGGGGCCATCGGGACCTTCCTCCCAGGCATTTGGCATGAGCGGCGCGACCGGGCCGACAGCCAACTTCCAGACGGCGATGGAGTGCTTTACGGGTACGGTGAGCTACACGCAGTTCACGAATAATTCGACCTCGCAGGAGATCACAATTCACGCGACGATGTCTCAAAAGTGGAGGTTCCATCACTTGATCTTGAATGAAGCGACACAGTTTACGGCAGCGGGGGTTTCGTCGCTGACAGTTTCAGCCGGGACACAGGGGACAGACACGGACGTGGTTCCGGTGTTCGCCCTCAAGCAAGCCGGGGCCAACTACTGGCTTGATCGTCCTGGAATTCCTGCTGGAGGGCTGGGTACATCGACTTGGAATTTCGTACTGCAATTCATCGGGGCCAGCGCGTTATCGACTGGCGGAGTCACCAATTTTAGTGCGGGGAGTTTGACCTATGAAGGCTGCGGCTTCAAAGTACAATAAGCTCGTTATTGGTGTTCTGACGCTACTGTTCCTTGCTGGAGCAATCGTTGCCCAGTACCAGATGACTGGTGGCCCTACGGGGCTCATCTTCGGCTACAACGCGCAGCAGGGCGATGTCCAGGGTGATACGGTTTACAGCGTGATTTCGCCCGCCAATGGGTATTATGCGGATGGCGTGACGGCTATCGGCACCACCACGCTCAATCTGAATGATGGCGCAGGCAACCGGACGATCAGCGGCGACGTGTACTCCGTCGTCAACGACTATACCTTCAAGGGAACGCCGGGTGACATCGGCATCTACAAGATCAATACCCTTGATTTGTCCAACTTTGCGAACACGGCTTACCCTGCGACTTTGACGAACCAGTTGGCGGGAGCGGGTACGACGTGCTGCGTGGTGGATGCTCCTACCGGATGGTACGGCAAGGTGGACTCTGGCGACGTGACCTACACGGATGCGGTCTGGCGAAACAGTCCATTGTTTTTCATGGGCGGCTGGGCGGTGCTGGCGATTGAGAGGGCGCACCAGGGCGGGGTCAACTACACTCCGTTTGGGGCGAGCACGATCATCGTCTCGCCGGATGGTGGAAAGCACTGGTGCAATCCTTACACCTTTTTCAACCGAAGCGGCGGCGCAGGGTGCGATGCGACGAATTGGAGCGCGACCGGGGACATTCCGATCTGCACGGCAAGTGGGGGAGTTCATGGGGGAGCCTGCACCAATTCCGCCTATCTGGACGCCACGCACTCCAGCGTCATGTGGCCATTACTTACGCCTTTCGACGGCAAGCAGAATCAGCCCGCGCGGCCCATCTTCATCAACATGGGGCAGGCGAATTCGCAGACCATTGGCTCTTACGTCTACGCGTATGTCTGGAATGGCGCGATGTCCGGCGGCCCGATGCTGGCGAGGGTGCAGAACGATGTTACGCACCTGCTCGATCCGACACAGTGGCAGTATTACACCTGTGCGAACTATCAGCCGACCAACGTGTGCGACGGGACGGTAGGAGGCAACTGGACTACGACTCTGGCATCTGCAACGCGGCTGTGGGATACGCGAATCGGGGGAGATCTCTATTCGCTGCAGCTAAACCCGACTTCGTTCGCACTGACGACCCCGACTTTGCTTTGCGATGCTTCGAGCAAGTGCAGCATCGTGTTTGTCGCCGGGTACTCCTACAACTGGACCTACGGAATGCCGATCACGAGCGCACCGAAACCTTGGGGTCCTTTCGTGGTGACTGGTTGGGTCAGGCCAACGAACGGCATAGCGAACGCGAGCACGGTTTTTGGGTTTCCGGAAATCATGGGATGGACTATGCAAGCTGATTCCACTCCAGGTGTGATGCATGGCGTGTTGGGGTTCGACAATACGCTCGACACGAATTTGTATACGGTGTCTGCGGCGACGATTGCAAATCCAGCGGTGATTACACTGGCGGCTCCGGTAACTGGGGGATGGAGTGGGACTAGGCCCATGAACGTCTCTGGAGCTACAGGTTGCTGGACGGCGGTAAACGGAACCAACCAGAATGTGGTGTTTGTGGATTATTTGCACGTGCGGTTGACGAGTGCGAATACCAGTGGATGCACGGGGAATATCACGGGCACCCCGGTATTCACGCTGGGCGGCAACGCAATGGAGAAGTCAAAGTTCTACCAGGGATTCAATTTGTCGTTCGCGCCGACCGCTCTTGGATCGTCGTTGCAGGGCTATGCAGGGGGGCGAATTTCCAATGGCATGCCATCAAACTCAATCCCGCGAAAGGGGCTGCAATATTACTGGGACTTTTCAGACAACATGGGCCAAGGGTCTGGGTGGAATCCTCTGGCCGCCTATGACCGGGCGCAGTTGGTCAGCGGCGTCTTTCAGTCGCTGCCGTCATCGTCGCTGTATTACACGGAAAGTTCCATTGTGGGTGGAACGGCGGGTGGCACGGCTTGGGCGGTCGGTGGCCTGAATACCTCCAGTTGCTCCACCTGTACGGGAATCAAGACCTACGATCTCACGNNGCTCACTCCGAACGCTATCAACCCCGCAGTGTTCACGGGGGACAACGACTGGACGATCTCTACTGTATTCCAGCAAAATGGTGGAGGCGCTTCGTGCTGCTTCGTCTGGTACTTCGGCGGAGACACTACACATAACGTGCAGGGTTACACGGCATCGAGTGGAAAATTCAACGTCTACGCAAAGGCCGGAAGTGGCTCGAATACTTACCAGTGGACAACAAATGCGGCCACGATTGCCAATGGGAATTGGTATCACGTGGTCGTCACCCACAAAGCGGGGCAACCCTTCACCAACGCGAGCACGATCATCTACGTGAGCGGCAGCGGTGGGACGGCGGGGCAGACGATGGCGACGGCGGGAAGTTGTCCTGGATCTTGCACGGTGTCGCCGACTGCCGGGCAACTCATTTTAGGATACTCGCCCGATTTCGGTGCGTCATGGAAAGGAAAGGAAATCTGGGGCCCCGTCGGGGTCTGGAATCGCGCGCTGGGAGCGACGGAAGTGGCGGCAATGTATGGGTATCTCAAACGGATCATGGCACAGCGCGGGGTGACGCTGCAGTGAAAATAATTGCATTATCTCTATTACTAGTTGGCTGCGCTCATCGGGTTCCCTCTATCACCAACGAAGCTGCATGGAGAATTCAGATGGTAAAATTCCGCGTGGATGTGGCGGAATCGAACCTCCGCGAATGTATCTCTCGTCATGGGGAGTGTGCGGAGGAGTATGGACGGTATGTAAAGGCGATTGAGTTTGCACGATAAAATGTTAATCTACTCCATACCTCTACCTTAAAGGACTCCTTTATGTCTCAAGAATCCAAACTCGTTTCCATCGCTATGGCTGAGGATACTCAAGACCTCCTCAATCATATAAGTTGGACAGATGTAATTAAACCCCGACTCCTTCTCCTTTCTGAAGGATATTCCAAACAATTGGTTAACCATCTTCTCGGACAACCCTTACCCCTAAACCTCTCCAAAGAACAACTTGCAGGAAAGATTTATGGTATTCAACAAATAATCTACACCTTTGAGCAAGTTCTTACTCAAGGGAAGAAAGCCTTAGAGGATCTCTCCTCCTTAGGTATCTCACTCTAAAAAGGAAATAAAATTTTATGGATGATCCAAATACCCCTCTCTCCCCATCCACATCTGTGGACTCTACGGAACCTGAAACTGCTGAACAAAAATATGCACGACTTTATGAGGCTCCTCCGCCTCCACCTCCGGTGGTACAAACTCCACCCCCGCCCGACCCCCTAACCTCGGAACTTCTTGAAACTGTCCGAGCGTTGAAAAGTGAAATTGGAGGACTGAAACAAGCCTACCAAACCCCATCCTCCCCCAAAGGTGATGTCCCTCCTCCCACTCAGTGGTTTGACTACCTCCGTCAAGGGGAGTGGGAGAAGGCAGAAACCGATCTTATCAACCGAGTAAAAGGAAAAGTCCTCGTAGAAGCTCAAGCCAATGCCCTCCGCGAGGCACAAGAATCTATGTCAGTTCAGTTGGAAGTAGACCGTTACCTTACAGGGCTCCGCTCATCCAACCCAGATATCGTTCCCATGGAGGGATACCTACAAGCACCAGTACAGAACCGAATCGAACGTCTAAAACAAGAGGGGAAAATCTCCTCTAACCAAGATTTCGTTCGGGAGTATAAGGCGATTGTAGAAGATGAGGTACAGAAATTGCGAAAAATTACTGGCACATACCGCGCTGCTGGAACCAATGAGGCAAGAGTGAGGCAACAAGAAGTTCAATCCTCCACTCCCCTCGCCCCACAACAGGTGTCATCCCTCCAGGAAGGATCACCTCAACCTGCTCAACCTGACGTAAGTACTGAGAATTATTTCACTCGTAGGAAAGCAGTTGAAGCGATTCGGAAAGGAATGGGTCCCACTAGTTGGGGATAAAGAGGGATAAACTAATTGTCCCTTTTTTTTAGGAGATAAAATATATGGCAGGAATGCAATATTCCACCTCTAGTTTGGGTGGATACCTTTCGCAGCCGTATCTTACGCAGCGTTTGCGGGCTGTAGCGCAGCCCCAATTCCGGTTTCGCCAGTTCACTGATGTGAAGGAAGCGATTGGGAAGAATCGTGGAGATACTTGGCTTTTTGATAAACGGGGTAATGTATCCACTCAGGGTACTATCCTAGCAGAAACGAATACCATCCCGCAGACTAATTTTGTTGTGGGACAGGGTACGGGTCAGATCGTGGAGTATGCGAACTCTGTTCCCTATACTGGTAAGTTGGAAGCCTTGGGGCAGATCATGATCGAACCCGCTGTGGAGCAATCCCTCCGGGATGATATGGTCAAGACGTTGGAGAGTGCTTGTGGTAATCAGTTTGTTGCCACGGACTTTGTAGCGGTTTGTAGCTCGGGATCCAATGTGGTATTCACTACCAACTCTGTCGCTACGGCTTCGGCCTCTGCTGACCTCACGGGGTATAATGTGAGGGGTATTGTGGACTTTATGAAGAAGAAACTCATTCCGAAGTTTGATGGGTCTTCTTATATTTGTATTGCCTCCACTGCCGCCCTAAGTGGGATGTTTGGTGATACTGCTGCGGGTGGTTGGGTGGATGTTTCCAAGTACACTGTGGAGTATGCTAAGAACATCTTCAATGGTGAGATTGGGAAATACTATAACACTCGTTTTGTAGAGGAAACTGGTTACCTCTCCAACTCCATTGGTAATGGATCCACGCATGGTCAGGCTGTGTTTTTTGGTGCTGATAATGTGTATGAGGCGGTGGCTATCCCTGAGGAAATCCGTGTCAAGGTGTCCCTTGATTATGGAAGAGATCAGGGATTGGCATGGTACTTCCTTGGTGGGTTTAAGATGGTTTGGAACTATGGCCAGACTCCCGCAGAACAGCATATCGTTTATGTAACGAGTGCCTAAGATGGGATGGGAAGGGGTCCATCCCCTTCCCTCCTTTTAAGGAGAAATTTAAATATGGCATATGTAGATCCGACTTTTAATATCCATTTCCAAGAGACGGTGGTTGGGGGTGGTCCTCATGCCCCTGTCCTCTTGGGAACTATCACGGCTTCCGCTACTCAAACCTACATCCAATCCAATACTGGAACGGTGAGTAATGGGTGCTTCCTTCTCCCTCGCTTCCTTCGTCCCACAGCTATTTCCAGTATCCAGGTGTATGCTTTGGGGGCGGCTACGGCCTCTGGTATCTCAGGGGTGGCAATGTACTTCACTACCCTGAACTCCACGAATACCGCGACCTTCACGGATTCCTATGGAACTCGTACGGTGGTGGGGGTTAACCCTCCCTTTGGTACGGTAAACATTGGTACCTCTACAATTGGCCAGATGTTTATGGGGACGGTATCCCCTGTAGCCATCTCCTCGACTGGTGTTACTACTTCTCCTGCTTGGCTGACTGGTACCAACGTCACCCCGGTGATGGTTGTGTGTGCCACGGGAACTGCATCTGGCTCCTCCTTGGGGAGTTATGCAGTGGACTTTGAATACAATAACCTCTTTGTAAGTTAAAGGGGGTATGGTATAATGGATAAAGGGGATTGAGAGTTTATCCCTCTTAGTTCCTTTTACCCTTTTTTAAGGGAGGGGTATCCAATCCCCTCCTATCTCTCTAAATGGAGAATCCTCAATTATGTCTCTCGTGAAAAGAAAGAAGAAAATCATTTCCCCTGAGGGGGATCAAATGGAGGTGGAGGGGAATTCTTCCACTCCTTGGGAAAATTTATATGAGGGAGGGATTATTCCCATCCGTCTCACATGTCAGGATTATCAACCCATCCATCGTGCAGATATGAGTTGTCATACAAATCTCCAAATTAAAGGGGAGTCCATCACCTCCCATATGTCTCCAGAACATGGGAGTGGTGGGGGGTTCCTTTTTCAACTCCGAAACCGCCCTGGGCAGAAGAGTGAACTTTGGAAGGAGATCTCTGATGCAGGGGTGGAGTTGCATGATTTTAGATGTGATGTTTGTGATGAGCAAATTCCCCTCGTACCTCGCCGAATCATTCGACATATTGCCGCACATGCGGGGAAGTTCCGCTCTGCGAGGGCGGGAGGGGGATTTTGGATGACCCTTAAATTTGACACTCCCGACCAGGATGATGAATACCAGGATGACTAAAAGGGACTGAGATGGAGGATTAATCCCAGATGAAGGAATTTCTTTATAGAAGTGTGGTCTACTTACGAGGGAAGGGAGCATCCTTTGGGGGTTCCCTCCTTCCACTCCAAATGATGGCTGAGGGGGTGTACTCCCTTCAAGTGGATACCATCCGTACCCAAACAACCCAAATGATGGATAAGGATCTCTCCATATTTAAAGATGGAAGTTTGGATCATCTTTATGTGGGACCAAGAGTGGAATCCCTCCAAAATGTAAAAGAATTTATACATGAGGGAATCCGTAAACTTAAACTTGGGGGATCCCTAATCCTCCACACAAAGGTGGGAAACCACTCCCCAGGAGTAAGTGAGTTATATCCCTCTATGTTGGAGGGATGGATTGGGGAGGGGGGAAAGTTTCAAAAGAAAGGGGAATGGGAGAAGGATGGACAATCTCTCCTAATCTACAAGAGGATTGAAGGGAGAAAGGGAGTTCTCCCAGTGAAGAATAAATCTTCCTACCCTAGGGTATGTGTGGTTAGGTATGGTGCGATTGGGGATGGGATTATCCTCACTCCTCTCCTCCGTAAACTTAAGGAGGATGGCTATCATGTAACCCTAAATATCAATCCTTATTGCTCCCCAGTGTTTGAAGGGAATCCACATATTGATAACCTCCTTATCCAAGAGAAGGATGCCATTCCTAATTTTGAACTTGGGGATTATTGGAAACTTTGGGAAGGGGAGTATGATAGGTACATAAATCTCTCCGAAAGTTTGGAGGGGGATCTCCTTATAGTGGAGGGGAGGAAGGAATTCTTCACCCATAAGGATTGGAGACACCAAAGATGTAATAAGAATTACTATGACTACACCTTCCTTCGGGCGGGGTATGGTGAGGAAACGTATGGGAAGAATGGGGAACTTTTCTTCACCTCCTCCGAGGAGAGGAAGATGAAGGAGTTCTTTCTCCCTTTAAAGGGGACATTTAATATCCTTTGGGCATTGAATGGATCCTCCCATCATAAGGTTTATCCTATGATGGAGGGAGTTTTGGTGGAGCTATTTAAAAGGTATCCCCTTATTCGTTGTATCACGGTAGGGGATTATATGGCAAAACTCCTTGAGTTTGAGCATCCATCCCTTATCCCTAAAGCAGGGGAGTGGGGAATTAGGGAGTCCCTTCTCTCCACTCGCTACGCGAGTCTTGTCATTGGTCCGGAGACTGCGGTAACTAATGCAAGTGGATGTTTCTCCACTCCAAAAATCATCCTACTCTCCCACTCCTCAAAAGAGAATTTAACCAAATACTTTGAGAATGATTTTTCTCTTGAACCTTCCCAAGAGGTATCCCCTTGCTATCCCTGTCACCAACTCCACTACTCCAAAGAGAGTTGTCCAGAGGGGGTGATTTATGACCAGCTTGACGGGAGGGAATTAGGAAGGGCTCCTATCTGTTCCATCTCCATCTCCCCCACCTCTCTTGTGGAAAGGGTGGAAGAGGTGTATAGGAAGTTTTTTTCTTCATCCTCCATTTCTGTTTAAGGAGTAATCCTCTCTATGCCAACCTATCTCACTCCTTGGAGTAGAAGTTTTTGTAGAACTCAAATCCGTCAAGAACTAATGGACCCCTCAGGAGTGTGGTGGTCGGATTCTCTTTTAAATTTATGGATCTCCAATTGGCAAAATGAACTCCAACAGGAGTTTGAATTTGTGTGGGGTTCCTCCACTTGGACAGGGATGGGACCATCCACCTCCACATGTACGGCATCTTCCTTTGTAGGAACCCACACCCTTGGAGTGGGGAGTTCCACTTACACCTACATAAGTGATGGAGGGGATACCCCCTCCACCATCTCTCAGGGATTGGTATGGGCTTTGAATGGGGGATTGGATCCCTCTGCTACCGCTATTACCACTGGGTCCCTCTTTACAATTACTGCTCGTCCATCCATTCCCCCTTCCTCCATCACCCTCACTTCGACAGAATCCCTTTCCTCCTCTACCATCCAGGTAGGGTGGAATATCCTCTCTACCTCTTCCATTTCCCCTTCCATGGAGAGGGTGGATGCGATTTATTGGGTTGATCCCTCTTCCCCTTCAATGGGGTATCGTCTTAGTGGGAGACTTTTACAGGATTTGGAAGTGGGAAATCCGGAATGGAGGAATGCCCTCCCGGATAACCCTAGGGAGGTAATTCAATATGATTCAACTCAGTTACTTTTTTGGCCACCTCCATCCTCCTTTGGTCCAATTATATTTGAATATCCTCTAAACCTTACCCTTTCCTCGGATGGTGGGGTGGTATCCCTTCCCATCTGGACTCAATGGAGTTTGAAATATTACGCTTGCAAACAAGCCTATCTCCAACCTGGGCCTACAAATGATCTTCAAAAATCCCTCCGTTACGAAAAACTCTATCAACGAGAGAAACTTAAGATCAAGACCCTCTGGGATAACTTCCTTCCTGATAGATATAGGAAGTTAAAACCAATGGGACATTATGAAGTAGATATTCTCAAACCCCCTCCTGCCTGGGCAACTGGCATTCCTACTTAAGAGGTAATCCTTCCTATGTCAGTTTATTCAAATGTTCAATTGTATTTGAATGATGCAGGGGTATTTTGGCCCCAGGCCCAAGTCCTCTCTGCAATTAACGAAGCTCAGATGTGGATGTGGATGGAGAGTAAATGGTCAAAGAGTTCTGCTACTTTAAATGTCTCCTACCAAAATGATATTGTATCCATCCCCTCCTCCATCATTATCCCTCAATGGATTGATGGGGTAGTGAATAATAATGATGGCTCCCTAAGTAGGGTGAGGTTCTTCCCCTCCTCTCAAAGAAATCTTGAACATTTTCTTAGAACATGGAGAGGGGCAGGATTGGATCAACCGGGATACTTCGTTCTTTGGGATGCCACTCATTTCCGTCTCTTCCCACGTCCAGATAAGAGTTACACCTATACCATTTGGGGGATCTCCCTACCCACAGAAATTACAAGTGGGAATGATGTGAGTGGTCCTTCCCCCTTCCTTAGGGGGATTGAGTATTACTCTCTCGCTATCCTCCTTCTTGCAACGAGGCCGGATTTAAGTGCAGCCTACCTTTCCCTCTCTGAGAAGGAGTTAGGGGAATTTAAAAAGCTTCTCCGTAACCAACAGCCTCATAATATACGGAGGCTCCGTCCTGGTGGGAGATTTGATCTCCAACAAAGTGGGAATATCCGAGAACTCCCATCCTACTACCCAATGGAATCATCTGCTGGAGGTTCATCCTAAATGGCCATCCCCGTCTCCACTCAAGTTAATTTTGGTTTGGGATTGAATGCCTCCATTGTCCCCCACCTCCTTCAAGAGGGAGAAGTTCAATCTGGAAGTAACGTAGATTTTTCCTTAGAGCAGGGGGCTGCTGCATCCCGAAGGGGATCCCTTCTTTGGAGTCCTACCTCTTCCTCTACCTCTTCCCTTAATGTTTTAGGAAGGAATTATAATGGTTCCTCCACCTCTCTAGATACATCTCCTTGGTATGCGATTTCACAGAATGGTCCCTTCCTACGTGGTACTATCTCTGGGGGTAGTTCGATTAATTTTGGTTCTATTAATGGAACTTTAGGTACTGCTACCTCTTCCCCATCCTTTATCACCTCCTACCAAAACTATACCTACCTTGCTAATGGATCCACTGCCTTGAGAGATAATGGTGGGAATACGTGGACTTGGGTTGTTACATCCCCCATCTCCCCTCCTGTTTCTGTTACAGTGATTGGGAATCAATTTGTGGGGTTTGGAGGAACATTTACGGCTTCAGTTGGGACGGTGCTCTCCTCCTCTACTGCAACTGGAAGTGGGTGGTATCTCACCACTGCCACTACTGGAGTGGTGGGGACGGCAGGTACAGGGATAGTCCTTGTCGGTACTACTGGAACTAATACCAATTGGGAGAATCCAAATGTAACCACTCAGACTGGTACAGGTGCTCCTTCTTGGGGAATAGGTCATCATGGTACTTACACTTACTCTGTAGGGGCTTTTGGGACAGACTATCTTCTAATGGGATTAAACAACCCCGGAGGGGTAACTAGGGTATCCCGAGATCTCTCAGTGGGGGATACTACCTTCTCTAACTATTGGCATGCAGAGACGGATTTGAGTAATATTTCCCCTTCCTCCACGGATCCTATCGCGCAAACTCTCTCCATCACTGCGAATGCTAATCTTACCCAAATCTCACGCCCAGTAATCCTCTCCAAAACATTTGTATCTGTTCCTAAACCATCCCAAACTCTCTCCTCCTTCCCCACTTTAATCTCTAACATTCTTGCTTGGGGAGTGGCAAGAACGGATTATGAATTTATTGGATCATCTGTATCCTCTCCCACTTGGACTAATATCCAAGCAGTTAGGGTGATTGTAGAATGTAGTGAACCCACTGCTGTTGTTTTTGGAGGATGGCAAACTTATGGAGATACTAAGGCTTGCCTCACAGATGAGAATATTGGTTATTCCTACGCCTACACTCGGGCAAGATTGGAAGGTGGGTTTCCAGTTGTGGAAAGTGGTCCCTCTCCATTTACCCTCCCTGTTAAATGCCAAGATTCATTTTCTGAAATTGTAGTGGGATTTGATACTGCATTAACCACTGATGGCGCAACACATGTAGGGATTTATCGGCAAGGTGGGGTTCTAAATGATGCGTATTTGGTGGATTACTATCCTATAAATAATGGAGGAACTCCAAATAATTCCATCTATTGGGATGCAGGATATGCAGATGTGGAAATTGTAAATAACTCCCCTTTGGTAAGGAATCTTTGGGGAACTTGGAGTGGGGCTACCGCTATCTCCGAACCCTGGCAAGATAGGATATTTATTGGATCCAATAATCAACTTTGGTGGTCAGCTCCCGGAGCCCCCTCCTCTATCCAAAATGATGTTCAAACTACGGTATCTATTTCTGGGGATCCCATCCAAGGGTTTGTCCCTTGGGGAAATCTGGTAATTGTAAATCAAAACTCCGTCTATGAAATGACAGGATCCATCTTTGAGGGTGCTAATACTGATTGGTCTATCCAAAAAAGTGGATCCCGAAGAGGGAGTGCTGCGCCCAAAACCATCATCCGTACTCCCCAAGGGATCCTCCTATTTGGATATGATGGGATGTCTTTGTATTATCCTGGGTTTGGGATTGATACCCCCCTAAGTTGGGTATATGATAAGGTGGGGGATATGTGGAGGGGAACAAAAACCACCGATCCCTCCCACCTTAAAGGGGACAGGGTTCCTCCATTAAACCTCCCCTACATTGGGGGAAGTGTAGCGACTTATATGGATGGTAAAATCTACCTCGCCGCTCCTACGGGTTCCTCCCAATCCAATAATACAGTTTTTGTATTCGACCTCCACACTCAGAGGGTGTGGTATTATGTCTACCCATTTAATATTTCATCCTTGTTTTGGGATTTTGTGGGGAATCGTCTTATGGCGGGGACCTTGGATGGATCCGTTGTTCAGTTGGAAGTAGGTCTTTTGGATAGTGTTCCTAGTTCCTCATCCACTCAAATGGTTCCTTGGGTAATTCGTACTAAGACTTGGACCTCCCCTACCAACCTAATCCTTGAAGGTGGGAGTGTGGAATGTGAGGCTTTGGGAGGGATTGACCCATTTGTGATTATGGATGGTGGTTCCCCCTATAGGGTTGGGACATTTACTAATTCCCTTCGAATGTGGAATCCCATCTCCATTCAAGGGACGGTAGCAAATAATGTTTGTTTCCAATTTAGTGGAACCCAAGGTTCCTCCTCTGGGATGGAAGTGAGTGGGTTGCAATGGAATGGCATCCAACAACCCCCCTTTGTTACTTATTGGAGAAGTGATTTTGATGAGGCAGGATTCAAAGGGGAAAAAATTTGGGACTCCAACTCCGTGGAGATCTCCATCCCTGGAACAGGGACAGTGATTGGAGTAACCTTTGTAGATAATCTCCCTGTGATGACTAATACATATCTTGGTCCAACATCTGGAGCAAATTATGCATATGAATATCAAACAAATACTTCCACTTTTTCTGGACCTGTTTTGGTACCCCGCTCCTATCCTTCAGATGGGTATGTAACATATGGGAATATTTCCTACTCCACTTTTACCTCTTCCATCCCATTTCAGATTTTTGGGGTGAGTAATGGAGCCCGCCCAGAACCTCCCCGCCTTACTCAGTATGTTTCAGATAAATTTTCCATTCATCATCTTGCGGGGTGGAAATCTGATATGGAAGGTTTCTGGCATAGTGTTATGATTGATATGGATACTGGATGGGATCCTAGAGTTAATGGGAGTAGTGGTGCCATTCAAGGACAAATATATATAGACGAAACTCCAGTAGGAGGAGTTTTTTATATTCAATCTGAGGCAGGTGAGGGAAGGAATGGATATAAATTTACCCTCCCTTCTGAGACTTATGGGAATGTAGCATATATTAAATACACCTCGCAGAATGGAATTCCATTCAAACACTACTCCACTTACTGGGATGTTACTCCTGAGCCAACAAGAGCAGTATTTTTTGAGGAGATAACTGAAGTTCCGTCCTCTGAGGTTTATGTTAAAACGTGGCTTGCAGAATTGAATTGTCTTGGACAGACAGTAGTAGGGACATTAATTGTTGATGGGAGTAATGTAATAACAAATACATTTACTGGTTCCCTTCATAAAACATATGAGGTGGCGGTCCCCAATATCACTTCAGGGAAATCCATCAAGGCTATATATCGTTCTTACACTCAGGAAGGGTATGGATATGAGTTTAAAAAATATAAAACCTCCTACGAATTTGAACCCAAACCATTCACTAAAACTAACTGGCTTCTTACGTATAAGAGACCGGGGGGTGTGACTCAAATGGATATGGCAAGATTTTGTAGTGAAGATCTTGAAGGGACGGCAACTGTTACCTCAACTTGGTTTGCAGATTCCGTCGCTGTCCTCTCTAATACTTTAACCTTGAGTGGTAGGAAGTTTTTTGATTCCCTTTCCTTCCCTCCTGGGGTTAGGGGATACCTCTTCCAGCAACAACTCTCCTCTCCCTCTCCTTTTAAGGTGTGGAGATCTAATTTGGATATTGAGAGGATTGGTGTGAAGGGATTCTCTAGAGTCACTTATCATGGTAAACCTCAAGAGGGGCCATCTGGTGGAGGAGGATAAACTTATATGAAACGATCCATCTCCTCTGTCCCTCCATTCTCTACTCTCCCCGAAGCGAGGAATGTAATTCAAAATGTTGTTTCGTCATTAGGGAATTCTCTCACCGACCAACTTAACTCCCTTTCCACCTCCCCTCTGGATGGGAAAGGGTTGAGGGGTACGAATGTTTCTGATCCTTCTCAACCTTTAGATATCGCAAATAAACAATACGTTGATCGACAAGTCTCTTCCAAGGTAGGTGTATCCACTTTAAATGGAAGGAAACTTATCTCCTCCATTGCACCTTATGTAGGGTCTCCTCTTACTGTGGAGGCGGATACTTTAACTGTTCTTATTAATGGTATAAACTCCACCTACCTAGCAAGTGCAGCGGTTCAAGCTACAAATATGGGAAGCGCAGCCATCACTGCTGCAAACTTAGCCCTTGACGCAAACTCTGTAGTGGATGGGAATGTAGCAAATGTAGGAGTGAGTAAACTCATTGCAGGAACGAAGATTTTTACTGGGGATGTAATCCTTTCCAGAGGTAATGGGAATCCGGTAATTACCCTAAACAATTCTGGATTGTACCTTTTTAGCGCTGCAACTAGTGGAAGTGTGGGATTGACTAGTGATCCTTACGCAGTTATTCAAAGTACAGGGATTACACTTTATAGTGGGGCGGATCCCTCCCTTACATTAAATCCATCTTCTTTAGTTTTTTGGGCAAAAAATGGAGATACTTCCCAACCTTATGTTAGTGTATCTTCTTCACAGATTTATCTCTCGTATGGGAATTTTACCACTGCAATTAATGCTGCAAATATTACAATGAGTTATAGTGGAGGTCCTTACCTCGCATTATATTCCAATCAAATTAAACTCCTAAGTTCTGGAACTAACTACATCACTATAGATAACACTAATGGGATTATACTTTATGAGGGAGGGAATTATACTCAACTCACCTCTTCCCAGATACTACTAAATGGTCCTGCTGGAACTCTTACCCTTTCCTCGGATGGGATTGTTCTTACGGACGGGTCCTACTCTGTTACGGTATCCTCATCCAAGGTTGAGTTGCTCGGACCTTCCTCTGGAAAACTTACATTAACTAGTGGGAGTGTTTCCCTCTACTCTAATGCCTCCTCATACATTACTATAGATAATGCAGATGGTTTAACTATTACAAATGGTTCAGCTACAACTATTAATGGAAATAGTATTGCATGTGGTACAATAGTTACTGTATCAATGAATACTACTGTTCTTACTTTAACAGGAGTAGGGGCAACAATAAATCTTCCTGCATCACTCATATCCTCTTCCACTGCAAGTAATGGATACGCAGCACAACCTACCCTGGTTCAGGGATTTATTGTTTTCTATTACGCAGGGAATCCATATAAAATTCCCTACTACAACAACTAACTTAAAGGATACTTTTTAAATGACCGAAAAGAAAATCGAATTTTCTCCTGACGAAAAAAAAGTAGTAATGGAGGATTTCCAACGTTACCTACAAACTGTAACTTTGATTGCTAGACTTAAGGGACTTAACCCCCAAGGGGTTAAAGTGGCTCCAGACCAATCTGGGTTCCTTCTTCCAGAGGAAGGGGTGGCACAGAATGTGGGGAGCTAAATTCCTTCTCCTCTCCCTTCTTCCCCTCCTAGGACCCTTTGGGGATTACTCCAACTTTGCGGTGGATTTGGAGGGTAGGGCGGATACCCGAGAAAGAACTTGGGGGACAGCAGACTCCTTCACTCAGAGGATTCAATTCTACCCTCCGGAGGGATATAGGGTGAGGATTCTTCACCTAGATGGGGACCTCACTGCATGGCCTAGATTTCCCATCCATCCTTCCCTTCTTACTGGGGTTTTGGTTTCCTTTCAAACTACAGCACCAGATGGCTCCACTCGATGCTTCCCTTGCGCCTCCAATACCCTCCTCTATAGACAGAATGATCTTAAAGGGGGAGGAAGGAGTAGGTTGGATTTTAGTGAAGAGATTGGATTTCCTCTAGAGAGAGATAATATTTTGAGGGTGGTAGTTGCTAGTTGGTTGAATGACACGGGAGGTCCCATCCATCTCGAACCTACCTGGAGAATGAAGTATGTATTTGAACCCCTTCCTTAGGGAAGAGGAGATCTTTAAAGGAGACCCTTTATATGAATGTTATATCTGGCGAGAATGTAGATTTGATTTTCCCCTTCCCCCTCTCTGAGGTTAAGAGAACATATGGATGGAATCATTGTTATCGTACTTTGACAGAGACAGATGATTCCCCAAAAAGTTTGGAGGAGTTTATTCCCTACATGGAAAATGTGGTGAGATGTATGCCTACATGGGGGATTATTGATAAAAACCACATAACAAATATCAAACATGAAGCTCCCTTGGTGGGGATTGTGGGATTGGAACCCTTCCCTGGAAAGGAAGTACGAGATGGGATTGTCCACATCGCCACCGCACGTAAAGCATGGAGGACAGGACTTATTGACGAGGCTTGTCATATGGTGAGGAAAGAACTTTTCGAAGGAATTCCCTCCCTTCTCAGATTGAGTGGACGGACATTTGAGAATAACTTTCCTGCAAAGGCCCTCCTTAAAAGGGTGGGGTTTAAATTTGAAGGGGTTATTGAAGATTCCTTCTTGCAGGATGGTAAAGAACGAAACCTAGTCCTCTTCGGACTTACAAGGAGAAACTATAATGTCTTTCTTAACAACAGCGGGGAGTCCGATAGGGGGAGCAGTGGGGGGAATGTTGGGGAGTCTGATGGGGACGGGGGGATCGACCCAATCCACGACGGGATCCTCAGCGACTAGTGGGAGCCAGAATGGTACCTCCTCCACCAACTCTGGGGGTACTACAAATGTAAATCAAAACTCAAGTGGGACGACTATATCCAACCCCAATCTAAGTCAGCAATTTACCCAAATGCAAAATGGAATCCCTTCTCAATACAACCAGTTGATGTATAATGCTTCCAAACCTTTGTATGGGCAAAATCAACAAACATCATTTATGGGTAATCTTAACCAAGCTTATAGCCAACAATCCAACCAACTTATGTCTCAACTTGCGAAGAGAGGGGCTTTAAATTCAGGTGGAGGTGCAGCAGCACTAACTGGCCTAGCAACAAACAAACTCGGTCAACAATCAAATTACCTTGCCCAGGCTCCAGTTCTCAACCAGCAATATATGAACTCCACTCAGGGGAATCTCCTTGGACAGGGGATGGGTTATAAACCTCTAACTGGTACAACCCAAACCTCCTCCAACCAAATGACCTCCCTTACAGATGTTCAAAATTTCCTAAATTCCCTCTTCAACTCCAACTCCAACTCCAATACTAACTCCTCTTCCACCACAAAGGATTCGGGAACGGGACTTATGGGAGCATTAGGTCTTTAATATGGCATCCTCTTTGATGAATATACTTAGCGGGCAAGGGGGACCCATCCCACAAGATGGTTCCTCTTTAGAGGATATCCTTCGGAAACATTTGATGGATCAAGGTGGGGTACAACCCCCTCAACCCACTCAGATGGCATCCCCCTCCTCCCTCCTCCTCCATTCGGGATACAATCCAAAGCCGGAGGATTTCCAAACCCCTCCTCCCTCCTCCTCCCTCATTAAGGGGCATCCAGGGGTGTCGAATTTTTTAGATGCTTTATTTCAAGGGTTTACAGCTAAAACTAACCCCACCTACTTCCAACAACTCCAGGAAGGGAAGAGACAGCAAGATCAATTCCACCAACAAATGTCTCAAAGGAATTCCATGACCGCCTATGAACAGGCGGAGGTGGCAAGGGCGGCAAAGCTGGATGAGGAAAAAAGGAGTCAGGACCAATTCAACCAACAGAAGGAAGGGTTGCAGGGATTGTATCAGGGGATCCTCTCCCCCGGAGGAGCCCCTCCACTCCAACCTCCGCCTCAACCTGCTCCGCAGGGAGGAGTGATCCCATCTCCATCCATTCCAATCCCTGGAGGGGATCATCCCGCTTGGCAATCCTTGATGGATATAGTTCAAGGTAAGAAGGGTGGGGTTCAAGATGCTCCATCCCCTCAAGGAGGTCAGGGGATTCCCTATCCTGATCTCTCAAAGGTATTTCCTGCTATCCCCTCATACCCAGTTGCGGCTCCTCCTGGATCCACCATGAATTTTGGCGGAACCCCCTACCATCTAAATCCTGATTTCGACCCTTCGAAGGATGGGAAGGATGCATCCATCTCCAAAGATTCTGAAGCGGGTAAGGCCGCAATGAAACTTTATGGCCTCACCCCAGATGGGGATGGAAATCTTAAAGTAAAAAGTTGGATGGGTCCATACATCCATGAGACTGCATCCCAAGTCGCCAAAAAGGATGATGCAATTCAATCATTCAAAAACGCCCAGGGAGAGTATGATGAGACTTTAAAATTTATTGATAAAAATGTAAAAGACCCTGCCCAAGCGGAGGCCCTTAAACATGAAATGAAAATTGCCATGCTTAGGATGGGGCAGATGAATGGGAATACTACGGAGTTTTTCCAAGCCGCGAAGGATGTGAGGAAGAGTATCCTCAACCCCACCTCAAAAGAGAACACCTCCCAATGGGAAGCAGATGCAATTAATCCCGATCCCAAAATCTCTGGCCCTGCAAAACAAAAACTCGCTTTAGATGCTCAACGTCTTGCTGCGGGGAGAAATGTAAATCAATTTACAATTGCAGGACTTCCAAAGTCTGGGGAGACTACTTCCAATCCCTCCTTACATGGGGATGAATTTCTCTCCTCCCTTCCTGATGCTACTTCTTCTCAAATTAAAGCTATTGCGGAGGGACGGCTTACTATGCCCTCTGCTAATTCCCGCCAAAGTGGAGCCCTTCAACTACGTCAGGGAGTGATGCAGTATGATCCAGATTTTAATGAGCAACGATTCCAAACTCGCAAAGCCTTTGCTCCAGGTACTACAGAAGGGAAGAATATTCAAAACTTAAACACTGCTGTAGCTCATATGGATCAGATGATGGAGGCTGCAAAACTCCTCCAAAATTCCAACTTCAACCCCACAAATGAAATGAAGCAATATATAAAGGAGATATTTGGATCCAACATCCCTACAAATTTTGCGGGGGTTCAGCAAGCTCTGGCAGGAGAAATGGCTAGAGGTCTTACAGGGACAGCCACAATCCCTGAGATTGAAGAATTAAAAGCCTCCTTGAGTAGGAAGTATTCCCCATCCCAACTTGATGGGTATGGAAGGGAGATGTTGCAAGTACTTGGGAAGAAACTAAACTCAAAACAAGAACAATATGAAGCAGGGATTGGTGGGAAGGATAAATATTTTAAGGTAGTTCAACCCACTGCAAAGAAGATTTTCTCCAAGTATGGACAAGACCCTTTAGGGGAAGGTAAGGTGGATGGAAAGAGTGAAGAGGAGAAAATACAAGCTGCAATCGATCAACTAAATGGTGTGAAGAAGTAAGGGATAGAAGGAATAAACTCTTATGGCAGACAATCCTATAGATCCACAAAATTTAGATCTTTATAAAAAAATCTATCTCTCAGGAAAGATGGATCAACTTAATCCTGTGGGGCAAGCTTCCCTCAAAGCTATGGCACAGAAGTACCAATGGGATCCTCAACCTCCATCCTTCCTAGACAAGGTTGGGGATCAGGTGGGACAGGGGGCATCCCGCTTTATGTCAAACATTGTAGGGGGGATCTCCTCTCTCGCAGGGATGGCAGGGGATGTTGGGAAGATGGTTAATCCCCTCTCTTCGGAAGAGGATTTCAAAAAGGGAGGGCAGGATTTATATTCCAAAACTCTCGCACCTTCAGTCCCAGACCTCAAAGATTCTTGGGAGAATTTGAAGGAAGGAAACCTTGGCCAGAGTGCTGCTCATCTTGTAAGGGCCATTCCCATTGCTGGACAGATGGGGCATCAAATCTACCAAGAGGGGAAGAAGGGAGAATGGGGGAATGCTATTGGGGATCTCCTCTCCCTTAAAGGGGGACCGGAGGGGATAGGAAAGGTGATGGAGGGAGTAGGGAAGGGTGGGAGACTTCTTGGGGAGGGAATGGTATCCTCATCCCAAAAGAGACTCTCCCAAATTGCAGGGGAAGAGGTGAGTAAGGTACCTGGAGGAGCAGAGACTACTAGTTGGATGGATCCCTCCACCTTCTCCCCTAACCCTGGTCCTACCCCATGGGAGGAGATTTCAGGTAGGGTTAAGGCTCTAGACATCTATCCAAAATATGGAAGGGATGCTAATGGGGATCTAGGGAAGGTAATGAAACAATCGGCTGAAGCTACTCGTCAGCGAGATGCTCTCCTTAACTCCCACACTGACCCTATCCCCGCAAAGGGGATGGTAGATAGTGCATATGATTATGTAAAACTTTTGAGGGATAAGTTGGAACCCTCAGCGGAGGGGGCAACCTCCTACCTATCCAGAAAGGTGGAGGATTTTACAGGAATCAAAAGAAAATCTACCCCCAACTCTCAAGGTGGAGTGGATCTGGAAGATCCTTGGCATCATATCAACCGTTCCCTTTTGGAGGATAAGGGAAAGACCGCAAAGGAATGGCACCAAGATAAAAACTCCCTCCAAGATATTCAAAAACCCACTGAGGCAGTAAAATCTCATGGAGAGGTTTTGGAAGGGAATGTAGGGAGTGATTCCTCTGTGAGGGATCTCCTCATCCATGATTTGAGGAGTGGAGTAGATGGAGCGGTGGGTTCGGATTACTCCACCTTCAACCGAACCATTTCCCAAAATATTGGGATTCAAAAAGCCATCCGTCAAATGGCAAAGGACCATCCTGATTCCCTCCTTGATGCGGCAAAGTATGTAATGGGTGGGGCTGCGGGAGGATTGACAGGAGAGGTAGCATCTCACTTTCTCCCTGGAAGTGGTGGTGGGATTATGAGTGCCCATACTCCAATTGGGATCTCGATGGGGTTAGCCATTGCGATGACAAAAAAATTAATTGCAGACCCCATTGCTCGGGCTAGGATGGGAGATTGGCTACGTCAGAAGGGACCAACCTCTGGATTCGTCGAAGGCGCTGCTCGTCTGGGTGGGAGATCAAATGGGTTAGCCCCACAACCAACCATGCTAGGGAATTAAAAAATAAATAAACTATCCCCATCCCATATAAAAGGATCTCAATCAAATGAATATCTCCAATAGTTTACCTCCTAGAATTACTACATCATCTCTTGTTTGGTTGGGATTTACTACTCTTCTTGGGTTGGTGCTTACGCTTACTGCGGTATGGGGGGCTTCTATTTCCTCCACTACCTCCCATCATGAGGTTAGGCTGGATGTTGTGGAAACCCACCAGGCAGTGGAAGATGAGAGGTATAAGGATATACAAAAAAGTTTAAATGATTTGAAACTTCAAGGGGATCAAATCCTCTATGAACAACAAAGACTTCGTATGCAAAAGGTAGGGAGGTAAGAGATGTCCGGTTTGTGGGATGTATTACAATCTTATTTAGGAGGGATGATTGCTCCTCCTTCTCAAAAGGATGCAGAGGATGAGGTGATGGGGAGGTTGCAATCTTTCCGACCTACCCCTCCATCCCTCCCTCCAACTCAAGTAGATCCCTCTTTTCAGGAAAGAGATCGTCGAAGACGGATGATGGAAGGTCCTACTGAGGAGGGGTTAGTTAATAATTACATCCCAGGGTTGGGGTTAGCGGCTACTGCCGCTCAATTTCATCCATCCACTATGCTCCCTATGATGGCAGCAGGGGCGGCATCCCATCCTAAGGAGTATCTATCCTCTTTAGTTACCCCTTCATCTTCGAAGGATGTACTTACTGGAATGGCGTATATAGGGAAAGGAGGGGCGGGAGTAAATTCTGAAGGGAGAGGGAATCTAATGAAGGAGGGAACCCCTACCTTAAATACTCCCCTCATTGAATCTTCTTGGCGACATGCGTTTGGTCCAGATGGGCACACAAAAAACTTTAGTGAGGCCTGGACTCCGGAAAATATGCGGAGGAATTTGTGGGCATCAAACCTAACGATTGATCTTGAAAAAGTGCTTGGCCCAGAAAAAGTCCTACCCGAAGAAACATTTGAGAAGTTAGCAAGAGGGATTGGGAATCTTCCTCCCTCTACTCCCGTCTTTGCCTCCAATCTCCTCCAGGCATTTGAGAAGGATCCAAATGGAAAGATGTCGCAGCAACAAGCTCTAGCCAAACTCACCTCCCCTGGAGTGAAGAGTGATGAACTTAGATGGACGGGGATTCAAGATTTTCTAAAATCTAAAAAGTCCTTCACTAACCAGGAAATTCAGTCTTATATCAAGGCCCATCAAATTGAAATCCATGATGAGGAGGTGAATGAAGGGAGTGACTGGAGTGGGATGCAAACTTATCCAGGAGAACAAAATTATAAAGTCCGTCTCCTCACTTGGGGAAATAAACCTGGATCCTTCCGTAAACCTTCCTTTGAGGATTGGATGAATCAAAAGTTTACTAAAGTCCCCTATGACCCCACAGATAATATGGAATATTATCAAAGTAGATCTGCCAATCCTCAGGAGCATGATTATGGATACAACCCAGATCATGCTGTCCTTAATGCAGAAGACTTAAGGGATATGTATAATGACCTTCCTGCTGGAGGGGTGGATGACTTCACTAAATCTCATTGGAATGGAAACCCCAACGTCCTAGCCCACGTCCGAACAACAGATCGGATGACTCCAGAGGGACAGAAACTTCTCCACATAGAGGAGATGCAATCTGATTGGAGAAAACTCCTTCAATCCCAACTCGATGCTCAAGAGGATCCTAGAAAAACATGGGCCTATAGATCTAACAAACTCCTCCACCAATTAGGATTGGAGCATTTTGCATCCATCTCCAAATATGAGATGGATAAGTTTGAGGAAGGAGGTCCTACCCCCTACTCCATGCAGCCAAGGGAGATGTATGGGGATAAGGTACCTGATGCTCCATCGCAGGTTTTTGATTATCAAAATTTAATTCTAAAAAGGATGCTCCGTCTTGCTTCAGAGGAGGGGTATGATGGACTTAGTTGGACTACAGGGGAGGAGAAGTATAACCTAGTTAAGGGTCATACTGCGGAGCATTTTGATAACTTGAAGTATGATTTTCAGACTAAGAAGTTGGGGGTTTATAAGAATGGGAGTCTTACAAAAACTCTAAGTGTAGATCCCCTCCATCTCCCTGATATGGTGGGGGAAGAGGCTGCAAAACAAATCATCACTTCCCACCGGAAGGAGTTGGGAGAGCCTCGTCCTATAACAGAGGATGAGTATTTGAATTCCTATCGAGAGGATCCGAATAGGTGGCTGCATAGGGTTTCATATATTTCCAACCCTCTCTCCCCTGAGCAAATTGAAGCATGGAAACAAGATCCAGAAAATCAATTTACTCTTATCCCTCATAGGGAGGGGAGCTATGAACCTATCGCCTCCTTCAAAGGTATGTATGCGGGGGATACATCAAATATCTATAATACAAATGACATCCCTCATATCGCCCATAGGGAGTTATACTACAAACAAGGATGGGAACAACCTAAGAGTGTAGAATCTCCTAATATTGAAACGAAAATCTTTAAAACCGAAAAGGAAGCAAAGGAGTTTCACTCCTCTCTCCTCCCTGAACAAGCAGCGAGTACATATAAACTATCCAACCCCGATGGACCTCAAGGGATAGCGTATCTTAAGAAGGTACCAATCCAAAAAGGGGATAAGTTAGCAAATTTAGGATTGATTGAAAAATCTCCCACCCTTCAGGATAATCCTCTCCCTGGAGAATGGAAGGGGCCAGATCTAGCTGAACTTAATGATAAAATATATGCACTTCGAAATCATCATAATAGATTTCTATACCCTCCGGATCATGTAGATGCAGCAAATTTCGTTCATACCACCTCATTTGAAAGAGGGATTGATTATGGTCAAGCATTAAAGGAATTGAATTATCCTCATGTTTATAGAGCCCTGGGGTACACTTATGAAGAATCTAAACCCTCCCATTGGATGTGGACCAATAGTTTAAATGGGGATTTAACTACGGTTGTCCCCTCCTCCCATAAAGATGCTTACTTCCCTAAAGGGAATTTATTCTCTACTGAGGAAGAGGCGTTAGCCAATCGTCCCAAAAACTTCTTCTACTCTCGTCACCCAGATGATTATCCTTATACCTATTCAAATGGTCTCTCCTCATATGAACATAGAAATTCTCTCCTCTATAAGGAACACAATCCCCTAAAGAGAGACATACTTGCTAAATCAGATGTAGGGATTGAAGGTGCGGTGGGGAATCTTTCCACATACCAACGAATTTATGACAAAACCTCCACCACCGCGATGGATAAGATTCTAAAACCCTTAGGAGGAAAGAGGGATATGGGAGAGATACAACTCCCCTCCAAAAATCAAAAGGTCTCTTTTGCTGATGTAGCTCCTCGTTTAAACACATTACCCTCACATCTTCAAGAAATGTTTGGAAGAGCAATGACATATGGAACTAGAGATCCTATAACTTCTATTAATAATATGGAGGATGCCGGAGCTTTAAGATCAGATGGAAGTAAATGGACAGGAGATGATTACGATCATTTAAGATCTTATTTTCAAGATATAAGGAAACCTCAAATTAAGTCTGTCCACCGTGTCCTCCTCCCCCCACCTCTCCGTCAAAAGATTAAATCCACACCCTTCTCCACCTACGCACCCCCAGTAGGGGCACTCGCCTTAGGTGCGGAAGCCTGGAAACAAGCTATGTCTGCAAAGCAACAACAGGAGGATGAGAGGTCTCCCCTTTCCCCCTCTTCTTGGAAATAGGTTTAGGGGTAAGGTATACCATTGATAGGATTTGATTCTTTGGGATGTTCAATCTCCACCTCCCTGCCGCTCCCTCACATGTCTCCATCCCAATTAGGATAGCATCCTCCCCTTCATGGAGGAGGAATCCTACACTTTCTAAGGTGGCAAGGGCCGCTAGAGGGGGAGAGTTATCCCCCTCCACGGCTAACGCATCTCTCCACTTGATGAGGATTACTTTCATGTGAGGGGAGCCTCCTTTCTGGGGTTAAGACATTGAGGACAGAAGGATTTCCTTACACTCCAAACCTTACAGTATTTACATTTTAGAAGTGGGCCATCCCCTTTAAGTGAGTCCTTGGGGGAATTTAATAGGGAGGGCTGCGCTTTCTTCATAGGGTTTGGTAAATGTAGTGTAGACGTGGATTCCTTTTTCGCCATAGTGTCGTCCTTTAAGGAGGGTTAGGAGGTAGCCTTGAGTATTAAATAAGAGAGCACAAAGAGCTTCCTCCAAGCCCCCTTCCCATCCCTCTTTGATTGAGTATCCCCGATGACAGGACCACCAATCATGGAAGTGTCTCCATCCACTTTTCATATAAGCATCAAGGGGAATTCCCTTTTGCCAGTTGTCGCTATCCCTTAACTTCCCATCCGGTTGGAGACGATGGAGATGCATGTACTCTCCAAATCTCCTAAGGACTAAGGGGTTGAGAAACCCTTCATAATCTAATTTCCCTTCCTCTGAATCTCGGGTTGCACCGGAAGGGAAGGATCTAATTTCTTTAATTTGGGAACCTTCCATATATCTCCTTCCTAATCAATCTCTCTTCTTCCATCCAATCATGTAGGCCGAGGATAGGACCTCCAGGGGAATCATCCCACTGGAGTTCCAACCTCGCCAATTCCTGGAAGTGGAGGGAGCGTTGAAGCTCCCTCTCTAAGGTGGATAAATTTTTATCCCCCTTTTTAGATGGAATTTGCTGAGGGTTTACCATACCCTTCCACCTTATGATAGAGTTTTTCCAAATCAATCACATCAAATTTATTATGTTTGAGGACATACTCCAATGCTTGAGGGTCCCCGCGCTGTGCGCCTGCCCAATTTTTGGAATCAATTCGGGTTTTATTTGTTTTTCCGAGGAGGACCCTACATGCATTCTCCAATCGGGAGGAAGAGAGTTTAAATTTTGCCTTCACTGCAAAATAAACATCCTTGTGGACTAGTGCCCCATAGGGAAGGAAGTCCAACCCATTAACCATTGCTCGGGTTCGGATGAAAGGAAGGTCAAATCTCACTCCATAATAAGTGACAATCTTATCAAACTTTGCAAGATCTTGGAGGAGGGTTCCCATAAGACGTTTATCCTCCTTACCTGCCTCTGAGGATTCAATATCTTCCTTCGAGATTTGATCGTGGAGGATATCCCCCGAGATGGAATCCTTAATACAGTAGGTAAGGATAATTCCATAATCTGCATTTAGGTTGGAGGATTCAATGTCTAGGAACCCTACCCTCTCCTCCGCATCATGTTCCTTTACATAACATGTGTAATGGTCAAGATACCTGTGACCATGTGCTTCACACTTGTGACCACTCAGCCATAGAATTTGTTTCTTAGTTAGTTTAGCTACGGGTGCTGGCAAATTAATTCTCCAAAGGGGTTGACCCTTCTTTCGCTTGTGCGATGATCCTTTCTACTTCTCTCATTATATTTATATCTCCTCCTCCATGGGGATATCCCTTTAGAGAGGAGAGGACGGAATCCAATGCATGACACCATCCTCTAAACTCCGAAGTTGCAATTTCTTGTGCAATTACATCTTGACTGGATCTACCAGGGAAATGTAATTGGCCTAAAACTTTAGCTGCGTATTGCTGGTGTTCCTTTTCTATTTTGATTCCACTTGTACCCATTCATTTCCCTCCACTTTAAGTTGTCCACTCCTTCGAAGGAATTCCTCAGCATCCTTTAAAGTTCGAAGGTCATACCTTCTCCCAAAGAGTTTGATGATTTCATTCCCTTTCATAGGGAGAGAGGAGAGGATATCCCTTGCACATTGGGCTTCTTTCGTGGGAGGGATCACTGCTCGGTCGATGGATTTGGCTATCTCCCCCATCAAAGAGATTGCGAATTGCATATCCTCCTTATCTACCCATCCAAAATGGAAGCGAGATATCCCCATTAACATTGCAAGACGAAGGACGGTATCCCTACTTCGATTTGCATAAGGGAGAACCGCTTTAGAGAAGAGTTTAAACCTATTATAATACCAATTTGAATAGAGATGGCGAGCCTCTTCAAGGATGGTTACTTCCCCTACCTTTGGCCCCCTCCAAATAATCTTCTCCACTCCTTCATTCCATCTCTCCCTACTCTCCTTCAACTCATCCCGGTTTGAGACCTCTTCCCACTTTGCAAGTGGGATAAACTTCTTCCCAAACTGTTCCACAACTATGAGGAATCTCCCAAGAAACCCTCCTTCCAATGTACCCTCCGGCATACTTTTATGTAACCACTCCTCCGTGGATCCACAATGCATGGTAAGGGTGGGTTGTTGGATTATTTTTGGACCTCCATAAAGTAAATCCCCCTTTGTGGATACATCCTTCTTCTCATTCCCAGAGAGAAGGTCTGTAAAATCCTGAATCATATTAGATTGGTAATCCTTATTCCCAAAGAAGGCTGCCATCTCTCCTGCGGGAATGTAAGCTGCGGCTGGTTTACCAAGGGAGACCAACCTTGCATACATGTTTTCGATGGTAGTCCCTCCTAAAATTGGAATGACCTTCCTCTTCTCCACTTCCCTCTGTGCGAAGTTGATGACGGTATCCTTCCCCACTCCTGAAGGTCCCACCAACATTACACTTTGATTTGGGTAAACATTCCACCCCCATCCCTCCTCCGCATGTTGATCTACCCACATCCCTCTTTTAAGGAAGCTCCCCAGGAGGGATATCCCCACTGTGAGTTGGTAGGAGAAGGGGACTTCTGTTGTGGAGAGGAGGGTACACCAATCTCGGAGGATGGAGTTAGGGGGTATAAGGGATCTCTGCAAGTTTCACCTTCCAGATTGGATGCCACATATGGAACTTCCATCTTCGATGGGGGATGAAGATTTCCAATCCATCAATTCTTTGCAAGTCATCCTCTCCCCAATCAAAGGATTGTTGAATCCAAGTCTTCATCTTCTATCTCCATCCCATCCTCATCCTCTTCATTGAGAATGTCTTCACATTTTTGAATGATATCCTCCACCTCTTCTGGGACTTGAAGGAAGATGGGATCCTTCTCTCCTTTCAGATACCCCTCAAATAAAGTAGGGACGGAGGGTTCAAAACATTCCAAAAGATCTCGAAGGGAAGAGGTTAGTTTTTGTTCTCTAAGTGTCATAAGGTTTTTTCCTTTTAGATTATATAACTCTTACACTCCCCCCAACTTTTTGAGGAGGATTTAATATCCACACCAAAGTGGAATCCATTTAACTCTGGCCACTCCTGAGACATGATGGAGAGGGAAGAGGATGCTTGTTCCTTAATCCCCTCTGAGGGACCCATCAATGCAATCTCATCATGGACTTGAGCGGCCATTCTCCATCCCTCTTGAAGATCAAAAAATCTATTTAATTTCAAGGAGTGGATTTCCTTCCTGAATCTGGATGGGTAGTGTCCTACCATCATGCGGAGTACCATATCCGCTAAAGTGGAGGCAGGAAGGAATGCTAGGGCTTTTGTTGCGTAATCACGATTCGAAAACCATCTCTTCCTCCCAAAAGGATTAACAAGGAATCCTTTCCCCCCAACCTCCGCAATTGTTTTAGTTTGCCACTTGGCAGTTCCACTATTGAGATTTTTCCAAATCTCAATAAACTCCTTGACGTCGGAGATGGAGTATTCAAATCCCGCTTGGAGAAGTTCATCACGTTGTTTTTGGACACCCATCCCATAATTTCTACCATGGTTGATTTTCTTTCCAATCTGGCGTAGTGCATTATCCTCCTTTGATTTGGTTACTTTCCGTCCAAATATCCTACTTGCAAGTTCTGCATGTTCATCAAAGCCTGGGGTATTAAGGCGATCCCATCTCTCCCAATCCTCTGCCAACCATGCAGTGAGCATATTCTCTCCCTGGATAATATCTAGGGAGAGGATAGACCATCCCTCCTCATCTGGGATATAGATGATTTTAAACTCTTTTGGTTGGTTTTGGATATTTAAATCAATCCCCTTCCTTCTCCCAGAGGAAGCGAGTCTCCCCTCAGAGGTTCCATGTACTTTGAGATTGAAATACATCCTCTCCTCTTTGAGGAGGGAGTCTTTTGCAAAGTTGTTTTTTAGGGTGACTTCCTTTTTTAGAAGTCCTAAAGTAGCAAATTCAGGATGCTCTACACTTGACCAGAGTTTACGGGCTCTAGTTCCAGTGGTTTCTCTTCCAGTCTTCCGGTCGTATACCTTTTTTAATTTACAATCTTCTACATATTTGGAGAGGGAAGTGGGGGAGTTATAAGGGAGGATCCTCTCCTTCCTAAATCCCTTAATTATTTTTAGGGTTTTGAGAGTGCCGCTACTAACAAGATCCCCACAGGTAGGGCAAGGTAACTCACCAGGATGAGTAAACGTAATAAGTGTTGTTTCATGTTGGGTGTCATTTTTCTTTTTTCCTTTACATTTTTTAATCTTTTTGGAATAAGTCTCGGGAGGTGCAGGGAGATGACAAGGAACATCCTCCTCATAGGGGGCGAGACCTGGGGGGAGTTGTTTTTCTAAAAGAGATATCTCTTTGTCTATTTCCTCTCTTACTTCCTCAAGACGGGAGGAATCAATTTTCCAACCCTTCTCTCCAATCTCCCTACATATGTAAGCCACGGGGACTGAGACATTCCAATACGTGGATTCCATATCATACTTCCGGAGGAGGTGGGAGAGGGGAAGGTTGACTTGGAATTCTCCATCTGTATCCCTTGCATTATACAAACGGAACGCTTCATCTTTGGAATGGCATCCTCCATATCCACCCGCTTCGCGGGGGATTGCATTCCCCTGGTCCCATGTTTTCCATTGGAGGGAACCAGAAGAAGTATTCCCCTCTCCCTCATCCTCCCACTCCCCCCATTTCCCTTTCCAAAATACTTTATTAGTAAATACGGAGGCTACAAAATCCAATCCATGTTTGAAATCTGGCTGGATTAGATGTTGCTTTAGCATGGTATCGTGGATTTTACAATCCTCCCGAAGGTTCCATCCAAGCTTCTCAAAATAGGATAGGTCAGCATTAATGATATTATGACCTATGAGGGAGGTGGCATTTTCAAATATCCCCTTCAAGATGGATGGGTATGATCCATAAAATGGAACCACCATACAGTGGTACATCCGATCTGACAATCCACACAGAGTTATATTCCCATCCTTATCCCACTCAAAATCAAATGCGAACTCCTTACTTTTAAAGGACTCCACTTCTTCTGGGGTGGGAAAGAGGTTATACCTCTCTGGAGGGAGAGTCAATGATTTCTTTAGATCCCCAATCACAACTGAGGATAGAGAGGCATTCCTCATTAGGAAGGAAGGGGAGAGGGTGGGGATAACTCTACATTTTCCCTCCTTATAGGTGGGGATATCCTTCTTGAGGGGAAGAGGAGATCCTCTCCATTGAAGGATATTACTTCGGGGGGTGAGGGCTTCCATCGCCTGAGCCCCAAGAGCAACTATCTTTCGAGAGTTAACTCCTCTAAGGGAAGGGAGGAGATGATGATCTCTACAATAGAAGACCCCTGCATACCCCGCATCCTTTCCCCACCTCCACTCTGGGGAGGTTGGGAAGATATCCTCTGGGGGACGACACCCAATAACAGAGAGGGAGGAGGCTTTAGAGAAATCCAACCCTGCCCCTTTACTTAAATTACGGAGCCACTGTCCAGCACCATCACAGAAGGGGATGCCACTTCGGGCTTCCTCCTCAGAGGGAGCATCATTCACATATAGGATGGAACCCTCTTTCCATTTAGGAGGAAGGTAGCCCTCTCCAGGTTTTTGGGAGGTGAGGTGGTTGATTGGACAAGATTTACAAAAGGAAGGTTTGGGGATCATATTTTATTTCCCCATCTCCTCTCCCAACACCCAACAAAGAAGGCGTCGTTTTTCATTTTGGAGAGTGGATTGTATTTTAATATTCTTCCATCTTTCATAGAAGGGATGACTATCTGGGGGGAAGGAGGGGGATTGAAATTCCTTCCAACAAATCTCCCCCTCCTTTTCCCATCTATCCATTTCCTTTTTTATCTCATCCAACTCTTGACGGATTTCAATTTCAGATTTCATTTTAAAGGAATCCTTTTAAAATGGCACAGGATAAGGGAGTCGAACCCCTAACTTCAGTTCCAAAGACTGATGTTTTACCAGTTAAACTAATCCCATAAAAATTGGTAGACGGGAAAGGTTATGATCCTTTAGAGCTACTCCCTTCGCTGGGAGGCCCCCTACCCGCCTTTAAAAATATGGAGGGGGTTGCCCCCCTCCTACATCCTCTAGATTTGAGCATTTCCTCCGGAGGAAGATAGAGGCTTTAGAGGATAACTTTTATCCCTCTTAGAGAGGGGAGACTTGATTCCACTTGATGGTATTTTCCATCTGAGGGGTACCATCATCCTTCAATCCACGTCCGGGTTTTTCAGTAACAAACACCTTAAATTCCGGAGCGGGTTCCAAGGTGGAGACTCTCTTACAAAGATCCTCCAAACTCTCCCCTGCTTCTTGCTGGACTCCAATCGCATCCATCAAGCGTTTCAATCCCTTTTGATCCACGGCGTTATCCAGCCAGAAGGTGTATTGAATACGGCGTCCCGAGAATGCCTCATCATTAAACACAATGAATCTCCCATTTACAATGGGAGCTTCATAAGGTCCTTCTGCTTGGGCTTTCTTACCATTTTGGATGGTGAGGATTTTGAATTCCAACTTTGCAAGACGGAGGGATTTCATCCCTGTATCTACATTTTGGAAGGTAGGATCCACATCGTTCAAGTTAAAGTGAGTATAGTCAATCATGTTAGTTTATTTTTCCTCGCTGCTTTCGCAGTACAACTATGCTCCTCGGAGAGGAGGTCCTCCAATTGTTTTACCAATTAGAAACGTTAAAAGACAATAAAGTAAAAGGATATGGAGAGACATAAGTTATGACTTCCTTCCCTTTCTTAACTCTTCCCGGATAACTCCATTCACATCATCAGCATCCCATTTGTAATCAAGAAGGAATACCACATGGTTGATTGAGTTACCTTGTAGGAAGAGTTTTATAACTTTATCTTCCATCTTAGAGGTTATGGGGGATCTCATTATCGCCGCGCACTCCAGCCGCGCCTTGCGGTCTGCGGCGATGATGGCGTCAATCATCCAATCCTCCACTGAATCTTGATACATCGGTACGGAGTTCATCAGCCCTTTCGCCTCCTCTCGCGTCACTTCGTACCTCCGCAGTCTGGGCAGGGAATGTCCAGAAATCCATTTTCGGAGTGCCAGATTCGACTCCCGCCACATTTCGCACACTTCGGCTCTGCCTTCGCCGGGGAGAGCAGGGAAGCGAGTTTATCCATGCGTATACGCGAAACCAGAACATCACGCCCACAGGATCGGTCCATCTCGTAAAGTATGTCGCGTGCGCCATCCTCCAACTCCGCGATGCGCTTCTGCGCTAAGGCGCGTTCGGTGCGTTCGGCGCGGAGTTTAGTGGCCTCAGCCTCCTTCGCCATTGCCCGATCATTTGCACCTACCAACCGCGCCACGGTGCCAAAGAGTGCATTCTCCTTATCCTCGGCGTGAAAGGACCCCCGCTTCAGAGCATCCCGCAGTCCTTCCTCCAATTCCGCGATGCGCTTGTCTCGGGTGGCGAGTTCGGCGCGGAGTTCGTCGTAAGTTTCCAGTCGTTCGACGCGCTGCCCAGATCCATCGTCCATTACAAGCGCTACGAATTCTTTATCGGTGATTAGGTCCTCATTGTGAAGATATTGTCGCCCGCCTCGCACCAAATCGAACAACCGCTGATTCTCGGCACGCCAAATAAACCGTTTTTGCTTCAGCCGCTCCAC
>JGI24890J29729_1000337_pt1 | contig 32777 bp, 48 predicted proteins | sample FreactcultureFD7_FD_29729 | JGI IMG/M metagenome (IMG submission 29729)
TCGACACCGCGAAGACCAGGAAGGAGCAAGTCCTTGATCTGTGAAAGATTAACAGCCATGGATCAGTGCTCCTATCAGGCGATGCCGGTCGGGCCAGCACCATTGGTGCGCCACATTTCGTTATTGAAGCCGACGATCACGTTGCAGTACTGCGTCGTGGGATCGGTGCCATTCTGTCCCGGAGGGAACGTCTGGTAGTCAACAACGATGAATGGAAGCGTAACCGTGGTCGCGACCGAAGACAGATAAGCACCAGAACGACCGGTTGAGGTATTACCCGAGCCAATCGTGAACTGAGCATACTGCCCTTGGATGCCTGAGCCCTGTGCGGCCGGCGTTCCCGTGATCGGAGCAAACGATCCGCTTGTCTGAACAAGGAATCGCGAGTTCGGATCATCAATAACGTACGCCTCGACATCGCCGGAAGCGTCAGAGCCCGGCCAATAAGATGACCAGACGGGACGGCTTTGCGAAACTGAGAGGTACTTACAGCCAACAAAAATGCCAGCGAGGGCAGTCGTGTTGCTGTTGGGAGCCTGAGTGATGTAGCCGTTCGCGGTGCTAGTCACCGGGATAACGGGATCACCAGAGAAAATCTTGGTCGTGTTGCCAGAGGCGATCTTGCGGACTGATTGAGCAAAGGTCGGAGCGCCACCGGCTCCACCTTGATACTGAAGAAATCCGAAAGGCGAGTTAATATTCGCCATGACGGGGGCTCCTTTGAAGGAGGCTCATCATCGCGCGCCGGGGCGACTCAGAACCGAGTAAGGTTCAACCTCCACGCCGGGGGAGGTAGGTCTGTAAAGACCCTATAATGACAAATTACATAATGATTTTACAAAAGTAAATAGGGCCACCAATGGCGGCCCTATTATTCTTTGATTTATATGACAATCAGTCTTTAGGAACCGGAATGGGTTCAAAAGACTTCTTGAGTGTCGCCTTATCCCGCTGAAAGGTTCCCTGCGGGGATGCGTTCAGCTGTGCTTCCTTGCCAGTAACCTGAGCGCGAGCCCGAATCTTGTCAATTTCGCGAGCTTCATCCACGATAACTGACGGGCGCTCCATCAAAATCATGCCTTTTCGCTCAATATTGGCAAAAACACCACCTGACGGCATCATTTCCGGATGGCGCGATGCCGGAACAGCAGTCCAGCCGACGCGCTCAAACCCATTAATGCGGGTAGCAAGCTCCATGTTCTGGACAAAACGAGTCTTCCACTCGTAAGTCCAGCCATCCGGGGGCTGCGGCGCCCAAAACTCATCTGTGCCGCTATCCATGCTGCCAAGATGGCCGCGAATTTCAGCAGCGCGGCGCGCAGCAGCGGCGCGGGGGTCTTCCTCACGGATTTCCGGACGCACGGGCGGGCGAGCAAATTCTTCCTTATGAGTAGTTACTTCCATTTCGGGCTCCGGGCGCTTCTCTCGAATAAGAGCGGTTCGCTCTTCGTTTGTAGGCCGTCCACGACGGCGATTTGGCAAACTATCCATTTGTAAGTTCCTTACCGATTGCGTTCACGTTCACGAACAAGATTTGCGTGATATTCTTGCGGGGTAACGCCACTGATGCGCGCTGCCTCAATCTGGTCTGCCGTCAGGCGAATAACGCCGGGGCGGAGCGGGCCGTTAAGCGGCGCTCGGGACACAGGGGCAGACGGGGGCGATGATCGCTTCTGGCTAGGCTGAGATGCTTTTGACAAGGCCTCGTCTCCGTAGCGCGGCTTTTCCGGCTCACTATCAATCCCAAGGCGCTGTTCCACAAATCGGAAATAGGCATCCGATTCAGGGGTAACTCCCATGTCAATGGCGTCATCATGGGCACGCGCCATAATGCGAATTGACTTGGCGTTCTTTAGGCTGTCGCGGTTTTCCTTCAACCACTTTGCAGACCTCGGCGTCACACGCTCAATAAGGTCATCAACCGTAATTTCGCGCGGCTGCGGCTGGACGGGCTGAATGGGCTGACGCGGCTGCGCCCTCATTTCAGCATAGCCACGCTCAAGGTCAACCAACTTACTATTGTTGGTTGCCATAGAGTGCTGAATTTCCGCCGCCTTATCATAGTCGCCATGCTCCATGGCAGACTTAAGGTGTGCGGTAAGGATTTCCTGATCCCGCTTAACGGTTTCGATGACGTTGCCAACGAGATGGATATTGCTGTCACTTACGTCATTAAACGCAACCCGAGCGTGAATTTCGGCCTGCTGCGCCCGAAGTTCTGCTTCACTGCGGGCGCGCTTTTCCTTTTCAAGCTTCTTCTGAAGCTTTTTTAGAGCCTTATCGACGTTTTTTGGAGAAGACTCCAAATCTTCATGCTCACTGCCGGGATCGACAATTTCGATAACCGGGTCATTTGCGGGAGCATCTACCTTGCCAGAATTGGCATCTACAACAATCTCGATTTGTTCAGAATTATCAGTCATTTAATCCTCCATTACCAAACATGGTCGGGGTGAGTGACCTTGCCACGAATATTGACGTCATCAATAATGCGACAAAGGACGTTATTGACAGTGATGCTCCACCCATCGGAAGGACGGAACACAACCCATTCACTTTCGGAGATACTGACGCCATCAAACCACTGGCCCGTTTCATCAACAAAGGCAGTGGGGCCTTTCTTGATGACCAGACCAACCTTGGACTGATATCGGTCTTCGTCGGTAGTTTTATCAGTCAGATAAATTCCTGATTTTGTCTTCTGCGGACGAATATAAACCGCAACAAGAACCTGATTTCTAAAAAGTTGGAAGCTTGACGTATCTCCAATCTCATTCTTGATTGATTCGGCAGGATCAACATCGTGTTGCATAATCATATGCGGCATTTGAAGCTTACCTTTCTCGTCCGTTGATAATTGACTCCGCTTCTTCGCCCATTCTGCGCGCCATGCGAAGCCCCTCGATCATTCCCACAAGATATTTGTAGGATGAAAAGTTGAAATCGGGGGTGTAGTGAACCGTTGTGAGCTGATCCTTAAGCCGTTCAATTTCATTTTCTATCAGCTTGTTAAGTTCGTAAGCGTATAGGTCTTTATAATTCAAAACCGACATTTTGTTTTTCCAGTGAATTTAATTTATTAAGCGGCGAGGGCTAACATGCAGCCCTCGCCGGTTTTTTGTCAACGCTTGTGGTGCTGAATTTCTTCTTTTTCAAGCCGTCCTTTGCCAGAACCCGACCCCGCATCCATATCCTTGTAGGAGCGATAGGCTCGGCCACCAGACTTACGCCCCATTGGCGGCAAGCCCGGAAGACCGCCACCCATGGGCATACCCATTGGACTAGCCGGAGGGGCGCCCGGAGGAATACCCATTCCCGGTGTACCGCCCATTGGGGTGGGGATTCCAGCGGGCGGCGGCGGTGTAGGGCCGCCAAGAGGCGAGGCGCCATGTCCCATCATTGATGATTCGGGATGTCCCGCGCCAACCATGATGTTGATGTGCGTATGGCCCTTACCGGCTGACTTTTTGGCCTTCTTAGGCGCCTCGCCCATCATTGCGCCGCCGCCAAACTTACCAACGCGACCACCCTTTTTATGCTCACCCTCGCACTTTGAGCATGTGCAGCCAGCCGCATGGACCTTGCCGCCTTGGCGGAGGCCCTTCATTGATTGCTGCGCATCGTGCTTCTTATTGAGCGCAGACTTTTCCCACGCTTCTGGGGTCATATGATGCTTCTTGGCAAGGATTTTGTCCTCGCGGGCGTCTTCTTTAGAGTGCATCCAATCAAAGGTTGATTCCTTACCTTTGATCTTTCCGCCCTTCTTGTAGCTGTTCCCAAGCTCGCTAGGCCAGTCTTTACGAGGCGTTTTGGCAAGAAAATCGGGTTGCGAGCCAACCGGCTTGTTAATTCCGATGTTCTTTGGGCGAGGTGTTGGCATCGGAGCTGCTGGAGCTGCCGGAGCCGGATTTTCTTCCAAATATTTAAAAATTGCATCGGTTCCGCCGCCTGCACGGTGCTTGCGGTGGGCCGATCCGCCGCGCTTCATGCCGCCGATGTGCTTAACGCCATCGCGCTCAGCGTTAGCTGACTTGACATCGCGGTTAATGACTTCCTTGCCAAACCCCTTGGCGGAGCCGCCAGTCTTTCGGGGCATACGTCCCGCGTGCTGCTTGGCGTGCTCGCCATGGACCTTGCCGCCAGTCTTAAAAGCGCGGCGCGACAGAGGGCGGAGGCCAGTTTTGATATCCGCATTAAGCGGCTCATCGGGAGACCACGACGAGGCATCAACCTTCATATGAGGGTCTGATCCGCCCATCTTTTGGGCCTTAGACTTCATGGCCTTTCGGGCCTCTTTCGCCATGTCGTACATGGTCGCTCCCAGTCAAGTTTCGGGCGTCCCCGATGCTGACAGTATTGACAGCTATAATTAGCACAATATCACATTTGTCAATTTTACAATACTCAATCAATCCTTGCGAGCTGGCCAAGTAATGACTGGGATTTTGGAGATTCCGATGGCTTTTGCCGCTTTGGCGCGATGTCTGCCATCTTGACCACCGGATGGAAACAGTGCCAACGGGTTTAGCTTCTCGCCTTTTTTGATTTTCTTCTTAAACTTTTTAATGTGCTTTTTATCACCGCCGTCCATATCCATTTTTTCAGTTTCTGACAAAAAGCGATCCGGGGAAATGTAATTCATGGCCCCGCCTGTTTCGGCGTAATTGCCATGCTTGGTCCAGTCTTTTTTATCGCGGAGCGGATACGATGAGATTCGCCCGCCGCTTTTTCTTGGCAAGGCGTAATCAAGATATTTGGCTGACTTTGCCGATCCGGGTGTTGCAAACGAAGAAACTAGTTCCGCCCGTCGCCCAGCCTCGGGATTTCCTGTAAGATATGTTGTGAGGTCACCAACTGATCGCGCGGCTCCACCGAGAGGCGCTAGCGCGGCTTGTGTGGCCCCAAGAATTTGGGTTCCCGGCTTATTCGCTTGAAACATTGCATCGCGACCTTCTTTGGATTCGCGAGCAACATTTCCAAGGTAGTTTTGCGCGGCAGAAGACACGGCGCCCGTCGCCGCGTCATATGCGCGCTGATACCAAGGCTGCTCTTGATATGCGGGAGTGGGGGTTGTTAGCTCCCGCTCCATAGACTGCCTAGCCAGATCAACGGGCCGGAGTCCGCCGCCAAGGATGCGGTCAACCTCCTCGTCTGACAAAGAAGGAACGCCGCCGTCCTGATATCCATTTCGGGACACAGGAAGACCAGAAAGGTATCTGGTGTTTGCAACGGCCTTCTTCATGTTACCCCCTCGAAATGAGGTGATGGATGATCTCAAGGGCTTTGTGCAGAGCCGCTTCCTTATTTGGCTGCTGCTGCTGAGATTGCGTCACCTGACCACCAGTAGCATACCCACGCTCCCGCTCCTGCTGGAAAAATGCAGCACGATAGGATGGGTCATTGGGGTCTGTTGCGTATGTATCAGGGGCGGCAGCGGCATTTCCAAAAATACGCTGCAAAACACCGCTACTTGATGGGGCGGCATTACCAACGGCGGGGATTACAAGGGGCGCTTTACGTGTAGCTCTACTTCCGGCAGATGAGTTAAATTCTGCGGGGCGGGGCTGAGGCATCGGAGGACGGGCGGCGGGCGCTAGGGCTGCTAAGGGGCGGGCAAGCTCAGGGCGGTCCTGCGGCGAAGGTGTATCCAGATCATAGCGATTATCTGGGACGCCTACGTTAGATGGGGCACTACGAGGAGGGGGCGGTGGGGTATCCTGATTGTAGCGATTGTCAGGAACGCCAGACTGCCCGTGATCCCCGTAGAGATATCCCGCACCAGCACCAAGCCCGCCAACACCCAAGCCTGCGGCACCGTACATTTCGGCAGTTTGGCCTAGCGTATGCTCACGCATTGGCGCCTGAAACTGTCCAATTTGATTACGGGGCTGGATAACTCGACCCGTTTCAGGGTCTCTGACGAGAACCGGCGTGTAGCGGTCCGCAATATAATCACGCGCCTGACCGACGGTACGGCCAAACTGATTATAGATATCAGAATACGGATCGGAAGGCGGCATAATAGGAGGGGCGCCGGTTTCCGGGGGCAAGGAGCGCGGTGCTGTTGGAGTAGCGTTAATCGTTCCGGTACTGCCAAACTGCGCCGCTTCTTGCTGAAGTCCCTGCATATGGATGGCAAGCTGACGACGCTGATTTCTGGCAATATCCTCCGTCATATTTCCGGAGCCAACCGCCTCATCAATACCCTTAAGGTCTCCGCGAATCCGAGCTATATCAGCGTTAATGGCCGCTAGATCGCGAGCACCCGAGGTAGCACCACGGCCTGCGGAGGCAATGTCCCTTGCCATATCAAGGGCTCTCAACGCTTCAGTTGAGCCCGCCCCTGCTTCAGCGCCACGAATGGCGCCGGGAATGATTGACTCCAGACCGAACGGCATTAGATTTCCCCCGTCTTAGAGCCGTCCAGCGTCGGCTCATTGCCTTCCAAATTGTGCATCATGCTGTCCGTAATGATGGAGCGAGCTACGCCCATTCCATCAGGATTGCGCATGATTTCTTCTGCTAGCTTGATAGCAGCAAGGCGCTCCCGGCTTTCGCGGTCGCGTTTGCGGTTTACTGCATCAAGAGTGGCATCTTGTTGGCGTTGTTGGATTTCAGCCATTTGGACTTGAAGTCCAACCATCTTGGAAGGGTCGGGCTGGGTATTGACGCCGCTAGCCTCCATTTGAAGTTTTTGCTTCTCTAAAGCAAGTTTAGCTTGGCTTTCCTGCGCCCTCGTTTGAGAATCCATCATCTTGGCTTGGGCAGACATGGCCGAACTCTTGGCATCAGCCGCCATCTTCTGCTGCTCTGGTGTCGGCTTAGGCTGGCTAAGAGACGACATCGGGACCATGAACTGTTGCGGATTGCTAAACCCGAGGGCCTGCAAGGCAGCTGTATCGACCGCAATTGGGTCATAAAGAGTCGGGTTCATGGCCACCAGCTGCTTAAGTGCAGCCACCTTCAAAAGTCTTTGCGTTTGGCTTGCGGTGTTGGGATCAGCTTGTGGAACAAAGTAATAGTTTTCGAGCGCATCTGTGAATGTCTTTTCGTCCCACGGATACGAGTTTCCTTTTTTTGACATCCAAAAACTGTCTGGATTGTCCCTAAAGCAGTCGCGAAGTAGCGAAAATTCTTCGGCTTGCGCTGAGTGAAGGCGCTTATGTACCGAATTTAGAACCTTTTGGGCCTGCTCGACCATGGCAAGCATGGTTCCGACCGGAACATCGCGCTTACCCTCGGCAACCATAGCCTCGGAGGTACCACCAACCCTCATTCCCGTATCTGAAATCTGATTTACCAGATTCATCAGGGCGCCGGATGGCTCCTTATACGGAAGCGGCATAACTGCCTGCGAAATGGGAAGGCCACCCGTTTTAATGAGTGCTCCACCACCCGGAGGGACGCGGAAAATATTTGTATTTTGGCGGGCACCAGTATCCGCCATCAAGAACCCGGGGAAGTTATTATACATCCCGGCGTCAAGAAGCTCACGCCATGCAGCAGTAATGGCGTTTGTAGTATTCCCCAAAATATGAAGAAGTCCAATATCGTAGAATCCCATACCGGGGACAAATGTATATTTTACGAATCTATGCTTGGCGATTGGAAGCTCTTTACTGTCCTCATCGTAATTTCGGACAATTGACAAAATTTGACGGGATGATTTGTCGATTGTCACAACGTAAGGAATCTCAAGGCCGCTTTCCTTGCCCTTATATTGGTGTTCAAAACCCACAATGTTTAGTTCGCAATAAACCTCATAAATTTCACGATCACGATCCTCGGGGTTGCGAGAATCGCCGGAAACGCCCTGCTGGTCCATCTTTTCGCGTTTAAACGCATCGTAGTCTGGCGCGCTTGCAGTAGAAAGATCAATGTCGCGGTAAACATTGAGAATTTGCAGGCGCTTGACGGTGGACGGGCGAATATAGCTACGATGAGCAATGCGTTTGGCATTGCGAAGGTCTGTGGCGGAATTATTGACGATAAGGTCGTCAGCATCAACCGTTTCGGAAACCGGACGATTCCGAAGTGGGCAAAAGTAAACCTTTTTAAACGACGTGCCGCCAAAGCCAAGCATCAGCAGCATGCGATCCGTATCCGGATAATATTCCGTCGCTACTGCTGTAAGGTAATGGTTTAGGTCGCGCTCAAGGGCGTTAGCAAGCTGATCCTGTTGAAGATTAGGGTCGTTGCTATCGTTTCTGATTTTGACAGGACCGTCAGTCGGAAGAAGCTCCGAACGCGCATTGGCTTGAAAGCGGAGAACGGCCTCCAAGAGCAACGGATGGCGAACCTTGCTCATACCATCAACGGGCGCACCATCAGATGCGCCCTGAATGTTTGGCAGCTCAAGCTTTAGGCCCAGAAGCTTTACGCCCTCGGCTCGACCCTCGATCCAATCGCGCCTACTATCAATATCGTCCTCAATGCCCCTTAGCAGATTTGATGAAATGGTGCTGAGTTCGCTGTCGGGGATATCATCGACAAGATTTCGGAACCAATTATCTTCGTCTTTTTCCTTGGATCGCTCGTTAAGAGGGCGTCCATCAATGGAAAATGTAATTGATCCGTCGGGATGCTCAATTTGGAATATATTTCCATCTGAATCTGGTGCGGATGTATCTTCGTCAGAATCAATAATCTCAATAACGGTTCCATCCGAGCCAAATGAAGGCTGGATTTCTTCCTGTTGCTGGCGAAGGTTTGCCACAAGGCCGGGGGTCATGGGCATATTATTCGTCCTCTGGAAGGATTTGACTCATTTCTTCCTCGAAACGAGTAATACCTTCTTGTTGCGCAAGAATATCAGAACGTGACTGGATTTCATAGATACGAACGTAATCGTGCGGCTCTGCACCCCAAACTTCAACGCGATATTTTCCAAGAACAGGACGGCTTGGCTCCTTAACAACTTCAACAAACGACCTCACTTCAACCTTGCGCATAAAAGCCTCGTTAATTGGTGCCCCCGGTAGGGATCGAACCCACGACCTGCCGTTTACAAAACGGCTGCTCTGCCAACTGAGCTACAGGGGCATTAAATCTTATAAATCATATTTGCCAGAATACATCAAAAACGTCCAGACAATTGTTAAGCTGGATATAGCGGGGAAAGATTTGAGTTTCCCCGGAAAGCGGCTTGATCGTCTGTGGCCTCGGTCCACTCGACATTTCTGACAAGAAGTCCAGAATCTCTCAAATGGCGCATTGCCATTGAAACGGTATCAACCAAGTCATCATGCTTGCCCTTAGGGAACTGCGATACTTGAGAAATGACCATTTCGGCCCATTGCTTAATGGGGGCAAAAATAAGTCCTTCAGCAAATAGGTGTTGTACTGAGTAAAGCCGGGCAAGCTTGTCTTGAGATTTTGGATCAAACATCTGGATGCCAAATTTTTCATTACTATACAATCGCTTAAGCTCTTGAGCGACTGAAAAGCCAGCGGCCTTGTTTTCAATAAGGAGGACGTCAACTTTATAGCGGCGACAAGCTTCGGAGACCTTCAAAATAAGATCGTGAAGCTCAAACCTCCCCTGCCAGCCATACATCAGCATGGCCCTTGGGTTAGTTTCTGTATAGTTTCGGCTGTATTCTACCCTCGCATGGCCGGTAGTCTCGGCGTGCCTGTTTCCGGCATGTGATGGCGATTGAACAATTGTATCGCTGGAGAAAATTCCCCAAATTGTTAAGGCGGAGGGGTCGTTTTCAGTTTTAGTCGTGTATGCCGTGTCGAGGGAAGCGACAATATAGTCCATGTTGGGGTAAAGATCGTTCTCCCAAGGTTGCCACCAATCTCGCTTGATGATGCCGCCACCCTTTGGCTCGGGCCTCTGCTGCAACTGGCCCGCAGCAGCCCACGGGCCAAGCTGTCGCTCCAAAATGGCAACTTCTGTCTTGCCAAAACGATCCGGCCAAAGAAGCGCCCCCTCTCTCTGCTCAAGGACCGCCTCCGCCTCGACGCTTATTGGCTTTCTATCCCCATTTTCATCAACAACAACAAGGGGCTCTCCATTGCTGGAGAGGCCACGGGGGTCATTCCATCCAATTTGCGTATATGAGTGACGGCGCCACTCATACTCCATTGGAAGGCAAAGATGCGTCCAGTTACCAATGTCCTTTGAGAGGATATGGCCCGTCAAGTCCTCCTCCGAAAGGCGCTGCTGAATGACGATAAATGCGCCAGTCTTTGGATCATTTAGACGTGTCGAAAGGGCAGAGTCCCACCATTCAATAGTTGATTGAATGGTTGCCTCACTGAACGCTTCTTGGGCGGCATTGGGGTCATCAACGACAATAATGGACCCGCCTTCACCCGTCAGGGCGGACCCAACTGACGTTGAAAGACGTGATCCGTTTTTGTCATTATCAAATCGGCTTTTTGTATTTTGATCGCCCGTCAGGGAGAATCTATCACCCCACATGGATTGATACCATGGACTCTCAATCAATCGGCGGCACTTGACGCTATCGCGTAGCGACAATTGTTGTGCGTAAGAAGCATGAAGAAATTGGACGCCGGGGCCGCTGGTTGGGCTAGACCACGGTTGAGCCCATACCCATGCCGGAAAGGCAACCGATGTAAGGGATGATTTAGCGCAGCGGGGCGGAATATTGATGATGAGGCGCCTAATATCGCCGTCCGCAACAGCTTGAAGATGCTCCGAGACAGCCTCAATGGGCCATCCCGGAGTGAACGGGGCGGCATCTATTTGCCGCCACGCTTGTTTTAGGAATGTATAAAGGTTGTCTTCGCAGTCCGCCCTATCCAAGTCCTGAAGCTGCTTGGCAACATCAATTTGTTTGCCGTCCAGAACAAGGGTAGCCATATTAATCCTCTAAAATTGCGGGCTGCGGTCCGCGTTTCTGGTCTTGGTATTTGCCAGTATATGGGAAAATAGTCTTTTCTTCCAACCGCTCAAAAATAATTTGAGCAATTGGTGATCCTTTTTTAATTTTAATTGGCCAAGGCATATGTCTTGTCAGCTCTAGTGTCAAATAACCACACCATCCGGGTTCAATTACAGTATTTTGGACAAAAACACCCTTTCTTGCCCACGAAGATTTGTCACAAACCCTTGCCAAGATATCATTTGGGATTTGAAACCGCTCTACAGAAGACGCCAACTTAGTGATTCCGGGCCAAAGCCAGATATCCTGAGCAATCCGGATGTCGTAGCCAGCCGCGCTAAGGCCGTAAGTCATGCCGTCTCGCTTAGTGCGCGGAAAAAATGGATAAACCCAGTCTTGATTAATATTTTGCGCGGGAACAATGCTCATTTAATTTGCCTCCACTGTCTGCGTTTTAGTCAAATCTAACACATACCAAAAACCGTCTTTGCATGGCCCACAAGCACAGTGCGTTGCTTCCGTCGGGTCAGATTCTTCTCCGTTATTAAACCAATTTGTTATTTTGATAATCTGGCCGTCGCTAAGAAACGCGACACTTTGTTTATAGCTCATTGCTTCAATTTTATTTACCAACCAAAACATTACAATTCCCTCTCATTCACTCATTATAATTATAAACGCGATGACGCAGACAAACAAAATGATACCATGCATCAGGTTTTTTCCGTCAATGCTGCCCATGACACCGGAAATAGTTCCGCAATCTTTGCGCCAATGATCTCCGCAAGATCACGAATTTCTTTCTGGGCGTGCGGATCGGTACGTTCCCGATAAAACCGCACGTAGGCTGCGAGAGAACCTGTCCAGTACCAGTTGACGATAACGCCCTGCGGAAGAACAAGACGGGCCTGTTCGGGCGCAACCCCATCGGTAATCATCTCCTCGTACATCTCGATCATTGATCGACAGCAAAGCGAGTACTCTCGTCGCCACTCAACGGTCTTTGGATGGATGCCAAACGATCCTTGTTTGGCGCCATTGATAGGAGCCATACGAAATTCATCGGGTATAAAAAGCTCAGGTGTTGAACTAATGTACCGGCGACTTTCTTCGTTCTCTACAAATCCAACTTTGTGCTTGAAGCACTGGGTCCGGATCGGAACCGGGGCGGAGACGCGAAACGTGATCGCAGTGTGTGCAAACGGCGTCCAATGATTATGCTTGGCGAGATATCGTATCAGTCTGCTGTCAGCATCGGATGCGGCGCCTTCTTCAAAACCAAATCTATTTTTATGCGAGTCTTTTGCAAAACTCACACGGGCGGCACGAACGACGGACAAATCATCGCCCATGTGGTCAATTAGCTTAGCTTCCATATTTAACATATTATATCTCCTACGAATTACGAAAAAGCCCACCTTTTCGACCGGCCCATTTTGCCAAATCGGTATTAGTTGAAAAAGTTCGCTTTTCTGGACTCACTGCTTTCCCGCCTTTGCTTCCTGCGATTTTTGCCAAATCCCTATTTAAGGAGAAAGATCGCTTGCTCGCTGGGACCGAAGCTCCTCCTTTTTTTGAAATTTCAGTACGCTCCTCAAGAGACATGGCGGCAAAACCGCGAAGTTTTTTGGGCTTAATGCTCATAGACCTTCTCCTTCTTCAAAGTCTAGCTCAACCTTGATGCAAGCTATAGCGCCTGAACCTCTCAAGATATCAGCATCGCGCTTGTCTTCCCACGCTGAGGATTTCCCATTGGGATATAAATTTATCCACACTGTCCGCTTATGGCGCGGCTTTACTTCGATAAGGTCTTCTTTGGTTTCAAATTCAACCGCATACTTCCCTGTTTTTTTCCAAGAACCCATCGCCCAAAAATTTTCTTCATCAACCTTTATTGCGCCGTGGATCGGGTACTTACCGCCTCCGTCCACCGCATAAATACGGACTTCTTGACCATCACGCGTACGGTAAACGCGATCCATGCTGATCTTTACGTTATTGCTCATGATACCCTCGCAAATTCACCAAACTCAATAGCTGCGACATCTGCGTATGCCTTATATGCCGCTTCTGGCGTATCAAAAGTGCCGATGTAACGACACTTTCCATTCACATAAATACTGGACCACCATTTACCCGCTGTCTTTGCGGGCCTAACTCCTCGAAAACCGCTTGTATTGTCAGAGCGCAATTTAGAATTTGCCATATTTTGCTGAGGTGTTGCCTCTCTAAGATTGCAAATTCTGTTATCGCGTTTGTTTCCATTTATGTGATCAATTTGAGATTGAGGCCAGCGTCCGTGAACCCAAGCAAAAGCTACACGATGTACTAATTTAGTTTTACCATCAATTCTTACGTAGCTATATGGGCCAACCGACTTGCTCCCAGCAACCGTTCCCGCTTGTTGACGCCCGCGTCTCACTTTCCAAATTAGCACGCCAGTAGCGGGGTTATAATCAAGAACTTCTTTCGCGTAAGCGAGCCATTCATCATCAGTTTTACTAGCATCAATCATCACTTCCCCTCCTTCGCGGCGGCGCGAGCAAACGCGCACTTGCATTGCACCGACACGGCTTCACTCGACACGAGCCCGCATCCGCACACTGGCGGCCCTTTCAGTTTGCGCCACAGCCGCGCGATCCTCTCGCGCATCGTCTCAGGCATTGGTCTTCTCCGGGGTGAGCGGAACGACGGTAAAGCCTCGGCGTTGGAGGCGCCGGATCATTTCCTCGGCTTCCTCCATGTAGCCGACGTAATGGCCCGTGAAGTTTGGGTCGGTCATAAGCGAATTGACTGGATCAAGGCCGCGCTCTCGGCGGAAATCGTCCACCTTGCCATCGATGGATGCCCACGCTTCGGCCAAGGCATAGACCGCACCGCCTTCGGCAAGTGCCAGTGCGTCATGAAGTCCGGCCGCGATTTTATCGAAAGCCTTCTTCGTCATGCTGTCTCCTTATCAGCCGAAGGGGAGGGGATGAGGGCGGCGCGGGCGATGTCTTGCATGAGCCTCGCGGTCAGTCTCCACGGCTCGGCCATGTTGCAGTCCACGATCTCCCGCAGCGCCGCGTCCTTGCGCTCGTTCTCGGCCTGCAAGCGGGCGAGGGCATCGGCGGCTAGGGCCATTAGCGTTTTCCCGCATATGTCATCCGGGTATCGCGGCCCAGCCAACTCGCGCAGCAGTGCAATCAGCTTGGTATCGTTGATCTCAGCCATTGCGCGGCTCCTCGGTGGGCGGCTTGGTACCAATGTCAGCGAGCGCAAACGTGCGCAACACGCCTTTCTCGACATCCATGGCCTCGATCAGCCATTGCGGTTTCGGGTGCCATTCGGTCGAGCCCCAAAAAATACCCGTGGGCAGGATATGTCGCCTCGAATACTCGCCACGCCAGTTCACGTACCCGATCTCGACAGGCTCCCCATCCGCCCGCGTCTCCCCGATCTCTGCGGGCGTGGGGGAGGTGGAGAGGGCGGCGCGGGCGATGTCCTGCATGAGCCTCGCAGTCAGTCTCCACGGCTCAGCCACGTTGCAGTTCACGACCATCCGCAGCCCCGCCCGCAACCGCTCGTTCTCTGCCTGCAAGCGGGCCACGATCTCTTCCCACGACGGCACATGCTCGCCGCAGTCCTCACCCATCGCCCTACACGCTGCACAATCATCGTCGCGCGCTGCCACGAGCTTCTCGTGCGCGCCGATAATATCGTCCGCGTCGATGGACTCGATTGCAGACACAATCACCTCACGGTATTCGCTCGCGTCTTTCACTTGTGCTTCTCCTGCAATGAGGTGAGGAGCCGCGTATAAGATGCGGCGGCAATCTGGTGGGCGTTCGCGTTGCCGCAAGCTTCGGCGGCATCGCGAATCTCGCCACGCTCCAAATACCTGCGGCAGATTTCGCCTTGCTCGTGCATGTGCTTGCGGTGGAAGTCGCGTTCGGCCGCGATCTCGTCCAGTATGTCCTCGATGGTATCGAGGCGCTGGCGGCGGAGCGCCTCAATCTCTTTGCTCTCAGTCATTGCTCGTCTCCTCTGCGACAGTGATCTCACCAATCTGATTGAGTGCATTGCTTCCCGTGCATCGGTAGCGATGATCGATCGCCTTGGGACACCGCTTGTGGCCGCATTTTGGGCAGACGACAAACCATTTCAGCCACTCGCGGCGCTCACCAATGCAGTGCCAGCAGGCGCACAGTCTTTGCAGAGCTTTGGTGTCGGCTGGAAATGGGAGTGTTCCCCATCCATCCGTCCGCTTCTCCCTGTTCTCTGCGGGCGTGATCTGCCGGATGGGTTTCACGCTTGCACGCAGAACGTTGCCCATGAGTTGCTGTTCCTGCTTCGTCAGGTGGACGCTCTCTGCGGGCGCGGTGGAGAGGTCGGCATACGCGGCACGCGCGCGCCGGATTTGCCCGGCGGTGATATGCACGGTGTCGCCGTCGTCCTCATCGGCCCATGTCAACTGGAAGCCATGGCTGTCGGGAAGGCAGAACCGGCCATCGCGCCCTCGCATTTCCAATGCGTCACCGTCTTCGTCGGTCGTGAGTTTCGGCGATGCGAAAGGCGCCAGCGCCTCGCGCGCGAGCTTGGTTGCGTCGGTGGCCGGCGCCATCGCCAGCGCCGCGTCTACCGCGACCATCGCGGACTTTGGCACACGGTAATCATCCGAGCCGGGGATACGGTGGCTGAGATTGCTGACGGCGCTCAGTGCCTCGCGTGCTTTATCCGTCTCACTCATGGGTGCCTCCAACAATCCGGAGAAATTCGGCTTTTTGAGCGTCCAGAGCAGCGGCCCAAGCAGCGGCCCAAGCAGCGGCCCCAGCGGCGGTCTCAGCGGCCCCAACGGCGGTCTCAGCGGCCCAAGCGGCGGTCTCGGCAGCGTACCTAGCATCGGCCCCAGCGGCGGCCAATTCCTCGTCCGTCGCCTGTCCATGTGCATAGCGCTCGGCTACGTCCAGCGCGGTGATCGAGCGCGGATCGGTCATCAAATGCTGCACCTGACGGGCGCACCAGACCGCGAAGAGCCGCCACTCTTTGGCGCGATCCGGCTCGGCACGACAGCACCAAAGCGCATCGTCCAACCCATTGATCTCGACAATCCGAGCGAAGGGCAGCGGCTCGTCATCGGCTTTTGTTTTGCCAAGGCCCGCGAGCAGCTTCTCCCATCCCTCTTGGCACGGCTGATGCGCACGGATGCGATTGAGTGTGGTGGTGATCTCATTCATTTTCATCTAGCTCCTATTAATCAAAATTACGCGGTGCCTTATTGGCAAGGGAAAGAGAAGACACAAGCACACTTCGGCGGCTTTGGCCGTTCTTTACCCAAGCATTATCTCCATCAATACACATAACCGTCCAAAGCCCCTCGGACCCCATAAGCCACACGGGTTCCCCCACGGCAATTTTTTTGGGGGCTTTGTAAACCTTGCCATAAAGGTCGCCCAAAAGAAAATGAATAACATTAGGGCCTATGTGGATCGCAGCATATCGTTCAGCATGCGTGGTAGAATAAAAAAGATTGCGAACCCGACAAGAAATAAAAATCTCATCATCCTCGTGGATTTCATCCGGGAACACTGATTCAATATTAGACATAGTATCCTCGTTTTTGTAAGTGAGCCAAAATCCTACGAGATTGCTTCTGAGCACTCTGATCTATTTTTTCCTCGCCAAAGACATGCTCGATCATTGGCAGATACATTTCGGCGGCTTCCGCAACCGGGGAGCCTTCCCATAGCTCCAGATATCCGCTATCCGTTATCTCCTTCAAAAAGTAATAGATGGAGGCGGCAACCTTATCGGCACGGTGGTTGTCGTACTCAGCCATGACCGAGTTATGCAAACGATCAATACTCTTGGCCGCTACCTCTTGAAGCTTATAAGGAAGCGACTCCAAAGGCTGCAAACACGCATACTTCAAAAGTCTCCTCAGTTTCCCTAGTTCCTCCCGTCCGTTCACCTCATCCTCAACGACAAACACATTGCCAATCGCTATTGCGTACATCATTCTAGCGGGCAATATGATTTCCGTGATCTCTTTATATATTGTTACGGGCATATCCACCTCCTTGTTAAGCCAACATAGACATTGACACGGTAGCGGTCAAGCGGCATATAGAAAAAATTATCGGGGCGTAGCGCAGTCTGGTTAGCGTGGCTGGTTTGGAGCCAGTAGGTCGCAGGTTCAAATCCTGCCGTCCCGACCATTTACAAACGAAGCATATATGTTAGGTTGTGTTAACGCGGGTATAGCTCAGGGGTAGAGCGTCAGTCTTCCAAACTGAATGTCGTCGGTTCGATCCCGATTGCCCGCTCCATATATGGGAGGAATGAGGTGAATGACTTGATGGACGTGATTCGCATGTACCTTAAGCTTGTCGAGGACGAGCGCCGTCGCATCCGACTATTTGGAGTTTGACTAATGATTGAGATTGGACCCAATTTTTCAAACTTGCTTGGGGCGTTCATTGGCTTGTTTTCGTTTTGTTTTGTAGTTTGGTGTGTTGTAGTTTGGCGTGTGGTTGGACGTTGATAGATTACAGCTGGAAGGGTGGCCGAGTGGTTTAAGGCAGCAGTCTTGAAAACTGCCGTGGGTGAAAGCCTGCCGTGGGTTCAAATCCCACCCCTTCCGCCAATTTTGGGGGATCGTCTAACTGGCAAGACGCCGGGCTTTGGTCCCGGTAATCTAGGTTCGAACCCTAGTCTCCCAGCCAACACGGAGAATGTGAGATGATTACACGTCGTTTTATTTTGTCAGGACTGATAGCGGCTCCTGCGGTCATCGTGGCTGACAAGCTTATGAAGGTCCATTCCTTGCCAAAAAGATACGCAACGGTTTGGGGCATTGGCCACAATCTGGAAGTCATCGAGCATCCGATCTGGGAGCCGATGTCCGTCATTCAGTTTGGCGGAAGCCCGCATGTTGATAATTTTAAGGAAATTACGGACTGGGTTTACAATTTTCCGGTAGAGCCGATCAAGCGCGGTAATTTTCAGCAATTGACGCCGGTCATTGACCACATGAAGCTTTTTGACAGGAAGGTGGAAGTTGATCAGAACGGAATTACAAACGTCGTTGGGTATGCAAATCTGGTTGAATGGCGTCAAAGTCTGCGCCCGGACCTCAACATCAATGCTGAGGAATGGTACGACGAGCAGCGTCGTCTTGAAAGGATGCCGTTCCATGTGTGTGGCGAGTTTTAATTACGGCAGCGTTTGTAGGGACGGCCTTACACGCGCCGAACAATGGGCTCGATATGACCATCCCGAGGTTGCCGGACGCAGGAAGCTGGCAGCGGAGATCGGTGGCTACCTACACGCGGCTCAGCGAAAGCAAGCCGCCCGCTTAAGAAAATGGAACCGTGAAAAAAAAGCCATTTGCGCCGGAACGGTTTACTCAACACAGGGACCATAAGCATGAGCAATGAATCAGAAGATAATTTCCTGTGTGTTGTCTCAATTTGTTTGATTGATGAAACCGCGCTTGAGCTTGGCATTAACGAAGCGGTTATGCACCCGGATGGAGCAGAGATGCGCCATTGCCTGATTGAGATGATGGAGTTGCTAATTAACGACCTCAGGGTCGCGGGCGTGAAGGAGCCGAAAAAAGTTGAAATTTCAAAAAATAAGTACACCCTTTCTTTTATGAACTGAGTGGTGGGGCGATGAGCTGGCGCAAAATAAATACGGCCTTGAAGCAAATTCCGGTCCTTGCAATCTGCGAGCGGGAACGGATTGATGGCAAGGTCGTCGTTTATTTTGCCGTGGTTCGTCGGGATGAGTATGGCGTCTGGAGGGACGAGTACCATCAGGTACACTGGCCAGTCTGCTACATGCCGCTACCGGATGGGCCATTTGATGCTATGGAAGACCGGGATGAGCCGCACAGGCGGCGTCACGGTGCAGAGCTAAGCGCAGATAAAATTAAAAAAACGGAGATAAACAATGCGGGAGAAACTGAGGGAATGGATGATTTTGGCATGGCTAACCATCCTGACAGTCGTCAGTATCTCAGAAGCGATAGCACACAATAATTTCTTGCCAATGGTTATCCTGTTAAGTTTTTTGTTCCTGATCTAGGTAGCGAGAGTGATTATGGTTGATTTTATCCTTGCGGTAGCCTCTGTCATCGTCGTTATTCTTGTGGTGGTTGAGGTTCAATGAGCGATATGATGGCCACGGTAATGATCTCTATCGCGGCAATTTGGTTCGCCTTGTTTCTGTGGCTTGCCGGTCAATAATCCTTGCCAAGAAAAGGGTGGTGGCGTACTATAATCTTGTACACGTTGAGCACTCCACTCAGACAAACTCACCGATCCAGTTTTGACAGCTGGGTCGGTTTTTTTTGGCTTGATTTCTGGCAAGGAAGCCTGAGTCAGTGCCGTGCTTTGTATCCCTATTATAAGGGGGATATAAGGGGGATATAAAACCATACAGAGATATAGATATTATTTGTATTTAAGTTTGGCTAAAGTCACCTAAATTTGCCAGATTTTTTTCCGGGTAAAATTTGGCAATTTCGCAAGTTGGTTTCTATTGTCAAGGCGGACTAAAGTGGTCTAGATTTGGAAAAACTTATGTATCTGCGGGGTGGGTTAAGGTAGACTAAAGTGACCTAATTTTGTAAATATTTATGTATCTGCGGGGTGGGGCTTAGAACCTAAAGCCACCCCCCATCTCCTATTACGGGGGGCTACCGGTAGGTTGTCATTCCTATCGTAGGACTAAATTCCTATTAGGCGCTCGCCAGTAGGAATACATTCCCAAGTTCCTGACAGATAGGAATACAATCCTAACATGATGGCTGACATAGGATGTCATTCCTAATGGTTGGCAAGGATAGGTCGGTCAACTTTGTCAGACTTGTCAGATAGGACTCTGGTCATTTGTCAGGAGTGTATTCCTAACGAGCGTGGCAGATAGGAAGACAATCCCATCATTTGGCTTGTATAGGATTACATTCCTGTTGAGCATCGTTGTTAGGAATATATTCCGGCAGATGGCGGCGGATAGGATGACAATCCTAGTCGGTCATTTGTAAACCTAAGTCTCAACAAAACACGGGTTTATATACCCAGATCGGTCAAAAGTGCCACTTTTGTAAAGTCCAGAATAAACAAACAAGCCTTATTATGTTTCACGTGAAACACTTTGCCACTGGCAAGGCCATGCCAGAACGCAAAACGCACCCTTGCCACACATAAGCCCATGCTTAATACTGCTTACGCCCATGCTTAAACCCATGTTTTGTCAAGGCGAGTCTCAACAAAACGCGGGAAAACACTTTGTGTTACGCAAAGCGGGGCGAATTTGTCAGTTTGTCAGCCGTCAATGAGCTTTGCACGGTCCGAAGCCTGCAAAAGCATCGCCCGAAGACTATCACGTTGATCTGGTGACAAGCTTCTGGCGTCCAATGTCAGTGAGTTGTTCGTTATGTTCACCGTACCGCTGGCAAGGCCTTCCACTCTCTCCCCATACACCTTAGGGGAAAGCTTTCCGGCCATCCTCATGCGTGTATCTACCCTTAGTTTCGCCCTACTGATTGCTGCATGGTTTGCACTGCCGTCCTTTAGGACGTCCCCAGTAGCATCGTCTGCAATATCAATACATTGATCGAACAAACTATGTGCCGCTAGTTCTCGCGCCCTAGCGTATCTTTCCTCGAAAGCTTGATCTTTACCGATCCATCCCATCACCGTCGTGATAGGCGGCATGTCTGGCATTTGACATATCTTGTTCAGCGACTGTCCTACAGAAAGCCTCTCACATATCTCTACCTGTATTCTGTCCCTCTCTGTCTCACTGTATTTAGGCTGTCCGCCTTTGCGCTTTGCTACCGCTCCCATATGAGCGTTGGCAGTATCTTGTATCGCTTGCCAAGCTTCTTTCTCTTCTATCGCTTGCAGCCTGTTCCGATCCTCGCGCGCCTTGAGCTTTTCCCTTGCCAGTCGATCGCGGGTTTCCTCGATTGTCTCGCCTGCTAATTGCTTAGCTTTAGCTCTCGCCGCCATTTGTAATCCTATGACTGGAATCCTAATTCCCTATTGATATCAAAGGGTTTCTTGAGAGTCAATGCTTGGCTAGGATAGCAATCCTGACGATCTCTCCAATCCTGTGAAACATAGGACAAAAGTCCGTGAAACATAGGAACGGAACAAAACCAGAAACCGGCCAACTTTTTCTTTTTGACACCTACCTAGCTGACAAGGCCTAAAGGCCGTGTAGCCCCTGTTTCCGGCCATTCTGTCAGTGTACCGCATGGCGAGACAAGCGCGCCCATACAAAAAAGACTGCCTGACAGATTGCCATATACAGAAGGACGCTATAGGGTGCGCATGTTGATTCGATATGAGGCGGGGCGAAGTCGATGTCTGAATTTAGATACAGTCCAGAGGGGCGAACGGCCTTACGCCGCATGATCCTCGACCACGATGGGTGGAAACAATGGCGAACCACAAACTCGAAGGACAGCGCGAGCTTGTCTGTAGACGATTTAGAGCAAGCGGCGCGAGACCTAGGGATTGACGCTTCCGCCTTTGGCAGGCGGAAAGAGCCGCGTGCGGAATATCCGGATTACAGCTTTAAGCAAAAGCTTAAGATTGAAGGCGAAGTCGAACAGGAAAAGGATTCAGATATGGAAAAGCACACCGTCAACGCAGAGGCCAAGCTGAAGGCCATGCGCGAGTTGCTGGGAGACGATGGGATCTCAGAAGAGCGCGTTCTCGAGCTTATCAAGCAGCACGCTGGCAGGCCCGCGCACATCACGCTTGACCTGCGAACACCTGCCGGTGTGAAGCCGTTGGGCGATAAGCTGGCGCACCGCTCGCTTCCAATGCTTTTGTCCGCAGTGAATGCTGGCGTGCCAGTGATGCTCGTTGGCCCGGCAGGCTCCGGAAAAACGAGTGCAGCGGCGCAAGTTGCCGAATTGCTGGGACTAGACTTTCATTTTACGGGCGCTCTCGACTCGCCTTATAAACTGACCGGCTTTATTGACGCGCAAGGCCGCGTCGTCGAAACGTCCTTCCGTAAAGCTTTCATTAGCGGCGGCGTCTTTTTGTATGATGAAATTGACGGTTCCGCGCCCGGCGCCGTTCTGCCGTTTAATGCTGCATTGGCGAACGGCTTTTTTGATTTTCCAGACGGCACATTCAAAAAGCACGATAATTTCCGCCCCATCGCAGCGGCCAACACGTTCGGGCGCGGCAGTGACCGGCAATATGTCGGACGTCTGCAACAAGACGCGGCAGTTTTGGACCGCTTTGCAGTCATGTCGTGGGAATACGACGAAGCACTGGAAAACGCGATCGTGGGTGCCCCTATGCCGCCAGATGCTAAACCGCCCGTTACATGCGTTCCGATCCTCGATGAAAACGACGCGCGCCTTGCGTCGCATAGTTGGCTATACAGGGTTCAGGCGGTGCGAGCGAAGATATTTGACCAGAAAATTAGACACGTCGTTTCACCGCGCGCGACGATTATGGGCGCAAAGCTGCTTTGTGCGGGATGGCCACGGCGCGAGGTAGAGAGCGCCATTCTGTTCAAGGGACTGGATGAGGATACTATTGCCAAGATCAAGTAAGGGGAGATTGATATGTCAAAGCCTGTATATCGCCACCATTTCGACTCACTGGGGGCGGCCGTTTCGGTCGCTTCTAATCCTGCTATTAAACCGATATTTACACGCAAACTATCAAGTCAAGCGCACGACGATTCCGGTTGGCATGGCTCGAACACTTTCGATGACGCCGTGACCATGGCGCGCTATGGCTGGAAAGATGGCGCGGTTAAGATGACAGGCGCCGTTGCGTCAATTGCTGCTCAAAACAATATAGCGTCGCGACCGAGTTATAGTTTCGACGTTGCGGGGGCCTATCCTATTGCTGCAATGGCCGCCGCTGGCGAAGCACATTGTATGATATCGCCCATTGCATCCATTGAACGCGCGCGCCCTACAGTTAGGCTTGGCATCATTGCCAGCGTTAGCGCGCTTGTGACGTCCAACGAAATCACAAATTACGGGGCGGTGTTATTATCTGTAATTGACGCGCTCGAACAGAACGATTTCAGATGCGAAATCAGTTTAGTTTATGGGATGGAATCAATGTACGAAAAGACGTCAATCAGCTTTATAACAGTAAGGATTAAAGAAGCGTCCGATATTCTAGATCTAGACCGAATGGCCTTTTGTATCGCAAGTCCGGCAATGTATCGGCGGATTGTTTTTTCACTCATGGAAAAGCATTTAAAACCGGAATACGAAAGCGGATACGGCGTACCCTACACGCCGAAACCCAAAGACTTTCCGGACCTGACCTTAATTCCTAGCGCACAGGCATGGGCAGGACAGCTGAGAACCCCGAAGGACGCTATGGGCGCCGTTCTTCCTACCATTCAGGAAGCCCTAGCAGGCACCTTAGAGACGCTTCCGGAGATATTTGCTACCCGTACCGCGTGACACACTTAAAGCCCGTCTAGCACCTATTTTTGGCGCTTGGCGGGCTTTTGGGGTTTCATGCCCAACCGGCCTGCCTAGCGCTCGCAAAGTATGCCGCAAACGCAATGATGGGAGTTTGATATGTTGAAGCCTATTTTGAAGCTGGGACGGATCGTTGCTGCACCGGGAGCCATGCGCGCCGCCGGCGCAATGGGGCCCATCGCGAACATGCTAGGGAAACACTCGATTGGCATATGGGGGGACTTGGATAAGGAAGACATTGACGCCAACGATCACGCCCTAATCCATGGGGGCCGCATCCTGTCCGCCTATTGGATACGCGACGCAATCAAGGTGTGGGTAATAACTGAGGCGGATCGATCCTCCACAACGATCCTGCTCCCGGAAGAGTACTAACCGGCCCTAGCGATAGCGCGGGACATGGTGGCGCCATGTCCCGCACACGTCCCGCCTTGCCTTCCGCAAAGCCCGCACGAAAGTACTATCCACAGGGGCGAAGATAGGGGATTGACCTGACATAACGTCACATGGTAGGATGTTTTCAGTCGAGATTAGACGGCAATGATGCTGGACCTTGGCGATAGAACAAAACATGAACCTGTCAAAAGGCTAGAGCTTGAGTTTGACAAATGCCAGACATGGGCTTGACTTTAGAACCTTGGTCTTATCTATGGGCCGCGTCCCGCCCCTCGCGCGGTAAGTCGGTCAGGATGGTCGGTCAGGATGGTCGCGTAAGTCGGTCAGGATGGTCGGTCAGGATGGTCCTCCCATATGTCGGTTAAGATGGCCCGACATATGCGAGCACCATAGCTCGGAATGGAGACTGGAAATGGAAATCAATATTCGGGCGCTTAAGGCTCTTTCCTGCTTTTGCGCAAAGTCAGAGGTGCGCTATTACCTCAATGGAATTTACATTGAAACCGTGCATGGGGGAATCGTTGCAACTGCTACAGATGGCCACATCCTTGGATCAGTTCGCCAGACGACTGACAACACTGGATACACAGGCGCGTTTCTTTTGCCCATCGCGCTGATGGATCGCATTAAGCTTATCAGAAACGATAATTATGCAGACCTGTCGGTCAAAGATGGTCTCATTACAATTTTGTATGGAAATACAACATATTGCGAAAAAGAGATTGACGCTACATATCCAGATTGGCGGCACACTGTTAACGGCGTCTCGACCGAAAACGCTGGCAAGATGGCCCAATTCGATCCGGCGCTTGTGACGCGGATTCATAAAGCCGCTATCACTTGGGCAGAGCGCAAGAATGTAAAGATTAAGATTCACCACGCCGGAGAAGGCCCCGCGCTTGTCAATTGGATGGAACCGGAGCTTACAGACAGAAAGCATTGCGAGGGATTTGGAATTATAATGCCGTTTAGAGATAATACAGAATTTACAAAGCCGTCATGGATTAACGACCCGGTTATCCATCCTTATGTCGAAATATAATGAGCGGGGGAAAGATCATGCAGATATCATCAATACTTGACAGAAATCAGTCTGCATCTGGATATGAACTTTTGTTAGAAATGGGTTTTGAACTAAACAAAAATTATGAAACCAGCGGGGGGTTTAGGTCGGGTAAGACACAGGTTTATATGATTGATGATGACAAATCTAAACGGATTATTGTTTTATGTGGGATGGAAGAGGCGGGATACATAGTCAGAAACACAAAAAAGAAAGGCCATGCGCAGTGGAAGTCTTTTCCCAGAGACGGCGAAATTGGATATCATAGCGATATTTATTCCGCATCAGATTATATAAGCGATTGTTTTTATTGAACGAACGGGCGGGTTTTCCCCGCCCGTTTTTTTTGTCATTACGTGCGGGCCATTTTGATCTTATGGTAGTCGTTCCAGTCCTTGCCCTGAGGCGGGATGGCGACGTCAACCCTAAGGTTGTGTTTGACAAATAGTCTGTTTGCCAAAGCATACGCGCTGGCCTGACCCGCGAAATTTTTATCATTGTCAGGAAACACGACCACCCGACGAACATCGGGCGGCGGCTCCCATTTTGAAAGCATGCCGGCGTTCAGGCATGACCATACAGTGAAGCCGGCGATCACCGAGGCGCTGATTGCAGTCTCGACGCCCTCCGCTACGCCCATGGTATCGCTTGTCGGCCCGAGGCGAATAGCCGAGCCAGCAGGAAGCTTGCCAGACATGACGCGCTTCGGGACCGCAACATCCGCCTTTTCACCCTCGTCGGTGAGCACCGTAACGTGGATGTTAACGGCCTCGCCAGAGGTATCGCGCACCCGGCACAGCATGGCTGAATATCTAACCTGATCCACCATAAAGTTAGGATGCCACCTGATCTCCTCAAACGGCATCAGGGCGCCCGTTCTTTTCTTTAGGTACACACCCACCGGGCAGTCCTCAGAAACCGGCCTAGACCCCTTCCAAACCGATTCTATGGCCATCCGGCGCTTCCTCTCCTCCGGGTCACCCTTCGCCTCGCGTCTTTCTGGCTCGATACCTAAAATCTTCTCCACCTCCTGGGCGATGACGGAGAACGGCTTTCCTGTCACATGACCAGCCAACGCGAAGCCGTCACCGGCTCCGCACTGATTGCAAATGAAATCTCCCCGATCGCTGGAATTATCCCACCGGAATCGGTCAGCTCCGCCGCACATCGGGCAGGGGCCATGTCGGTTAACGAGAAAGCTGGAATCAACCCCGAGCAGGGGCAGCAGCATTTTCCAGTGTCCCTGTGCTTGCAGCGCGATCTTTGCCATTTGTAATTCCCATCTTTTCCCGAGCTTTGGATTTGCGGATATTCCGCGCCCGTATCCAGCTCTGCGTTTCTGGCCTGATATAATTCACCGTGGCGCTATCAAAGCTGCGAGGCGGCGAAGACTTAAACTTATCCTTGAAGGCCCAGTATGCCCACCCGTGCTTAAACCCTCGTTGCTCAGCGTGAAGTCTCATTTCGGCATAGAACGTAATTTGTTCACTTATTGAGGTAGACTTAACCTTGGCAGTCTTTCGGTCAAGAAGCTCGTGAAGCTCACCCTCCGCCACTTCGGTATCGTCGCGGCCCTCTGGCTTGAACCCACATGCTGGGCAAATTGGCGTCTTTGGCGGTTTCAAAAACGAGCACTTGGGGCACTCTTTCGGAAGGGGGGCTGATCGTTCCTTCTGGGGCCTGCGACCTGAACCATCATCGAGTTCGTCGTGGTGAATATCCGTGACAAATCCAAGCCTTAGTGTTGTATCGGAATGGTCGAGGATGATGCAGTGATCCTTGCCTGACGCGGTGCGCAAACCACGCCCAATCATCTGACTATAAAGGATTTCACTTCGGGTAGGCCTTGCCAGAATGATGCATCGAACATCCGCATCGAACCCGGTTGTCAGAACCCCGACATTGCAGATTACCTTGGTGTGGCCATCCTGAAATCTCTTAATGATTCCAGCGCGCTGCTCTAGGGTTGTGTATGCATCCATATACTCCGCAGGCACGCCAGACTCAGCAAACATCTGCTGCAAATGCTTTGCGTGCGTTCGGTCTACAGCAAAGCATATGGTCGGCTGATTTTCTCCCTTGGTCATCCACGTCGAAACCACATCCGCCACGAGAGCGCTGGTGTTCATCACGCCGCCAAGCTCAGTGATATCGTAATCACCCGCCTTGGTTTTGACCCCACTCAGGTCAGGATGAGCTGGAGCGTAGACTTTGAAATTTGACAAATGCCCCTTGTCAATCAACTCCCTAGTCGTGGTGCCGATAATCAGATGATCCCAGCGCCCCTTGGAGCCCATGCCCTTGGCCCACGGCGTCGCGCTAAGTCCCACGAACGGTACGCTCTGCCACTCAGGATCGTTCATCCATTTGTCAAATAAACGAAATTGGATATGACATTCGTCAATTATGACCAAATCCGCTTTGGGAATTTTACGCCTCGCCAGAGTCTGAACGCTGCAAACCTGAACCGGCCTCAGCGCGTCCGTAAGCTCGTGGTCACCCTGCATCACGCCAATCTCGATGATCCCATTCGAGACAAATCGCTCGACGGTCTGGTCGATCAGCGACAGCGCCGGGACGGCAAAGATTACGCGTTTGCCCTTTTGCCGGGCCATCTCCACGACCGATGCCGCAATGACGGTTTTTCCCGAGCCAGTAGGCGAGTGCAGAACGGGCCTCTTGTGCCCAGCGACGAGAGCCTGCTTCAGCTTTGCTATTGCATCCTTTTGGTAGTCTCTCAGTTCCATATCAAACTCCAGCTTAGCTGTTTCATCTCACGCGCGTATATATATATATATAATATTACTCCTACGTATTAACCTACGTCAGTAATAACCTACGTAGGTTATTATCTACGTACTATATCTAGGTGGAGTGTAATCTTTTTAGATAGAATATTATATATCTTGGCTAGGTTTTTTATATAGTACTCTATATATGCGACATGCTTAAGCTTTTGTCTATTTTTGCATCTTGACAAGCCTGTCAACGATTCCTAAATTTCAATCATCATTGGGACGGAGTGGACACCCGCCACCCAGTGATGGGCCCATCCACCCCCTGCGGCAATAGGGGGTGGATGGTTTAAATAAGCTTCTCTGAAATCAGATACTCGATAGCCAAAATTGCGGTTACAGGAATCCTCGAATCTCCAGCCATCCAACGGTACAGCGTTCGGTCGCTAACGCCCAAAAGGTTCGCAAACTTATCCCTTTTCAGCTTCGATGACTCGACAACCCGAATCAGATCAATCTCGTCCTTGACCTTAAGCGAACCCATATCTTATTCCTCTTGGATGTGACTATGTGTCATATGTAGATCAAAAAAAACCCACTCGCAAGGTGTGAGTGGGAATTAATTTTCAACTAAGAGCCGCTTTAATTTTTTCTTCGTTTTTAATTAGCCAATTCATGGTCTTAAGAGACGCCTCCATGGCTGGTAGAAGTCTCTTAACTTCGTTTAGAACCTCGACCGGGCGGCGCCCCTCATCCACAAGTCGCTCTACAGAACGAACCCAGTTCCGATGCTGCCTTACCGTTTCCTCAAGAGCATCAACCTGATTTGCCAGGGAGATTTTTGAACTGCTCATTTAGCTCCTCCATCGTTTCAATAATGATCGAACAGGCAGGGCCACCGTCGGCCCATCGAAGCTCTATCCATTCGGCCAGACAGTCATCCTTGACAACTCCAGCGTCTTGTAAAATATCGCTAATTGCCTTTTCTAAATTGCCAAGGTCACGCCGCCTTTTGTCAGGACGAACGGCGTTAATTGTCAACTTGTAAGGAACGCTTACTGGTTCACCTTTGAAGCGCGTTGATATTTGCCAAAGCGCCGCCTTCCGCCAAGTGTTATACACGTCTGAGCGGTAAACCTTGGCCCTTCCAGCGGAGCGCCACAATCGGTTAACGCTTGGTGGGTACGGAAGCGTTAACTTAATCATGGCAATCTTTCGGGTCAGTCGTACAAATCGGGGCGAAGATGTTTTCGAGACATTCCCGTAATTTCGGAAATTGCCTTTAGATGCCGAATTGGAACGCGCTGCCAATGGCATAGTGCGGCACGACTGACGCCGAGCGCCTTGGCTAGCTTGGTCGCGTTGCCTGACGCTGAAAATACGTCAAGGAGGATTTGGGGTCGGTCTTTGCGCTTCATCGTAAATTTTAATCACACAATTTTGATTTCGTCAACTTTGTGCTTGACACCGATTTTTGAGTGATTATGTTGAGTTCAGCCTTAACAAGGCGACTCGATATGACTATTGCTGGAGAGCGTAAATATGAAAATGTCTGAAGATATTTCAGCTCTTGTGACTGCAATATCAGCTGCTCAGGGCGAGATTGAGGACGCTACGAAGAAGGGTCTTAACCCCGCGTTTCGCAGCAAGTATGCAGATATGGCAGCGGTTCGTACAGTCATTCGTGAGCCATTGGCCAAGCATGGACTTAGCATTGTTCAGTGTCCGCGAACGGTCTCCAACGGTGCCAATTCGATTGCGGTCGAAGTTGAGACGACAATCTTTCACAAGAGCGGGGAGTTCATATCTGAGACATTGCGCCTACCTGTTGTGAAGCAGGATGCGCAAGGCATTGGCTCGGCTATCACATATGCCCGTCGATATATGATGATGTCGATGCTTGCCCTTGCTAGCGAAGACGATGACGGAAATGCAGCATCTAACGTCGGCGCTCCTCAGAAGACAATAACCAGTAGCTTGTCGGCAACGGATGTGCTTGCGTTGAAGAACACCAGCAAAGTTATTGTTCGCAGTGGTCTGGCAGAAACGAAGAAGTGGTTTAAGTCGCTTCGCCCAGATCAGCGCAGTGTGTTTAGCGAAGACGAGATTAAAGAGCTGGTTGATGCCGCTACCGAAGCCGACCAGAAGGAGGAATTTTGATGGAACAGGGCACACCAGAATGGTTTCAGGCCCGAGTGGGCCGCGTTACGGCCAGCCGCGTTTCGGATATTATCAGCAAGACAAAAAGCGGATATTCCGCATCCCGTGCCAACTATATGGCTGAGCTTATTTGTGAACGGATTTCTGGCAAAAAGAACGAATCGTTTACATCGTCCGCAATGCAGCATGGTATCGACACAGAACCTCTTGCGCGGGCGGCATATCAGGCCAAGACAGGGGAGATTGTGCAGAAGGCTGGGTTTGTTGTGAATCCCCTTATCCCTATGGCTGGGGCAAGCCCCGATGGCCTTATTGACGCTGACGGGCTGATTGAAATTAAATGCCCTAACACCGCTACCCACATTGAAACGCTGTTGGCAAACGAGGTACCAACAAAATATATTCCGCAAATGCAGTTTCAAATGGCTTGTACGAATCGGGAGTGGTGCGATTTTGTATCGTATGACCCGAGGATGCCAGAAAATATGTCAATCTTTATCCATCGGGTTAAGCGTGACGTTGAATACATTGTCATGCTTGAGAAGGAAGTAAAAAAGTTTCTGGGGGAGCTTGACGAAAAGCTAAACTCCCTTAAATCTATCTATGGATTGCCTGCCGATGATGTGAGGATTTGATGGCATACGAAACAAAGGATATGAGCGGATCGGCGTTTAAGAACCTGCGACGAGACAGGGATTCCTCCCCCGATTTGACAGGAACTATTAAGGTCGAGGGCAAGGAATACTGGCTGAATGTCTGGAACAAGAAAGACAAGAATGGAAATCATTATGTCTCTCTGAGCCTTCGGAATAAGGTAGAGCGTTCGGACAGGAGCAGCGATACGCCCCAGCGGAGTGGTGGAGAGCCGGATTATGGCTCAGGTGGGGCGGCAAAGCTTCTTGATGATGATATTCCGTTTTGAGTATGTCCGACATTCCGCTGAGCGAACAATACAGGATTGTAGCTAAATCTTGGGTTGACGCGGATTCAGCTGCATCGTTGCTGGAGGAAACAAAGTCCAGCTTCCTTGCCAGATTAATGACTGACAAGGGGGATATTCCTGTTAGTCGTGCTGAAATGGCGGTTAAGGCCTCGCAAGAGTGGAGAAACTTTATTGACAGTATGGTGGAGGCGCGAAGGGTTGCCTCTCTGCTAAAAGTTAAACTTGAATATATACGGATGAAGTTTCACGAGTGGCAATCAAAAGAAGCCACTAAAAGAGCGGAGATGAAATTATGATTAACATCACAAATATGGATATGAAAAAATTCAAGTCGATCTGCAATATGATTGAATTTCAGCTTAAGGATGAACGACCAGAAGATGCAACTAGTGTTCTTTGTGTTTCTTTTATTATGCTTTTGAAAAAATACAAAAACAATAATGAAGACCTTATTAAGGATTGCCTCACTGCGTTCTCTATGACGTCTACAATCGCTCTTATTCCCTCACTTGCGACTGAAATCCTTAATGAGGTTTTTTCGGACGAAAAAACTAAGCAATGAAAAGAATTCGCATAACCGCAAAGATGCGAGCTGACATATTCCTTAGACACAATGGAATTTGTCATATTTGTAAAATTATGGTTGTGCCCGGCCAAGAGTGGGATGTCAGTCACGACATCCCACTTGGGGCTGGGGGAAAAGATGATGCCTCAAATTGGCTTGTAGCCCATAGAAAATGCCATAGGATTCATACGGCAAAGGTTGATATTCCTATGGTTTCCAGAGTAAAGAGAATACACCAACGGCACATAGGGGCCTATAAATCTAAAAATCCAATACCGGGCGGTCGAAATTCCAAATTTAAAAGGAAAATGGACGGAACGGTTGTTTTAAGAAAGGGATTTAAAAATGAAGTTTCTGATGACTCTTAATATGCCGTCCGCCAGCGGTATGCTTGTTCATCAAATTATTGTTGAGGGCTCCATTACGTCGATGGACGGTCTTTGCCGGCTAATCAATTCAGCAGATTTTGTCACCTTCAAGCAATGGTATCGACGTAAGATTGGACCGGGCGATGTTGAATGGGAAGATCGGGGAAACCTGATTGTAAATACAAGCCATATCGGAAAAATTCAGGAGTACATTGATTATGATGCTGAAGAAACGACAGACGCCCGTCGAAATTCTGGATCACGCCAAGGAACTACTGACGGATCGCGGGGCGCAGTACGGGGCCGCTAGCGAATGTTTTGAAAGGGCCTCAATCATTGCGACCACCGTATTGAAGAAGAACATTTCTTCATACGACATTGCTATGATTATGGTTTCGATGAAGCTTGCAAGGGTTCCGGAATCACCCTTGCTAGACGATCACTACGTAGACATGATAAACTATGCTGCTTTTGGTTCGCATCTGGCCACGAGCGACAACCAGCCCAAGGATGCCAATGGGGCCGCTGTTAGCGTCGAAGCAAGGCGCAGTAGCAAGCAAAAGGATACAGCAAGTGACAACTCGACTCTGCACGTTCCTAATTGGATTGATCCTATCAATAACGGTCGCTAGCACGACGAGTGTGTTAGCTCAGGAAAGTTCAGCAGATTTTTTTAGAAAAGATCGAGAATATTGGAGCAAGGGTCTAAAAGCCCCAGCTATCGAAACATACAAAAACGATATTCCGCGACAAACCCATCAAATTGATAACCAGAAACAAGCTGTAGCTGATGAAGTAGCAAAGACAGCTCAATATAGGCTTGGATCAGAATGGGTAGATACGGCTTTAAAAATTACAAAAATTGAGTCTGGATTTCGATGCAATGCAGTAGGCCCTAGGGTGCATGGAGGCCGAGCCAGAGGCGCCATGCAAGTTATGCCGGGGACTGCGAGGGCACTTGGATACGCGCCAAACGAGCTAACAACTTGTGAAGTAGGAATTGAGGCCGGTATCGCTCATATGCGTCGATGTCTTGATGCTGGAGTCAAGACTCCAACTCAAATGGCCGCTTGTCACGTAGCTGGATGGGGTGGGTGGAATACAAAGCTTAGAAAAAAATCAGAAATGTACAAGCATCAATACGTGCGAATGGTAATGGCAGCTAGATAGGATTAAAATGTCAAATATTACAAATAGATCTGAAAAAAATCACAAGCTTACAATT
>JGI24890J29729_1000338_pt1 | contig 32584 bp, 45 predicted proteins | sample FreactcultureFD7_FD_29729 | JGI IMG/M metagenome (IMG submission 29729)
GGGGGGGTAGGACTGGATACTGTGGAAGAGGGGGGGCCCACTCACCCATTCCCAAATTTTTTACAAAACTTTTTGGTATACTAAACCAATTGGAGAACTGAATATGAAATGGCAACTTGTTAATCCTATATACGATGTTGAGAGACTGATTACTAAGTTTCAGGGGTTCTATGGTTCCGAGTCTGGGGTACTGGGCTTTGATGAAAGATTCCTGAGAAAGAACTTAACGGTGGCTGCTACTGTCCAATTATTTGACAAGAGCAAGGAGTTCATTGCTTACGCAGAAGAAGATGAACGGATACTGGGGGTCTGTTGGTTTGATCGGGGTGGGTATGCTTCCTACTCACAAAGAGAGATATCCAATAGCAAATTCCACCATATTGACCTGACATTGTCCGTACGACAAAGAATCAGGGTGTTGAATCAGATGATTGACCAACATCTTTTATGGGCTGATAATTGGGGTATTCCTATTGTGTGTAGCACAAGTATTCGTAAAGACTATGAGGGCTTTATGAGGGTTCATGAGAAGCGTGGATTTACTGTCAACGGGTCATATGCTTGGATAGATACCAAAGAAGGGGTTAAATGGATACGGTAAAAGAAACAAAGAAAGCCATTGAACTGGCTACAGGCAAGAGAACTCCAAAGGCCAAGTCCGTGGTCAACAATGTGACCGAGTATGGGGCACTCTTTAATAGACTTAATACTGAAAGACAAGAAAAGGGTCTACCACCCTTAAAGACAGCTATGGAAGTTTTGATAGATGCCATGCAGTCTGATGAGCTAGACATGAAGGACAAGGCTAGAATTGCTGATAAATTAGCACCCTTTGAATCCTCAAGAGCACCTATAATCTCCATAGAGCACGTTCAAAACATCCAAAAGGATGAAGAGGAAGATGCTGAACAAGCGTTAGAAAGTTTCCTAGAATCTTTAAAGAAAGCTTAAAATGCCACTAATGAAGTCTAAAAGCAAATCCGCATTTGGCAAGAATATTGCCGAAGAGCGTAAAGAAGGTAAAAGCATGAAGCAAGCAGTTGCTATTGCTTATTCCATGAAGCGTGATTCCGATGACAAACGTAAATCCAAAAAGGATAAAAAATGAACTACAACTGCGAAAACTCTGCACCAAAGATGATGCCCCAAGCTCCTAATCGCAAAGGCAACATTTCTAAAGACCCTGCCAAACTGACAGGTGGAGTAACTGCTATCACTAATCCAAAGGGTAGCGTTGCATATGCACCAGGCAAGATGGGTGTTGCTACTCACAATGGTAACCCTATTGCTGGCAGAAGCCAAAAGGTCATGGTTGCTAAAGCCAAGCAGTTGTATGATGGTATGTGCCACAACGATGGTTACATGAATGCTGATCGTACCAATTACCTAAAGTGAGAATACCATGTACGGAAAAATAATTGATGGTGGAAAGCAAATGTCCAAAGGTTTGACCAAGGGCATTAATGACAAGTTGGATGGATTCAAAGGTGAGAATGAGCGTAGGGCTGTAGTGGCCAATGCGGTACTTGATGCCTACAAGGTCAATACCGTAAGCTCTCAGCACACCAATGACATCCATAATAGTGGAAAATTTACCAAAGCTAGTGTACCTAAAAAAGTTTAAAAGGAATTGAAATGGCTACTTATGATATTGAGGCTTTAAAAGCCGACTTACCCACGGCTAAAGAGCTAGCGCAATTTGTTTATGACAAGACTCAGATTGCCCTAGATTTGATTGGTAAGCCAAAAGAAGAACAGTACCTGGTTGCAAAGAATGCTCTTGAAGGAAAGAAGATTCCCCAAGACTACCAGACAGATGAGAACCCTTACATAGACCGTAAGGAACTTATTCCTGTTGATGAGATGAAGAAAATCCCACCAAGACCTGATGACCTTCCCCCAGAAGATGCCAGAGTTCATTTCTTTGGTGCAACCAATATGCCCCACCCATTGGACCCACAGTCTGATAAAAAGGTAATGATTAACTTTTGGAAATATGAGAATGGCATGATCACCTACCAAATCTCAGGACCTGTAGAACAAGTAGCAATAGGTTCTAGAATCAATAAGTTTGGTCAAACCCAACCTGAGAAGTATGGATGGATTGATCCTCGTACAGAAGAGATTCTTCTTAGAAGACAAGATGGATCTTTTACTGAAAAAGGCCGTGGTATCTATTCGTACTGCATCGGAGAGAAAGGTGCAGGGATTTGGCCTTTGATCGACAAAGATGTTATTACGCTTACTGAAAAGAACATCGCTAATCCTTGGGCTTAAATGGACGATTATTCAAAAGTCTTTCGGCATAAACTCCCTGGTCAAACAGAGATTTGTGCCAGAAAAAGCCTTGAACTTCTAGAGAAAAATCTAAGGGGTGAGCAGACGTTCACTCCTGAAGAGATTTACTATCTAGCAAGCGCAGCAGAGATTCTTTTGGATATGTCCACCAAATATGGCCAAGAGTGAAGCAAGTGACTATGTACTTCCCCTATATAAGAGTAGGGCACTAAAGTATTTGATCCAGTTATCTGGTGGCAAGAAAGCCATCAAGCTGATGACCGATGAGCAAAAGATGGCCATGAAAAACGCCAGAGACAAGATTGCATACGATATGCAATTCAATCAGCTCAAGTGGTTCAAGCCCTTTGAATACCAAAAAAAGTTCTTTGCCACAGGCTCCACGCATACCCGTAGAGGCATGATTGCTGCCAACCGTTCTGGCAAAACCATTGCATCCACCTTTGAGACCGCCTACCACCTGACAGGCAGATACCCCAAAGGATGGAAAGGCAAGGTCTATGAGCAACCCATCATTGCTATGTGTTCAGGCGAATCTTGGGAACAAGTTGCTAAAACGCTACAGTCCAAGATGTTGGGGTGTGATGATATCAAACAAGGATATAAATTAGGGTCAGGTGCTATACCTAAAGACACTATCGACTTTAAATCCTACCGAGCAGATGGAGCGAATGTACTGTCGATTGAGATTTGGCACGTTACGGGTGGTAAGTCTAAACTCTATTTTTCTAACTACACCCAAGAAACTAGACATCTGCAAGGCTATGAACTTGACTTGGTGGTCTTGGATGAGCAACCCCCAGATGAAACCTTTTCCGAACTAGTTGTACGAACAGCGTCCCGTAATGGCCAGGTTATCTGTTCGTTCACGCCCCTCAAGGGTTTGACGGGATTGGTTAGAAAGTTTTGGGATCAAGTTGAAGGATACTGCCATGTCAGGGTGACTTGGGACGATGTGCCCTATGTCAATGAATGGGATGAGCCTTTCTTTACCAAAGAAGAACGGGAACAATTGGCCAGAGACTTTATGCCTTGGGAAAGAGAATGCCGTATCAACGGTATCCCATTGGTGGGTCAAGGCGTGGTGTTTCCTATCCTTGATTGGCCTACTTACAAAGCCACAGATATAGAACTTAGGAACAATTATTCCTTGGAAAGATTGATCAGTTTTGACTTAGGAATCAAGAATGACCCGACTGTTATCTCATTCTTTTTTCGTGATCCAGTTGAAGAGACGATATACCTTCACAGGCAAATCAAAATCCCTACTGGGGAAACGCCAGATGAATATGTTCATTACTTGCTCGATAAAGACACAAGGGATGTCCCGATTGCATTACCGCATGATGCAGCGACCGCTGGTAGGTACACTTTAACCGAACAGAGTGTCAGGGAGGTATTTGAGGATAGCTACGGGCTTAATTGCATTGCAGGGGCAATTCTTAACCCTGTCAATGACCAAGGCAAAGTAACCAACCACAAAGCCTACGGAATCAATATAATGCGAATGGGGTTAGAGCGAAAATCATTTATGATCAATGAGACTTGTAAAGACTTTCTTGACGAGTGTCGTAATTATGCTATTGACTCTCATGGGCGGTTCAGCGATCCAGATGACTGTATTGACTCGGCAAGGATAGGAATACTGGCATTGATCCAAGGTCATGGGGAGTCTGTTGTCAGTCGTGCCAACAACTTTGAAAAACGTAGGTTTGTTCCCATTGAGGGCAAGGTACAAAGGATATAAAGATGTTAGACAAACAAAATGTGGTAGTAGAAAATCTAGCAAGTCCTACTGGCAACCGTGGGATTGTTGAACAAGTAGCCCATGAAGCTTATGTAAAGATGGTAGATTACTTGAGACTTACCCAGTCCAAGAATACCTACAATCGATTTACTGACTACCACTACCTACAAATCCCTGTCTCTAACTCTACCGAGCCTGTCCGTGGTATTGACTATATTGCCCCTATCGTTACCCCAGGCATTGATTACGCTACTGCCGTCATCACCAAGTGTCTGATGCCTGATGGCCAAGTTAACTTTGAGTTTGGACGATTTAGCGAAATGGATGCTAAAGCTTGTCAGCAAGCCACCGATATGGTGAAGTATTTCATCAATGATAAAAATGATGCTTACGCCATTATCAGGGATTGGGCACAAGACTCACTCTTGCATAAAAACGGCATTGTGATGGTTATGCCTATCCGTGAATCAATCACAATGTACAAGGAAGTTGAAGGTACACGGGATCAATTAAGAGCCTTTGAGATACAAGCAGCCGACTCAGGATTGACCACCAAACGTCAAAACATGAGAAGAGTAGACGTTGACCTCCAAGGTGCAATGGCTGAAATGATGCAACCTTCACAAGAGGAAGAGGGAGAAGGTCCAGAAACTCAAGGCGAAGAATTGAACGAAGCCCTAAAGAACAATTATATTTACAAGGCAAAATATAAACTCACAGGGTATTCTACGAACATCAAAATAAAGCACGTTGCCCAACATTACTTTGTGTGTAACCCAACCGTGCCCAAGATTGCCGATCAGGACTTTATTGGGTTTTATGACCCAATGACCATCCATGAGGCTAAGGTTCTCTATCCCTACATTGACTTGGAGAAATTTGCAGATCACGCTGCTTACGGTCCTGCGGGTGCTTACCAAGCGGGTGCGCTAGAGAATGATTTGGCTCTCCATGCCAGAGACTCCACCCCCGTGCCTGGTCAAGGTGTCATTGCTTCCCAAGGTGCAGACCGTTACTCTAGAGTGGTGATGTTGACCACGGTTTGGCTTAGAAAAGACATCGACAATGATGGTGAAGAAGAGATCATTGAGTTATGTTACTCAGGGTCATATATTCTGTACGCTAAGGAAGTAGACTTTATTCCTTTGGCCAACATGAACCCCAAACCTTTGGTGGGTAACTTCTTTGGGTATTCATTGGGTGAGCGTTTAGTGCCCATGCAAGAATATGCCACTTCTGTGCGTAGGGCTGAATTGGCTTTTGCTTTGCAAGCATCTACCCCAAGGATTGGTGTAAACCCTGAGTTCTTAGATGCTGAAGAAATCCAACGTGGCGTGTCTGCTATGTTTATCTTAGACAGAAAGTTTGATCCTAATAAACACGTTTGGGAACCACAAGCACTCCAAGGTAACCTTGGATATGTCCAATCTTCTATGGCAAGGTTTGACGGTGAGAAGATGGCCATGATTGGCATGACCTCGCCTGGGGATACGCTCAATCCTGAAGTGATGAAAGATGGAAACTCAGGGTTCAAACTTCAGACTGCTATGGGGCCAAATCAATTGATCCAAGATGAGATGGTCAAGAATTGCGCTATTGGTCTAAAAGACGTTATTTATCTGACATGGAAAACCATGATCCAGTACGCTGATGACTACAACATTCAGCAGTTGGCTCATGTTTGCTCTGCCGATGCTGGTGGGTTCTTGGATGCTATGGCCGTAGAAAATTACCAATTCATTGACCGCAAGATGATCAGCCTAGATTTAGCTATGGGGTTTATGTCTGAAGAGAACCGCCTTACTCGCCAACAACTCATAACCGCTGCCCAACAACAGTTTGGCCAAGCCATGATGTTGGTTCCCCCACAATTGCCTGAGATGTTTACTAAACTAAGGTTACCTTATGAGGATACTTTAAGGTCTTTGGGTATCAGGCACGTTGATGCTTATCTGCCTACTTTGGAAGAATTCTTAAAGATTGGCCAGTTCAAGTCTCAACAACCACCATCTGCACAAGATGAGCAAATCAAGTCCAAGACACAGGCTCAGTTGGCCAAGGCTCAAGAGACTGTTGCGAATACTGAGTTCATTAAGAAGAAAACCGATGACATTGATACAGACAATATGTTCGAGGCATTGGCTGCTTCTAGAGGGAAATTGAGTGCATTGCAAGTAGATTAAGGAGCAAAATGAAAAGTTTATTGGGAAATATTACAGCGTACTTTAACAGGCGAACCAAGCACAAAGATGTCAAAAGTGACCAAGTTGAAAAACAGGTGGTCTTTTTAGAAAACGGAGAAATAGCTTCCCGTCTTCTAAAAAACTCAGATTTTGCCTTGATGTTCAACCTCTATCGATTCAGTTTGATGGAAAGAATGGAGGATGCAAAAAACGATTTAGATAGAATTCGGGATGCCCACTACATTAGTGGAGCAAGGGATTTTATTGATTTCATTGAATTGACCGTTTACTTATCGGCTAGTGTACAAACACAAGTTGATAAAAAGAATTAACATTTTTTATAGAATAGGATAAACTTATGGAAAACGTGACCTCAACTGAGACCGTTACCCAACAAACTGGTGACCCCGTGTCTACCATAGCTGACATGATTGCCGTTAACAGACGAAACAATCAACAGCCCAATGGAGCCACACCGCCCCCAGGTGGACAAGTAGAGGAGTCATCCCCTACCCCACAGGCGCAACCTGAAGATGGAAGCGAACCTGAAGAAGGCGTAAGTGAGACTGAAGAAACAGTAGATGAAGAGAATAGTGTAGAGTCCTCCGAAGGAGATAACGATACAGTCAATTTCTTTGCATTTGCTGATGAGAATCCTGATTTAAAGTTCAAAATACCCAATAAAAACGTAGAAGGCGGTTTTGTTGAGTTAACTGCAAAAAAGGCGGCTACACTTCTTGGTCAAACAAGTGCTTTGGATGAAAATTCTCGCAAACTTAAAGCTGATAGAGCCGAGTTTGAAGAGTTTGAAGCGAAACGTAGGACTGAACTAGACGGTTTGCAGATTGGTTTAGAGTTGACAATAGTTCCTCAGTTGCAATCAATGGCTGACGAATTAGTAACCCTTCAACAGTACAACCAAGAATGGCAGCGAATCCTCAGTAATGCAACGGACCCTGTATCCCAGTCGGAGGCTCAAGCAGCGATTGCTCAGAACCAAAAACTGATACAAGAGAAGTCGCAGTTCATTCAAACGAATCGTCCTAAAGTTGAACAGTTTTATCAACAACGAAGTCAGTTTGTGTCTCAGCAATTAGAGCAAGCCAGACAGAGTTTTACGGATAAAGAATTGTCCAACAAAGCCCACTACACCGAGTTACGGGATAAGTTGGCTAGGGATTGGAAAGGTGCAAATCTTGCAATAGTTCCTGGTATACCGAATTTAGATTTGGTTTCTAGTGATGAGTACCTATTGAGTTTGGTCAGAGATGGACTAAAGTTCCGAGAAGGACCAAAGATCAAGAATGCTGGAGGCTCACTCGCTGCTGCGGGCAAGCAAACTGCAAAAGGTAAGACAAGTATGCCTGATCCAACTGAAGAACTTCAAAAACGTGCTGATAAAGGCGATAAGAATGCGGCTAGGGATCTTTTAGCAACCATGCTTGCGTCAAACAAACAAAGACGTAAGTAACTTTAGGAGTATTTCAGATGGCAACGATTACATCAACATCACTTGGCAATGGTAACGGTACATATAATACCGATATCGTTGTTAAAGACATGGACTTAACAGTCTCCAACTACGTTAAAGACAGAACGCCTTTGACAAATATGGCTATGTCCAAAAAGCGTAAAGTTAATTCAACTTTGCACATTTGGCCTATCGACTACTTCCGTGTACCTGGCTTAAACGCTAGACTGGAAGGAGCTGCCGTAGATTCAGCAACTGCATCTTCAAACACCCGTGCAAACTGCGGTAACTATACACAGATTTTTACAACTGTGATTGGTGCTACAGGTACAGCCCGTGCGGTTGAACAAGCTGGTGGTGACCCACAAGCATATCAAGAAGTTAAGCAATTGACTGAGATTATGTTTGACGTAGAACTCCAGATGGTTCGTGCAGACGGTGGTTCAATCAAGTACTCAGGTCAAGCAGGTACACAACCTTCTGGCGTAACTTCTGTTAACCAAGGACGAAGATTTGGTTCTTTGTTTGCGTTTGCAGGAACACGTTCAGGCAATGCTGCTTCTGGCACAGACGTATTGAACCTTGCAACCTCTGATGCAAATGACGTAACTAGTGGTGTTAGCACTAACACACCTTTTAACGGTTCTTTGTCTAATGCAGGTTTGGGTTATTTCAGTTTCACCGCAAGTGCTTCTGGCGTAACTCTTCAGCAATTCAGCCCCTTCTTGTACAAGCAATTGGTAACAACTGCTGAACAACGCTTTAACGCAAAAATCACCAACATGGTTGTTCCCACTTCAATGAGAACCCATATTTCTGATCAAATGCCTACAAGCCGTTCAATCAACAGGTTCAACCCTGCTGACAAAGGTGACACGATTGGTACATACGAAGGTGACTTCAACTATACCTACCAGATCGATGACAGTTGGATCATGGACCAAACAGGTTCAGACAATACTTCTGCATTGTTCTTGAATCCTGATGTTATCCAATGGGGTTCACTCCGTGAGCTTGGCCCAAATAATGAAGTCTTCTCAAATGCAGATGCTTCTTTGGACCAGTACATCATGGAAGGTACATTGATCGTTCGTAACCCAGCGGGTGTAGCGGTTCTTGCTGCTGTTAGCCCAACGGGTACTGCGGTTACTGCTGCTAGAGCAACTGGACAAGTAAAACGCTATTTAGTTTAAGCTGTTTTCTGAAGAGGGTCCTAACGGGCCTTCTTTGGAAAGGAGTTAATGCATGGAAAAGTATGAAACAGATGAAGTAAGCGAAGATTATTATTTAAAAGGTAATTTGGAGGCTGGTTTTGATGGTGTATTTCGTCAAAACGACAAACTGTTCAATGAAGTAAAATCGGGTAATTGGTCACAGACATTCAATACTACTAACTTAGATTACAAAGTTGGTGCAATTGATGGTGAAAGATATGTTCAGTATACGCAACATAATGTTGAAGCAATCAGGGAAGATTGCAAGAAAAAACGTGAGTTTTACGCCATTCATGGAACAGACAACCCATTCTTTGCGGGCACGTTTCATGCAATGGAGCTTCCCAAATGTTTTGCTCATGAGATTGAGTCAAGATGGTTTAATAATCGTCCTTGGGATTTGATTAAAAAAGACAAAAAAGACAAGATTCTTTTTTATGCAATTGTGAACGAATATTACTCAGATTTTGTATGTCACCCTAGCGGAAAAATACCATTACCGTATAATCCGTCTATACCGACACGTTAAGGAACTTTATGGCTCAATTTATCCAGTCTGCCAATACTCTTGTAAGCCGTGTTGCATCTTGGGTAGGAGCCATTCCCTCATCTATTAGCGTTAATGCTACCTCTTATACTTCTAGCACAGGAGTTATTGGTACTGCATCTTCTTTGGTTGGCATATTGAATGTAGGAGACTTTGTTGGCTACAACATGAGTTTTCCTTTCACGGTTGTGACCGCCATCACATCTTCAACCATTACCGTCAATGACCCAGACCTGATCTGGAGCACCGCATCCTTCCCAACTGCTCTATTGAAACTGCCCACCCAGTCTGTATTGGAGATTCAAAACTCTATTCAGATGGCAGAACTCAAGATGAGAACGGTTGAACTACCTGCTTTACGTTCTAACCCTTACGATCCTGTAAATCCCTCATACATTACAACAAATGCACAAGGTCTAGCTCCTATCCCTGCGGATATGAATTGGCCTATATTGTTCTTCCAACAAACACCCAATTCTGATGTTGAGCCAGGTTCTAACGCTGCGGGCTTTGGTCCTTGGATCATCTATGACCGTGTAGGGGACAGAGAGATCATTCGCAGAAAGATGATTGACCAGTTGTACGTCAAACCTTTTGGGGTACCAAGGGTGATTCGTGCATCTTTCTCCGAAGTGGGTCCTAACTACGTTATGACTCCAAATCCTGGGGCAAATGTACAGATTCTTGCTTATTACCAAAAGACATTCCCGTTTCTTTTTAGCGCAACCTCAGATTCAGTCAATCCTTTAGTTCAGAACAACTCTGTGCTTTCTTCTTTTCCTGAAGGTTACTTCTACGGTACTTTAGAGTCTTATTACGATAAGAACAAAAATACATCTGAAGCTGAAAAGTGGAGAGCAAGGTTTGATGAGGCATATGGTCTTGTTGAGGATCAGAACTTCAAGGATAAATGGAGAGGTGGAGACCAACATCTCACATCAGAGTTTCAGCCTAGAGACTATCGTTATAGTTTCAGATAAGGATCAATCATGGCAACAGGTGGTTTATACGGTCAGTCAGTTGAAACAGTTGGTCTGTATGGGAATACTGTATCCTTTAGTGGAACCTATTTTGAATGGTTTATCTTTTATGAATCAGCAACTGCCCCTGCAACACCTACGGGTGGCTCATGGAACTTTCTAACCAATGTAGGTGTACCGCCTACAGGATGGTCTCAAAGTCCTCCTGTAAGCCCTACTAACATTGTTTGGGCATCCATAGCGTTTGTTAACTCCAAGACAGGAACTACATTTACTTGGACTGCCCCTGCTCCTTGGGTTCAATTGGGTGCATCAGGATTTAGCGGTTATTCTGGTAGATCAGGATATAGCGGTTTTTCAGGTATATCAGGATTTTCTGGCGTAAGTGGATTTTCAGGATATTCAGGCTCTGGCGTATCGGGCTATTCGGGATATTCAGGATCAGGCACTTCAGGTTATTCTGGATATAGTGGAATAGGAACTTCGGGATACTCTGGTATTTCAGGCTTTAGTGGAATCTCAGGATATAGCGGTATAAGCGGTTATTCTGGTTCAGGTATATCTGGGTATTCAGGAAGTGGTGTTTCAGGCTATAGCGGTTATTCAGGCTTTTCTGGTGCAATTGGTGCTGGTGGTGCTCTTGGATATTATGGTAACTTTTATTCAACTGCCACACAAACCAATCCTGTAGCCAATACTGCAAATGCAATGACTTTCAACACGACTGTAGCGAGTAGTGGCATTTCTATCGTATCTAGCTCAAGGATTACGATTGCAAATACTGGGACTTATTTGATTGACTTTGCTGCTCAATACACTAGCTCATCTGGTGCAAATGTTGTTGTTGATATTTGGCTTTCCAAGAATGGAACCAATGTAGTAGGTACTGATCAACAAATCCAATTAACGGGTGGTGCAGGTGCATTGTTGGTTGGCTCATGGAATTACTTGGTTAGTGCAACTGCTACTGACTATTACACGCTTTATTGGTCATCTCCAAGTACTGCGGTATCTTTGGTTTATCAGGGTGCTGCAACCTCACCAACAAGACCCACAAGCCCAAGCGTAAATCTAAACGTCACACAAGTGATGTATGCTCAATCTGGGTATAGTGGGTATAGTGGGTATTCTGGAATATCAGGTTTTTCAGGATCAGGAATAAGTGGATATTCAGGTTATTCAGGAATTTCGGGTTATTCAGGATCAGGTACTTCTGGTTATTCTGGATATTCAGGTTCTGGTATTTCAGGTTTTAGTGGATATAGCGGGTATTCTGGTGTAGGTTCAACAGGAACTGGTGGCTCTGCATTTGCATGGTTCATTTCAAGATAAGGGTTAAAAATGTTAGTTTTAGATACAACAACCAAATCAATTACGGTGGCAATGTCAGGTGCTCCTGCAACGACTAATCCTGACTTTGTAACTGCTTATTCAGATGACAATGGAACTACTTTTGTAGAGGGTTCTAGTGATGGCGCATTGAACGGTACATCTCAAGTCACCTTGGTATCTGCACCTGCTGCATCTACTCGCAGATTAATCAAGTCAATTTTTATTGAAAACAGAGATACTGCATCAGTTACATTGACGGTTACTTTAAATAGCAATGGAACATTAAGAAACATTGCCAAGGTCACATTGGCAGTTGGAGACACTTGGTCTACTGATGGGGTTACCGATACAAATGGTAACTTTAAAGGTCTTGGAGTATCTGGTTTCAGCGGTTTTAGTGGATTCAGCGGAATATCTGGTTTTAGCGGATTGGGCGTATCAGGATATTCAGGATATAGTGGTTCTGGAGTAAGCGGATATTCAGGCACTAGCGGATATTCTGGTTACTCTGGTACTGGTGGAGTTTCAGCAGGTAAATCTATCGCCCTTGCGATGATCTTTGGATTCTAAGGAGTAAATTATGGCAGCACCAAATATTGTCAACGTAGCGACAATTACACCTCACACGGCAACTGTATTTCCAACTGGTACAACTCGGACTGCTCTTGTTGCTGCGCCCTCTACAGGCATGGCATATAAGATCAATCAGATCATGGTTGCTAATATAGATGGAACAAATGCTTATACAACAACTGTGGAAACACGACTTGCTGATGGCACAACGTATGGTGCTTTGGCATCTACCATCTCTGTCCCTGCCAATTCAACCATTATCATCTCTGATAAAACAACTATGTTTTATTTAGTTGATACAAGTGTTACTGGTGAGGCTTGTACATTGTGGGTAACAAGTAGTACAGGAAGTAAACTTCTTTACACCGTATCTTACGAAGCAATTAGTTAAGGACTGACCATGAGTTTGACTCATATCGGTGGTGTTATCTCTGCTCAATACAATGGGCTGAACTATCCTGTTACAACGGTAGAGTATCTTGTTGTCGCTGGGGGTGGTGGCGGGGGTGGCGGTTATGCTTCTGGGGGCGGAGGTGCTGGCGGTTTGCTAACTGCAACTGGCTATTCAATTACTCTTGGTTCTAGTATTACTGTTACCGTTGGCGCAGGAGGTGCAGGTTCAAGTAGCCGAACTGGATATGGAACAAATGGAAGTAATTCTGTATTTGGTTCTATAACTTCTACAGGTGGTGGAGGTGGTGGTTGCGATCAAACAAATTCTGGCGCATCTGGTGGTTCTGGTGGTGGGTCTGGTGGTGATCTTGCTGGTTCTGGTGGTTCTGCTTCTCCAACAGGTCAAGGAAACGCAGGGGGTAATTTTACTAACACAGGCCCAAATTATGGCGGTGGAGGAGGAGGTGGCGCAGGGTCTGCTGGTATAACTGGGACGGATACTCTTGGAGGCAATGGTGGAACTGGTTTAGTTTCCTCTATTACAGGTTCTCCAATTCAATATGCTGGCGGAGGTGGCGCAGGTACTTATAACGGTGGTAGTGCGGGAATTGGTGGTGGAGGTGGCGGTGGTAACGCAGCCCCTTGGACGGCTACTGTTTACCAACAAACTGGATTAACAAATACTGGAGGGGGTGGTGGCGGAATTTCTCAGCTTGGTTCTGGTGGTACAGGCGGTTCAGGCATCGTAGTCATCAGATACCCTTCTTATCTATCCCAAGCATCAAGCACAACAGGTTCACCTACAACATACATTGCAGGGCCATACCGTGTATATGTCTTTAACGCTAGTGGAACAATCACATTCTAAGGTTACAAATGGCAACAGGAATTTTCACACTTAGAAATCAATTGCAAGGTCTTATTCAAAAGGCTTGGACAGGCACACAAAAGACTAATTTTGTTGAATACCTTGTTGTAGCAGGTGGAGGTGGCGGTGGAGGAAACTTGGCTGGTGGCGGTGGTGGAGGTGGTTTATTACAAGGCATTTTGCCTATAACTACAGGTACGCCTTTAACTGTAACTATAGGAACAGGCGGAGCAGGTTCCGCTTCGGCTACAGGCACAACAGGCGTTGATTCAGTCTTTTCATCTATTACGGCAAAAGGCGGTGGTGGAGGTGGTACTGCCGCTAGTGGATTAAGCGGAGGTTCTGGCGGAGGAAATGCCCAGTACCCAATTGGGTCTGGCGGTAGTGGGCTATCTGGTCAAGGTAATTCGGGTGGCACTTCAATATCTGGAACAGGATCAACAATAACTGGTAGTGGCGGAGGAGGGGCTGGAACAATTGGACTAGGCGGTACTTCAACTGTTGGTGGTAATGGTGGCGCAGGAATAGCAAGTTCTATAAACGGTACTGTTACCGCATATTCGGGTGGTGGTGCGGGTGGTGCTTATACGGGACAAACAGCAGGAATTGGTGGTGCGGGTGGTGGCGGTAGGGGGGCTGATGCTACTAATGCTGCTGTGGCAGGAACTGTGAACACTGGAGGTGGAGGTGGTGGCAGTGGCTATCCAACCAATCCAACAGGTCAGTCAGGCGGTTCAGGCATTGTCATCATTAGATACCCCAATACATTTGCAGATGCTATATCAGTAACCAATGGAACAAAGACAAGCATTACAGGATTTACTGTATACACGTTCCTATCTTCTGGTTCAATCACCTTTTAGGAACAAGCAATGTCAAACTTATTAGGCGGAATTCTCAGTGCTACATTTAATCCTCTGACTAGCGGAGTTACAAGCACGGTGGAATACTTGGTTGTTGCTGGTGGTGGTTCTGGTGGTGCTGGTAATGGCGGTGGTGGAGGTGGTGGAGCTGGTGGACTTTTAACTGCGGTTGGTTTGGCTGTTGCGGCTGGTTCTGCTCTTACCATTACTGTTGGCGCTGGTGGGGCTGGCTTATCTTCTGGAAACTATGGAACTCCGGGTACTAATTCTGTCTTTAGTTCCATAACATCTACTGGTGGCGGTCGTGGTGCGTATTACAGTACAGACCCAGCAGGAAGTTATAACGGAGGTTCTGGTGGTGGTGGAAATAACCAAGGAACTGGTGGCTCTAGTGGCGGTACAGGAACATCAGGTCAAGGATTTGCTGGTGGTTCTGGAACTGTTTTAGCCCAAGGCGGTGCGGGTGGGGGCGCAGGGTCTGTTGGAACTAATGGCGCAACTTCAATATCTGGCAATGGCGGTGCAGGTCTTTGCTCTACTATTACAGGCTCAAGAGTTTTCTATGCTGGTGGAGGTGGTGGGGGGGCTAGTTCATCTGGTGCAGGATTGGGCTGTGCAGGCGGTGGAGATGGTGGAAATAATGCTGTTGGTGTAAACGCAACTGCAAACACAGGTAGTGGAGGCGGTGGTGGCGGTAACAGTAGTAATGCAGGCGGCAACGGTGGTTCAGGAATAGTCATTATCCGTTACCCTGCTAACTGCGCCCCTCCTGCATCTGTTACAGGTGGCCCACAAGTCCTCTACAATAACTCATATCAGATCTATGTCTTTACGTCCTCTGGGACAATCACTTTTTAATTATGCTTACACAAGAACGAATTAAACAAATGTTTGAATACCGTGAAGATGGTCATTTGATACGCAAACAAACCACATCACGACTTGGTAAAGTTGGTGAAGTAGCGGGAACTTTAAAAGCGACAAAAGATTATTATGTTATTGGTCTTGATGGGAAAAGATATCAAGCTCATAGAGTTGTATTTATGTATCATCATGGATTTTTACCAGAATTTGTAGACCATAAAAATGGTAATGGTTTAGACAATAGAATTGAAAACTTAAGAGTTGCTACAAAATCAGAAAACTGTCGCAATAGAACTTTGCATAGAAACAATCAATCTGGTTTTAAGAATGTTGCATGGGTTAAAAGCAATAATGCTTGGAGTGTTTCTTTGAGTGTCAACGGAAAGAAAAAACACATTGGGTTTTTTAAAGACATAGAGTTTGCTGATTTAGTTGCACAAGAAGCAAGAAATTTATATCATGGCGAATTTGCCAATCATCATTAAGGAGAAACAGTATGAGCCACTTTGCAAGAGTAGAAAACGGAATAGTTACGAATGTAATTGTTATTGATGCTGAAACATTAGCACTCGGTCATTGGGGTGATCCTAGTGAGTGGGTTCAGACTTCTTACAATACCCATGCCAATCAACATCCAGATGGCAGACCTTTACACAAAAACTACGCTGGGATTGGCTATTCTTGGGACGGTACAGGCTTTGCACCCCCTCAACCCTTTGCCTCATGGACTAAAGACACAAACACTTATCTTTGGAATCCTCCTACACCTATGCCTGTAGAAGAAGGCAAGATGTATACATGGCACGAAGATACTCTTTCATGGGTTGAAATAACTCAAGGGGCTTGACATGGCTCAGTATTCTGGTGTTTGGACATTAGGACAAGTAAGCCAAGCTGTCAAAGCACAGAATTGGACAGGAATTGCACCGCCTAATATTGAGTATTTGATTGTTGCGGGTGGAGGTGGTGGAGGAAGCCTTTTGGCGGCGGGGGGCGGTGCAGGTGGTCTTATTGCTGGTCAAACTTCAATCACACAAGGTACAACTTGTTATGTAACAGTTGGTGGCGGAGGGGGTGTTGCAGTGTCAGCAAAAGGAACAAGTGGAAGTAATTCTGTTCTTCTTGCTACATCATCAGGAGCATACACAGGTAATTTTGTTGCATTAGGAGGTGGTGGTGGCGATACTAGCCAAGTTGCAACGGGCGGCATCAGCGGTGGTTCTGGTGGCGGGGGCGCAACACCAAGTTCTTCGGGTGGATCAGGAACGTCGGGTCAAGGTAATGCAGGTGGTGTTGGCGCAGGAACGGGTACAAATGGTGCAAATGGTGGTGGTGGCGGTGCTGGAACTGTTGGGTTAAATGGTATAAGCACTCCTACAGGAGGTAATGGGGGCGCAGGCATAGCCTCTTCAATTTCAGGCTCCGTTGTTACTTATGCTGGCGGAGGTGGAGGTGGAATATACAGTAGCGTCTCTGGCTCAGAAGGAGTTGGCGGTGTTGGTGGAGGAGGCAAAGGCGGTGGCCCTAGTGGTGCGACTGTGGCAGGAACTACAAACACAGGCGGTGGTGGTGGTGGTGGTGCTTATCCCCTTTATCAGACAGGCGGCACAGGTGGCTCTGGAATAGTCATTATCCGATACCCTAACATCTATAAACTAGCCACAAGCACTACAGGAAGCCCTACACAAACAACTGCTAACGGTTTTATAGTTTATACTTTTACTGCGTCAGGATCGATAACTTTTTAATTGGAATTGCATATGTATGGCTTGGATGTAAAAACTCAATGGGGTGAAATTCTTCACATTCATTGTTTGAAATTGGCAAAAGAAATAAATCCTGAATGGTATCGATGGCGATTAACCAATAATTATGAAAGAGCAGTATTCCTAAAAGGAGACCCTGTTTTACCTAGAGAAGCTACACGCTATATGTGGGCTAATCAAAATCTATTGGGTAAAAAGGTTTTTGAACTTGGATGCTCTTCTGGTTATGGATGTCAATTCCTACCCAACGATGTAGACTATCTTGGACTTGATTACGATCCTGTCATTATTAATGTCGCTGAAGAACAGAACTGGTTAGAAAAAGCTAAGTTTGTTCAAGGTGATATCAACCAAGTAGCCCTAGACCACTACGACACCATCATAGCCTTTGAGGTCATAGAGCACTTAGACAACGGTTTAGAGATTGTAGAAGAGCTTAAAAACCATTGTGATAGGTTACTGATTACCGTGCCTTGGAATGAGCCTGTAGGGTTCTGGGGACCGCACCACAAGATACATGGACTCAATGAATCTCACTTCAAGGGATTCAAGTTTAATTACATTGATCAAAACGGGCGGGTATCCGATAAAGCCACTCCGATCAGCAAAGAAAACCAATGTAACCTGATGATTCTAAGGTGGGACCGTGGATAGTGTGCTTTGCTCCATCGGGACTAGAGGCCGATACGACACCACACTTCCTCTAGCATTAGCAGCAATAGTTAACCAAACAAAGATACCCGATAAGCTCATTATCTTTGATGACAACGATGAACCTAGAGATGTCCGTGAGGAATTGATCTACAAGAATCTATTCCAGATGATGGATTTAAAGAACATCGAATGGGAATGGGTTTTCTCTCATAAAAAAGGCACTCATTGGAACCACCAGACCGCCAACATAATGGGCTACAAATGGGTTTGGAGAATGGACGATGACTGCATCCCAGAACCTAATGTACTTAGGACTTTGTTAAGCTATGCTATACGCAAGAATGCAGGTGCGGTAGGAGGCTCAATTCTTACTCCTCCACTACCCAAACCCTTCAAAGCAACTGGGAAAATAGAAAAGATCAACGAAGAACCCAACATCCAATGGGGACTTATTACCAAGGAACAGCAAGTAGAGCACTTGCATTGTAGTTTTGTCTACCGAGCAGGGGAGTATGACTACAACACGGGGCTTTCTAGGGTAGCGCACCGTGAGGAGACTTTGTTTAGCTACGGGTTACACCAAAGGGGATTCAAGCTCTATGTGGTTCCTGATGCTATTACATGGCATTTAAAGAACCCTGATGGCGGTATTAGGAGCGAGACTGATGAATCCTTGTACATCCATGATGAGCAAATCTTTGCCAATTTCATGCAATACAGAGATCATACGATTGTGGTATTAAACTGCGGTTTAGGAGATCACATAGTCTTTTCCAAGATATTGCCTGAAATCAAGAAACCTTTGATCTTTAGCTGCTATCCAGACATTGTGCCTGGTCATGCTATTGCCCATGCTGAACGTGGGTTTGGTAACTTAGATCAATGGAATATCTATTTGAAGATGTCACAATGGGAATGGAAGGGTTCCTTAGAGAACGCTTTTAGAAAGCTGTACTTATGATTATCATTAGTCCGTACTCCAAGGCTTTAAGAAATGGCAAAGAAAACCCCAAGAACTACCCTTATTGGGAAGAAGTCTTAAAAGGCATCAAGGAGCCTGTAGTCCAGATTGGGGTTACTGGTGAAAAGCAATTGTGTGAGGATTTCAGGGTAAATCTTAGTTTTGATGAGCTTAGAGCACTTTTGAAGGAATGTAGGACTTGGATTGGGTGTGATTCGTTCTTTCAGCATTTGGCTTGGAGGGAAGGTAAGAAGGGAATTGTCTTGTTTTCCAAATCAGACCCTTTGATCTTTGGCCACCCTGAAAACATCAATCTGCTCAAAAGTAGGGATTGTTTGACTAAATTCCAATTTATTATTTGGGAAGAACAAGAATATGACCCAGATGCCTTTGTAGACCCAAATGAGGTAATAAAAGCATTGGAATTACTGTAGAACTTGGTAAAATTAAAATGTTGCTCAACTTCCACACTTAAACACCATGAGCGAATATTCATCCCTCCGTTCCCCATTTGCCAACATGAGCTTCACCCCTGATGTGCCTAGCAACGCATTGGGTCCAAATGAGTATTCTTCAGGCTTAAATGTAGAAGCGGATGTTAGAGGGATCAAGAAGGTCTTTGGTGAGGTAGATATAGCCACCGCAATACCTAACCTTCCTATCTTTATGGATGGCGGTTTTAGGTCAAATACTGCTTGGGTGTATATCATTGCTACACGGGATTCTTCTAATCACGGTAGATGGTACATGGTGACTGCCACAGGGATTACGAACATTACCCCAGGCGTAGGAGCAAATCCTTCTGTATATTTATCTAACTACACCGAGAACATAAACATTACAACGTCATGGGTAGGAAACGTATTCTTTATCAATGATGGATTGACTGCCCCTATGTATTTTGGTCCTACTCAGACTGAAATCTATCTTTATGACGCTGCACCTGATAACTATGTTTGGAACTATGAATCAGGATTAAGCCCTGCTGTTACCAAAGTTACCGCAGTTTTTATGAGGAACTTTTGCTCGCCCAATGTAGGTAATATTCTGATTGCGGGTAACTTAACCAAGACTTACTCTTCTGGTTTAATTATCAATTACCCTACTACGGTTAGATGGTCTCAACAATTTGCAAATACGGGTGTTCCTGCATCTTGGACTCCTACTTTGTCCAACGTGGCCAATGAGGTTGAAATTCCTGTTCGTGGACCAATCATTGATGGATTCTTCTTGGGAGGTAATTTCTATGTTTGTTCCTATTGGGATACGGTTGTTTTTGCTCCTATTGCTTACCAGTCTTCTTATGCCCCTATCTTTGGTATACGCTTATTTAATCAAGGTAGAGGGCTTTTCAATAATAACTGTTGGTCAAATACCGATTCCAATGTATATGGCGTTGACGCTAGGGACATTTGGGTGTTTGATGGTTCTAACTTTCAGCCGTTGGGTAATCAAAGGGTTAGGGATTATTTCTTTGCCAACATCAATACCGCACTAGATGCTAATGGTGAGCCTTATGCTGACCGTATGTTTATGGTCAACAATACCCAAAAGAACCAGATCGAGATTTATTACCCCGACAAGAACAGTACTTCATGGTGCAATAAGATGCTTTCATGGAGATACGACATCCAAGTCTGGAATGCTCCAAAAGACGTTCAATACGCCTGTGCAGGGTGCGAAGGACCAAGATGGATAGATGCATCCACCGACTACTTTAATCTTGCCTCAAGGGCTGTGGTGTACGCCAAGGGTGGTACTGCTAGTCAAAAGCTTGTGGAAACATCAATAGGGAACAGTTTTAGTGGAAATACTATACCTGTGCTTTTTGAGCGTACAAATGTTGCTTTGGTCAGTACTGATGGCCCTGTTCCTTTTTCTTCTAAGGTTTATGTACACCGATTGATGCCTGAAATATCAGGAACTGGAACAATCAATATCACGGTAGGAGGAGCTAATTCAACTGCTCAAACCCCTGTTTATGGACAAACTGGTACGGTTTCTATCGTTACAGACAATCCTTGGGTAAATACTCAACAGAATACCTTTAGAACAATTGCTATCAAGGTAGAGTCAAATGATGCTACAAACGCTTTTAATTTGACGGCCATGAATTGGCAAGCCACCGTTACTGAGGATGCGTTCTAATGCCATTTAGCCTTACCTCAAGCCCCAACCTGAATGAGATTTCAGATGCCATTAATTACCTTTTAAGTAATTTTGGGTCTAATGTTTCTATCGACATTCAGACAGGAATTATTGCGGGTCCGTCTGGCAGAATATCCAATCTTTATAAATACATCTCTATTAAGTACGCAACGTCCTATGACGGTACGGTAGGGTTTGCTAATGTACCTACAAATGCAACTTACTACGGAATTAGAAATTCCAATGATTCAACAGAATCCACCAACCCCGCAGATTACGTTTGGTTTAAAACCACAGGATTTGGGACTACCAATTATCTTTATTACATCGTAGCTGGTGGTAGGCAGATTGACTTTTTTCTTAGTCCAACTGCTCCTAGTGCTTATTATGTTAGAGACCCTGGTACTGCTATTGACATAGATATTGTCACCACAACAAGCACCCAAAACGTATCAATCCCTGCTATATACCAATGGACATCAGGAAGTGCCCCTTCTAGGCCGTCTACAACATCTACCTATACTTGGGCTACAGCATCATATTCTGCGCCTTCTGGATGGACTACAACGCCTTCTACCAACAGTACGGCAGGGTATGTTCAATGGGCTATCTTTGTACCCATAACTGCCAACTCTAATACTGCAACCTCAGTTATAGATTGGACAAATGTTGCTTACCCAATTGTGCAATTCAGCGCAAATGGTGCAACTGGCACTACGGGAAGTACTGGACTTAGCTCGATAACTGCCTATTTACAACAATATCAAGGAAGTGGAGTACCTGCTACTCCATCTAATACTACTGGACCTGTAGCTCCAACAGGATGGACATTAACTGCCCCTGGTACGGTTACAGTTGGCAATGTCATTTGGTATACGTTTGGCCAATACAACGGTAGTTCAGGGGTAATAAGTGGCATTCCTGCGGGTCAAACCCAATGGGGTGCGCCTGTAGCAGCATCTGTTTTCCAAGATATTCGATCTGATAACTGGAATGGATCAACTCCACCAACACCAGGTACTCCTGCTACATATGGAACTGCGGGATACTACATTTCTAGAACTAATGGAAGTATGTGGCTCAATAGCGTATATGGCAGAGGAATAGCCACTTTTGATGGAGCAAACTCCGCATCTGGTGGTACTACTGCTGCTTTGGTGGCCAATTCTAGTTATGCACAAATGGCGGGTGTTGAAGGTTATACCAACAATACTTTTTTGACTTCTGCTGCTATTCGAGGATTTAATACTGCTAGTAGCGGTGGGAATGGTGTTTATGGAACACATACAGGAACTGGAACTGGTGTTTTAGGCACTTGTCCAGCAGGTAATGGAGTCTATGGATCAGGAACAAACGGTGTCTATGGTAGCGGATCAACTACTGGGGTTTATGGAACTGGAACTTCTTTTGGTGTTTATTCAGCAGGACCAATTGGAACTTCAAGCAATAGTTTTGTAAACAATTTGTATGCTAATTACTCTTACATTATGATTGGTGCAGCTTCCTCTACACCTTTGTATTTCTACCAAGGACCTACAACAGGATCAAGTGTAGCTACCTTTATAGGAACAAATAAACCTGGCACAAGCTCTGTTAGTAATTCATGGCTTGAGTTTATTATCAATGGCACTTCTTATCAAATACCTGTCTGGGCATCATAATGAGAACAATCACAATTCCATCAACTACGGTTACTGAAGCAATCAATGACATTCAGGAGATACCTGGCTTACAAGTCAGGTTTCTTGTTGGCATAGTAGATCAAAGTGGAAACTTTATCATAGGACAAAACTTTCAAATCTTTATTGTTTCTGGTGAGCAATATACAGAATTGAATGGACCTTCCCTTTCATGGTGTCCTGACAAGCCTACAGGAACCTACAGAAACGAAGATTTGTGGCATTACGTTGATTTACAAAGAAATAGCGTTTAATCGTAAACATCGGTAAAATTCAGAAAAAGGATTCATATGGGTGCTCCAGTACAAAACCAAGCTCAATCATCGATGGGAATGCAAGCTACGTTACCAGAACAACCTACGTTGTCCACAGGCAATTCAAGCAACCAAACTAACCCATATCCTGTACAGGGAACAGAATCTATGCCCCAAATGCCTATGGGCAAGGGTAATGTAACTAATTCAGCAACTTCAGGGCAACCACAAATGGGAATGCCCAACCAATTTAGTAATCAGGGGTAATTATGGCAACAACAGATCCTTTAGCTCTATCTTCTGGTAATACATCTACTAGCGTAAATCTACTTCAATCTCAAAGAGATTATTTAGATGCTTTGACCAAAGGTGCAATGGGCACATTCTTACCTGCATATCAAAATGCGGTAGGTGGTGCTCAAAGTTTGTACAGCACATTATCTCCTTATCAAAATCAGGCTGCATTGACTGGATATAACCAATCTAATCAAGTAGCAAGTCAACTGTATCAACCGTCTTTAAATGCTCTTGGAGATTCATCTACTGCATTAAAAAACATCATTGATCCTAATTACATAAAAAATCAATTATCGGCAGCTATTCAGCCTATTCAAGAACAAACTAGAGAACTTCAAGGCGCACAAAATGCTATGTATGGCGCTTCTGGCAATCTTGGTTCTTCAAGAAATGCTTTGGCAAATGCAAATCTTGCTTCTTTGAATCAACAAAGACAATCTCAAGCAACTGCAAATGCTATAGCAAACATTACTGGTCAACAAATAAATGCATCTGGAACTCTTGGAACATTAGGTTTAGGTGGTGTTAATCAAGCTCAAAATGCTGTTACAAGTGCTCAAAACTTTACACAAGCCCCAATGGATGCTTACGCTAAGTTTGCCAATATTCTTTATGGAACACCACAACAAGCAACTAATCCAAACTTTACGGGCACACAAGCCACTCAAGCATCCACATCAGGAACTAATACTAATTTAGGTTCTATCTTGGGTTCATTGTTTCTTGGTGGCTCTGATCCTACTGGTGGCGCTTTAGGTGGATCAAGCGGTGGATCATCTTCAAATAGTCTATTTTCTACATTAGGAAAATCCCTTGGGCTAAGTAATTTATTTGGTGGTAGTAGTGGTGGTGGCTTAATGAGTGATTTAGTATCATTGGGAGTTTTCTAATGGATCAATTTAATCCTGATTACATTAAAGGACTTTTGGCACAACAAGCTATGTTGCATCATTTCAATCAATTGAATCAAGGCAATATGAATAAGATGTCTGGAATTAGTCCAGAAGGATATGTGCCATCATCAAATCAATATGATCACGAAAATATTGACCACAATTTAGATAATTATCTAACACTTTATGGAGCTTAATAATGGCTACATTAACAACTGAAAATCAAGCTATTGCTGAAGACCCATATAACCAAGCAGTTGGCAGAGTTGAAAGTAATGGTAATTATTCAGCCCAAAATCCATTAAGTACTGCTGGTGGTAAATATCAATTTACAATCCCTACATTTTTAGGAACACAAAAAAACAATCCAAATTTACCAAAAATTACTTTTGATGAATTTAAAAAAGACCCTAATGCTCAAGAGCAATATCAACAAGCGTTAAGAGCAGAAAATGAAAGAACGCTTAGACAAAATAATATTCCAGTAAATCCATTAAATGGTTACTTAATGCACTTTGCTGGAGCATCCAAAGGTGAAGCTTTAATTAAAGCAAAAGATGATCAACCCTTAGAAAACTTTTTTTCAGAGTCTACTTTAAATAAAAATAGACTTTCCCCAACAATGACAGTTGGTCAATTTAAAGGTAATTTAAATGACAAGCTCAAATTAAAGTTAACCGACAAATTTAAATCTAATCCTGACGAACAAAAGCGTTTGGGGATGATTTATGACCAACAATTTAGTCAAGGTAATACAGCATTATCTAATGGGCCAACAACCAATGAGCAACAATTAACTCCTGATTTGGCGAGTAATCCTCCTGTCATGGCTCCCAATCCTATTACACCTGAAGTATCTAAAACTTTAGATGAGTTGGAGTCTTTAACAACAAATGTAAATAAACATCAGCAAGGAACACCACAATACAACTTGGCTGCTGCCGATGCTTTATCTCAACAAAAAGACCAATTTAAGCGCAATGCTATGTTGGCCATGTTGTTTGGCGATAGAGACTTAGCAATGACTTATATGACTGGTGGACTTCCTTCTAAGCCAACTGTTGCTGAGGCATCTATTGACGGAAAGCCTCCACAGCAAATTTGGGTTAATTCAAATGCCCGTGGAGATAGATGGTATACAGATTTAAATGGCAATAAGCTACCAAACAATATTTTAGTTACTGCTCAAGCTCCTGAAACTGCTATTGGCGTTGGTCAATTTAAACAAGCGCAGGAAATTAATCCACAAGCAAATAAATATTTTTCTCTAACGGATACACAAAAACTTAAAGAAGAACAAGGATATATTGTTGATCGTTCTAAGCAAATGCCTGAAGAGCAAAAATTAATTCAAAAAATTGATTATGGAACTCAAAAGTTTTCTGGTGCTATGGACCATTTACTTAAAAGCCCACAAGCATCGGCCATATTAAAAGGATTGTCTAGCATTAAAGGTGGTATTGTTGACGAACAAAAACTTCAAGAAGCCGTTACTTTATCTAATGTTCCAGCTCCACTAAGAGGTGAGTTTTCTCAATATTTAAGAGACTTAGCCAATATTAATGGATTAGATAAGAACTCAGCATCGGGTAATGCCCCAGGTGCAGGTGCTCATGGCCCTGTTACTTTAGAAGCTGGCTCTTACGGTGTAAACAATTGGTTGGCAAGAAGAAGTTCTTCTTATGCTATGCAAGAGGCATATAACAATTACTTTACTCAATATTCAAAAGATAAAACCGTTCCTGAAATTATTAAAGGATTTAAAAGTTCTGAAATGTATGATGCGGTACAAAATTATCAAAGATTACTAGAAGCAAAATACAATAAAACTAAATTCAAATTGGTAGACGGTGCTCCTGTTGTTGATTATGATCGCAATGGAAGAATGAAACTTTTGCACTATAACGCAGAAAAAGGTAGGGCTGAATAATGGCTATTTCACTTTACGACACGGAAGAAGTAACGCCTGTACAAACAATTGAAGAAATAAAGCGTGAAAAACAAAAAGAAAAACCTGAAGTAATTTCTAAAGTAAAAAATGCCAAGGCTCCTCCTTCTATGGGTGAAGCTTTCCAAACATTTTTGAGTGATATTGGCGCTAAACCATCTTACGATACTGTTTCAAATGCACCTTCTGTTGTTAAGGATTATTTAACAAATCCTATTCAATACAAAGATGGTGGAGAACAAGACTATACAAATATTGATTTTGGTGCAACTGCTCCTAGATTGGCGGCTGATGCTGCATTGGCCTATGGTGGAGCAAAAGGTGTTCAATATGGTGCTAATAAACTTTTCCCTCCTCCTGGAGTTGAAGTACAAATAAATCAAAGAAAAGATGCTTTAGAACAAGCTAAAAGATTAGCTAGTGGCAATTTAAATCCTATAGAACGTGCTGACTTGGAATATAAAAAAGCAAAGACTCAGCAATTACTTTCTAGCTTAAACCCACAAGCCCCTGCAATTCCACAAGGCAATATAGCGCCTCCTACTCAACCTTTAGCTCCTACGGCTACTGTACCCGTACCTTCAGCACCTACAACTGCCCCAATAATTCCTAGTATCCAACAAAGAGCTATTGGTCAAACTGATGCAGAAAAAGCAGCAATAGAAGATATGAAAATGAAAGCTACAGAATTGCCAGGTAGCATTCAAGCCAAATATGGAACAACTCCAACTAAAGCTAGTGAATTGGTTTTGTTTGCAAATCAAGCACCTCCTGAAATGAAAGCTGGTTTTGCTCCTGAATTATTAGAAATGATGAACAAAGGAAAGGTTGTCAATCAACCTGATGCCAATGTTCTTGCTAAAGCTCAAGAAGCAGGAGTTACCCCTTCTACTTCTGCACCTGAAGCTCAAACATTAGTTACTACTAAAGAAAATTCATTGACTCCTGTAGAAAAAGTTGCAGAGTCAATCAAACCACCTGTTAAATCTGATCTTAGGACTGGATCAGGAATGCCAGCTTTTCAAGGTACTGCACCCCCAGGAACTCCATTAAGAAGAGATTTGGCATCTGTTGCAAATATACCAAGCACTCATGTATTTGTGCCTGGTGGTCAGTTAATGGACATTATTAGAAATTCTGTTGGACAAGATGCTTATACCGCTAGTTTAGGTAAATATGGATATCCTAAAACTCAAAAAGAAGCCCATGAAATTTCTAGAGCAATTAACGAAAGCATGGGAAGAATGCCAAGGGATGTTACAAAAGATTTGAATATTGGATTGGGTGAAAATACTCCATCCATTACTCAAAAAGTAGGAAAGAACAAAGAAATTAATGTTAAGGGATTAGGACCTGGAGCACTTCTTGCATTTACTGATCTTGTCAAAGCAGAAGGTGAAAGACAGAAAACTGGCAATTACGGTCCTTTAACAGAAACTGCATTCAATCTTGCATCTGCATTAGTTCATCCAGTAGCAGGACCTTTGGCCACTTATACAGGTGGTCTCAATACCAATGAAGCAAGGGAACTTGCTATTCGTAGAAAGATGGGCGGGGGTAGAGGTGTTTCACCTCCAGGAATGGGGCAAAGATAATGAATGAGATCGATCCAATCCAATATGGTCAGCTTATAGCAAAAGTTGATATGCTTGAGTCTCAGGTCTCTGAGATGTCTACAGACATTAAGTGTCTGTTAGCAATGGCCAATAAGTCTAAAGGTGGACTGTGGGCGGGTATGGTGTTTGCATCTTTGATTGGAGCGACATTACAATTTTTATCTGAAAAGTTTATCAGATGATTGAGCTGATGGCGGTCTATCAGGGGTGTAAATTAGCCCATGAAGGCATCAGGAATGCCGTAGAGATATACCAACAATTCAAAGAAGATGGTAAGGATGTATCGCAGATCATTGGTGAGATTACTGGGCATTTAGGTAAGTTTTTCCAAAACAAAGAGGAACTTGTTACTGCCGAAAAGGAAGCTAAAGAGCAACCTAAAGCCACCATTAATGTGAATGAAGAAGCCATGAACCGTGTGATGAGGACACGGGAACTACAAAGGATGGAGACCGAGTTGAGAGAGATGATCATTTATCAAATCGGTTTACCAGGTCTTTGGGAAGAGTTTGACAAAATGAGGCAAGTTGTTCAAAAAGAACGAATGGAACTTGAACGTCAAAAAAAAAGGCTATTGAATTGGCTAGAAGAAAACGGGAAATTCTCATCGAGAAATATAGTGTACGAGCCGCTATATGCGTATCAGTTCTCTTATGGGTCCTAACCTTTGTTCTTGTTGAGTACAGCGTTTACAAAAACTATCAGAAATCAAAATACCATATAGAGGATTAATCATGGATTGGTTAAAAAGCATAGCACCTACGATAGCTACTGCGATGGGTGGTCCACTTGCGGGTATGGCGGTTGAGGCCATATCCAAAGCTATTGGGGTTGACCCTGCTCAAGTGCAAGAAACCATTAATTCAGGGAAAATGACTGCTGACCAAATAGCATCATTGCAAACTGCTGAAATTGCTTTAAAAGCTAGAGCACAAGAGATGGGGTTGGACTTTGAAAAGTTGGCGGTGGCCGACCGTACTTCTGCCCGACAAATGCAGATCAGCACTCAAAGCTATGTACCCCCTACCCTGTCAATCATGATTGTATTGGCTTGGGCTATCGTGCAATGGTTCTTACTTACCCACATTATTGATGGCTCAATGCGTGAGCTTATAGCCCGTGTCTTGGGTACGTTAGATGGCGCACTTATGCTAGTGCTTTCTTTTTACTTCGGTAGTTCTGCTGGTTCTCAGGCCAAAGACACCATGATTCACAATTCTGTACCAAAATGACAACACTTTTATCACCTCATTTTTCACTTGAAGAATTAACCGTTACTGACCACAGGGAGTTTACAAATGAACCTAATGACCTTGAAAAAAATAATCTTAAACGTTTGGCAGAGCTACTTGAACAAGTTAAGCGACATCTTGGCGATAAGCCAATTATGGTTAACTCAGCGTTTCGGTCTAAGCAGATTAATGACTTGGTGGGAAGTAAGGACACTTCTCAGCATCGTGTTGGGTGTGCTGCTGATATTCGTGTGCCTGGTATGACCCCAAATGATGTAGTTAAAGCCATAATTGCATCAGACATACCCTACGATCAAATCATTCGTGAGTTTGATAGGTGGACGCATATAAGCGTACCCAATGACCCTACTGGTAAACCTAGAAAACAGGCACTTATCATAGACAAACTCGGTACAAGGGTTTATAGTTAATTGTTGTTTTTTCTTTGCAAGCCATTTAAGGGAGCTAACCACTCCCTTTTTTTTCGTAAATGTGTCATATAGATAAACGACAATAACTTCATGAAAATCAAACAGTTGGACACTATTGATCATGAACATCTTTTAATCAAGATGCAAAAAAGCTGTCTACCCAACGATGAGTTATACGATGTCACTAAGGGTTATTGGTGGGGAGCTTTTGATGGCGATTTATGTGTGGGGTTTTCTGGCCTTGTTCCTAGTACCCGTTGGGGCGATTGTGGTTATTTATGTCGCTCTGGAGTTATTAGATCGTATCGGGGCAAGGGAATCCAGAAGAAACTTATTAAAGCAAGGGAGCGTAAAGCACGTTCTCTAGGATGGAATTGGTTAATTACCGACACTTATTCTAATCCACCGTCATCCAATTCTTTAATTTCATGTGGTTTTAAACTATTTGAACCCACCAACCCTTGGGGCGCAAAGGGTACTCTTTACTGGAGAAAACACTTATGAGATTCCTAAGCGACATGGAGTTTATAACTCTTTTTGAGATGTTTAATAGCAATCCCACAATCATGGCCAAAAACCTTGGTTTGTCAGTAAGAGGTATCCAAAACAGACGAAATAGACTGGAGGCTCATTACAAGCAAAACATGAATACGATGGAAATCAAAGAAATGATTGCTCCTAAACCAGCAAGGATTAGTCTAGGTATAGAGAACGGTACGGTGATAGTGTTTAGTGATGCCCACTTTTGGCCTGGCATCAAGACTACTGCTTTTAAGGGATTGATTTGGGCTATTCAGAATGTCGAGGGACTGAAAGCAGTTATTAATAATGGGGATGCCTTTGATGGAGCCTCTATAAGCCGTTTTCCTAGAATTGGGTGGGATAGTACTCCGAGCATTATTCAAGAGCTTAAAGCCTGTGAAATAGCCCTTGGCGAGGTAGAAGATGAGGCTAAGAAGGTCAACCACAAGGTTAAGTTGATATGGCCACTTGGAAACCATGATGCTAGGTTTGAGAACAGGTTGGCAGCGAATGCTCCACAGTATGAATTTGTTAAAGGGTTTTCTCTTAAAGACCACTTCCCGTTATGGGAACCATGTTGGTCCACCTGGATAACAGAAAGCGTTATTGTTAAGCACCGATGGAAAGGTGGAGTTCATGCGACTCATAATAACACCGTTAATTCTGGAGTTTCAATGGTTACTGGCCATCTTCACAGTTTAAAAGTAACTCCGTTTGATGATTACAACGGCACTAGGTTTGGTGTTGACACGGGGACTTTAGCTGATCCATCTGGACCACAGTTTGAAAACTATTTAGAAAACTCTCCTACCAACTGGAGAAGTGGATTTGTGGTGCTGACATTCCATCGAGGGCATATGTTGTGGCCAGAGGTTGTCAAAGTGGTGGACTCAAAGCACGTTGAGTTCAGGGGTAAAGTAATTAAGGTATAAAAAAAGGGGCCTTTAAGACCCCTTTATGAAGCGTTAAGACCTTACTCTGCGTCTTCTTCTTCATCTTCTTCAAGAGCAATAAATACTGCTTCGCTCAGTTTCTCTAATACATCAACATTGTCTGTTTCAATAGTAACAGTTGTTTCCCAGTCTTCAATTTTAAAAGTGTATTGCATGATTGCTCCTTGGTTAAAGATTACATTCTCACTCAGAATTATGACAACAAGCTTTCATTACCCGTTGTAATTTACCTGATTTACCAGGTCTTTTTTCTCCTGTATCTAATACTAATTGCTTAGTCATTAGTGCTTTATACCTAGCGGTGATGCTTGGGTAAGAGAAATTCTTTAATTCGGCTATGACATCATCAGAGATACACCCGTTTGGATGCGTTCTAATGACCTCATAGACGATACTTTCCATAGTCTTGGTATCTACGGCATGGGCAGATGCTACAGACGTTTCTACGGCCTCTCTGCGGTGCAGAAACTTAGGAAGTGTGCCAAATAGATTAAACATCAGAAGGGTACGTCTTCGTCTACTTGGGTGGCTTTGCGTGTAGGCTCAGAGACTTGACGGTCTTTTGGGCTGATCGACAAAGACATAAACTTGGTTCCTTGCTTACTGGTCTTTAACCAGGCATTGATCCAAAACTCTTCACCGTTGACATTGATCTGTCCCTTATAGTCAGGCATTTGTTCGGTGGTTTTCTTGTCATTTTTAAATAGGCTACCCCTATTACTGTTGTCAAATTCTTTAGTTTGCGTTCTTGTAAAAGTCATTTAAATACTCCTGTAGGTTTCGTTTCTGATGATTCTTGAAATTGTTGATGAGGTAACCCCATAATAATTAGCCATTTGTTTGTTGAGTGGTTTATAAATTTCCTTAACTAATCTAATATTGTTTGCATCATCTTGACTTAAACGAGCACCACCATTTCTTTCGCCAACGGTAGCGGTTCCATGTTTAATAGCATCAGCCACGTTTTCTTTTCTAGTGCCCCAACTAAGATTTTCCAATCTACAGTCAGATCGAATGCCATTTTTATGTAAACATTCTTCACCTTTTTTTGGAAGTCTTACAAAAGCTTTTAAAAGCAATTGATGAATATAAAAAGTTTTACTTTTACAATTGACAGAAAAAGTAGTTACTGGATATCCATCACAATTAAAACTAATTTTCTTTTCCTTGCAATCCCTCCAAACTCTTCCATCTTTAGAAAGAATTACATTAGGTATGCCAATTAGTTTACTAATGTCTTTTGTTTCCATTTAGGCTCCTTTTAAAGATTCACCGTATTTTTTCAATGTAGAACGCACTTTTGAATCAAGCAATGACCACAGGTAAGTCTTTTCCTCTGCATCGATTACACCCATGTACTCTTCATATGCCCCTGTAAGGTCATCACTTTGCATATGAGCAATTATTTCCATAGCGACATCTTTAAGTACCATCATTTGCCTTTCGCTGACTACAGANCCGTCTGTGGGCTTGTGTTTTGGAGTGTCTTTTCCTGTAGTCATGTCCAAGGCATCGTGCTCCACAATCTCTAGGGCACTTACCCACAAGTATCTGCGAATATAAGTTTCTACCGCCCCCAAGTTCTGCACGGGGTGGCAACCTTTAAGTGCTGCCTCACTCATGGGTGAAGTTATAGTAATTTGCTCTTCAGGATTGTCTTCGTTGATAATCCTTAGTTCAGCAACTTCTAGTCCATAAGATACGATTCCTATTAAACCGTGGTCTTTAAATATCTTGATGGCGGGGACAATGAAGTCACCCAACTCAAAGTATGTGTACCCAGCAAATTTATTAAGCCCAGTCTTTTTGATCTCTGAGCTATGGAAGTCTTGTCTAGCAAGGTTGAGTTTTTGGTATACGTTCATTTTGTGGCCAATTCATATTCAAATTCGATAAT
>JGI24890J29729_1000339_pt1 | contig 32503 bp, 25 predicted proteins | sample FreactcultureFD7_FD_29729 | JGI IMG/M metagenome (IMG submission 29729)
CATACCGATTCCACTTACACTGCTCAATATGAAATTAGTCTTTNACACCCTGGCAACTCTTGGGCCATACGCTTTATATGCATTGTGTTGATCACCATAAACACCCGTGCCGCACGGAACTTCTGACGGGTCCGCCGCTGCGCCACACGTTATGCTGTTGCCTATAAACTCAATCAACGGCGCATCGGGCCATTTTACTCCGCGTAGCTTTTGCCCTGTTATCTTCTCAATGTAAATGGGACCGGTATGCGCTTCGGTTGCTTTATATATCCAGACGGTGTGCGTACCGGCGGTGGCAGCCGTAATGATAAACGGCATGTTGTTATCGCCTGCTATTTTAATTCTTTTCTGATAAACACCGTCCAATTCATACTGCAGGTAATTATGGCTACCTGCATCCGTAATATAGGCGAAAAGCTGACATTCCTTTCCCTTGAAACGAAAGCCGACATGGGCGGCAGAACTTATCAGTTCGATATGTCTATTATTATTGTAAAGATATCTTCCGTAAGGCTGCAGAGACGAAGCAAGAAGGGTGTCAAAGATTCCCGATTGATCCGTTGAGTACGAATATTCGGAATAAAATAAACATACAGCAATCATTACGTGATACAATTTGATCTTCATAGTCGATACGTTCCGGTATAGTTATACAATAATATGTATTTCTAACGAAGAAAATATAAAACTACAATTACATAATCAATTATACATTTACAGAGGCGATGTTAAATCCTCTCCCAGATACCGTATTGATAATAAAAGGAAATTGAGAATCCTCTCAATTTCCTTTTATTCACCAGTCTTTTACCGGTCACCTTCATTCAACAGGTGTGTGCAGAAGGAAAGAAATCATTTTCCGGGAATAATGTCTATGACGACAGTCCTGTTATAAAATCGTTCCTCCGGATATTTATTTTCAAATGGCGATAACTTATCATCTTCACCAAATCCATATACTTCGAATCTAACATCGGTTCTGTTGGCTTTTGTCAACGTCTTTTCAATAATACTTCTGACTTCGTTCGCACGAGCCCATGACAATTTCAAATTATTAGCTTCATCTCCGATAATATCCGTATGACCGTGAATAATGACTATTCCATTCTTGGGGATCTTTGGTGTAACGATATCCGTAAGATATTTTTCATACATCTTCAGCGCTTTCGATTCGTTAAATTCAAAAATCACACTGAACCTCATTCCTTCTTCATTTTTAGAGGGGGTCCAAAGTACCATGTGAACAGGTGTTTCCTTCCTCACTGTTTTGCCCGCTTTTGTTTGACCTACCATCGTCACTTTATAATCGCCCTCGGGCTTTACACCTAAAATTGATTTGCCTGGAATGCTTATCGTCTCTTTCGTATAAGGGCCAAAATTTTGCACTTGCCCTTTTTCATCTTTTATTTCCAGAGACCATGAAGTAAAAATATCTTTTTCGACGGTGAAAGAAACGTAACTGTCAAGCGGCGCCTCCTGCACGGCCATGAACTCTACCGGTTTTAACGGAGCATTAGGCCCACTTTGAAACTCCATCAATAAAATCGGAGAACTGCTCTCGATAGAAACCCTGTGATCCCCTTCACGAAGCATAACCAGATCCACTGTGCCACCGGGTTGTTCCGAAGGAATTTTCGGTCTATCCCTTCCTTCGATATTAATGCGGGAGGCATTAATTCCAAAAACGGTCGTCAGGTATCGCTTCACCGATTCAGCCATTGCTTTGCCATCCGATGCACCGGTTTGAGACGATCCTACCAGTGTAATAGATGCCAAAGGAGTTTTGCCCATACGATCGCCCAGAATATTGATAACATTATAATAGACAATCATTTCACGAGTTGAACGGCCGGATAATTTCTTGGGGGTGAATACTTCCAGTTGATCTTCCTTGAAATCTTTCACCTGATCTTTGTTAAGTAATACATAACGATCCGGTATCTCATTGGACCCTATGTTAAAAAATATATAATTGCGTAACGGAAATGTTTCTCTTACCCGGCGTTCGGTCGGAATATTTTCCGGTGAGTGAACAGAAAACTGAACTTCCGGATTACTCGTCGTAACCTGCGTCTCGCCTGGAGGAAGCTTATGCCCACGGCCGATCTTAAGTGCAGCGCCTATTCGAAGTGTGGTTACAGTCCATGTCTCTATCGACCGGGGTGACTGCCCGATGTAAGGTTGAAAGGAAACAAACGGTGAAAGCATCAGTTGTGTTTGGTGGTTACTCGACGATAGCGGTATATCATATCCTGCACCGACCTGCATGGAGATCAACGTATTATAAACATTGCTAAAATCTCCTTTAACATCGGGATTCGCCACCTGTTCAGGAAAAGCAGGATTGGGTTTTTGGCTGTACGTAAAAGATTTTGTTGTGTTGAAGGCCAGACGTGGTCCACCGAATAAATAAAAATTAGATTTGAAAGGTGAAAAACGCAGGCTCGGTTCGACCGTGATGTATCCCAATTTCGCAGATAAATTTGTCGGACAATTACACGGTGTAAGAATTTGATCAAACGAACCATTGCGGCTGTCGTATCCCACCTGCAACATGCCACCCCACCGCGAATTAGGACGATGATATTCTACGAGCGGTGCCAGAAAAAGCCCTGCACCATTGCCATGACGGAAAGCAGCAGGAACGGTCAAATCAGCATTCAACTCTTGCGTAGTGCCGCGATAAAAATTAAGGTTCGCGCCTCCGGCAACACCGAACCACCATGTAGGTTTAGTAAACTGAACTTCCTGTGCATGAAGTGGCACCCCGATGATGGAAAAGATCACTGCACAAAAAACAAAAATTTTAGAAGTCGTTTTACAAACGACCGGCGCGCGGCGCGGTATTTCTGAAGAACTAGTATTGGTTTTCATAAATATGAATTAAGGCTTATCGATGGTATTTGTATTCGTCATGACAACAGAGCCATTTCTGGCAAGCATTCTGCCAACGGCAGTGGCACCTGAATTCATGGTGATGGATGTTAAGGCCAGTATATTTCCTTTGAAAGAAGTATTATCACCGATGGTGGCGGAACTACCCGTTTGCCAAAAAATATTTTTCGCCTGCGCTCCTCCCTGAAGAATAACATTTCCTCCTGCTCCGCCAATGGTGGTAAAGTCAGAAGCTATTTGAAAAATCCAGACGGCATTTACGTCACCGAGCGCATCAAGTTTGAGATCGCCCGATTGTATTAACAGTGAAGATGTTGTTTTATAAATTCCTGGAGGAAGTGTGAGGCCACCCAGATCGCCTGATACTGCAACAGGTGCCGGAGATGTTGCACCTTCAGCAAAAAGATATGCATCCGTCAAATCTTTCTTCGCTTTTACTAACATGGTGGCGATACCCTGTGGAGCAATGTCATTGGAAGCATAAATTGCTCCGTTGACTAATATAGCTGGCGGAAAGCCGGTGATCGAAGAACGCACACCAGGACTTATGCCCACATCCATATTGTGAATCTCGCTGAAACCGGCATTATTCGATACACCAACTCCTGCGATAATACCAAACCTGGCAACGGTTTGAAGATCAACGACCAGGGGACCCAATGTTCCGGCGGTATTAAAATTCCATACATAATCATTTGCCAACGGCGTGTTGCCCGTATTCTTCGCTCCGGCAGTAATCCTGGCCGTATACGTATTACCGGATAAAAGATTACTGGTCGGTGTAAAGGTCGCTGTCACTCCGGCGTAATTGACCGTTCCTGAAACAAGTGATGTTCCGAGCATAACGGTAAAGGAAGAAGTGACCGTTGAAGAGTTCATAGCTTCACTGAAGGTTGCACTGATTACTTTGTTGAGGGCCACGTTTGTAGCCAGATTTTGAGGGTCAGTAGAATTTACTTTCGGTGCAGTGACTGTTCCGGTAGTAAATGTCCACACATAATCCTTCGCCAGTGTATTGCCCGGAACATCCTTCGCGCCGGTGGTAATGGTTCCGGTGTAAACAGTATTCGGTAAAAATGCAGTGGACGCTGTAAAGGATGCGGTTGTCCCGGTATATAAAACTGTTCCCCGGACTACCACCGTCCCTTGCTTAACGATAAATGTCGCGCTTGTGAGCGATGATGAATTCATTGGTGCAGCGAATGTTGCCTCAATTCTTTTGTTTAGAAATACGCCAGTGGCACCATCTGCCGGATCAGTAGAAATTACAATTGGTAACAGTGTTTGGCCCGTGGTGAAACTCCATGTGTAATCTACTTGCAGCGCATTACCCATCATGTCTTTGATCGCTGTGGCAACGGTAGCTTTATAAATAGTATTTGATTTGAGCTTGGCCATTGGCGTATAGCTCACCGTAAAAGTCGATGCATCATAGGCCAATGTGCCTGACACGGTGGAAACGCGCGCACCAATACCGTCAGGGCCTACTAATGAAAATGCTTGCGGCGTAATGGTAGAAGGATTTATCGCTTCGTTAAATGTAATCGTAATAATTTTGTCAAGTCCTACGCCTACCGCTCCATCCGCAGGGCTTGTTGAGACCACCACAGGACACACGCCTATTTTTCCAACATTCTCATCTTTGCAGCCAGTTCCCCATGCTGCCATAAATAAGACGGCAAGTACGGTTATCCAATTTTTTCTTATTTTCATATATTCGATTTTATTGATTCGTTTTAGCAAGTCTGAAATTTATTGTGGCTTTGTAACAGTGTTCTGATCAAGGATCACCGCTGTTTGTGCCAATGCTCTTCCACTCATGGAAGCTCCTGTCTGAAGTGTAATGCCGGTCTTCGACAGGATAACGCCTTCAAAGTGCGAGGTTGTTCCCAGTGTTGCCTGGCCTGCTACCTGCCAAAAAATATTCTTGGCCTGAGCGCCACCTTTTAAAATAATCTTTACACCCGCGCTCATGGTAAGATCACCCGCTATCTGAAAGATCCATATGTCGCTGCCGTCGCCGGTAAGCGTAACAGTTGATGTCATTGAAACCGTGTTTGTCCATTTATAAAGACCAGGCATTAGTGTTTTGCCTCCCAGGAGACCCAGACTAAATTCAACGAAATCAGGTGAAAGCCGCCCTTCAGCATCTGTGTACGCGGTAGACATATTATTGACAGCCGTGGTTAAATTAATAGGTGTTGGCGTCACCATGTCGGCCGTATAAATTTTCCCGGTCACCTGCGATGCTGTTGCATAGCCGGTTGCATTTGTCAAGTCAAATCCTGTGACGAAAGATGTAGCCGCCGGACTCAAGCCGAGGTCGCCGGTAATAGCCGACGTTGGAACATTCGTAATTTCTGTTTCCGCGAGTATCACATAATTTCCGGCTGCTCCGAGTTCAACCCTGGCCAAGGCCAATGTTGCATTGGTTGTAAAGCTCCACACTGTGTTAGCCGCAAGCGCATTGCCTGCCAGGTCTTTTGCGCCGGTAGTTATCGTTGCTGTGTACATTGGCCCCGCCGTTAAAATCGGTGAGGGTGTAAACGTAGCGGTCGTTCCGGTGTATTCTATTATACCGGGAACAACCGTCGAACCCTGCCTCAGTATGAACGTCATATCGTTGATCGTTGATGGATCCATCGCCTCGCTAAAAGTTACAGCGAGTATCTTATTACGAGGAACGTTTGTAGCGTTATTGAGAGGCCCTGTAGAATTTACAGCAGGTAATGTGATGTCGGCTGCTGCAGCGGTGGTAAAACTAATCGTATTGTTTCCCGCTACGGCGTTGCCGGCCATATCCTTTGCACCCGTCGTGATCGTTCCTGTGTAAACTTTATTCGGCTGCAGGTTGCTTGCCGGAGTAAATGTAGCCGTTGTGCCCTTGTACGTTATCGTTCCAACGACTAACGTCGATCCCTGCTTTACGGTAAATGTTGAAGCGGTGATCGTCGTGTAATCCATCGGTTCGCTGAAGGTAGCCACAATGGAATCGTTGAGCGTAACACTGGTAGTGTTGTTCGCTGGTTTTAAAATAACGGTCGGCACGGTTACATCGGGTGTCGCACCCGTGGTGAAATTCCAGGCATAATCTTTTGCCATACCTGCTCCCAAACTACTTTTACTCCCCGTAATGGTAGCTGTGTAAAGTGTATTTGTTGCCAGCATAGAGGCAGGATTAAAGACAGCCGTCGTACCGACATAGAGTACCTCTCCTGTAACGATGGTGGCTCCCTGCTTCAACACAAAATTATTGGACATGATTGTTGAGGGATCGAGTGATACACTGAATGTTGCGGAAATATTGCTGTTAATGGCGAGATTCGCCGCATTGTTCACCGGGCTTGTTGAAATCACTTCGGGACGTATTCCCGGTTCGTCATCTTTTTTACAACCATCGATGGACACGATGGCCAACAGCACCATAATCGAGAGAATTTTTTTTACTTTCATTTTCGTTAATTTAACAGTGAAGAATAGTTGTATTTATGGTACACTGATGTGCAGCATAAAGTGAGACGGATTAGAGAAATTCTCTATCGTCCATTTTTGAAATTGTCCATCGTTTAGGTGATGACAGTATTATTTACTCAAGAATGTCAAACTGAGTGAGCCGGAGGTGTCCGTTTTGATTAGGAAAAACTCTGTTTGATTAATTCAACTAGGATGTGTAATTGGATGGTCATGAAAGAACTATGCCATCCTAAAAGATACAGTGAAACCCAGTAGATCAAGAAAGAAAACCGCCATTAAGATTAGTGGGTATTATGTTCCCCTACTATGCGTCGCGCGTGAGGGCACTCCATCCGTAACAGGCACGGCAGTCAGAATAACTACTTCATGTTTCAGTGTTTACTTCCGTTCTTTGATCAACGCGAAAAACTTATCCAATCAATTTCAGCATTGCTGTTATCATTTATCGTAGTAACCAGGTTATGAATTCCCGGCCGAAACAATAACAAAGGTATCGTGAGAATTCTCCACTCCTGTCCTGCCGGAACATTTACCTGTGCGATCACAGCGCCGTTGTTATTGTCCAATCGTATTTGCAATGTACCGCCTGCTTTCGAAAAGACTCTCACTTGAATCGACCTTGATTTAGTACTTCCGAAGTCGACACGGTTATATTGTATCCAGGCGTTCTTCACAGTAAGTATTGCCTTCCACCCGGCAAACCTGTTGACGGAGTCCAGAAAATCTATGCATGCCCCCGTTTCACTTTTAAGACTATAGCGGTCTATCTGTATTTTTTCAGAAGCAATAGGTGAGATAATAAATTCCATTTCGCTCAAAAACGTAAGGACCTTCTTTCAATCCTTTGGCAGGAAGATTCGCCAGCACCTGGGGTTCGGTAGCAAGCTCAAGCATGTTTTCCTGCAGCTTTGCACCATAAAGATTGCCTTGCGCCCAGTAGAGATAAGCTTGTCCGTCTCTATCGATAAATACATTTGGATCGATGCCGTGTACGTGTTTGATCGGCTCAGGCTGAGGAGTAAACGGACCATACGGTTTATGAGCAACTGCCACGCCGATTGAAAATCCTTTCCCATAAACGGTAGTGTCTGCCGCCCGGGTCGGGAAATAAAAAAAATATTTTCCATGACTGACGATGCAATCGGGAGCCCACATGCTATACGCGATGGAATCAATCCATTTTACTTTGTTCTGCCGTACAATAACACCCTGATCTTTCCAATCCGTAAGGTTCGCGGATGAGAACACGTGGTAATCCTCCATGCAGAACCATCCTATACGGCCTTTGCCTATACTGCAGGGAATGTCGTGGGATGGATAAACATAGACGGTATCTCCAAAAACTTTTGCGGTTGGATCAGCGGTAAACTGGTTGGTTATGAAAGGATTTTGAGCGGTTGCATAGTTTACAAAACACAGTGCAACGACACACAGAATAACAGGGTGTATTATATTGTTCTTCATCTGTTCATTTTCAAATCTTATCACAGCTTCACAAAGGTACTTGAAAAGATAGACATCTGTCTCTGGTGAAAATGGAGTGTTAAATCGCATTAGCAGTTCATTGTCAGGGGTGTTTAATGTCTTGCTATCAAACAGTATGAGGTTTTTTCATCGTCAACAAGGCTAAGATCAACCTCCGTACGCGCGACACATTAGAGTCCTCTGACGTGACTCTGCTGGAGGATGAGTTTTAAAGCTAACAATACCTCACCTTTGATTGCTCTATTGGTTTTCATCCTGATTCAACCAGACAACTTTCTGTTCTGATTTATGATCTTGTCCAATAATATGTTGGTACAATTCCGGTCTTCTCGCTTTTATATACCGATGTCCGCCAGCCTGAACAAGTTTTTCAGGTATAATGACGGCTGTCACAAAGCTGTCTTCAAATGAACGACACTCCGCGAGAATGTCACCAAAAGGATCAACGATCATGGAGCAACCATTTTTTAGTTGGTCATCATCCATTCCTATTGGATTTGAGAAAACTGCATAGATGGCATTATCGTATGCCCTTGCCGGAAGCCATTTCATTAGCCAGCCGCGTCCTTTCATTCCGTCAAATTCCAATCGCAAAGATGTTGGATCCTCTTCGCGATTTTCCCAAAGTTTCGGTTCGACAAAGCCAGCACCCGGTCTGGTGGAAGGCGTGCACATCGTTACATGAGGCATAAAAATAATCTGGGCTCCCAGCAGCGTTGTTGCCCTCACATTTTCAATGATATTATTATCATAGCAAATTAAAATTCCGCATTTCCACCCTCTGATTTCGAAAACACAATACTCGTAGCCTGGGGTCAGGTATGGATTAATGAAAGGATGCAATTTTCTGAATTTTGCGACGAGCCCTTTTTTATCAACGCAGATGTAGGCTTTGAATAGATTATCATATTCGTCTTTTTCAAAGAGTCCGGCCAGTACAATAATGTTGTGCTCATCTGCGATCGCCGTTAGTCTCTGAACGCTATCTCCTTCCGGGATAAATTCCGCCAAGTCCAGCATTTGCTCCTTTGAAAGATGCCTTGCAAAGGTGTAACCAGTGATAGAACATTCGTGAAAGGCGATTACATCAGCTCCTTCTCGTGAAGCTCCTCCTGAAAGTCGACTGATTACGGATAAGTTATAATTCTTGTCACCGCTTTTATGCTCAAACTGAGCTGTCGATATTTTTATATTGTTCATGCTATTATTGTAATTCATTCCGTCAGGTCACTCTAAGGATTCTGATAAGTAAGATACGTACAGTTCAATCTTTCCACAAATGAATTCTGTTTAATGTTATTAAAAAAAGAAGCCGGAAAATTAAGCTGATAACGATAAAAAGTATGAAGCAGGTTTTGAAGTTTAGTGAGTTCGGGGGAGAAAGATTAAAGTTTGTAGTAACTAAGATAGTATTCTGCTCAGGATTCATTAGAGCCCCTAGCGTGACTGATGGTGGGGGACTCGCTTACTTATATAGGATTACAACGGAAGTTTAATTTCGTAAATGGTAGGCCACATTTTCCCCGTCACCAGTATTGTTTTTTTAGACGCATCAAAAGCGACTCCGTTCATTTCTAAAGAATTATAATGCTTACTACTGGCATCGTGTGCAAGCGATGAAAGATCGATCCTGCCCACTACTTTTCCTGAAGCAGTATCTATTTTTACAATAGTATTGGTTGTATAGACATTTGCATAAATGTAGCCATTGATAAATTCAAGCTCATTAAGATTTTCAACTTGCTCACTCCCTTCTGTAACGCGCAAAATTTTCGTAGGCGCTAGCGAAGCTGAATCCAGATACGTGATGCTGCTGGTTCCATTCGTTACTATTAACGATTTAGTATCGGTTGTTAAGCCCCACCCCTCTTTGCCCGGAATAGTAAATTCTCCGAGTTTTATAAACGTCAATTCGCTATAAATAAAGCCTATCCTGGAGGTATAGGTTAATTGATAAACTTTCTTATTTAGTATCGCAATTCCTTCGCCGAAATACTTTTGCTTATCCAATTCAACCTTTTTATCAATTATTCCAGTCTTAAGATCAACAATACCGAACAATGAACGAGTGCTCGGCAATCCTTCAGGAGATCCGGTACTTTCATATACCTTATCGTTATGAACAAAAAGGCCTTCCGTGAAAGAGTTTGTATCGTGAGGATAGGTAGCCACTACATAGTAATTTATCATGGGGGCTTTTACAATTGCGCCCTGATTGACATCAGAAGAATCATGATTGCTTTTATCTTTACACGCATTAAAGAATGATATTAAAAATAAAACACAAAATACTTTTCTCATATATAACTATTCTCTCAAATAACATGCAATATAACTCATTATACAAACTGAGACAGGTCAATGGAGGATTTGATGGAGGAGAGATAAACCGCTGTGAAGAGCATTAAAAAAGCCCTTCGTTTATAGGCGAAAGGCTTTGTACTTGGTCGTTGAAATAACTATAGCTTTTGCTGAGGTATGACTACGTACTCAGGCTATGGAATCAAACTCATCCTGGCTCATGCACATAGGTTCATTGCCGATGTAATTGTCGGTGTATGGATTAGCATCAATAACAAACAGTGAAGAGCCACTGCACGCGGTAATCAGGGTTCCATGATGCCAGCATCCGTCATTCATCAAAAGCCATCCGCCGGATATACTACCGCAATCCTCGCGAGAGGAGGCATTCTTTTTAATCGTACTTATCACGGAATATGCCAATGACATTTTTCCCGTGGCTTGATCGATCGCAACGGTCTCTTTCAACAGCGGTGATGCAGCATTGTATTGCTGGTGAAGAATGAATTTTGTTACAAGATTTATCCGGTTTGGATCCTGTCTTGAAACGGCGGCGGCGATTGCCTGGTCGCGTTTACTGGTCAACGTTTGCGGGGTGACATTGTTTTCAGAACAGGCGATTGCTAAAAACAAAATAGTGATAAGTAATACTACTTTTCTCATAAGGGTTCTTGTTTAAAAATGAGTCCCTACTTTCAGATTAAGACGCTGTTTGGGGTTGTCCGTCGTATTCGATGAAATTAATCATTTGTAAAAGTTGGCACAAGCCGAAGACTATTTATATAAATTATCCTATACCGATTGTACCTCACCAGTCTGATAAATAATATCTGATAAATAAGATATGTATATGGTACCTCCGATCTCATATTCAAATCTATCTTCATCTCCTCCATAAATGAACTTTCTATTTGATGCTTAAAAAAATGGAGCCGAAAAATTATTGCTGACACCGGTGGATATGATACAACCTTTGAAAAGGTTGTTGGGAGGCCATTGAGGTGTGGGCATCGATGAGTGACGCTTACAAAAGCGGCTAAATCCCGTGACCGCATCCGTACACTTATTTTCGTGAATGAACACGACGGCATATCCTATCACACAAAGAAGATGATTTCCGCATTTCTACGACATGGCACATTATTGGAATACGTTGCCGTGTAAATTCACTGGTATGATCAGAAATTATATAAAAATCGCGCTGCGTAACCTTACGCGCAGCAAAGGTTATTCTCTTATTAACATCGGCGGCCTCGCGGTGGGCATGACGGTGGCCATGCTGATCGGCTTTTGGATTTTTGATGAATTGACATTCGATTCATACAATAAGAATTACGACCGCGTTGCACAGATCATGCAGCATCAGACATTCAATGGTCATAAGGGAACGGATAAATCCATACCCATACCACTACGGTCAGAGCTTCAGCGATCTTATGGAGGCGATTTTAAATACCTGGTCCTAAGCTCGTGGACCGGTGATCATATTCTTACCGTGGGAACCAACAGTTTTTCCAAATCCGGAAATTATATGGAGCCCGATGCACCCAGCCTTATGTCGTTGGATGTTGTTACCGGCACAACAAATGGTTTACGCGAACCTAATTCAATCTTGCTTGCGCAATCTGTTGCCAAGGCGTTGTTTGGTGATAAAGATCCGTTAAATGAATTGATCCGTATTGATAACAAACTCGATGTGCGCGTAACGGGCGTCTATAAAGACATTCCTTATAACTCCGACTTCAGCAATATTACCTTCATAGCTCCGTGGGAACTTTATGTGTCGTCCGAAGCGTGGGTTAAACGTGCCCTTCAGGAAAATCAATGGGATAATAACTCTTTCCAACTGTTCGCACAACTGGCAGATCATGCCGATTTGAAAACCGTCAATGCAAAGATCAAAAATATAAAGTACGATCACGACGAAAATGAGAGACCGTTCAAACCCGAGATGTTTTTGCATCCTATAAAAGAGTGGCACCTGAGATCAAATTGGGATAATGGCGTCCAGACAGGAGGACTTATTCAGTACGTTTGGTTTTTCGGCATTGTGGGTGTTTTTGTATTGCTGCTGGCCTGTATTAATTTTATGAACCTGAGTACAGCACGTTCGGAAAAGCGCGCCAAGGAAGTAGGGATACGAAAATCCATCGGTTCTGCCCGCGCCCAATTAATCGGACAATTCCTGAGTGAATCCATGCTGATCGTTATCGTTGCTTTTTTACTGGCCATCATACTGGTGTCAGCTTCACTCCCATCGTTCAACCAACTCGCCGATAAAAAGATAACGTTGCCCCTTGTTAATTTTTATTTCTGGACAATTACGTTTGTCTTTATCGTGTCCACGGGTCTTTTAGCAGGAAGTTATCCGGCATTGTATTTGTCGTCGTTTCAGCCCGTTACGGTTTTGAAAGGTACTTTTCGCAGCGGTCGTCTGTCGTCCCTGCCGCGTAAAATCCTGGTGGTGCTTCAATTTTCCGTGTCTGTAATGCTGATTATCGGAACATCCATTGTTTACAGACAAATTCAGTTTACAAAAAACCGGCCGATCGGTTACGACCGCAATGGTATCATTATGATGCAAATGAAATCACCTGACTTCTATGGAAAGTATGACCTGCTCCGGAACGAACTGAAGAATGCACGTGCTGTGGAAGAGATGGCCGAATCCTCCAGTCCGTTAACAGAAGTATGGTCTAACAATGGCGGCTTTGATTGGGAAGGTAAAGATCCTATTCTTCAGGCTGAATTTGCCACTATCTGGGTAACCACCGATTTTGGAAAGACGGTTGACTGGCATGTTAAAGAAGGGCGGGATTTCTCCCGAAGTTTTTCAACCGATACTGCTGCTGTGATCCTCAATGAAGCTGCGGTAAAATTTATGAACATGGACAATCCGGTAGGCCGAACGATCAAATGGAATGGGAGGGATTACCGGATCGTGGCTGTTGTTGAAAATATTCTCATGCAGTCGCCCTTTCAGGAGGTAAAGCAAACACTTTATTTTAACAATTTTGAGAATGTGAACTGGATTGTAATGAAGTTGAATCCTGCTAACAGCGCGCATGAGTCAATCGCCAGAATTAGCGCGGTATTTAAAAAGTATCTCCCCCTCGTGCCCTTCGATTATAAATTTGCCGACGATGAGCATGCCCGGAAATTTGCTTCAGAAGAGCGCATCGGCACGTTGTCTGGTATTTTTGCCATGCTTGCTGTTTTTATCAGCTGCCTTGGTTTGCTGGGCCTTGCGTCTTTTGTTGCAGAGCAGCGAACGAAAGAAATCGGTATCCGTAAAGTCTTAGGGGCTTCTGTCTCCAATCTATGGCAAATGTTGTCGCGTGATTTTGTGATACTGGTGCTGATCGCCTGTTTTGTTGCCATTCCGGTAGCCTATTATTTTGCAGATGAATGGCTAAAAGGTTATACCTATCATACCGAAATATCGTGGTGGATATTTTTAGCAGCCGGTGGCGGCGCCGTGGTGATCACACTCCTTACCGTAAGTTTCCAAGCCATACGGGCGGCCGTCGCCAATCCCGTTCATTCCCTCCGATCCGAATAAACTGGAATTCGATCGATTGTAAAATGCATGCTTCGGAAGCTAAGAATCCTGTTTCGTAAGCCGGTGTAAAAACTTCGCCTTTATTCTTCGTTCGTGCGTAAAAGCCCATCACACAGACACTACACTGGATGAAAAATACCACACGTTGCTACGTCAGTACCAGAGCCAAAAAAAAACTCTTCGGAGTTTTGTTCTTCAATAATCTAACCATGAAAACTACTGCTTTTAAACCTGTCGTGATAACGGCCATTTTGTCCTTCAGCCTTTTTTGGACCAACTGTAAGAAAGATGAACCGAAGCCGAAACCGGTTATCACTTCCTTTACACCTGTTTCCGCTTATGCAGGTACTCAGGTAACGATTACAGGTGAAAATTTTAAAGAAGATCCCGGCTCCAATATTGTTATGTTCAATAACACGCCGGCGACCGTTCGTGCCGCCACAACAACCCAGCTTGTTACAACCGTTCCAGCGGGCGCTTCTACCGGAAAAATAGCTATTACGGTGAACGGCAGTACCGGAAGTTCTGAAACCGATTTTACCGTGCTCGTGGCGCAAACCATTACGTCTTTTGTTCCAACATCCGGTGTTGCAGGAACGACCGTTACCATTACCGGCACTGACTTCAGTGCTACTCCCACTGACAACATCGTGCTATTTAATGGTAAGCAGGCAACCATCCTATCAGCAACATCAACCACCCTTACAGCCACCGTTCCGGCGGGATCGACGACGGGGAAAATTAGTGTTACCATTAATGGAATACCCGCAATTTCCGCTTCTGACTTTACTATTCCCGGTCCAACCATTACTTCCTTCGTCCCTGTTCACGCGGTAGCGGGAGCAACTGTTACGGTTACAGGAACAAACTTTATCGCCGGAGACTTGAGCTTGAACAAGGTGAAGATAAATAATACCGATGCCACCGTAACAGCTGCCACCAGCACACAACTCACGATAACCGTACCGGCTGCAACGACTGGACTGATAACGGTGACAGTTGATGGACAAGATGTAAGCAGCGGAAGTTCATTTGAAGTGCTGGTGGATATTCCCCGCACCGGATTGGTAGCTTTCTATCCGTTTAGTGGTGATGCAAACGACGTCAGCGGAAACAACCTGAACGGGACTCCAACCAACGGTCCGACATTGACGAGTGACCGGTTTACGACGGCCGATCATGCTTACAATTTTGACGGGGTGAACGACTACATCACGCTGGGTAATCCTCCACTCCTGCAGATAAGTAATGTGATTACTGTTTCCGGCTGGATAAATATTACAGCATTCAGGGCTTCCCACAATCCCAGCACCGGGGCTATGGAAATTATTAAAAAACTATACAACGATCCGGCCCTGGGTGGTAATCCCACCAAAGGGTTTCGATTTCTGCAGGATTTCACGGGAGGCAGCGTAGCCTCTTTCAGCGCATTTATTTATTCTTACGCAGGCACAACGTTAACGCAGTACACAGGAACATATTTAGGCAATACTCCTTTAGCCCTCAGTGATTGGATATTTTTTGCCATGGTGATCGATAATAAATCTTTAAAATTTTATCAGAACGGTACCCTCGTTAATGATTTCACACAGCCAAATAATATTATGGACGATGGCACACTGGGAAATTGGATTATCAGCGACAACCAATATTTTAATGGAAAAATAGACGATGTGGCTATTTACAATCGCGCGTTGCCGGCCAATGAAGTCACGCAATTATATCAACAGACGATAACAAAATACTAAAATTTAATTGGATTTTTTGTCGCTATTCAATGCCTCCCGCCGTGGAGGCATTTTTATTTACACCATGGTTACGACGGAAGACGAAGTCACGGATATATCACATAAAAATAAAGTATCTTAATTATTAAGATATATTAACATCCGGTGATCACACACATTTTAACATCTCATGTTCAAATTCATCCCAAAAAATCCAGCTGGTAAAAAATATCCATGCTAAGAACTCTGCAATCCGATACAACCGCCTATCCCAAATAAAAACAGGCCTCCCTCATTTCCGAATAAGAAAATTGACCAAAAATTCACAGTTTTTGTTACAACATTACCAATTACGCCATGGCTTTCCCGATAGCTTTGCAGCTTTAAATACTGAAATGAAAAAAATCATTATAGCCCTATTATGTTTCTTCGTGCTGGGTTGCGAACAGAAAAATATTTCTAAAACCGGTAATGTGAACACCTCGAACATGGTTAGCGATGTTGTCTTCAACGATCTGTTTACCGGCGATGCCGCTACGACAATGCACTTTCAATACAGTGGAGAAAAAGTTCAGACTGTTTTGTGGGATTACAGCTATCCTTCCGGTGGCGGACATTATACATATCGTGAGGAACGTAGTTATTCTGATGACGGACAGCTAAAATCGATTGAGGCCGGCACATTCAACGGAAGTGCATTGAGTCTCTCTTATACTTACAAAGACGGCCTGAGGTCGAGTATCAAATCAACCAAAAACGATACTATTCATGCAGTAACAAGTTTTACGGTGTATGATGGCACGGAGCCTACGCATATCGAGAATTTGTTTGGAGTATACGGTATTTACAGCGGCCCTGGTTATCCACATACCTCCATTTTTGAATTTGATGCAGGAGGAAACCTCATCGTTCAAAAACACACAGGCATACCCAATTATGAAGATATCGTGCAAGAAAAAACCATTATCTATTCGGTAGAATTAAATCCATTGCGAAACTTATTGGAGACGCCACTTCCTCAATCTCTCGGATTTTACGACGACCTGAGTTTTTATTTCTCGAACAATCTGCCATCCTCGATTGAAGCTAATTATCCCTATGTCGATCCCGTTAACAATGCCCTCAAGTTCGAGTACATAAGGGATACAAAGGGAAGGGTTGTTCATCTAACGGCTTTAAGTACGGAAGGTGTTCCCCGTTACAGGCTAGATATCACGTATTATTGACGGGCTGAAGACTACATTATACTCACGATGCAACGGCATGGCATTCGCCGGAAAATCTCACGTCACCCACAATCTTTATTATATGCGTTGACAATTACCGGTAGGTCTGATATACCGCTGGAATGGAGCCTTTGCAGAAGTGTGGGACAGTCAGAAAAAAAATCTATCAGATCCTTTTTGAAGAAGAGGCGCCTTATCCGGAACAACTCACCATTATCCCTTTGTAAAACCAATCGCATGGCGGTCTGCTTTCCGCCGCCGGAACTTATGCCTGTACCCGGGTTATACATACCCGGGGAATAGTGGCTTTCATAATAGTGATATAGACTCACGTATCCGTCTACGATAACATGGAGGAACATTTGATTATTCGAAAGATTATTATACACTGATCTGAAGAGTACGGTGGTGCCATTATATAGGAAAGAGACCTCAAATGCGTCTTGCGGTAAAAGCCTGTTTTTTTCCGGTCCGTCAATATACCGTATTCCACTTTGCATGCGCTCATAATTGGGATGGCTGCCTAAAAATGGAAAAGGAACAAGAAACGTTACGTTAATTCTAGGTCCGCCGGGTGACTTCGTATAATATCCGTTAATTTTTTTGGCAGCATGTGAGGCAGCGGAAAAGATCAGGACAACGGCAAGCAGTACGAATATTCTTTTGAGGGGGTGCATCTCCAGGTTTATTATTTGAGAGTCAAATATGGTGAATTCATGGAATTTTTGATAGCATTTTCGGATTTTGAAAAAACAATCTATGATGAAGAGGATCTGATGGGATGAATTGAATTTACGCAGGCTTGTTTAAAGAGTTTGTCATTTGTTCACACCTCATAACCAATGCATTTTGACTTATCTACCTTCGTTCGCTTGCGGCAACCATACTTTCATTTTACCAACTCCCCGGTTCGACCACAGGTAATACGGAATCAACATTAAATTATCATTTTTAATTTTTCCGGTGAGCACATTCACCGATTCACCCAAGAGGTTCTGTTTCTTACATTGCAAACTAATGTCCTGCGGTAAAATAATTTCTGAAAGGTCATGGTTATCAATCTCCTCTGCACAATAAACCATGGGGCCTACTTCGAATGCTACTTTATGAGCGTTATCTTTGACGGGCCCGTTCGTAATCACTTTATGAACAATCATTGGCAAGGACAACGCCACAACATCGCCTTTTTCCCAATCTCTTGTAATGGTTATGTAACCATTCGAGATCGGAAGCTTTTCTGTCTTTCCGTTAATACGCAGTGCAGGATCTGCAGGTTGGCCATTCACATAAGAATAAAGATTTCCAGGCGCCGCTTCATTTCGAAGCCATCCGGGTATGCGAATTTGCAATGTGAATTTTGTTTTCTTCTCGGGTTCCATGGTAAAGGTAACATCGCCACGCCATGGGTATCCTGTCTGTTGCGTTAACGTAATATTTCCGTTTTTGCCTTGTAATTGCGCCCGACTGGATATAAACAAGTTTGCATACACAGTATCTTCTTTGGAAGCATAAATCAATCCCGCCAGCGAAGGAATAAACCGGATTAAATTAGTTGGGCAACACGAACAGTCAAACCAGGACTGCCGGGTACATGCTCCTTTATTAAATTGAAACCTGCCATCGGCCTCCAGCGGATTGGTATAGAAAAACATTTTTCCATCGATCGATATTCCCGCGATCAAGCCATTGTAAAGCGTTCGCTCCAGAACGTCGTAGTATTTGACATCGCCCGTTAGCCTGAACATTTTTTGATTCCACCAGACACTTCCAATGGCCGCACATGTTTCGCCGTAAGCCGAAAGATTGGGCAACTCATAATCATCTCCAAAAGCTTCTCCATCATGCCGCGCGCCTACTCCCCCTGTGATGTACATTTTTTTGTTCACGACATTATTCCATAGTCTGTTGAGCGCGTTTGAATAAGAGGAGTCGTGATAAATAGCCGCTATATCAGTCATGCCGGCATATAAATATTCCGCCCTAACAGCATGACCAACGGCTTCTGATTGGTTAATGACAGGAACATGATCCTGATTGTAGGCACCGTATAATTTGTGTGTGGTGCTGTCGCCCCGCAGATCGATAAAATATTTAGCGAGCTTCAGATAATCGTTATTGTGTGTGATATCATAAAGTTTAATTAGCCCTGTCTCAACAATTTGATGACCGGGAGGACGCTGCAATTGGCCGGGCCCAAAGTTAGCGACCAATAAGTCTGCATTTTTGATCGCAATACCCAGGAGGTTTTTCTTTCCGGTAGCCCAATAGTGCGCGGCGGCCGCTTCAAACAAATGGCCACTGTTGTAAAGCTCATGACTGGTAATTTCGTTTTCCCACCGTTGCGTTGAAGGCTTAACCCAATCCGCGGGTGGATGGGTTCGATCGATGGTGAACCACGTAGTAAGGTATCCGTCCGGTTCCTGCCCAATTTTAATAATTGAAATAATCGAATCGAGGTAGGCGTCCAACGTTGGATTTGGCATGCTGATCAAAGAATACGATGCGCCTTCAATTGTTTTATAAAGATCAGTATCGTCGAATGGCATTTTGCCCCTGGTTTTACCTTCCATCTTTTTACCGGCAAGCAAAAAGTTTTCCATGCGCCCTTCTTCTGCACACTTTTCAAATGCGTGTTTAATGGTCGTGTCCTGAATCAATTTGATTTTGGGTAGCCAAAAGCTATCCGTAAGAATTACGTTCTTGATATCAACCACGGAAATGGGATAGGTTTTTGAAGCAGGATGGTTCTTGTGCTGACTACAATTCAGTAGCGAAAGTGAAACGATGATGATTAAAATTATCGGTGTGGTTTTTAAAATATTCATATTTTTTCTGCGCACGGATTTCAGACATTAAATATACACCAAGTTGGCGGGATTTTATTCTCACTATGTCGCTGAAGATCGACACCGATGGGACGCAAATTGGAATGATGTCACCGATGAATGGAGCCATGTCCGAACCGGGTACTATTAAAAAATATTCTTTCTTCGCAGCATCGCTCAAAGAGGATGTCGCGAGATCGGGCCCGAAAAGTAGAATTCAAGGCCATGTTAAGGAGCAAAAATCATTGTACCCATTTGTATACTAATCCGGGACCGTCACATGCAGCCCAGGTACCTGCGGCAGTATCGTCTTTTAAAACAAGCAATTCAGCATTATCTGCATAACAACTTCCGATGAGTTCGCTTTTGGCGGGATAGACAAATTTTAAAAATTCAGTTCCACTGATATTCTGGTAGTGATATTTCCCGCTTGCCGATAAAACAGAATCTCCGATAGCGCGTGTTTTTGTAAACGTTGAGTCCGCATTTAATAAATAGAATTCTTGCCAGGCCATCGTGTCACCTGTTGTCGTCGAATTAGGCGTTTGCCCCGACATTTCAATCAGTTGCAATTTTTTAACAGAATTACGCTTATCCAAAGAATCATTTGAAGAGCATGATAGTATACCGACTAAAAAAATCAATCCGAAATTTTTCATCAATTGGAGTTATATTATCGTTTGACACGCAAGCGATTTAAAAAGTTGTGAGGGAAGAAATAGAAAAGTTGTATTCTGTTATTCCTTTCAGAACACTTTTATAATGAATGATTATAGACCCCGAACGCATCTTGTTAATTGATCTTCTTTGATAAAAAAAAGTTAACAGCAATCGTCCAACCTATATAATAAAATCGCTGAACCAATCCTTCGTACGCATGAACAAACGATGTAAGCCTGAATAGAATCATGTCATTTTTTAACACGGTCGTGCCGCTTCAAGTTCTCTCCTTCATATCCCTCCTCGAACGCTATCTTTACAGACTGCAGGCCGTCGATCGCAGGAGCCAGCACATTGAAGTGCAGATGTTCTACATCTGTAAATCCCGTTGTGCCCGCCAAGCCAATCGGCTGGCCTCTTCGCACCTTGTCGCCAAGGCTCACAAAACTGCCACGGTAAACCAGGTGAACATACTGCGTAAATAATCCGGAATGAGGATGATATACGGTTATAAGATTAGCATGCTCCAGCAGTCTTTTATCATTCCCGCCATACTTGTAATCCTCAATAACACCAACCACCACGCCGTTATCGGCCGCGCATACGGTATCATTCTTTTCCAGGCCAAAATCAATTGCATAACAAGAAAATTTATCATCGCGATGATGGGAGTGACTGCCATTGTAGCCCTGAATAATCTTGTAACTCCTGTTTTCCGGAAACGGCAAGCTTAGCTTGTTCACGATTATCTTTTTCCGAAGGTCGCCCAGTGTACTGGGAAAGGATAACGTTCTGGCTGCCAGGCTATCGCCAGACACCTTTATAGTGGTGTCTTTTTTTTGCTGAAGCGTTACCGGCACCAACCGTTTCAGTTTTTTATCCAGCGCGGTATCGGAACTACTGATATAATAACGTATGGGGCAGTCCACGGGATTATTCAAATAAAGATAAATCGAATCATGCTTATAGTCGCCCCTTGCGTTCGTATAAAACTGATAGAGTCTTTCCTTCGGCACTTCAACCGTATTGCAGCCCGTCAAAATGATCCAGATAAGCAGGATTTTTTCGATGCCGTTTTTCAATGTCTTTGATACCGTGTTGAATTGAATCATGTATCGTTTTAGCTGTATAATATTTTTTAGATAGACTGATACAACTTATACACCGATCGGGATGCCGCCTGTTGCAATTATCTTCCAGGCACCACCAAATAATTTCCACACGCGCAGATAACGAAATTGCGAATTGATCTCTTTGTCAAAGGACTTTCCATGCAATTCCAGATTAACCGAAATTACCGCGGTGTCCCCAATTAAATTTATGTTGTGGTCGCTTGGAATTATTTTCATAACCATCGTGCCGTTACGATAATTATCCAGTACAGTTGCCTTGGTAATGGTTTGAGCGTTCGGAAGAACAAAAAGAGCATCTTCATGAATCAGTTCATTTAAAACATCAATATCACGATTGCCAAAGGCATCCAAAAGTTTTTTTTCACATGCTACAATTTGTTCTCTGCTTACTGATTCGGTCGATGCCATGATTATTATTATGGAGCTGATAATTTTTCTTCAGCTAATGTAAAGAAATCTTTCCACTGTAACTTACGAGGTTAAGACGAATATTCTACTCACGATGCATCAGAATCCTGGCAAGGTAGTGACTCTGATTGGATGAAAACCTGTTTCATAATTTACCGTCAGAATAAAAAGTCGGCAATAACAAAAAGGTTAGGTACGGAAGTGTTTTATTTGCTTATCCATAACACTGACTTTATGAATTCCGTAACTAAAAAAGTTCATCTTCTATTCTTCTTACTGTATTTCTCATCCGCGTCCATTGCACAAGTAAACCGGTCCTATTATAATGTTAAAGATTATGGCGCGTCTGGTAATGGAAAAACTGTAGATACGGAAGCCATTAATGCAGCTATTCTTGCCGCAGAAGCAGTTGGCGGCGGTACCGTATATTTTCCGCCGGGCGTTTATTTGTCAACTTCCATACACTTAAAAAGCAATATCACTCTTTACCTGGAAGGAGGTTCCATCATTGAAGCCGCAAATGAATCGATCGCGAAATACGATTTGCCTGAGCCAAACGAGGCAGGCGCAAATTATCAGGATTACGGCCATAGCCATTGGAAGAATAGCCTCATTTGGGGTATCGACATTGAAAATATATCTATCATTGGCACAGGTCTGATTTATGGCAAAGGCTTGAATCCCGGATTCAATCGTTTTGCCGACGAATCAAAGGGCGAAAAAAGATACCAGGATGGAGGACCAGGTTCGGCCAATAAGGCCATCGCATTAAGGAATTGCAGAAATGTTTTAATGCGTGATTTTTCCATCTTGCATGGCGGTCATTTTGGCATTTTAGCTACTGGAGTCGACAATCTTACTATCGACAATTTAAAAATTGACACCAATCGTGATGGCATGGACATTGACGCCTGTAATAATGTACGTGTTGCGAATTGCAGTGTCAATTCTCCCTGGGACGATGGTATCTGTTTAAAGGCTTCGTATGGTTTAGGTAAAATCAGACACTGTGAAAACATCACCATATCAAATTGTTTTTTAGCCGGGAATTTTGACGAAGGCACCCTTCTTGACGCTACGTTTAAGCGAAGTGCACCGGAATATAAATCATACAAAACAGGAAGGATCAAGTTAGGCACGGAATCCAATGGCGATTTCAAAAATATCGCTATCACCAATTGTGTGTTTGATGATTCGCGTGGAATTGCCATCGAAAGTGTAGACGGCTCTCACATTGAAGACGTTGCAATTTCCAATATTACGATGAGGCATGTAGCCAATAGCCCGATATTCATTCGTTTGGGCAGCAGGTTAAGAGGTCCAAACAATCCGCCGGTTGGTACCATTAGGCGAATTACGATCAGTAACATTATTGCATCAGATGTAAATGGAAACAGCGCTACAACAGTGAGTGGGGTTCCCGGTCATCCCATCGAAGACATACACATGAGCAACATTCGGATCAGCTATCAGGGCGGTGGTAAAAAAAACGATGGTGAAATATTCCCGACGGAAAATGAAAAGAATTATCCTGAACCGGGTATGTTTGGAATGCTTCCCTCCTATGGTTTCTTTTTTCGTCATGTTATCAGTTTGGAAATGAATCATGTAAAATTAGATTATACCATGCCTGAAGGACGCCCGGCCTTTGTTTTTGACGATGTTACGGATGTCTATCTTGATCACATCGATGCTCAACACGGTACTGACAACGCACCGCTTTTTGATTTGCGAAATGTCAGTGATTTTTCGGTTGACGATTCCAGAAATATAGACGACGTAAAACAGAAAAATAAAGCGGACCGTAAGAAGTATTGAATTGAAGGTCTATTTTCTTCTGAAGATAGAAGAACTTCGCCCCTTCCGGGATTCCTTTGCAGCGGCAATAAAGGCTGCTTCCCAGATATTCCATTTGTAGTCTATGACCAATGAGCCACCGGAAAGGCCGATCCTGCAACGGCTGGATTCATATCCATATACCAGCAGTACGAACGGAATAAGTAACCGAGGTCTGCGATAAAAATAACCATTCTTAAACCGGCCTCTGATCCTCGCCCTTGGTGTTCTTCACCAACAAGCTTGCACACTATCCATCACAGTGAACTAAAAAGTCCCAATACTTCTCCGACTTAAAATAAAAACCGGCACTTGAATATCTATATTCTTCTGGATATTTACATAGTCCCGCCTTAACCGGATTAAAGTGAATGTATTCTAACTTTTGATCAATCACTCCATTTGTCCAAACCGGAATACTTAATGAATTCCTTTCCCATACCTGATACTTTCGATCTTTCGCAACAATTGTTCTTTTCTTGGTGAATTCTCATTTCGAAGCACTTTCAATATTTGCTGACCGGTGAATTTTAGAAAATCTCTTTGAACCGCCTCACGAGTATGATCTTCCAACATCTGCCACAGCAAATGAAAATGATTATTCATAATAACAAATGCATATACTGTTACGCGACTTGCTTTTGTCAAATAGGATAAGCTTTCGATGATGATGTCTTTAAAACGATCTTCTTCCAAAATGGGTGTCAAATTCAGGCATGTCACTGTTATGAAATCGGGAGGGTTCTTTGCGTACATGATTACAATATACGATCTGGCTAGATATCGAGCCTACGAAGCTACGGACATGGGTAAGGTGCTGTTAGCCAAGAGCGTGCGCTTGTTGGTGAAGAACACCAAGGGCGGAGTTAATGATTTTGTGGGTAAACTTAAATCTAACGAGTGACTCTGATGGGGATGAAATGCTGCGGCCGGATGAATTATTAGTATCTTTCACCTTTTTAAGAATCTAAATGAACGGTAGACTTGCGACCATTCGCCAAAAGCTTTTTCAATTGATTGAAGCAGATAAAAATTTTAAAATATTTGGCTCGAATGAACCCTGGAATGGTCATCAATATATACTGAACCCAACCTTGAATGAAGAGGAACTTACAGATTTTGAAGTCTATGTCAATGTGACATTGCCCGGCGAATACAGATCCTTTCTTCACGAAATTGCCGATGGTGGTGCAGGGCCATTTTACGGATTATTTAGTTTGAACGATGGCGCTATGAAATTTGGATTGGAAGAAGATTCAACGCACCAGGACTATATCAATCGTTTCAAGGATTTTCCGGTTACGACACGTGAGGCCAAACATTTTGTACACAACTTGTCGAAATTAAGTAAAGATCCGAAGACTTATTTTGACCGAGATGATTACCCGGAATCCATTTCTTTTATGACTCCACTCATAGAAAATGAATGGGTTGGTGCGTTATGCCTTTCACACTATGGCTGCGGCGGATATTACGCACTCATCGTAAAAGGGGAATGCTACGGTCAGGTCTGGTATGCCGCCGAAGAAGGTTGTCTGGCTCCGCTTTGCGATGAGCGGGGAGCGATATTTACTTTTTTCGACTGGTATGAATACTGGCTTGATAAAAGTTTGCAACAAGTTAAGGAACAAAACGCTTAACATTATCACTCATTTTTTGAACGAAAAGTTGCTCCCTCGCCCTTGTTGGTGTTCTTCACCAACAAGCATGCACACTATCCGTCGCAGTGAACTGGGAAATTCCAATACTTGTCGATCTTCTTCCGGCATCGGTGTCCAGTTTAAGTATGTGACCGTAGTGAAATCCGGAGGGTTCTTTGCGTACATGATGGCAATATACAACCTGGCTAAATGCCGAGCTACGAAGCCGCGGGCTAATGGTGGGTGCGGTTGCTAGCAGTGTGCGCTTGTTGGTGAAGAACACCAACAAGGGCGGAGCGATGCATCAGAGTCCTCTGACGAGTGACTCTGATGGGGATGGAATGAAATCGGGAGGGTTCTTTGCGTACATGATAGCAATATACAATCTGGCTAGATTTTGAGCTACGAAGCTGCGGCTAATAATGAGATGCTGTTGGCAAAGAGTGTGCGCTTGTTGGTGAAGAACACCAACAAGGGCGGAGGATCTCCAGAAGCCATCAGCCAGCACCCAGAAGCCCTTTTTCCACCAGAAACCTTTCACAAAGCCTCCACGTTCTAGCTTTGCCTTACGCTGAATTATCTTAATTTTGTGTTCTTTTTTAAACCATTATCCACATGCCAGGAACTGAATTATTTGGAGCCGAAGAAAAGAAGGAAATAAACGATGTACTGGAGACTGGTATATTGTTCCGTTACAACCACGAAGCGCAGCGCAATAACATCTGGAAGGCGCGCGACTTTGAAAATGAAGTAAAGAAAATTACAGGCGCGAAATATGCCCACGCGGTATCCAGCGGATCGACTGCTGTATCGTGTGCCCTTGCCGCAGCTGGCATCGGTGCAGGTGATGAGGTGATCGTGCCTCCCTTCACCTATATCGCGTCGGTGGAAGCAGCGTTGTTTGGTGGCGCGCAGCCGGTGTTCGCGGAGATCGATGAGACGTTGTGTTTAAGTCCCGAGGGAATCAGGGCTGCGATCACGCCGAAGACAAAAGCAATTTTATTGGTGCACATGTGTGGCGGGATGGCGCGCATGGACGAGATCATGAAGATCTGCCAGGAGCATAAACTGGTGTTGATTGAAGACTGCGGCCAGGCGTTTGGCGCATCATATAAAGGAACATCGGTAGGATTGTTCGGCGCCACGGGATGTTATTCGTTCGACTTCTTCAAGATCGCCACGGCCGGTGAAGGCGGCGTGATGGTAACGAACAACGAGCAGTTTTATAAAAACGCCGACAGTTATGCTGACCACGGCCACGACCACATCGGCTCGAACCGCGGTATGGAGAATCACCCGGTATTAGGCTTCAACTACCGCATCAGCGAGATACATGCAGCAATCGGTGTAGCACAAACGCGTCGCGTGCCGTACATCATCGAGAAGAACAATGCGCATAAAAAGTTTTTGGTGAATGAGTTGAAGAAAATCAGCGGTGTCGACTTTGCCGTACTCCCCGACCCCAACGGCGACTCTGCTACGTTTTTAAATTTGCTGTTGCCGGATACCGAAGCAGCGAAACGCACGGTGGATGAATTCAACAAGAACGGCGTAACCGGCTTTAACTACTGGTACACCAACATGTACCACTTCGTAAACCAGTGGACGCATTTGAAAGATCTGAAAACTGTGGCGAAGCTTCCGATACAAGTATTGGGTGCGCCGCAGGATTATAACAATTTACAAATACCAAAATCACAGGAAGTAGTGGGCCGCCTGATCTCGTTCGGCATCCGCGTAACGTGGACGGAAGAAGATCTGAAAAACCTGGTGTCAAAAATTTCAACCTGTATTAAACAAGCTTTATCAGTAGCACATGCATAAGAATTTCAAAGGAATAGAAAAAACGGTTTTCGGTCGCGGAAGTTTCAGTCAGCTAGGCGATATCTTAGCCGAGCGCAGAAATGACAACGCGAAGTTCATAGTCTTTTTAGTGGACATGTATTTTAAAGGCAAACCACTCGCGAGCCAGGTCCCTGCGAAGCCGGAAGACGTAGTGATGTTCATCGACGTGGACACACATGAACCGACGACAGAACAGATTGACAACATTCGCGACTCTATATTAAATACAAAAGGATTGCCTGCAGGCATTGTCGGCATCGGCGGCGGCAGCATCATGGACATCGCGAAGGCTACTTCGTTGATGTTTACGAATGAAGGATCATCGACGTTATATCAAGGTCTTAACTTGATCAAGAAGCCGGGCATTTATCACGTGGGTGTTCCGACGATATCAGGCACAGGTGCGGAAGTGTCGATGACCGCTGTATTAACTGGTCCGGTGAAAAAGCTCGGCCTTAAATGCGAATGGACGGTTTTCAACCAGGTTGTACTCGATCCCGATTTAATTGCCAGCGTGCCCCGCAACTGGTGGTTTTACACGGGTATGGACACCTATATTCACTGCGTCGAATCGGAGAATGGAACGCTTAACAATGCATACAGTCATGCCTATGCTGAACAGGCGCTAAAACTTTGTCAGGAGATCTACCTCGGCCCCATGAGCGGACAAACTGCCGAGAACGACGATAAATTAATGGTTGCTTCATTAATGGGTGGTTTGAGTCTGACATATTCTGAAGTGGGTGTGTGTCATGCATTGTCATATGGTCTTTCTAAAATTTTAGGAACACGTCACTGCTACGCGAACTGCATCGCGTTCAATCACCTGGAAGATTATTATGCTGAAGGTGTGAAAGAATTCAAGACGATGATCACCAAACATAACATCGATCTGCCACAAGGATTGGCAAAAGCTTGGAGCGACGAACAGATTACAGCGATGGCGCAGGTGGCATATAATTTGCCGCACATGTGGAACCATGCGATCGGCGCAGACTGGCAGACAAAGATTACGATTGATACGATCAAGGCGCTTTATAGACGACTGTAAAGATTGATGCGAGCTAGTAGCTACAAATTCAAGAGCCTCACCCCGGCCCTCTCCGGAGGAGAGGGAGGAATCCAAACAACAAAGTTTTAGGATGAGGCCAGACGATGAGAAAGAATAATGATGAAAAGTGTTAAATAACAACCTCAATAACTAACAAAGTCCTTCTCCTTCGGAGAAGGATTTAGGATGAGGCCAAAACGAGATAGACAACAAAACAAAACGACAATGAGTAAGAAAATTGTAAACGTAGGAAATATAAAATGCGGTTCGGATCAGTTGTTTCTGATATCGGGTCCTTGTGTGATCGAAGATGAAAGCATCATGATGAAGACGGCCGAAAAGCTTAAAGAAGTTTCGGAGCGGATGAAAATTCCGATCATCTATAAGTCTTCGTTTCAGAAAGACAACCGCAGCAGTGTGAAGTACTATGATGGTCCGGGACTGGATAAGGGCGTGAAGCTTTTAGCAAAGGTTAAGGAACAATTTGGTTTTCCGTTGCTGACGGATATTCATTATCCTGAACAGGCAGCTGCGGCAGCAGGTGTGGTGGATGTGTTGCAAATTCCGGCTTATCTCTGTATGCAAACTACCTTGATGGTGGCCGCTGCGAAGACTGGAAGAGTGATCAACATCAAGCACGGTCAGTTTCTCGCTCCGGAAAATATGAAGCATCCGGTAACAAAATGTAATGAAGCCGGAAACGACAATATTATTTTAACTGAACGCGGGTACACCTTCGGATACAATGATCTGATCGTTGATCCCCGCAGTTTCTTCCATTTGAACAAGATCGGTTATCCCGTCGTGTTCGACATTACGCATTCGATCCGCAAGTATGGAATTCCTAGCGCTGATGCGAAAGGTGGAGCACGCGAGTTCTTACCCGTATTGTCACGTGCAGGTGTAGCATCGGGTGTAGACGGTGTTTTTATCGAAACACATCCTGAGCCGGAGAAAGCATTATGCGATGCGGCGAGTCAGTTGTGTGTGTATGATCTGGAAGAGTTTTTGAAACCTATTTTGGAGATCCATGCGATAGAGGTGAAGTATAGAGATCGCGATGTGGTACTGGCGTAAGGCGGCCTCACCCCGGCCCTCTCCGGGAGGAGAGGGAGGAACGCAGGAAAACAAAAATCCTTCTCCTTTGGAGAAGGATTTAGGATGAGGCCTTTAGGTAATCTTTAACGATGGTCTGTGGTTTTTGCTGCAGGCCATTTGTTTTTTGTCGGATTGCGTAGTGTTTGTTTCCTTCCTTCTTCGTTTACCGTTATCCTGAGTCTGGCGAGTTTAGTGGCACGAGCGGCGAAGATCTCCTCGTCGCTAGCAACGACTGACAGCATCTATCAATTCGTTTTCCTGTTGAGGGGATCCTCGCCACACAAACCACACGCATACCTGCTCAGGATTGCGGTAAGTTCTTTTTTGGTGGCTTTTTGACCATGGACCATCGACTCAATCCCCAAAATTACCGTAGACTGTCGGTTGTGGTCCGTGGACCACCATGTAAGTTTCCAATCAATATTACACCAAAGAGCCGTGGACTGTAGACCGTTGACAGTGGACTTAGTTACATTTATGAAGTATCTTAGCACATAGTACTATGGACTGTTGACCGTGGACTATTGACTTTTTCCATCATGCATATAACAGAAAAAATATTCAGGGAGATCGGCGGAACGTTTTGCACGGATTCTTCTGTGTTGAAGAAAAAACTTTCCACCGTTAAGGCATATATCTTTGATTGGGATGGCGTGTTTAACGACGGATCGAAAAACGAAAATGGCAGCAGTAACTTCGGCGAGCCGGATGCCATGGGAACGAACCTGTTGCGTTTTAATCACTGGCTCATTCATAAAAAACTTCCGGTCACATCCATTATTTCGGGTGAGCGAAACACCTTTTCATTTCAGTATGCAAAACGTGAAAAATTGCATGCCGTATATTACAAGACATCACACAAAATACTTGCCTTCGAGCATTTCATGAAGCAATTCCAGATCAAACCGGAGGAGATCGCATTCGTGTATGACGATGTGCTGGATCTTTCGCTGGCACAGCGCTGCGGCGTACGGATCATGATCAACCGGAAGTCAAGCCCGTTATTTAAGAATTATGTGATAAAAAACAATTTAGCAGACTACATCACGGCAAATGGAGGCGCTACGCATGGCGTACGGGAAGCATGTGAACTGATCATCGGGATTTCGGGCGACTACAATTCGACGATACAACACCGGATAAACTTCAGCGATCTGTATCAGCAATATTTGAGCGAACGCCTGCAAAGCGAACTGCTCTATTTCACAAACAAAGATGGTATCATAGAAGCTGTAGACGAATCTTCCTTGTGATGTTGAAATTGACCACGCTGTAATCGTAATGCTCTGTCAAAGTTTTGTGCGAGTCCGTGCGGAATAGATAAGAATTTCATGGTATAGGTGTAGTCGCACGACAGAAGACTTCAGTAGGCCGCATGATCTCGTAAGATCATGCGGCCTACTGAAGAGAAAAAAACTTAAAACACTTCGCGTTTTAAGAACTAAAAAAACAACCACATAAACTCAATTTTACAAACGATTTCAATTTTATTCAGACATTATAACTTGGAACTTGAAACATGGAACTTATAGCCATGAAGCTTGTAGTTTAATAACCGTCTTCCCATGAAAAAAATACTAAAGCGCTTTTTTCTCTTTTTACTATTCATACTCCTCACTGCACTGATCTATGTTGCCGTCACCTTCCCTACCGTCATGGGCGGCATGGGTGCGAAGACGATGTGCTCGTGTGTTTTTGTAGCAGGAAGAACTCCTGAGAGTGTAAAAGAAAAAGAGCTTACCGTTTTTCCTGGTTTGGCGAACGCGGGGTATGATATCAATACAACTGATTCAACCGTTACGACTTCTATTTTATGGCACAAGAGCAAGGCAATATTCAGGAAAGGTCTCGGTTGCACGTTGTTGTCAGAGCGTTCGGAGCAAGAAGTGCGCGAACAGAAAATTCAGTTGGCTGCAAAACCTTTGATTCATCCGGATACGGTGGCCTGGCCTTCCGGCGATAAGCTAGATTCACTTCCGAACAATGTCAACATGGTGCTAATCAACCAGGCGGTCGACAGCGCTTTCGCGGATATCGATACACGAAAACCAGTTTATACCAATGCCGTAGTAGTTGTGTATGATGGGAAAATAATCGCCGAGAAATATGCCGAAGGATTTGATAAGCATTCATTGATGATGGGCTGGTCGATGACGAAGAGCATCGGCAATGCGTATGTCAGTTTACTGGTGAAGGAAGGCAAACTAAAAGTTGATGAACCCGCTCCGGTAGCCGAATGGCAGAATGATGATCGGAAATCCATTACCATCAACGATCTGCTGCACGCGAGCAGTGGGCTAAAATGGTCGGAGTCGTACTTCATTCCTACTTCTACATTTCACAACATGTTCATTCGCAGTGATGATAAAGGTGCGTATGCGGCCAGCATGAAACTGGAACATGAACCCGGTGAACTCTTTCAATACTCCAGCGGATCGAGCAATATTCTTTCGCGGATCGTGCGCCAGAAAATGGGTGACGATCAGTATCACCGTTATTTGTATGAAAATCTGTTTTATAAAATCGGCATGTACAGTCCGGTGATCGAACCGGATGCATCCGGAACATTCGTGATGTCGTCTTATTGCTACGCCACGGCACGCGACTGGGCACGTTTCGGTTTACTCTATTTACAAGACGGTGTTTGGAATGGCGAACGCATCTTACCGGAAGGCTGGGTGAAGTATACAGCAACACCTGCTCCGGCAGCCAAGTTGCAACAATATGGTGCACAATGGTGGCTGAATGTTGGTGATCCGAAAAATCCATCGCATGTCGAGTACCCAGGTTTACCAAACGAGTCGGTAATGGCGGAAGGTTTTGAACATCAACTTGTACTACTCGTTCCTTCGAAAAAATTAGTGGTCGTGCGACTAGGCATCACCCACAATGGAAATTTCAGTGCGGCAAAGCTGGTGAATGGGGTGATCCGGGGATTGCCTTAGGTTAATAGTTAAATTGTTAATAATAATTTAGAAGCAGATTATCAGGCAATGCTTTGGTAAAAAAAATGATCTGACGGAATGTAAAATGTACCTGTTACAACTTGTCCTGGAATGGATTTTTTCTATTTAGATCGACTAATCCTTCACAGCAATTGACGTAGCGACGGCATTTTTTTGCACTACCGTGGCCGTACCGTTTTTCCAATACTTGGCTCTGTTATCTTGCCCTGCTACATATAGATCGTTGCCCCATACAGCAATGCCATTGGCATACGAATCGCTATAGAAATTCGAAGGGTTCCGCGATAAATATACTACCGTGCCGTTTTTCCAATATTCGGCGTCGGATGTAAATACGCTGTCAGGATTGTTGGGACTGGTAGTGCGATGTG
>JGI24890J29729_1000340_pt1 | contig 32486 bp, 37 predicted proteins | sample FreactcultureFD7_FD_29729 | JGI IMG/M metagenome (IMG submission 29729)
AGCTTGTCCATGAGTGCGACAGTGATCGTCATTCCCGGGAATTGAGCACCTCCACGATGAGTACGTTCGAAAGAGTGACCACCGAGACGAGAAACCTTTGAGAGGTCAAGACCGAAACGAGAAGTGAGCCAGTTGACAGCGTCTCCAGAGCGACCAGTGAGGACTTCGATCAAATCATCTCGAGCGAGTTCACGCGCCTACGAATGAAGAGGTCGAGTATGAGTGGCGAACTCAGGGAAAGCCTTTTTTCGGGAGATTTGGAGCTTACCGACTTCTTGGTATCGGCGAAGAAAGCAGCCGTCGAATCTTTGATGCCGAGAGCAGCTTGTGCGGCCGTACCAGCACCGTTGATACCACTAGTGGCCTCTGTTCAAATTCAAGCTCACAACTGTCAGTCGCGTTTTTCTCTTTCTTTCCTCGCGAAAAATGGACTCACTGGTCGAGTTACCACCGAAGAAGCCGTTCTGTCCATCGAGCAGAGCAATGCATCAGTCTTCAGGCTCAGAACAAGAGAGTTTGCAAGGGGAACCAAGCCGAGGTGGGGAAAATCCAAGAAGGGAGGAGAAGGGAAGGAGGGAGGAGGCAAGAGGGAGAGGAGAAAGGGCTTACCTTTTCGAGGACAGTGACATTACCTCCACGCTCATATACAGTGTGAGCTGCACTGAGTCCTGACAAACCTCCACCGATAACTAGGACGCTAGCCATTCTTTTTCGAGTTGTTGTTTTGGAGAGTTGGGTTTAGAAGGGTAGTTGAAGAATTGAGAGTGTTGCGAGATGTATTCTACGCGTAGAGAACGTAGAGAAGAAGGGAAGCGAGTTGAAGTGGAGAGAGGGGAGGAAGGAAAGAAAGGATTGCGGGGCTTTTGACGAATGAAATCCACTGCAATTCGTGTCAAATGTCCATTTTCACGCGCTAGTTCCTCGCACAATTCTCACTCACTCACTCACTCGAATACGTTCACGACTTGCAATGCAATCAATGCAAAATTATAGCTTACCCAAGTCGACTCAACAAACTTCCTCCTCCATCGTTTCCTCCGTTCCCACCTCCATTCCCTCGCTGTTTCTTCGCTGTTCCTCCTCTCCCCGATCCTTGTCCCTGTCCATTAGATCCTCCACCTTCTATTCTATCGAGTATCGAATTCCCTCCTCCTCCTCCTCTCGCATTCGCTTGATTGTCGAAATCATTCGCAGGTCCTCGTTTCTTTCCCCTCTGTTGCTGCTGCTGCTGCTGCTGCTGCTGTTGATGGGACTGTTGTTTCGAGTTGTTCGAGTTTCCTTGACTTCGATTCTGACCTTGATTCTGACCCTGTCCCTGTCCCTGCCCTTGACCTCTTCCTTTTCCATTCGCATTCCCTCCTCCTTTCGTGACTCCAGGTGAAGCTCTCGCGGCTGGCTGATTCCTGTGTCCAGTTTGAGGTGACTGCGCTCGAGTAACCGGAGGAGAAGCGCTCTTGCTCGAAGAAGCGGTCGAAGGTGTTCCTCCATTCCCATTCACTCGATCCATCAACGAAGGTTTCTTGGCTTGAGCAGCTGAAGAGGGCGTAGGAGCGACAGAAGGAGGAGTAGGAGCACTACCTCTTACTTCGAGCTCAGTAGTGCGAGCGAGCAGAGAAGGGGCAGGAGGGGGAGGTCGAGAACTTGGATTAGGATTTGGGTTCTGAGGACGAGAAGGTGGTGGACTGTTGACGAATTGAGGTTGCGGTCGAGCTGCTGACTGATGAGTAGGTCGTCCATTCGATGACACCCTCGGTCCAGTTGGAAGTGAATTCGCAGATGAGATTTGAGGGGGTGGAGGGTGATCTCGGGTGATGTGAGGTGGACGATCGCGTGCTTGAGCTGGAGGAGGAGGAGGAGCTGCTCGCTCAACTACAGGGGGGGAGGATCGACGAGGGGAAGAAGGGCGAGACGACGCGGGTTTTGCGATACTTCGTTGACTAGTCGAGGCTTCGGGATTCTGACGAGGAGGTGGTCGAGCTGGTGCAGCTACACGAGGCGGACTCGGCGGAGGTGGCTGAAAGGAATGAGTCGAGTCGTTGCGAGAAGAACCAGCTCGAGAGGGTGCACGAGATGGGATTGGGGGAAGAGCGGGAGAGTCGAGAACGATAGCTTCGGGTTCTTCTTCTGCATCTCGATGTTGCACCAGAAGAGGCGGAGACGAAGCTTGAGGTATGACATCCTCCATCGTTGCTGGTTCGGGATCCTCTGACTCCGGAGCGACGAGGTATCCTCCCTCATCTTCTTCCTCGTCTTCGTCGACCGTTTGTCCTCCCGGATTCGCAGCTACCTCTGCTTGTTTCCTTGCCTCTTCCTCTTCCTTCTTGTACTCCTTCTCCTGCTCCTGCTCATTCCATCTCTTCCAAACCTGTTCCCTCTTGATCTTTGCCAGATCTCCCCATTCCCATTTCGGTTTCTCGCAATCGACAAATTCTGCCATTGCTCTCCATCTTCCCATCCTGACTCTGATCACCTCTTGCATAGCTTCTGTCCTCTTCTCAAAATCGAATACCCATCCAACGTAAGCCGTTCTTGAGATATCCTCAGGGTTCGAAGGTCGATGGAGGATGACTGCGTCGGGGAGAAGGGAGCGAGGGAAGAGAGAAGAGACGTCGTCACGAGTCTTGATCTCGCTGAGAGGTAAGTTGCTGAGTTTGAGAGGGTAAACTTCGCGACAGAGAGAATCGGGAAGTCTAGTTTCAACCGAAGGAAGGGGAGGAATTGGTCGAGGCGTTCGGCGTCGGCGAGGCGGTACGACTACTGATTTAGAAGGAGGAGGAGGAGGTCGAGTTTGTTTAGGGGAAGGAGGTCGTTCAGCTGTAGTGGTCGAAGCAGAACTCGGTGCGGGAGTGATAGGTCGTCCTGTCGAAACCTTCAACTCTGATCGATCCGCTCTCGGCGCTGGTGCAGGAACCTCTTTTGCCTGCTTCTCGACGTTCCGAGGAGCCGTGCGAGCGGTAAGTGCTGCCTTCTCCCTCCTTTTCCTCCAAATCCTTTCCGCCTTCAACACATGCAGTTCCGATGCATCCGGATGAGCTAGCACTACTACTGCTGCCAATTGCTCCTCATTCAACCCTTCCAAGTTCCCATCCAGTCTAAAGTCGAGATCAATCAACGCAAACTTTGTATCCTCATCTTCAATTTGACTACTGCTTCGTTTCCTCGCTTGTTGAGCCTTCTCGCGCTTGTAGTAGTATAGTTGACATATCCTTAATCCATCTGATTCTTCAAAGTCTGGATGGAGTCGAGCGAGTGCGAGTTGAGTTGATGAGAGTGAAGTGAGAGGAGAGAGTGGGAAGTCGAGAGGTGCAGTGAGCAAGCTGGGCATCGAAAGATAACCTTTGCTTTCGATACGAGCAAGTCTGTGATCGAGGTCGGTGTCGAGAATGTGAAGTGAGATATGTCAAGAATTCTCAAATCTTTCGCAAGGCGTGGTCTGCAACTTTTCTCTCATTTCTCTCTGCAAGAGGGCAGCTGATCACGACCAAGATAGAGAGAAGGTACTGCATTGGATTTTCACGCACTGTACACTGTAATTGACTAATAACTCGGAAGAAGGGAAAGGGAAGAAAACTGATAAAGCCCTTGATGAACACAATGAGAAAGAGTAACTACAAGCGAGGGAGAAGGCAAGCATCGAGAGAATAGTACTAGGCGAGAGTGGCAGCGGCGGCGCTGAGAACGGGAGTACCACGCTCTTTGCATTTCGTGACTGTGAATCCAACGACACCGAGAAGAATGGTCAGCTTCCGCTCTCATCTTCGTCTTTCGTCGAAACTCACCAAAGATGACCTTGTCACCTTCCTTCCACATCTCGGTGACGATAGTTTCACCAGGGTAGAGAACACCAGCGAATCGAACCTTGATATCCTTGAAAGCTCCGAATTTCTTGAAGATGTGTTTACCGGAGATACCGAACGAGCNGAGACCCTACGTACAAGGATCAGAAGGTTAGTGATGTGATCAAAATGTAGGGAAGGCAAGGAAGACGTACGTGAAGAATGGGTTGTTCGAATCCACCGACCGAAGCAAAGTTGGGATCAACGTGCAGAGGGTTGTAATCTCCCGAGAGACGGTAGATGGCAGCTTGTTGAGGGAGAGTCTTCTCTTCTACGACAGCGTCAGGCTTGCGAGAAGGAGGTTTGTTAACGGCAGTAGCGGCACCACGATCTGTTCCATCATCTCAAAGGACGATTAGCAAGTCAATCTCGACTGAAACGACGCGCAAGAATCACGAACCATTTCCGGTCTTCTTTCCACCAAAGCCTCCAGCACCTCGAATGAAAACGGTCGAATGGTTCTCGAAGATGACTTCACCACTCGAAGCGTCCTTGGTGTGAGTGACAGTAGTGACAGCAGCAGCTTTGCCTTTGTCGAGGACCTCAGCGAGTTTCGAGGAAGAGGTGAGAGTTCCAGAGGTAGGAATCGGCTTCTTGATCGAAAGGTATTGTTCTCCGTGAAGGAGCATCATAGGAGAGAAGTTGGGAAGCCAGTCGACTGGAGCAGCGAGGTGTTAGCGAATAGTCCAGTGCAACGAAGGGAATCGAAAGGTGACTCACGAGAGAGTCCACTCGAAACAGCGAATTGAGGGATAACACCGAAAGTGGGAAGAGGTTTGAAGTCTTCGTCTCCTTCGAAAATAAGGTCAAGTTCCTTCTCGGTAGCTCCAACTCCGAGGTTGTATAAGGCGACTATGGGAGGGGGTCCGTGGTCAAGTCGGGATATTGAGAGAAGAGGAGGATTCAAGGAGAAAGAGCTTACCATCTCGTTCAGTGAAAGTGTATTCACCCTCGGATTGAGCTTCCTTCTTAGCCTTGGCGACCAAATCAGAGTCTTCCTTGTCAGTGTAATCACCACCGGCGGACGAGTCATCGGATCCTTCGTCTTCGTTTCCGAAGTTGGCAATGATCTGCTCAATTCGGTTTCATCAGTTCGAGTTCTCCCACCTTGGGAGTCGAGGGAGAGGGAGCGTACGGCTTCGAGGGATTCGGCAGTCGAGTTGGGGTTGGTAGCGTTCTCATCGAAAGTGGTGATCTTTGACCAAGAAGACTTGATATCCTCAGGGGAGACGGTCTTGTTGACAGGGAACTGTGCGAAACAACCCTCAAACCGTCAACATCTCGCTTCATACGGATGTAACAAGGGAGGAGAGACGCACAGCGTAACCGTAAGATCGTTGCCAGCGGAGACTGGCGCACCATCCAGCCGAAACTTCGTAGAGACCCATAGTAGTCTCGCAAGCTTCAGAACCGAGGTAGCCAACGACAGGAGCGACGTAGTCGGGAGAGAAAGCTTGTACCATCTCTTCGGGCCACTGCAAGGCGGTTCGAAATTCGTCAGTGACTGCGAGATTCGAAAGATGGAGGAAGAGTCAAGCTTACGATAGTGCGGGTCATGGCGGTTCCGGCGTTGGGGACAAGGCTATCGAAGTGCGGATATGCTCAGCTATCTCTTCGTATCAAGATTGGAAGAAAGTGGACAAACATGTTGGCAAAGATTCCGTATTTCTTTCCTTCGATAGCCAAAGTTCGAGTCAAACCAATGATAGCAGACTTGGCGGTCGAGTAATTGGCCTGTGAGAGCAACTTCGGTCGCATCAGTATCGTACTCGACGCTTGCTAATGAGAGAGGAGGTTGAACAAACCTGACCGAAGTTACCGTGAACTCCTACAGCCGAAGCGGTAGTAACGATCCTTCCGTACTTCTGCTTCTGGAAATGAGGCCACGCGGCGTGACAAACGGCGAAAGTTCCTTTGAGATGAGTGTCATAAACGGCGTCCCATTCTTGTTCGGTCATCGCTGCGAAAGACTTGTCACGAAGGATACCGGCGTTACAAACGACGACTGTTCGGAATGAGTTGGAGTCAGTCAAGGGTCACGTGGAATGGAGAGGGAGATGAAACAAAGAGAACTTACTGTGAAGACCTCCGAATGCGTCAAGAGCGGTTTTGACGAGTTGTTGACCCTCGAGGGTGGATCCGATAGCAGGTGCAGCTTTACCTCCAGCTATGTTGCACCAGGCTCCGATCACGTCAGCTTCGACTCATAACTCGTGAGGGGATGAACTCGCAACATACCTTTCTTGATTTCGGAAACGACATTCTCAGCGTTCTCCTTTGACATATCGTTGACAACGACGTTTGCTCCGAGCTTGGCGTAGAGGAGAGCGTAAGAACGACCGAGACCAGCACCGGCTCCAGTAATCAAAACGGTCTTGCCATCGTATCGGACTTGATCAGGTTGTTCGTTCGTCTTCATCGATTTGGCTTTCTCGAGGTAACCCTAGAGAGCTCAACTGGATCAGTGGAAAGTGAGGGAAATGTAAGTGAGAAAGAGAACGCACGAGATAGTCAGCGTCGGTGATATTTGAAGGGTGATCAGGGTTCTCGAAATCGTTGATCTCGTTCCATCGAGCCTTGACCTGTGCGATGATAAGAAGAAAACTCAACTCATCAGCTGCTACTCGGATTGAGCTGAGGGAGACTTGTAACGCACAGCAGCAGGAGTGAAGCTTGAATCAGTCTTGAAAACAACACCTTTAGTTCTCTCCCACCTGATCTCTCCATACCATCCAGCACCGGCCTCGAAGACCTTTCCATTCTCGCTAGTAGACTCGTGCGAGAGGTAAGCGACCAAAGGTACGATCGCTTCGGGTGCGAGTTTATCGAGGAATTCTTGTGGCATAACGGTCTTGGTCATTTGGGAAGCGGCGACGGGTGCGATCGCGTTCGAAGTGATACCGTACTGTTCGTCCGAGGGGCAGAGCGAGATTAGCGATCATTCAAATCCAGAGGCCAACTCGCGGCAAGTCGCTTCGGAGACGGGGTCGCGAGTAAAGAGTAAAAGCTCACCTTGGCACCCTCTCGAGCCAGAGTACGAGCGAAACCGATCAAACCCATCTTGGCAGCCGAGTAGTTGGCCTAGCAAGAAAACCTCGAGTCAGTGTCGGCGATTCTTCGTGTTTTCGATTCGAGCGAGCGAGCGATTCCAAGAACCGGTTGAAGAGAGGGGACGGGAGGGGAGAGAAGGGGAAGTCAAACTCACTTGACCAAAGTTACCGTAGATACCAGCGGCAGAAGCGGTCTGTTGGAGAAAACGAGGAACATCGTCAATAATCGATCTCTGCAAACTGCCTCTTCTCCTCGTTTCGAAGTCGAGCGACCGCAGACACAGGACAGAGGAAGGGAGAGAAGAGCGTGGAGAACGTACGTTGATGATCCTACCGAACTTTTGTTTCCTGAAAACGGGCCAAACTGCTTTCGAACAAGCGTAGGCACCTTTGACGTGAACTTCTTGTACAATGTCCCATTCCTTCTCTGACATGGACTTGAAACTCTTATCCCTCAAAATACCAGCATTGTTGATCAAGATCTATCGACATACACTTGTCAGTTTGTGCGAAAGTTGAGTGAAGATAAAAAAAAGAAGAGGGTGCAGAAAGCTTACGTGTACGCCACCGAGTTCTTTGATTGCTTGTTGTACGATCTTTTCACCTTGAGTAGCTGAATCGTAGTTTGCGACGGCTTTACCTCCTGCTTGTTTAATTTCTGACACTACTTTGTCGGCGTTCTCCCTTGATAGATCGTTTACTAGTACGGATGCACCTCTCGATGCGAAGAATAGCGAGTCTATGATTAAAATGTGGGCGAGTTAAAGTAGGTGTTTCATGTGCAATAAAGGAAAGAGGAGAGGGGTCTTACATGCTCGTCCTAATCCTCCTCCTGCTCCAGTGATGATGACATTCTTTCCATCGAATCGTAGCTATTAGATTGATTGGGATCCGAGATGAGCGAAGTGTTGTAAAGAGGGCAAAGAAGGGAGAGACGAAGGAGAGTCAGCGATTCAAATCCAAGTCACATAAAGACATGCTGAGTAGGTAGTCTGATAGCCCCCTCTTATACTGTATCACCTCATTACTAGTAGCCCCGTCCTGCCTCTTCGTGGATTGTAGCGTGAAACCATCATTTCCCCCCACCTCGCCGTTTCTTCCATCTTCCTCTGTCTCTCCTTTAAGCGGTCCGGGTAGTGAAGTAGACTTACCTCTGACATGTTGTGTATAGTGTGTTTAAGAAAGAGAGCGAGGAATAGTGAAGAGAGGAAGAGAACAGCGTTCGGCTTCTTTACAGCTTTCAACGAACCGGTGCCTAACGTTGCCGGACTTCGCAACAACCTCAAGTTTGAAGTGAGCAAAGGCACATTGCATAATAGTATAACAATCAAAACAAAACGACACCCTACCCCTTCAGGTAGCCGTAACATAATCACTTGGTAACCTCGCCAAAACCAATTTCCAAACTTTCTTCAGTTCAATCGGTTCCGCATTCTTCTTCCACAACGTGACATCCAATCCATTAGTCCCCATCTCCTCCTCATACTTCAACTTGGCTTCCCTCTCCTGTTCCTCCGTCATGATTTCCTCCTCTTCCTCTTCTTCTTCATCCATTCCCTCCTCTTCTGAATCCGAGTTATCCAAGTTCATCCCTTGAATACTTTGACTCAACCCACTCTTCTTCCTCGTAGCACCCTTTGATTTACCTCCCCTTCTACCAGTAGTGAGCGAGATTCCACCCCTCCCTGCGAATCCTTCTCCAGGTAACCAACCTTTGTTAACATGAATCGCAAACTCCAATTTCATTCCCCTCTTGTCCTTCGTCTTGACTCGCAACCGTGCGAATAAACTACTCAGTGGTACTCGTTTCCCAGTTCCAGTTCGTTCGGCTTCGTATGCGGGATAGAGAGAGGATGGGGTCAATTCAGAAGGGAGCGATAAAGAGTTCAAGGCGGATTGTAAAGCTGAGAGGAGAGTGTCGAGTGGTGTAGTCGAGAAGAATCGGGACAAGTTGGAATTGGATGCTTGAGTAGGCGCCATTGATAATCGAGACTATTGACAGAAAAGTCACTTTCCATCAATTCAGTATTTCGAGTGAGAGATGCGAGAACCTGCACTTACGTAGAGTTGCATCGAACCCCTGAAACTAGCATTGACATCGATCCCTCTCTGACTCAACATGGCTTGACTAGCGTTTCCACCCAATTCCATTCCTTCACTCTCCCTCATCCTGTACAACCACTCTCACTATCAGCTCTTTCTGTCACTGGGTAAGAAAGAGGTTTGAACGTACATCTCTTCGTATTCTTCCCCAGGTTGTCCGACGAGTCCTCCACTTCGTAAACCAGTAGCGAGTCGTCTAAAAATCTCGATTCCACTCTTACACAACCCGGTCGATGAATCAAACAACGGATTATACCTGTTTCTCATTCACTCATAGCATCAGTGTTCGACTCGACGAGCAACGGAGAGAATCAGAAAAGGATGTACTGAGTGAACCATTCCAATTCTTCTAATTCTTTAATCGTTATCCTCTTCGCAGGATCCAGTTCCAACAACTTCAATAAACAATCTACGTTACCCTCTCCCTTACTAGTCAATAATTTCTCAGGAAGAAGGGAAAAGAGAGAGAGAGGATATTACCTAAAGTACCCCCTCGAATTCGACTCCAAGGATCCATCTCCAACAATGTCCCATCGACAAACGCGCAAAACTCTGCACTGTTCTGAGTTGGCTCGTCCCATGGTGTATCTGTGACGGAGGTCATTAGGTTTACAGGGAATTCGAAAGGGAAGAAAGAGGGAGAGAGAAAGAGAGCTCTTACTGCCGACTAATAGAGCGAAAAGGAGGACTCCGGAAGACCAAACGTCGATAGGTTCGGCAGAGTATGGAGCGGGGTGCGCTAATTCAGGTGCAGCTAGAAAAATATTCGCAAACGAAATCCCAAACGAAACAAAAAAAAGTCAGGTTCACAAGTTCCTCCAAGAAGATAGGGGGCGAAGAGTGAATCGTACCGTATGGAGGTGAACCACAACGATCTTTAAGTAATCGTTCTTGTCCTTTATACTTGAATACGGTCGCTAATCCAAAATCTGATACTTTCAAGTTCCCTGTGTGCTCTCGTCACTCAACATCAACTTTGACGCAAAGAGGTGTAGATAGAGGTGGATAGGAAACATACCATTTCCATCGAGCAAGCAGTTCTCGGGTTTGATATCCCTGTGACAGATTCCTTGTTTGCCGAGGTATTTCTAGAAAACATTACCACTTTGTCAATTAGATACTGTACTCGTTCTTGTCATGGGACAAGTGAGGGAGAGGGAGTAGCTTACGAGGCCTGATATGAGTTGTCTGAAATAGAAATGAGCTACTTCATGTTCGACTCCTACGTCCGGGGCTATTCGAAACATTCCTTTGCATTCATTAGTATGGTTTTGAGAGATGAGAGTACAGAGGATGAGTACGTACTTATCTTGTCGAATAGATCACCTCCGTCAGCTATACGGAGAAGAGCGATACAAAGGTTGAGTGAAAGAAGTTTAGTGAGCGGTCAAGAGCGACTGACCTAGATCCAACACCATGTATAAACCCATTGGCCATTCCATTTTGTTTCCCCTCTTGTCTACCGTACAAGCTTGCCTAGTCTCCCCTCCAAACAATCTCAACACATTGCGATGTTTTAAAGTTTCGTGTATTCTCATCTCCCTGACTAGTTGTTTCGCTTTCGCGTCTAGTTCTTGTTGGTGGTGTAGAGGAAAGGGTACCACTTTGAGCGCTGCGAATAATTGAGTTTCGAGGTTGAGGGCGCGGTAGATGGTTGATTGCCCTCCTTGTCCGATGAAATCCCGCGGTACGTATCCTAACAAGGGTGGGAAGGATGACACGGCATCGTTCATCTCTCTTGAAGTGGTCGCTGGAGGGTAGAGTGAAGAGTGAAGGGGAGAGGAGAGAGAGAGAGAGGCAGCTTCTCACTCAACAATGCAACTCTGGCTAAATAACAAGATCGGCCCTACAATTCATACTGTAGCGTAATGTACTGATCAAAGATAGTCACAGTCTCGCTAGTCAGAGTCGAGATGATGAGATATTCGACTTGGTTTTTCGAACAAGTTTTGGTCAATTCCCTTCTCGCTCTCACTCTCACTCTCAACTCGACTCACAGTAAATCAATGGAACGATTAGATATTCTCAAAGCCGCATTCGGAGCACAGGCACAACAGTTTGAAGATAACCTCGTCGCTGAATCAAAGGCTCAATTCGATGCATGTAAGCAACCTCTCATATTCACTCTACACTACGAGCAACAGTGGCAATCCAGTGCTAGCTATCTCCGGTGACTACTCGCTTGTTGGCTGCACCCTTCGAACCTTTTGACTGACTTCCTCGTTTTTGCATCTTTTCTCTCCTTCCCCTCTCCACTCGTAGACGTCAACAAAGTAAAGGCACAGAAGCCAGTATTCAAGAAACGATCTGAACTATCCCAGAAAGTCCCAGAGTTCTGGTTCAACGCTTTGAGGAATTGCAAAATGACTGAACAATCCCTCGACAACGTCGACGTCGAACCTCTCAAACACCTCAAAGATGTTTGGATCGAACATGATGACAAAGATGTCAGGGAATACGAGGTTACTTTCGTACGTTTCCCTTCACTCTCACTCTCAAGCATTCAGAGGAGGAGGAAACTAAACCCTCTTATTCCTCGTTCTTCTCTTTTGGTGCTTCTTCAGACTTTCTCCCCCAAGAACCCTTACTTTAAGGAGACTCAAATCAAGAAACGAGTGACTGTCACCCCTCCGAAATCCTCTGAAGAAGCCTCGGAAACTCCCGGTCCCTACGATCTCGACGCTCCCTTATTCCTCCTCCCCTCTTCCCCGATCACCTGGACTTCAGACGAGCACAACTTGATCAAGGAGGCGCCGAAAGTAAACGTGTTGGAGTTGGAACAGTTTGACGAGTTTGAGGGATCTGCTGGAAGTTTCTTCAATTGGTTCACACAGGAGGGAGAGGACGATATCGGATTGGCCGAATACCTCTTGGAATGGTGGAGTCATGCTACCGAGTACGTTCTCATACTTCTCTCTCTCTCTCTTGTTCCGATTCTGAACTAGAGCTAATCCCAACGTGAGTAGGTACGCGGCGGGACTCTCGCAAATGGATAGCGACGATGACATGTCGGGTGGAGAATTCGATGATGAAGAAGATTCAGATGATGATGACCTCAAGAAGGAGATCAACCTTTCAGATGAAGATAGACCCAAGAAGAAGCAACGCAAGTAGAGCAAAACTATCCGTCCTTCACCTCTGTAGCATCAATTCTCTTGTCCCCTTTCGTCCCACCTTCCCTTCTTATTTTATCCTCCTCTGTACACTTCCGAGCCGGGAAACACTGCGATTCGAGGAGTCCCGTGAAAAAGCAATCGTCGAGATTTCAATTCGTCGGCTATCGGGATACGAGGCCAATCGAGAGGACGTGCCATCGCCTGTGATCGATCCAGGGTATGCAGTGAGCTAAGCGGGGATCGATGGAGCCGGGTAGTTCTCGAGCTTCCCCGACCGTTCGCTCGTTGTCCTCAGCTCTCGAGCATTCTCGGTTTCTCTCGTATGTCCCACAGCTTCCTCTCATCGTTCACTCGAAAAGTGAGCACTCTTCTCGTTCGATCGAGGCAGACAAGCTTAGTTGGTACTGATGATTCATTTCGACAGACACATTCCGTTTCTTTCTCTCATCTCAGCTCGTTACCTCTCATCCCGACTTCATCGATCCCCTAGATCTACACGATACACTTCGCCCTGATCAGCTCTTTCGAAGTTCAACCTAGATAACCCTTCAAGAATTTGAAACTCACCTCTCCCAAACCCATCTTGATCAAAAACTCGATCCCTTCCTCCCTATAATCGTCCTCGACCATCTTACTCCCCTTGTTCAAGAACACCATGTTCTTTCCATCCTCGTCGTATGATTCCCACTTTGTCGCGTTCTTGGACGAGTTTTTCCCGTTTGGATCGAGATGGTTGACAAAGTTTAACCAGTAGTTCTGCATCGTTGCGGATAAGGCGAGATCCCCTGGTCGATTTCCGAGGGGAGTTCGGATCGTACGATTTTGAACGCCGAAGATCTGGGGGAGAATCGAACGAGTTATTCGAGGAGAAACGAGAAGGAACGACGGAGAAAAAGCTTACGTAGGGAAGTTCATTCGCGTGAGCCGCTCCAGCGTCGACTGTCGAACGATCACTCGAATGTCAGATGGGCTTCGAATCTCGAGAGAAAAGAGGTGGACTTACTTGTGTTGTTTTGAGGAACTTGGTTGAATCTCCAGCTGAAAACTTTCACTTTCGACATGGCTTGAGCAGCTTTACGAGCACCAGCGTGTAGCTGATCAGTCCAGATAGCGTTTGTACTGTTCGTTACGAGAATACGAGGTAACGTCAAAGACTGAACTTGTTGGAGCGGTGAATCGAAATTAGGTGTGCTTACCGTTTATCCTGAAGTCCGGTCGAGACGACTCCATCTCCAGTGTCGAAGGGACAGCCAAGTTCGTTGTCGTCCGGGTACAGTTCGAGAAGAGTATCGATCGTTTCGTTACTGGCGGAAATCGTTGCGAAGCGAGCTAGACACCCGAATCAACCGTCAGTCTGATGTTGACGAGCGAGCTGGGAGAAACAGGCGAGACACGCACTGGTGACGGCAGTTCGTACAGCTGTGTCGTTGTTGAGGCCAACAGGAGCACCGATTCCGGCTATAGGCGAGCGATTATCGATCAGTCAGACCTTGAAGGGGTCCTACGAGCTGTAAGGAGAGCTTACAAGTCGCTTCGTCTTTAGTGGCTCCGATCAGGAATGGAACAGCGACAACACGTTGATTCGCAAACGAAACTAGAGTGTTCTCTCTCATGAAATCTCCATCCGGGACAGGTGAAGGGTTGTAGTTCGATGAGATTGTAGCATCTGGGAACGAGCAAAGTCAGAGAACGATCACAGAGGTGAGAAACCGAAGCTTACTGTAAAAAGTTTCGTAGGGAAGAGCGCGAAGGCAAGATAGCTCTTGATCATCTGTATCGCATCCGGTAGCGTTCAAGAATCTCGACCAAGCTGGAGCTTGAGATGCGAGACTCGCGTTCGAACCCGCAAAGATTCCTGAATCGATGCAGGCGGATCTGAAGAGCCCTTCGTCTCGACCTCCGTAAGCTATCATCTGTGCCGCTACCGAGCTACCTCCTGCTGATTGACCCCAAATTGTCACTTTCTTTGGATCTGCTCCAAATTCGGCGATGTTCTCTTGAAGCCATCGTAAAGCGAGTCGTTGATCTTTGAGTCCGAGGTTCAGAGGGTTGTCGGGATTGGCCGGGAAACCAAACGCCGATAGACGATAGTTGATTGATGCGAAGACCTATCGAAGGGGAACAGAATCAGTGAAAATGGCTAGAGAGCAGGGGGCGAAGACAACGAACGACTGGTTCACCGTTTTCGACAGATCGTTGGACGAGATAGCTTCCATTGTATCGAGGGTCATTTGCCGTGCCCTGGACGAACCCACCCCCATAGCTGTTATCGCAGCATGTCAGCAGAATCGTGGCATGTCAGGCAGAAGGTAACTCACATCCAAAATAAAACTGGGAGATTATCTCCTTTCTTGACGCCAGACGGTCGAATGATACTGTGGACGAATTTGTTAGTAGAATCCCGATCATTAGAGAAATGAATCGTTCCCTCACTTGATGTTGAGGCAATCTTCGTCGAGCGAATAATTTTGTCCGAGCGTGACATTTGGTGTCGAGGAAATGCCAGATCCAGGACAAATTTTACCCCATTGCGTAGCATCTCGTGTACTGTTGTTGAATGTTCCGTTGTAAGGTTGGGGGTCTGCTAAGCGCTATTTGCAACGAAAAGCGAAAGTGAGCGATCGAGAGTTCGAAAGCGAGAGGTCACAGACGACTAACCAGGTCTCCGGTCGGCGCTTGAGCGTATGGTACATTCAGGAAGAGGTCTTGAGAGAGCGAGGGTTCGTAACGACCTGAAAGGGTTCCATTCTTGATCGAGACGAGAGGTGATGCTGAATTCTGGCGAGCTTGAAGAGCGCCGTTGATGGCGACAGGTGAAGCCGAGACAGAGAGAGCCGCGACTGTCGAGAGCGACAAAAGTAGGGAGTGCATGGCCTGCGGGAGATAGTCTGGCGAGCAAGATAAGTTAATAAACCTGGAGAGAAGTTGAGGGGAATCCTCGATAACGTACAAAGGACGAGTGGGGGCTTTGATCTTTTATTCGCGGCTTTTGAGAATGCTTTGTCACTCTGCAGGCAGCGTGACCCGGTAGACGACTTAGCCGGCCGAAAAGCACCGGTCAAAGTGTCCCCGACTCTTCGGAAGAAACGGATTTCGACTGCTTCGTCAGAGTCGTTGACGCGAACTCGAGTCAGCGGAGAGACAACTATAACAAACCGCTGAGATGACGAAAATTGTAGTACATCAAGTTGTGAAGAACCTGGTACAGAAAGAGGGAAAACAGACAAAGCGAGCTCAGACGTCCAACACGAGGTGAACCTCTGTCCCTTCGCGTTGCGGACCATCGCTTAATCGATTGATTGTTCGCTCGCACCAGAAATCGTTCGATTCCACAACGAGCGCTCACTTTGTTTCTGACTGATGTTGCTCGGAGCATTCTCGAAAACCTGTTTGACTCGACATCTAGATGTTCTACTATGCACTGTACCGAGTAGCTTACCACATCATGCGCACTGAGGCCGTCGCAAGCGTGTCGAGCGACACACCCGTGAATGAGTGTCAAATCCCCTGCGAACGTTTCAAAGCTCGTCCTGCCTCGTACATTGTCAGGCTGACCCGCCTTCCTCCGAGCTCAGCGTTCTCCCAGGCTCATAGACAATCGAACGCAAGTCATGACGAAATAGAGGAGACTAGAAAGAGGCAAATGAGGAGTTATTGAGGGGTCGAGACGAAGATCTCACTTTGAGAGCTACTGGCTCAGCTGAGACTCATCGTTCGACAGTCGTTCGTCGAGACGTGTCTCGTCGACACCAACTCCGTAACGCACTCGTCTAGCGCTTCATAAGACTTCAACGAAAGGCGCAATCCACCTCCCTTCTCAATTTGGCTAAATTGCTGCCTTGCCGCTCGAAGGCGGTCGTTCTACAGTATCGCCTTCGTCCGTAATGAAGTCGACGTCAAAGAAAGTCTCAGAGCTGAACGAGATGAACTGACGGTCGCGAACGGACTTTCGGCAGAAGGAGAGCGGCTCGTTGCGCCATACGACGGGTGTCAATTACCGTAAACTAGCTGACTAATAAGCGATGATTAAAAAATGTATGAATCAATCGCAAGTTTTCCTTTTTCACCAACGGAAATAGAAAAAGCTGACACATCATTCGTTTCAAAACTCTTCTACGGATCCCACGTCGCCAACGCTCTTCCGACCAATTATAGCTTGACTCTACTTTTTACGGACTGTCAGTACGAAGGTTGGACGAGGCAAATTCTGAATTCTCGAGCTTGAAGAGAAAGGAACAACGGATACGAGCGAGTGAAAATAACCTTTTTCACTGATCGGGTTGCTCCCACGCACGAAACGTGGTTGTGGCCGAACCTCGAGAGAAGGAGGTACAGCACGCCCTGTCGAGCGAGCGAGCAAAGGATCACGGTCGAAACAACAGGAGGCAAACACAGCTTTGGGAGAGAAAATTCTACAGAATTCTTCGAATATAGAGTGGCAAGACATTGTGTGATCCCGGTGAGGCTGCCGACAAAAGTCCTTTGAGCCAGATGAACGGACGGGGAGAGAGATCGCTCGAAAGTGCAAACTCCGACGACGGATTTTCTTGGGATTTTCAAAGAATTTCATCATTCATTTCTATTTGGGTGAAAGGGATCTACGAATCTGAGTCAGTTTAGCGTGGAGCAGCACAGCTGAGAAGTTTTTTCATCTCCCTCCATCCTTTCTTCGAAACCTCCACTTTCCAAACCTCTTGTCGCTTGTTTCATTTCCGTCTCTCCCGTCCTTTCACTTCTCTCCAACATCGCATGCCTATCAAACGTACAGCAGAAGAGTTAGAACGACCGCCATTACCCAGAGGAAGGTGAGTTAGCTAGCTCCTTGCTCTAGTTTCCACTCTCTCTTTCCCCTTCATCAAACTTTCTTGCTGAAAACCGACTCTATTCTCTTTCTTACAGCGCCTGCCATCGTTGCTTCGCTCGTAAAGTACGCTGTAGTGGTCAACCTGATCCTGCGAGTGGTGTTCATGGTTGTTCGAGTTGTTTGAGAACTGGTGAGCCGAACCTTCCTCCTCGCTCCATCTCGCCGCCGAATTTCGCGTTTATAGTTGTGCTGAACCTTTCTCCTGGCTAGCACGACATCGAGGTCACGACGTTGCACAGGTCAAGTGCGCGTTCGAGCGAGAAGGCTTATGTAGCGAGGAAGGCGGAAGTCAAATGAACGGTGAAGTGCTAGCAGGTTCTGCTTCAACCGGACCAAGTGAGCGCTCTCTCTCTCTGTGACTTAGTTGTAACTGCAAGTGTGTGCTGACGAATCTCGAACGCGCTGAATAGCTCGTCGCCAACGTCCCAGTGCACGAAGTGCTGCTTCTTCTTCTACCAACTCGCTTCGCTCAACCATTTCGACCTCTTCTAGCACAAGGACCGACTCTTATTCGACCGATGCATCCTCTATAGCTCCTTCGACTGCGAACGTCTCCCCTGGTTCAATCCACAAAAGCTTCCCAGGAGAACTTCCATCGCCGCCATCGAATTTTCAATATCCAGCCCATTTCTCCTCCCTTCCTCCCCTCATCCTTCCGACTTCGGTTCCCCTATCCTCCGAAGCTCTATCTCAGCTACCAGACCCTCCACAGTCCTCGACATCAGAGCTACCAACTCCCGTAGCCTGCACTCCGATGCAAAGCCTGCTGCATCGACGAGCAAACGCCCCCCAACGTCAACTTTCACTCTCTGCCAGCTCGACGCCTTCCGACGGATCGCCTTACCTCAATAACTCACCGTATCTCGGCGAGCAGAAGCAACAAGCGAGTGCGCCTTTGATGCCTCCGCCTTCTTGGGCCCCTCCGTCTCAACCTCACTACTCCGACTACTCCTCAGCTCAGCCCCCTCTGCCACAGTATTACTTTGACGGCCCTCTACCAAACACATCCTTCGCTCTCGACCTCGCTCCTTTCTCCGCTCTTACCCCTTCGACCCTCGCCAAAATGAATCTCACCCCTACTTCAGCCTACAATTTCCCTTCGACCACTTCCCAAATACCTTCCGGCATCACTCAGCCTTCCGCATTCTCTCCCAATGGCGTCGCATTCACTGGAGGGTCCGAAACTCCCCCTCCACCTCCCCCTCCATCTTCTCATCCTGGCGATGCATCTTTCGCTTCCTCCCTCTCCGGTTACGCTTCTACGTCTCAACAGTACCCTCAGCTTCCGCCACCTCTCCCCTCCTTCGCATATCCTTCCAACTATTCGTTACCCCTCGCAAACCCTTCGCACTACTATCCTCCTCAATACTCTCAGCATCAACACGAACCTGGACAAGCTCAAGGTTACTCGAGTAGCTTTCACTTGCCCAGTCCAGGCGTCACTTTCTCGACCTCACTTCCGCCTGGTTTTCGAGAAGAACCTCGACATTACTTCGACGTTGGAGGCTGACGAAAAGGGAAGACAAAAAGAAAGATAACGTTGTATTCGGTACTCTCGCATTTCTCGTTCGTTCAGTTTATTGTAGGTATTAGTGTTGGTAGCTCGTCGTGGTCAGATCTAGGGAGTTTGTAAGGGGGTTTGGGATAGTCAGTCGTTCGATTTTCAATGTAGTGGGTAGTTGTAGCGATTTGGTTACTAGAACCCGCAATCACAGTATCGGGGCGTTTGCTTTACTCTTCATTTGCTTCATCCTGCTGAGAGAATCTCCTTTAGAAAGTTCTGAATGCACCGCGTCGACCTTGCGAAGGGCGACTTCAAAGTCTTGTCGATCGGATGCTCGGTATGCGAACAGAGAGATCTGCACAGCGCCCCGACGACACGAGATCTACAGTACGACGATCCCGATACCGAGCGTTAGCAAATTCGTCAAAGGTGCGAAGGGAAACAAACCCGATGTCGTTTCTTCTCGTTCGCTTCGATGTGTCGAGAGGGAGCGGTAAAACTGACGGGAAGAGACGACGTGGACGTCCAAGAGAGCAAGAATCGTTACAACATCAGATCATATCACAAGGTATGGTACAATCCTGAACAAAACTTCTGACAATCCAAGCAAGCAAGTCAAATTCATTCATCCTCATCGTCCGAAATCACCAAGATTGGAACCTCGTTAGATCCAAACATATCGATATCTTCACTCCTAGTCTCCTTCCTCTTCTCCTTCTTCGTTGCACTCGATAGACTCGTTCGCTTCTTTTTCTTCTTCGCCGATTCTCCCTCAGACTCGAGTCCTCGTTTCTTCGAGGATGCTGTCTTTCCTGATGACCCTGATCCTTTCCTCGCACTCTTGCTACCACCAATCAGTAGCGAGTCGAAATCTTCGTCTTCCTCCTCCTGGATGTCGCTCGGAGCCGGAGAGGGAAGGCGACGAACGGATTTCGACTCGGGATCTGTCGAGCGGGAACGGGAACGATTGACCGGCGGTTGGAGGAGGTTGGAAGTTGCAGCGGAAGGGAATGCAGGTGCGAAGGAAGGGTTTCGAGGTTTCGATAGAGTAGGAGAGGCTAGAACCGAATCGGTGCTGATGATGCTGACTGAGCGAACAGCAGGTGCAAGCATCTGCTGAACAAGATCGTCTTCATCCTCGTCTTCGTCGTCATCGGAGAGTGTGAGGGTTTCGGTTGGTTTCGTAGGAGGTGGAGGAGGTATGGGACGCTGTTGTGCCGCTTTACTTTTGCCCTTGCTTCTCGCACTCGAAGTTGATGGGATCGGGTTGATTGGGCGAGACGTCGATGCATTCCTTCGCTCGGTATCTCGTCGTGAAGGTCGAAGAGGGGCGAATTCCTCGTAAGTCGGCGGCAAACTTGCTGGACGAGCTACTGGCATTCTCGAAGTTGAAGCTCGAGATTGCGACATCGACCTCGAAGCCATCGGTACGGGTTCTTGAGAGTACCTGTAAGAGCTGGAGGAAGTTCAAGCTGATGTCAATATCGGTCCTTCGGTAGCAGAAATTCAAAAGACTGACTTTTGGCGAGCGGGCAATCCCAATAGCTCGCATCGATAATCGAGAACACGGGTCACCGATTCCTTCAGCCGATTCGAGGCGGATGTAGTGTCGGGAGTGACGAGAACGACGGTGCGACGGTTATCGATCAGACGTTGGCAGGGGTAACTAAAGCCACGATCTCCAGTTACGAGGATCACGACCGAATTCAGCGTTAACAATCCGAACTCGAGCATGTCGGAGATGATCATGACGTCGGCGACTATATTGTGAGGAGTCTGTCAGCGAGAAACGAGTAGGACGAGGTATAAGGAGCGAAAATCGGTCGCACCTTCTTTCCTGTTTCGGTGAGGAGTATCAGCGATTGTGACTCCACCAGTCTGCAGATCACCTCTAGTAGCCAAGCCTCTTGGACCTTTCATAAAGTCTGTGTCGAGATAGGCCCGATACATGGAGAGTTTGCCGTAGTTCAACGCAAGACGTCGCAATTCTTCGACTACTCGATACGCAGGGAAGTCACTCGGTACTTGTACATTCTAGGAAGAGATGAAGGAGTCAGTGCGGCGTACTGAGAGCTGAAGTCGATTGAAAGATTCCCCTCCTTGAACCAGCAAGCATCCTTTCCTCGCGAGCCTCCTTGATGAGTGGGAAGAGAGCGAGACTTACCTCGTAGTCCCAGAAAATAGCTACAGAAGGATCGGCCCCGTTTGTAGCCATTGCCGTTGATTGAGGTATCGTTCAACTTTTGATCTAAAGATTGGTGTAAACCACTCGGTGACCACGAGAGCTGTGCGACCTAGTCTAGATTGATGCTTAGAGTGAGTTGAGCTGTAGTTATGATTGATGAGAGTTGTTGAGAGCTATTGAGGTGATCGAGCGAAAAGAGGAAACAAGACTCCCGAAATTTCGCAAGTCGGAGAGGTTGGAATCATCGAAGCCTCGCAAGAGTTCGCTACGGTGGTCAAAAGAAGAACGCAAAAAATCATATATTCTGACAACCCTGGATATTGGAAAAGCCTATCAAAAACAAAACCGAGAGAAAATCGAAACACAACATATTTTTGAGCGGAACAAGCAAGAGAAACATATCAAACCCTGGACCCCACACTTCCACCATCGTTCTTGACCACCGACGGTCTATCGTCCGTAGCCATTCGATTCCGACGATTGGTGCCTTTCGAAAGGAGGATGCGAACGGTGGATTCCGTTATCAGCTCTTTGATCGGCGTTTCCCCAAGGTTGAAAAGGTTGATACAAAGGTTGGCTGTGGTTGAGGTGAGGAGAAGTAGCTTGAGAAGTGATGGGAAGGGTTGCAGAGGCGAAGGAAGTCATCGAAGCGGCGGAAACAGAGTAGGAAACGGGATGACCAATTTCTGTCGAAGTATAGTGAGGTTGCCAACTTCCTCCTCCCGATGAAGTGTGTCCCTGCTGACTATGGACATTGTTGTTCGAGGGTGCTTGACTCAAAGCATGAAGGTGATCCATGTGAGAGAAGGGAGAGTGCGACAAGGAGGTGGGAGCGGAATTGCTGCGAGAGTAGTCGTGAGAGGACATGGAGAGAGGAGCGGAGAGAGGCGCAAGAGTCGCGGCAAGAGTATGGTGAATAGGGATATGCGTGAGAATTGGGGTCGAAGAAGGAGGATATGTAGAATGAGCGTAAGTCGAAGTCATGGGGTAATAACCGCTTGTCGAAACGGGATAGAGAGGAGCTGATGACACGAGGGGTATCGAAGTAGGAGCTTGAGCGGCGACGAGAGCGTAAGATCCAGATAGTTGAGGTCCAGAGGTGTAGTAGGGAGTGTAGGGTTTCTGAACTGGCGCCGACTCTGCTCGAGAGAAGGCTGGTTCCTGATTTGTGTGTGCAGAGGAAGTAGCTGGTAGAGTACTCGTTGAGGCGGCAGCTGGCTTTTCTTCGACGACTGGCGTCGTCGTTGTTGTTATCGAGTTGGTGAACGAGGAGGCCTTGCTCTTTCTCTTCTTGACTGGTACGCCGTTCGCCGCTTGTTCAGCCAGCTTCTTCTGCCTCGAGACCGTTCTAGCGTAGCGCAGACCTAGGAAGCGATCGAAGAGATGTTTCAGTAATCAGGGCAGAGTCGAAACAAGGAGATGGAATCGAACGAACCGCACGCGTTGCAGAGACTTTTCGATCCACTAGGTCCCTTCCTCCATTCTGGACTATTGATCGTTCCGCAGCTCTCGCAAGCTTTCAAACCCGGTTTGAAGACAGGTCCCTCCGGTCTTTCTCGACGACCTTTCTTTCCCTCTTTTCCGTTCGTGGTCGGCTTTTCTACTTTCGTAGCATTCGACTCGTCTCCGAGAAGTTGAACCGCTATTGCTGCTTGATCGGCTTGGTTCGAAGTCGGTGCTGACGGGAGAAGACTGACCGGCACTGCTGGCTTCTTGAAGTCTTTCGAGTCTTGTGAAGGGTCGGTGATCGAGTACGGAAGAGTTGGAGGAAAGTAACCGTTGTGATTGGCGTAAGAAGACTGATAAGGGCTCGTAACGTGGGGAGAGTAAGTCGAAGAAGGAGGGTAGAGAGAAGCTGGAGAATGGCCGTTGCCTCGGGGAAAGTGGACGAGATCGGAAGCAGTAGTGACTTGCGAATAGGAAGAAGGAGGCGGTCCGAGGTACGGCGAGTGAGACTCGGTCTGTGAAAGGGTTTTATCGAGATTCGAGGAAGGAGGATCACTGTGATTCGAGGAGATCAGACCAAGGATGGCTGAAGCTGATGCGACGGTGGGCGAAATTCCGCCGTTCGCGCCGTATTCCGATTCTAGAGATGGTCGATAGCTTCCTCGACTCGTCGCAGTCGAAATCGAGAGCCCAGATCCAGTCGAGGTTGAGGTCGAGGGGTAGACTGAGAGAAGGGGGCGAGAAGGGATCATCTCGGATTTGATCCGTTTTCCGGGTGAAGATTCGAGTCGAGTCGTGCCATTGAGATAGGGAGAGGTTCGTTTGTTCGAGGTCTGAGGAAACGTCAAGGCCTTGGCGCTTCTTGCTGGTACGTCTTCGAGGTTGAAGTCGGTGACTGCCGAGGAGGGAGCGAGGTTGGAGATAGAACTTTGGTTGAGTCCAAGAGCGGCTTTTCGAGCCGAAGTGAGGTAGATTCCTCCAGTTTGAAAGCAGGCAAAGGTGATCGATCCATACTGAATGACGACTGACTCGATTGTCGTGAGGATACTGTCCTTCATGACTGGATGTTTCGATCGGTACCGTTTCGTACAGCTCGTATTCGCGTTCGCCGCTCCTCTTGGTCTAGCGACCACTTCCCTCGCTAAAGCTGCATACGCCTCCACCTCGTACCTCTTCTTGCCATTCTTGTCCTCCGGAGTCGGGAACGAGACGATCGTCTTGCCGTTTCGGTCGAGGATCTGAAAGACGTGAGGAGGGGGACCGTCGGTAGTTTCGGAGGAGAGACCATGGAGAGAAGCGATGAGAGCCGACTTGCTGTCTTCCTCTGATGTGCCTGCGGTCGAAGGTCGAGAGGAAGAAGAGGTGATCCGTTCGAGAACGTCGACCAGCGCCGAACATCGAGAAGGGGTGAAGTAAGCGTGTTCGTCGACTTGAACTCCGCACCAGTTTGTCCAATCTCCACGATCCATCAAGTCGTTGTTCTTGACGTGATCCTTGTCTCCTACGACGTGGAAGAATGCGAGGACTGCTCCTTGACCCAATTCACCTAGCACTACATCTGGTCCCTTTCCCCTCGTAATTCCATTCCCTGCGATCCAGCTCGTCGTGAGGTCGAGATTGAGGTAATCTGCGTCGAGGGCGTACTTGTCGGCATCTGGAAGGGTTGGAACTTCGAGGCATCCCATCTTGCGGAGGATTCCGACCAATCGAGAGTAGCGCAATCTATACAGTAACAAAAGAAAGTCAGTCTGGCTCCTCATGATACGAGGAGGTAATCTTATTGCATCCCGATCGATCAAGAGCGTCCATGCACTCAAGATCGCAGGGGAAAAGCCAACAAGAAAAAATGCTCACCTAGTCACGCTTCCGAATACTCCAGCAGTTTCCACCCCAGCAATCCTATCCGGTTTCGGTAAGAGGTCCTCGGCGAGTTGGCTGCGCTCGTCTGGGTGTACGAAATCGAGCAGATTCGATCTAACGAAAGTTCGAGCGTATTCTCCGAGATGATGTTCGAGGATTGGGTCGAGGTACATGAAGTCGAGAGAGGGAGAGAGAATAGTCCAGTAACATCGTATGCTGCCGAGTTTTGGGATTTCGTCGAGATGCGACAGAGGAGGAGAGGTTAGGGGATTGGAGAAATAACTCGAGGAGGGGGTAGCAGTCGAAGAGAAAGGCGTGTTGTCGTAGGGATTCGTGGCGGCCGAGATTGAAGCGTGAGCGTCGATACTCTCGTGGAATGAAGGTTCTGAGGTCGAAGTAGAAGCAGGAGATGGATTGTAGGAGGAATTGGACGAAGAAGCGGTTGCGATCGAGGGAAAGCCAAAGTGAGAAGGGGCAGGTTGGGTCATCGAATTATCTATATCCTACAATTTGGAAGTAGGCAGAACGTTAGCTCACGCACCATCAAGAGGATCTACTGAAGACGCGATCAAACTTCGGAGGTGTTGGATCTCCGAACTGATCAACTATCGCTCCCCGAGTCGTTTGTCCTCCCTGCAACAACATTGTATACACTCTCCATACTCCTGAGGCAACACACCATTCCCCTGTAATGTTGTAATCTCGTTCCTTCTCCTCGCCGGACCTTTTCCTTCTCGCTCCTCCTTTTCCATCTCTTTCTCCGCCTCGAGTGCTAGTGAGACTCTGACTCACTCTTTACTATCCTCTTGTTGACTGCTGCCAGCGTTATATCTGTAGACGAGGGCGTCCCCCGCTCCCTTGAACTAGTATTGGTGCCTTGAACTAGACTTGAATTGAATTAGGTAAAGCAGCTTGAACGTTCAGGGCAGCGTAGGTAGCGGACCGTACAGTCGTTGGACAGCACTCGACTAGGAGTGAGCCGCGTACACTTGAGTTTCGAAAGTGTGAGGAAGAGGAAAGGTGCGGGGAGGAACAGGAAAAGGAAATTGATCGAACACACGCGAGAGAGATTGTCGATTGCCTCTCGTTTCTCAAGTCTCACATTTGCTACATACCCTCGCCAGGCAACGAGCGACGACGACGATAGAAAGATATTCAAGAGTCTGATATGCAAATAGCGAACGAATCTATTTCTACATTTTAGCCAATTTCGCTTCGTCAGCAATCTGTTGAGGCGAAAGAGTTTCGGGCATGTGCTCCTCTTCGTGGAGAGTTGCAGGGATGACAGCATCTTGTGAAGGTTGCGAGTGGGTATCGGGTCGAGCCGCGGAAGTAGTGGGAGTCGAAGAAACTCGTTCGTAGAAGCTGGGGGGATCTCAAGTTGTCAGTTGAGACGAGAGTAGAATTCGAGTGAAGAAGAACGTACAGCATGTAAGCTTTACATTTGAGCACTTCAGCTTCGGTAACGTGATGAACATCCTCATCCGAGGTGAAGAACCATTTCCGTTCACCTTGACCAGCAGCTGTGCCTTTCCCATAACGATTCGAGAGGACGTACGCGGCATAGTGGCCTGAAGGAAGGTTGCGAATTATGAGTATCGATACAATTAGACAACAAGAGAGAGAGGCGCCTCACCAGTATCGATCGTACCAAAATGAACGACGACAGCGTAAAGTCGATATTTCGTATCTTGATCCTCTTTCTCCAGCTCGATCGTTTCCGGGGGAGGTGCGATTGACGACCCTTCGCTAACATCTCCATCTTCCGGCTTCTTCTTGCCATGATGTCCCCAATGTTTCCAGTGAGCTTTGTGAGCATGATCGATTTCCTCTACGTAAGGGTTCTTGGGAGGTTTACCTCGGGGAGCGAGGAAGGGTGCGAGATCCATCTCCTTGGGGAACGAAACAGGATCGTCTCGTTTCTTGAGGTTGACAAAGGCTGAACCGAACAGGGAAGATTTCGAAGTCTGCATGAACCGTTTGAGGTGGATGACGAGAACCGGCGGAAGTTCTGCAGGACTGATGAGGTAGCGCTTGTGAGCTCGTCGAAGGATCTGTCGCTGAGACTTGGGAGGAGCTTTGCCGAGAGGAGCAGGAGGTTGAGGAGAAGGAGAGGGAGGAATGGCAGATTTATGAGTCGTGGCGGAAGCGATAGATGGAGGTTGAACCGGATGAGCAGTCGTTCCACCTGCGGCGGTACCAGCGATCGAAAGCTTGCCCATGTTTTGCTCGACGACCTTGATGTTTTCGGCAGTAAGCGGTAGTTGAGGAGCGTCGATCGCAGGTCCACCACTGAGGCTGTCCGTATCTCCTTGGAGGTCTGCCGCCAAGAATCTATCGTCCTCATCCTCCGTCGTGTCGAGAGCGTTCTCCGAAACGTCGCCTCCATCGGAAGAGATGAGCGAAGGTTGACTCGAAACGGCAGTCGATGCGGAAAAGTTGCGGCGAGGATGGTTACCGTGGGGGACTTGACTCGGAAGTGCGAGATCGTCTCCTGTGATGTCGGGAATCTGAGTTGGTCGAGTGACGGGAGAGTTGCACGCCGTTTCATCGGCATCCGCCTCATCCCCGTTCTCCATGTTCTTGGTCTGTCCCTTCTTCAACGCTCTTGCCGTCCGCCTCTGCATCCTCCTCTGCATCTTCTGCTCCTTGTGCTTAATCTCGAGTTCCGGGTTGAGGCACTTCCAACAATTTCGACAAGCGAACGAATTTTCTCCTTCGAGCACTTCAACCGAAGTGAATTGACGGAAACATTCAAACAAGTCTGTGTTCTGCCAGTCGACCTCTGGAACTCTTTTCGATACCGAAGAAGAGCTTGTTGAAGCAATCGAGGAAAGCGAATCGGAGGAAGGGGTTGGTGCAGGAGGACGAGCGACTCGAAGTCCAGGGGGAAGGGAAGGTGTAGGTCCAGGAACGTCGACGAGAACTCTTCGAATATAAGCGACTTGTTCAGGCGTGGGTCGAGGGATCTTGCCTTTGCCGTGTCGATGGAAATGATGACGGCTGCCATTCGAGCCATGACTGACATGCGATAGAGCTCGACCGAGGGGAGAGGGATCTCGAGAGGTTCTTGCGGAAGAGGATTGTCGAGCGTCGGACGGTTTGAGACTGGTTCGAGAGAGACGGGTCGGGTCGAGAGAGTTGTGTCGAGATCGGGGTTTTCCGCCGCTGAGGGGTTTGATCTTCTCTTCGTCCGTCTCGTCTGCTTCCGACTGAGATGCACTTCCTTCATTCTCGCTCTGAGAGGCTCGACGGTAGGGTTCTTCCTGCTTGTTGCTGCTGTCGGAACCGGCAGAGTCTGTACTGGGCTTTTTGCGGGAGAAGCTTGACTGCAGGGCTCGACGAACTCGATCGCGCTGTAATGAGTCTTAGTCAGCGAGGTTCTTTGATTCGACGATTTGAGCAGCACTCACTTTTCGCATGCGAGTACCAGATTCGTCTTTCAACGACATCGAAAGATCCATGAAATCCTCCTTCGTAAGGGAGACTAAGAGAGGAAAATCGTCAGTATCGACGTACTTCATACTTGAGATTGATGCTTACCGTTCTTGCATTCATCGCAAATGATGAAACTCGCCAACTTCCCCTCGAAGATACTTCCAACGAAAGGCCTCTTTTTCGGTCTCACTTTGCCATCCTGATCCAATTGTACTACTTCCACCGCCACCTCATCATCTGATGAAGACGAGCTACTCGAGGATGATCCCGAACTCTCTTCACTCTCGCTCGCAGCGTCCTCCTCCTCGGATCCGTCAATAATCGCTGATCCGTTTCCAACTATCGCAGAACCATTCTCCATTTCCGCCTTATCATGCTCCGGTTGGGAATGACTCCCTCGAACCGTTGCGTTTCGACTTTTCATCTTTGGTCGCTTCTTTCGAGGAATCGGTGCAGGTTGCATCTTCTTGATCAGCTGTTCGAGGAAGTCTTTTGTCAGCCAGGTCGATCAACGGACTTCGCAAAGAAACAGGTAGCTCACGTCTTGTTCCTCCATCATGATTCCATCGATCAAATGTCTCAATAACTCGTGAGAATCTTGTTGAGTTGCTTCCGCATATTCATCGTACTTGATACTCAGTTGTCGTAGGAGACCTTTCGGATTAAAGACCTTCTTGCCGAGAGTTCCGTCCGAATTATCGTCTGTCAGCGGGTCGAGTTTACCGAGGAGGACGAGAAGAGCTGCAGTCATCGGAATCGGACTCGGGAGGGATTCGACATCGGAGTTGTAGGCTGGAGAGTTGGGAGAGAGTGCTTGAAGTGCAGGGGAGGATGAGGGAGCTTCGGCAATAATATCGGTGAGAGGTTGAGTTGCTGAGAGAGATTGTACAATAGTATTGTAGAAACATCTATTCCCTCAAGGCCTGGTCAGTTCGAGCTCTTCAAGAAGCAGGAGATGAACATACGAGTTTCCGAGATTGACGAGTCCAACGCTGGGAGATGGGGGAGAGAGGTCAGCCTCGGCGTTGAAGAGCAGAAGAAACTCGTCCGAGAGTTCGAGACGTACTGGAAGATGTCCTTGATGAGTTCCTCTCTCGAAGAAGAGTTGCTTGAAGATGAACCTCGTCTGCCTGGAACTATTCCCGAGAGGGCAATACTGCTCCTGCGACGCATTCGAGAGCCTGTTTGTTGAGGAGGTGAGAGGAGAGTCGAGGGTTCGTTACTGTTTGACATTCGATTCGAGCTGATCAGTTGGTTTGCAAAGAAGATCCAAATTCAAGCCCAGCCGTTTCAACCCGAGGAGCAGGTCTCGAGTGACGCTCGTTCTCTCCAGCTTCTCCCCAGAAATGAACCGCAAATGCCCGCCTTCTTCCCCAACGCTAGTGAGAAGCTAGAGAACGTGGACACTTACTTTTCTAGTGTATTCTAGTTGCCTTGATCCTTCGATGTACTTGTTCTGTTGGGTCTGCTGAGTGAAGTTGGCGAGAGAAGAGAACAGGCGGATTTGCTCGGTTGAGTCGAGCGGGGGACACTGTATGCCGAGAGGAGCTGATTCGGTTGTTGCTCTTGCTGACGACGTCCTTCACGCTCAGTAAATGCTAAGAAGTGTTGTGGGAGAAGAAGGAAACGAACTTTCGTTTGGAATTTGATGACGAAAGCACTTCTCCCACTCTCTATTCAACGCCTTGAAACACCTTCAGCAATCAGCGTAACTACTGGTTGCATCTTTCCCGCGCCAGAACACCGAATACTGTCCTTCAAGAGAGCAAATTTCGGTCATTCATCGAGGATCCCTCACCTGTCTCAATCGTCACCACTCGATAGCGCGCGGTGACTCAATTACGACCTCAAGAAGTAACTATTCTAGCTCTGTAGCTAACTCGGCTCTATTCCGCCGCCGCGTGAGTCCTTCGGTTCTAATATTCCTCGAATCGACTTTATTCGCTCAACTTAAGACCTCACTCTCGCTCTCCAACAGCTCCTTCTCTGCCAGGCGACCGTCAGGCTCTGCGTTGCTCCACTTTCAGCTCGCCAGTCGCAGCCTGGAAGACGAATCGGAAACCCTCTCCAACCTCCTCGATCGACTCATTCTCGACCAATCTCCGTATTCACTTCCTCGCACCCAATCTATCTGCAGGCGGTCCAGCTCTATTCTTTCAGCGGAATGCTAGCAACTCCTGACGATCCGAACTTTCCACCGAATCTTTCCATCTTCCCTTCGTCTCGCTCAAAAGACCAAACTTCGGACTCCGAAGGAGGGGAACTCGACGCAGAACAAGATATCGAGAACTTTGGAATCGCTGGGCGAACCTGGGAAGCCGCCTACCTCCTTCGTCGTTACCTCTCCGTTCCCTCCTCCCCTTCTTCTCCTCGTTCTCCCATTTTCGACCCTCCAAATCCCCTCCCTTCCTCCTCGTGCAATCGTCGACGCATCATTCTCGAAGTCGGAAGCGGAACTGGATTCCTCGGGCTATCAATCGCTCCTCATCTCCTTTCCACCGACACTCTCGTCCTCACCGATCTCGACAACGTCTGTCCTCTTCTCGAAAAGAACCTCGCGAGCGCTCAACTCAAGCGATCAGACAAGTTCGACTGTTTGATTCGACCACTTCCTTGGGGAGACTCAACAGCACTCGACAAACTCAGAAAAGAAGATTTACTTCCCGATATCATTCTCGCTTCCGACCTCGTCTACTTCCCCTTCCTCTACCCTCCCTTGCTTCGCACTCTCATCCATCTCACCGACACGGGGAATCCAACTTTAATCTTTTCGTACAAGATTCGAAGTTTGGTCAGGGAGCAACCATTTTGGGAAGCGTTTGGAAGATGGTTCAGGTTCGAGGCGGTACAAGTCGGGGAATTCGAGTCGAAGGAGGAGGAGGAGCAATGTGACTCAATCGAGGGGAGACAGTCGGGAGAAGGAGAAGCAACTTTAGCTCAGGTTTCCTCACCACGACGGATATGGAAACGCTTTGGAGCTTCCTGGCCCTCTCAATCGACGTCAATCTCGGGCGAAACCGACGAACTCTACGTTTTCATCGCTCACCGTTGGCCTACGACTCTCGGTAGTCGAATTGGAGACTCGGACGAGGATCTCATGTTGGGTACAAACGGGTGCGAAGGGGAGCTGAGTGGAGGAGGACAGTTTGAAGAGATGCTGTTGTCTTCGTTGGAGTGGGAATGAAGGGATGCTTTGAGCGGGGTATAATTTGATATTTTTCTATTGAGTGAAAGTCAAAAATGTCTCGTGAGGTAGGCTCAAATTGACTAGCTAGAAAGGCTCTCGCTCTCGGTCATTATGATACTGATGTAATAGTGGTCTCTGTCCGGCATACCAATTCTACTAGTATCTCTATTGATCTATCAGCTTTTCTCTAGTTGCTTCGCATTTAATCTTTCTCTAGCTCTACCTTTCAGCATTCGTGTCCTGTTGAATCGAACCAAAGTCATCAGGGCTGTTTTGCGCCGTCACTCGCGATCGAGAGGGAAAAAAGAACGTTTATTTTCTGTTGCTCGCAAAGGTATCCAACAAAACGCTATACTCTCGCCAGCTCATACCGCACACGCGGGTAGCCTCAATCTGACGCCTTAAACCACTCGGCCATTGAAGCAATTTCGGATCTTCCAATCTTCTTTTCTGAGCTTGGAGGGCGGCACAGACCTATATATCCTCCAACACAACTTACAAGGTTTCTGTGCTTACCCAGAGTCTCGGCTTAATTTAGCTAGAAGCAGACTTGCATGCGTCAGCTACTGATCAAAGTCCGTGAGGTTGTGCGGTTTGGGGGGGACTTCGGCTATAGAATGACGAGGGTAGTGATCCGATACTGCAATATAGCGAGTAAAATGATCGACGCGGAGAGTATACTAAGCTGGTGGAGATCGAGCCGAGGAGGAAAGCGGTCTCACGAGTTTTGAAAAGAAGAGTGGTATGTATGAAGGGGATAGGCCCGACTTCGCGGCAAGTCCCGAAACTTCTCACCCTTCTAGTTTGAGCTAAGACAACCCTCATGTGTGCGTCTCTCGGGAGAAGCGGAGACAGGAAGGGCTGAAGTGTAGCCGATTTTCGAATCGCGGAACTTTTCGCTCAATTTCAGCTTTGTCGGGCTCCACTTTTCTATGGGTTCGATCATAAACGGAAGGAGACTGCAAACAATAGCTACGCCTTGATTTGTCAGATCAATAGAATGGGCCGAGACTGAGTGTGAGAAAGGTTGAGTGGAAAAGGTGCGAAGAAGGTTCGGGTAAAGATACTCGAAAGTAGAGTTGGACGATTAGAGACGAATTAGTAATGTTGGATTNACCGAGCGAGCAACTCAGCGACGAGGCTTGATCTTCATCACCTCACTTTAGTCGCTCACGCTATCACGAGTTGCTCGCTAGTCCCGCTCGCCGAAGTCGAATCATCAAAGTTTTTCATCAACTTTCGAAGTTTTCGTCGTGCGCTAACTTTTCGCACAATGGGTCAATCGCTTTCATCCCTCTCTGGTACTTACCGAACTCGTTTGGAGGACTTGCTGCTGGCGCTTTTTGCATACAAATGGGAGTCCAAGGTGCATGGGGAGGTACGCTACTATTGAGCTAGCCCTGTTGCACATCAAGCTGACATCGTTTTTTGAACTTTTTACAGTTATCCCGATTTACCTCACCGAGATTTCGCCCGTCGCATTCCGAGCTGTATTCCCCGGTCTCTTCTATCAACTCGGTAACATGGTCTCCTCCGCATCGACACAAATTGAAACTACCGCTGGAGCCAACATCAAAACTCCTGAAGGACGACCCAACTACGCCAAAGTCGGTGCGATTCTCATCGGTGTCGTCGCAGCTTGGATCATCCTTTGCTGTTTAATCGGTCGGGAAGCACATGGATCACACTTCGAGAAGGGTAAAGCTGCATTCGAAGAGGGGGCAGGAAACGACGAGATTGAAGAACGTGAGTCCTAACCCATTCTTTCTGCTCCTGAGCTTGTGGTGACTGACTCTGCTCGCTCTCACACAGTCAACGACAAAGCTGTCAATAAGCGCAACTACGATACCGAGAAAGGGTTCGACAAAGCAGAGGAAATTCATCGCGAACAAGCAAG
>JGI24890J29729_1000341_pt1 | contig 32460 bp, 36 predicted proteins | sample FreactcultureFD7_FD_29729 | JGI IMG/M metagenome (IMG submission 29729)
ATAAAGTTACGGGGGAAAGCGTGGTCGGCTCGGCGACCTTAAATAGCCTGTATAGAGTTAAATACTCCTTCACATTACGTGAGTACCCCACCCAATAACCTAAGCGGATCACTCCGCTTTTTTAGACTCTGCGCATATGATAAAAGAATTTTATGAGAAAGCATTGCCATCGCAGGGCGTTTATTGTGCAACAGGAATTGACCCAGTTAGTAAAAAGGCGGTTAATAAGTTTGCAGAAACGCTTGATGAATTGTTTGAACATCTTGAGAAGCACAAGAAAAAAGGGTTCAATACTTTTGTTGCGATGGGAACATTTGAGGGATTTAGTAGGAAGGCTGATGATTGCCTCTATTTAAAATCTTTCTTTATTGATTTAGACGTAGGCCCTGAGAAAGACTATGACACTAAGGATGAAGCGCAAGCCGCCTTATCTAAACTAATAGAAGTAGCTGGATTACCTGACCCAGTTTGTATTGATTCTGGTGGGGGTATACACGCCTACTGGATAATGGATGAGGACATCCCTAAAGATGAGTGGTTGATTTATGCAGAGAAGTTTAAAGCTCTTTGCATGAGCCACATAACCATTGATCCTGTTGTTACCGCAGATGCGGCTAGGGTATTACGTTGCCCAGACACATACAACTATAAGTTTACTCCTCCTTTATTAGCGACTATCTTAACTGATGAGTTACATGTTTATAGCTTTCAGGAATTTAAAGAATTCATAGGTATAGAAGTAGAAAAACCCACCACTAATCTAATGGACTTATTACCCAAAGGATTAGATGAAGATACTAAGAAGATGCTTAAGCTAGATAACTTTGAAGTTAAGTTTGCAAAGATAGCTGATAAAAGTATGGAAGGTGGGGGATGTGACCAAATAAAATACGCTATTGAACATGCAGATAAGTTAACCGAACCTGTATGGCGTACTACCCTATCAGTAATTAAATTCTGCTCTGACGGAGACGTCTGGGCCCACGAACTGTTTAAAGATGATAAACGATATTCTAAAAAAGATACAGACGAAAAACTCCGTACCATCCCAGGAACCCTCTCCTGCAAGGAAATTGACAGGATCAATCCAGATGTGTGCCCTAACTGCCCCCACTTTGGAAAGCACAAAAATCCTCTCTTCCTTGGAAAAGAATTTAAACCCGCCCCTCCCGATACAGAAACCGAAGAAGTACAAGAAACAGAGGAGGTCGCAGTTCGGGACAAAACGAATACCCAAAAAATTCCAGACCTCCCCGAATACTTAGCTCCATTTGTAAGGGGAATATACGGCGGACTTTATTACCAGCCTTCCCCAGTTTTTAATAAGACTACTAAGAAGTTTGAAGACCAAGATGCCATACTTGTATTGAGCAACGATTTGTATCCATTTAAAAGGTTAGTTAGTCCGCATGACGGTGAGTGTTTAATGATGCGTTTACATTTGCCACATGATGCGAGCAGGGAATTTTTAGTACCAATGAAGCATGTCTATGCTTTGGATAAATTTAGGGAAATTATGTCAAGTAACGGCGTGTTTCCGCCAGCTAAAGGAGATGTGATCTTGCAACAGTACGTGATTAAGTGGGGCCAGTATTTACAAAATACCGATAGGGCAGAAGAAATGCGTATGCAGATGGGTTGGACAGATAGCAATTCTTTTGTTATTGGTACTAAAGAGTATTCTAAGGAAGGAATATTTGAAGCACCATCTTCTCCTTTTGTACGGGGCTTATCTAAGTTTTTAACTGTAAAAGGTACTTACGAACGCTGGAAAGAGTCCGTTGATATGTTGAACCAGCCGGGCTATGAGATGCACGCCTATGGGCTTCTGTGTGGTTTTGGTGCCCCTTTAGTTAAATTTACTAATGTAAGTGGTTTTACAATTAGTTTTACTGGTGAATCGGGTAGTGGTAAAACAGGAGCTATGTATGCTGGGTTAAGCGTTATGGGTAACCCTAAAGAGCAGGCTGTTTTTGAAGCCACGGACAATGCGCTAACCAACCGTATGGTAATGTTAAAAAACTTGATGTATGGCATTGACGAATCGTCCAACCACAAGCCTGATAAGATAGCGGATTTAATTCATAAGATTTCACAAGGTTCTGCCAAGATACGTTTACAAGGTTCTGTAGATGCTGAACGGACACACCTTATGGGGGCCCAGACTATATTGTTTACAACAACTAATAATCCATTAGTTGAAAAGCTTGGTACATTTAAAGAGTTTGCAGACGGTGAAAACGCCCGATTAATTGAGTATTTAGTTGGCACACTTCCTGGATTAGATAAAGACGCTGAGTTTATATTTGATGCATTACGCTATAACTACGGTCATGCAGGCCCCCGCTTTATTGAAGAAGTTATTAGGCTCGGCGACACTGAAATACGGTCTACGATTGACAGGTGGAAAACTAAGTTTGATTTAGATTTTGGACGTAAGACTGAGTATCGTTACTATAAAGCTTCCATTACTGCTCCATTCGCAGCGGCAGAGATTGCCATTAAAGCCGGTATTATTGATTTAGATTTAGAGCGTATTTACTCCGTGGTTATGGATAAGATGTTAGGCATAGTTAATAATGTTGTACAAGTTAATAAGCAAGACTATGAAAGCGTAGCCGCAGATTTTATTAATAAGCACATTCGGAATTTTTTAGTTGTTATGGCAGATAATAAGATTCGTTCTGAACCCACATCACATACAGGGTTAATGGGTAGGGTTGATATTGAAACTGGGGAAATATTTGTTTCAAAGACAGAGCTTAAAAAGTATTTAGCTGAACGCCGTATTGCCGTTGCGCAGTTTGAAGTGGCACTTAAAAAGCAGGGTATTTTATTACCCGGACCGCCCAGTGGTCGTATGCGGCTCGGCACAGGCTGGAAGGGCGGTATTGATATGAATGTCCGTATTTATACATTTAATATTAAGTTGCCAGATTTATGGACTAAGGAAGAAGTTGAACCAGCAGGAACCTGAATGGTTGTTTCCTTTTGAAGGGATGGGTGTAGGGGATAGCTTTTTTATCCCCACCCTAAAACCCGCTTCACTTNTTTATATAATCGACACTGCCTCAAAACGTGCTGGTTTTAGAGTGAAGATTTACGTTACCACTAAAGAAGGGTATCTGGGTGTACGCACATGGCGCGTTGCTTAAGGTGTATAGCCTAGTGTCTCAAAGTTAGCCAATAGATTGCGCTTTACCATGTTAGACATTTGAGTAATATTATCTAACATTTCTTTACGGTCTTTGGGTGTATAAGTCCTGTCACCACGAATCCGATTAGCTTCTGAACGCAAGGTTTTTAAATCTTGGTTGATAGCTTTATTATAAAATTCTACCGCTGCTACGGCATTGGGGTTATCCCCTACATATTTAATATATTTTTCTGGGTCAGTTTCTAAAGTTTTAATACGCTTATCTACTTCTTTAATTTGTTTTTCTACCAAAGAAAATGCGCGGGCATCAAAGTTAGATTTAGCGCCAAAGAAACTATCAAACAAAATAGTATCGGTTTTAGGATTAAACGCTTTATCTCCAGTAGCTACTAGACCCAAGTTATATGCGCCGCCTGTTATTTTAGCTAGGCCATCTGCTCCGTTATTGGCAAAGAAGTACATAGTATTAGGACTTATATCGATGCCACCATTTGTGCTATCAAATAACATACGAGCCGCAGACTTGTACATCTCAGGTATACTATCGCCGCCAGTATAAGCATCGCCTAAACGAGTCTGACGGTTATTATAAATTTCCCGCCCTAAACCGTCTAAGTTCATAGTGTATTCAAGGAAAGGTCTAAATGCTGACGGAGTAGCTGTATCTAAAAGCCAAGCTGGAGTATTATCAAAAATATTAATACGCGATATAGGTAATGGTAAGAAGGAATCTAAGCCAGCCTGAATAATATTAGTCCCAGCCGTTTTAAACGAAGAGTTACCAGCACCTAAAGCCGCAAGCTGCGCACCAGCCGAAGCAAACGCACCTAATCCATAACCCCAACGCATCTGAAATATAACGTCTTCTTTACCACCTACTAAAACTTTGGGAATATGGAACCGCATGTACTTCTGCCATCTGTCCATATCATCTGTAGCTGTACGGTTACGGCTATCATCGTCATCGTCCGCCATCATAACAGACATAGTATAGGCAGCAACCCCTAATCCTAATAGGCCAAGAATCATTATTGCGCCATGTTTAGCCTGTTGCGCTAACGCCCTACCCTCTGGGGTATCATCAAACTTTTCTCCGCCTATAGCCCTGAATAAGGGGGTTAAAGCCTCAATAGCTCTTACCGCACCCGTAGCAGCAGGTCTGGCAAACATATAAAACGCACCGAATATCTTGCCGTACTCCCCAACTTGTTCAAAGTTAGCTAGGTTTTTAGCATAGTAAGTAGCACGATTTTTAGCATCTTCCGTAGCTTCAGCGGGACTCATACCCTTATNTGTATTTTGTTTTTGGTATATTTCTTTAGCTGTTTTGTACGAGGCGGCACGACTTGCAAACTCAAACATATTACCCCACGTATCAATAACAGCATCTACGTTTTCTTTTGTTGAAGCTTTACCGCCTCGTTTAATAATGTCCATTGTCTGAGCAGTTTGCGAGCGAGTATCAAAGGCTTGCATAAAAGATACTTTACCGCCTCGATCTAGATACTCTACCAAATCCGCATAGAAAGGGTCATAGTCTGCCGATTTAGGGTCAATATATTTTTGTAGTTCTTTTGTGCCACTTTTGTTATACAGGACGGCAACTCTACCGGCTTTAACTAATCCACCTGTACCAACAATAGCGGAAATATTCTTAAGCAACTGCGCCGATGTAGCAGGTCCAAACTCTGCCCCCATTGTAAAAATGTTCATCATTAAGTCGCCAGTAAAGTTAACTGGAGCAAAAGAGGGGTTATAACGGGTATGGAATTGACCAATAGTTCCTGTTACAGAATTTAACATATTAACAAACGGGTGGTCTTCTTTATAAGAATTACGTATGGCTTCCCGTTGTTCTTTATTTGTTAATTCAATTACAGTAATGCTACCGTCTGGTTCATAGTGGAAAATCTTATTTTGGCCCCGTTCTTTTTTGATGTTTTCTGCACGGTTATTGTCAAACGGAATAGTCGTAGTTTTACCAGAAATTATTTGTATCCCATTAANTTTTTGATTGACGCTATTCTTAATAGACAAAGTAACATCTTTATAACCCGCACGCCTCGCGGCATTAACCGTATCAATCATTACTTGGATAACAATATTATCTGAATCAGACTCTCGTCCGCTCATACCATCTACGCTTTCTTGTAAACCAACAAGCATTTTTTTACTTGGATCATATCTAGAGTCTTCTACTTCTGTATCGGGTTTACCCTTAAATGGTACATAGTTTGTGAAGCCATAGAAAGTTGCCCAGTTATCTACAGGCGCAGTCCAGAAGTTACCAATTTTATTAAGCTCTACATTATTTTTATTTAAAGTTTGTATATTTTTAGCTATAGCTGTAAAGGTGTCTAAATAAGGTTTTACGTTATCTTGATTTAAAAGCGCTTGTTTAAAAGACTCAATTTTTTCAGGAGAAAGCCCACCAACAACATTATATTTAGCGTCGTTAATATCAGTAATACCCGTACCTAAATTAGCCTTATTACTAACAATAGCATCTAATTCTTTACGCAACTCTTTAACTACAGACTGCCTTTTAGCCGCGTCTGGTTCTTTATAAGCATTTAAAAAATCAAGTATTTGGCGCCGACGATCTGCTGGACTTATTTGTTTTCCAAGATATTTTAAAGTTAAGTCGTGTGAAAGCGGCACGGTTGTAAGCCATTTAACTGCTCGGCGTTCTGGTTCGTGTAATACTTCAAGATAAGTACTTAGGTTAACAAGCGCTTGATGTTCAGTAATACCAGCGGCTTTTGCATATTTACCAATTAATTCAATAGTTTCATCGCGTGTTTGTTTGTTATGCCACCGGTCTAAGTTATCCGATATTGCAGCGGCGGTGTCAAACTGCGCACCTACGTTATTAATTTCATTTCCAAAAGTCTTTAATACTCCTTGTCTTTCTAAGGAAATATAAATGCGCCGTAAAACTTCCCGTTTATTTTGGAATTTTCTTGTTAACCAATTACCGCCTTCTTTAGTTGTAAGAATTTCTTTTATCTTATGTGCTGAAGGTACTTCTAAGTTTTTGTCTAAGTTTTTAACTTGATTAGCAATATGCTGTTTAAAATCTATGTCTTTATGTACTTTAGGCGGCACTGCTGATTCTTTAAGCCCTTCAACATCTGACTTCAAATAAGATACTTCTGTACCACGTAACTCTGCCGTTGGGGCTACAGCAATAATTTGAGCAATGTCTTCTAGTACTTCTTTATATGTAGTAGCTTCCTCTGCTCCGCTAAACCCAAAAGCCCTAGCAATATTTCTAGCTAATTCTGTAAAGAAGTTAATAGCTTTAGTATAAGTACTGGATGGTGGCAACATTCCCATATCCATTTGAAAGTCTGGGTTACCGTATGCTTCAGCAATAAACTCTTTAATAGTACTTAAATCGTATTTGTTACCTAATTTAGACTTAACGTAATTGTAATTATTTTGTAGCCGCACTAAGGCAGCCTGTACATCTTTACGTTTTACTGGGTCTTTTATTGAGTTTAAATATGCTTTAGTATCTGTAAATATATGGTCAGTCAAATAGTGCATAATCTCATGCAACACTGCGCTATCTAAACGTCGCTTACCTATGTACTTACCGTCTTTACCAGCCATAGTTATTGTATTAGTAGCGGGATCAAACTTACCATCACGGCCTTCTTCTACTTCACCAAAAATAATATCTACGTCTATATCTAAATTTTTAATTAATTCTTTTAATTTTTTAGCGACTGATCTAGTAGCAGATGTATTAGCTTTCTCATCGGATATTGTTTTAAGGACGTCATCAATATCACCTAGCTCATTAATATCTCTTTCAAGATTTTTTACAACCCGTTCTTTTTCATAGGCTGTTTTACCTATAAAAGCTTTTTGACCGGGCAATGCAGTTTCTTTTTGGCTTTTAACTTCTTCTAAATCTTTTTCAGCGCTAGCGGCTATCTCTTCTCTTTTAATAGCTCTAAGGGCTTTTTTATATTCGTTCTTACGAGCTGCCCGTTTAGCTAGTGTTGCGCTATCTGCTGTCTTTACTCGTTGTTTAGACCTAGCTTCTTTAACGGCTTCTTCTTTTTTAGCTACTTTTTTAGCTATTTCCTCTACCTTAACTTTTTCTTCTGGAGCTAAACTCTCAATAAAGGCTTCCCGTTTTTCAGCTACTTCCGCTTGCTTTTCAGTAAACTCACCAGCTTTTTTATCTTCTTCATCATATACCCGTTCATGCGCAGCAAACTTAATAGCAGCTTCTTTAGTGCCTGGAGCTACGGCAGCATATTCACTGGGTGAATTAATATAATCTTTGGGGGTTACTTCAGTAGGCGCTTCTTCCGCGCTTAGTTCAGCAGCTAGTTCATCTTGTAATGCCGCTTGGTCTTCTGCGCTTAGTGTAGCTGGCTGTGTTCCCGCTCCACTGACAACTGCGTTAACATCACTCTCAGTGTCAGCCAATCCAGTTCCGAGAGGCACTCCAGCTCCTTCGGCGGGTAAAAGTCCAGTTCGCTCGCCAGGAACTTCAATGCTCTTTCCACTTGGTGTTGCGTTAATGTCTGCATTTGTGGCTCCTTGTTTAGCTATTAGCGCATCTGTTAATTCTTTAGAAGTTAATCCAGGACTCCATGGGATTAAATTTTCTTCAGCTATTTGTTTTATTTTAGCATCATCAAGCCCTTGTGGCAAAAACCCTGCCGTTACTTGCTCAACTATCTTAGCTGCTTCTGGTGTAAGCCCTGTAAATTTTGGTATTGGTTTTGGCGGTGTAGCTATATCAAACGTATCAGCGCCAGCGGTAGCTAAAACAGCGGCTTCATCTGCTTTTATTTGTTCTGCGGTTGGCTTAGTAATTGTTTCCGCTTGTACTTTGCTAGCTGCAAGTTCTTCAGGTGTGACTTGTGTAGAACGAATTACATTACCTGCCTCATCAAGCATAGAAACAGGGGTAACAGGCGGTACAACAGTTGGCTCAACTACGGCTTCTGGCGCAGTTTCTGGGGGTTCTTTAGCAGATGGGGGTGGGGGAGTAGCCCGATTAAATGCCACATTAGTAGCGCCCGTAAGAACACCTCCACCAAGACCACCTTTAAGACCAGAGTCTAAAAACCGTACAAAATTAGCTTCAGTAAAGAAATTCTTATTTTGATCTACAAACTTTTCAGCCGCTGCAGTAGACATTTCCTGGGCAGCTTCGGTACCGCCCTCAGTTATTAGTCCTTCTGCAAAGCCTTTACCTAAACGCTTAACCCAACCACCTATTAGTTCATCAGGCGACAACCCTCTTTTACGGGCGATGCGCATTAAGTTTAACGGGGTAATAGCATCTAATATTGTATTAAATCCGCCAGATACTAGAGTAACACCAAGCTCTTCTTTGCCTGTAGATTGTGCAATGCTTTGATATACGTCAGGAATGTTTTGTGCTGCAGATCCAGCTAAAGCTCCAGCAGCTTCATACTTAAGGGCTGTCTTACGTGCGGCATCTACGCCGGCTTTCATAGCATCTTGTTGAGCTATGGCTATTAACTCTTCTTGGGACATTTTACCAGCACTATATGTAAGACGTTTTTTAGCCGCTTCCATAGCCGCCGCTTTTGCAGCTTGCTCTGCCGCCACAACTGCTCCACGCCCTGCAATACCCGCTACACCTCCAGTAAATATAGAAGGTAATATAGAAGGTAGTGTTTCACCAACCGCTTCAACAATATAAGTTAATAAGTCACCCGCACCTTTAATGTTAGTATAACTAGGGACTGCGCTTGGATAGTTTCGTTCTATGTCTTGTTGGGCTTGGGCAGCTTCTGCCATCTGGCGGTCAGCGTATTCTTTAGCACCTTTAATACCAATCTTTTCTCCTACACGCCCAGCCATAGCTGGAGCTACATCGCCAAGTAAAGAACTTATACCTAATGCCCCACGTTTAACAGCAGGTACAAATGCTCCGATACCAGTTGCAGGGGTTGTTTGATATGGTTGTGTTGGCGCAAAAGTTTCTGGTTCTGGTTCTTTAGGTTGAGAAAACCCAGGCGAACTTTTTATCCATGTGGCTAGTTCTTTTGCCGATTCAGTATCACCCGCGGCATCCGCTCTTTCTAATGCTTCATACAACTTTTGTAACTCAGCCATAGTTACCTAGGTAGAATATTTATTAAAAGCACCAAGTTGGCTTTCTGTAGGACTAAATCCGCCTCCCAAAGCGCCAGGTCTAGGGGGTAGTGGCATCTCCCGTTTTATCTTGGCTTCTATTTCTGCTTTCTTTCTAATTAATCTATTATATTCAGCTTCATCTTTTGGATCAACAGGTTTACCTGCCGCTATTGCTTCTGACATTCTACGTTCTAAATTAGGTATTTGCAGTTTTAAATTAATATCTTTTTCTACTAATTTATTAATTTCTGCGGTTCTCCTACTTTCAACCGCAGTTACATCTTTACCATATTTTTCTTCAAGGCTACCAATACCAAGTTTTTCTCTTGATTCTCTATTTTCTTTAGCAATATTCATAGCTTGTCGAGCTGTAAGCAAGTCCATTTGATTTCTAGCAAGTCCACGTTCAGCTAAACCTTGTTGCTTTCTAGCATTAGCTAAATACGAAATACCCGCTGAACCACCTTGACCAATATTAGCCATAGCATAAGGCGATGTACCACCCATCATACCTAGCCCAGCTTGTATAAGCGCCAAGTAATTGTCCATTGTTCTATCGCTTTTATTGGTAGCTTCTCTCATATCATAAGCTTTTAACATCTGTTCATAAAGAGCTTCTTCAGCAGATTTTTGTGGCGTAGGAATTATAGCTGGAGGTACTACAGCCGGCGGTATTACGGCTTGTCCACCAAGAGGAAACCCTTCTTGTGATGCATTAAGTGGATCATATTTATCTAGTGCGGCGGCTGGAATTGTAGGTTTAAGATATTTTCTTTCCCATTCTTTTTCCCATTCTGGTTTTTCTGGTTCTCTCATAGTACCTGGCCCAGTAACTAAAACACCTTCAGGGCTATACACATCTTCTGGTTCTCCAAAATAACTATTTCCTACTAAACTACCATCTTTACCAGCAAACGCAACTACCCCGCCGCCAGCTAATTGAACGATTCCGCCTTCTTTAAAGTTAGACGCATACTGACGAGTTTCTCCAGGTACAGGACCTTTTCTACCACCAGCAATCCATTTATCTACATTACCAGGACCCCAGTTGTAAGCCATAGCAGCGTCTTTTGGGTTGCCATACCGTTGTAACATAGCATTGCCATAATCACGTCCAACACGGTTCATTTCTTCTACGCTATTATCTTGCGCTGGTCTAACACCAAAACCCGGGTCGCGTAATGTAGCCGGCATAGTTTGCATACTAGCCATAGCGCCTTTAGGAGAAGTTAAAATATTGCCACGTTCATCATAATCACGTCCCCGGCTTTCTAACTGTCTAATTTTATTTATAAAAGCTGTATCTTGAATTCCTTTAGACCCACCAGAAGGTAAAGGCTCTTTATAAGTTATACCTTGATTTACGGCGCCTTGTTGTTCTGGATTAACACCATAGCCATATCCGCCTTGTTGTTCCGCGGCTTGTTGCATTAAAGCGTCTGTAAGAGCGGTATTACTAGCTTGGCTAGCTATCATTTTAGCCCGTTGATTTTTAGAAGCTATATCAGCGTAGTATTCTTCGTTGTCTTCGTCATCCTCGGAGTTATAGTCCTCATCACCAACTAAACTACCATCAGTATTACCAGCGAAAGCTACAATACCACCACCAGCCATAGCTCTAGTTGGAAGGTTGCTTTGTGCGCCCGTTATGCCGGCTAGCTGTGTAGGCTGTGGCATTGGTTGTTGTGGTATGGGTTGAGGTACCTGTTGAGGAGGTACCTGCTGTTGAGGCATTGGTTGGGGTGGCATCTGTTGCTGAGGCATTTGGGGCTGGGGGTTTTGCAACTGAGCCGCTTGCGCATAAACCTGATCTTCTACAGTTGCTGTAGGTTGTGGTTGGGCCATACCCTGAGCTTGTTGTTGCTTTTTAATTAAGTCAGCAATCATTGGCACGCCAATATAACCGGGAATAGTACCATCATTAACTGCTTGTTTTAAAGCATCTACAGATTTTAAGCTGTCCGCTCTAGCTAAAGTAGGAAGTAATCCAGTAATTTGACTCATGCAGCACCTCTCATAGCTCTATCTAATGCAAGTGATACTAACCCGCCTGAAGCGTAGCTTTTAATTTGCCCGCCCTCGGCTTTAAATACACCTGATAATCCAAGTACCCCAAGTCCGGCAGTTCCAATACCAGCTATTTGTGAAAGCGCATTAGGCGGAGACTGATAGCCTTGGCTAGTACCTTGGTTTGTTCCTGTTGTTAATTGGCTGCTAATAGGTAACCCAGCTAATTGTTGATTTGCAAATTGAAGTTGTTGATATGGGAAGTTTTGTTGTTGTAAACCAAACTGATTTTGCAAAGCCAACTGAGCCAACTTAGCTTGAGATTCTTGCGCCGCAATATTACCCAAAGTACCACCGGCTGTAGTTGCCCCAGAGTATCCAGCTTGCGCTCCGCTAACACCTTGTAAACCAATTTGGGTTCCTTGCATTGCAGTGCCAAGACCTTGTAAACCTACTTGTTGGCCTTGCATACCGGCCTGTAAACCTTGAAGCCCTAAGTTAGCGCCAAATTGTTGCGCTTGTTGTGCATTTTGATAGGCTTGTTGTTGTCCTGTAGCTTCAATACCAGCCAAACGATTCTGTAATCCACGATTAGCTTCTGATTGTTGAAGAGCTAAACGATTACCACCAAATGCCCCAGCACCTACAGATTGAGCTGCCATTTGAGGAGCTTGAATTTGATAGTCTCTAATTGCTTGTTGTTTTTGCCAATCTACTACGTCGTTCATATAAGGCGACATATAGGCTTGCATTGCCTGTGGACTTGTAGCTTGTTGGGTATACATATCACCAGCGCGACTTGCCGCTGTACCCATAGCTGCGCCTGTTTGACCGTACTGAACACCTTGTGCACCATATTGTGCACCTTGTGAACCATACTCTAAAGCGATAGGAGCGGTGCTTAAATTTCCTTGTCCACCAGCTTGGGCTAAAGCAGAACCTTTTGCAAAACCAGTAGGAAGCTGTAAATTAGCTGCGCCAACATAAGATTGATTTAATAAGGCTGGAGTTTGTTGGTTTGCAATTAAGTTTTGACTACGGGTTAAATAATCAGAGACATAAGGTTGCACCCAAGGGGATACTGTACCCGTGTTTGTTCCTGTAGATGATTGATTTTGAGTCGTTTGACTTGTTGGGCCTGAAGGCAACGATGATGCATCGAATAATCCCATAATTTAATTCCTTGGTAAAAACTTATCTGCGTTAATTTTCTTGCCCTGTTTAGGGTTTCCTGTTCGAGCTTTACGAATATTGTCCATCATTTTATATAAATGCTTTGCTCCAGCATCAGTAGAGCCATTACCTAAGTGAGATACCACATCTGCGGGTACTACAAATTCCCCATCGGCTAAACGGGCAGGCTGTTTACCGCCTATATTAGCTACGATACTATCACTCATTCCATCGCCGGGACCTTTGAGTAACTTACCGCCAGCGGCGTATCCACCTAAATCTGCAATACCACCATGAGCATAATATTTAAAAGTCATTGGTTGATATGCTAAACCTGTGTTCTGGTTAGAGCCCATCGTAGGTGTATTGTATATAGGAGTTGTTGTAGGAAATGCAGTGTTTTTTCCTGGATTAAATGCTACAGGAGTAGAAGTGGTTGTAGTGTATGTTGGGGAGCTAGACTGTGTAGTTGCTGTAGTTGTACCTTGGGTTCCAGCGCCACTAGTTAATCCTTTTAATGCCAAAGTACCCAACGCCGCTTTTTGGTACATATTCATACCAGCAGTGTTACCAGCACCAATACCTGTTCCAGTTAAAGCCGAACCTTCAGTAATTCCTAAACCAGTAGGAACACCAGTATTTAAAGCTCCCGTACCAATAGAACCAATTCCAGTAGGAGTAGTACCGATAGAATAAATTCCAGGAGGAGTAGCACTAGTACTAATACCATATCCGGGCGCAGCTCCGGCTCCGGCTCCAGTTCCAACAGCTCCAGTAGCTCCAGCATTAGCCATAGTTGTACCAGCACCAATAGCGCCAGAACCAAAAGCGGCAGCTCCACCCAATGCAGCAGAAGCTAATAATGGGGCGCCAACTTCATCCATCCAAAGCTTTGATTGCGTTATTCCCTCTGGTTGAGTAAATATAGGTAAGTTATTTTGGTCCATTTGCATTCTGGGTTTACCCTCAGCATCAGTAAATGCCGCAATACCTTTTGTAGCTTGTCGTTCAATAGGCACTTCAACACCACCGATTTTGTATGCGGTTTGATTTTTTTCTGGGTTCCAAGATATGTTTTCGCCCGCTGGATTCCAATACTTCCCATTAAACTCATAATCTTTAAGGGATGGTAATGCTTGAGTTACAAAACCGTTTGAATCTACAGATAAAGTTGAACCATTAGGGTTAATAAAACCTCTCCCGTTCCATTCGTATCCATGTTCGGTAGGTTTAAAATCTTTGCCGCTAGCATCTCCAGCCAGCATTTGATCCATTGATTGAAGCTTTACGGGCTGATCGGGCGTCCATGTAGAAGGGGTATTATCTTGGGCCGATGGATCAACGGCATTCATTCCGGGGGCTGATAACATTACTTGGCTACCATCTTCCCCATCAAAACGCGGTATAGAGGCAATACCGCCTCTAGCCATCATTTGACCACTATAGGCATCGGTTTTAGGGTCGTAACCAGCGTTAATTGCAGAGGAACTTACAGGCGTTTGTGCAGAAGTAGCATACTCAGATGCGTTTTGATTGCTTCCGGGATAAACATCATTCTGCCCAAGTCCCGGCGCGTTTAGTCCCATTATTCCGTTAGAATACATAGAAGTCCTTCTTAATATGTGCTGATTTTATCATGTCTATAGCCTTGATACAAAAGATAATGTGACCACTACAGACGGGCTAACAGGTCTAGCATAGGGGGTTGTAAGCGCTGGTAAACTAACTAAAGACACGGTATTAAAGTCCGTAGCCCAGTACAAGGCAACGCTATCCCCGGTATTTAATGAAACAAAGAAGTTGGCTGCCGCAAGTGCATAGTTAAATTCACTAGCGTTTTTCCTTGCTGGAAGCACAATCTTACTAGCCGTAGCTGGTATATTTGTACTGTTTTTGCGCAACCAAATATCAGCATAGTGTATCTCATTATCATTATTTTGAAGTTGAATACTAAACTGAAGGTTGTAAATACCGTTTTGGGACACGGTAATGGCACTATTTGCCAAGGTCATGCCACTAGAGTAATCAGTAGTATTGAGGGTAACTAGGGTAGCAGTATTTGCCGTAGCAGTTACGTTAGAGTTATTCTGAACGGATATATAGGTATTCCCCAGATACTGCCCACCAGTACTCCCTAATAGCGCCCCGGTAACGTTATCTACTTGATTAAAGTATAGGCGTAGTGCATTGCTAAACTGATCTTGATAGTTTTGGTTGTACTCTACTGGCCCAATAGGTAAGTTAGGAGCAACGGTATTACGGATGCTTGTAGCGTTTGATGCCATTAGCTTCTCCGTCCGTCTGGCCTAATATCAATCCGTGGTGCGCCCAACTGCCAAGATACCCCTAAACCATCAGAGCTAATTTTCATTGCCATTTGGCGGGCGCGAATTCTTGTATATATTTGGCCTGTAAATTCTTGAACCGTATATTGTGGGTATACAGCAAAGTTATTGCCGCTGATTGTTGCCGCATTTGATGGGCTTCCATAGGCCGAACCTGAGTTTTGGCGGGGCTGTAATTCCATCGTAACAACTGGGCCATCTACATTAGATCCATTAAAGTTAACGTCAGGCAACATTCTCCATACATAACCAAAGTTGTGTCCATCTCCAATATCAAAATCAGAGGACTGCACATAAGAGTAAATAGGCAAAGAGGTAGCCGTAGAAGCATCATCATTACCAAGCTCATGGTTAACCACACAGCCAGTTGAATTTAATAAGGAATCTACACCGTTTTGGAAAGTACCCATTGGGGTTTGGCGCAATCCTGAATCTAACCAGAAAGTACGGTTTAATGTGCCGTAATACCATACACGATCAAGGTAGTTATAAATAACGTACTTATCCACCACTACTGAGTTAGTAGAGCAATAGAACCACCAGATTTCATTAAAGCCCTCATTACTACCAACAGTAACTTGCCATGATTGATCTTTATTAAGGTCATCAAAGATATATTGCCGCAGCGCACAAGGTAAGGTTTCCACTCTACCAGAGTACATGTAGAACTTATCCCCACCCATCCAGTAAGTGATATTGTTAACCGTAATAACTGCATTTGGACCCATTACCGAAATGTTATCCATCAATACTTGAAATCCCCAGATATAAGGTGGCCCTAAATACTGCATAGAATAAAGCGTAGAATCTGTTAATACTAGTACTTCTTGGCGGGTATTAATCGTAGTAGCAATATAAGAGCCATGTGAAAGCCTAAACTCGCCTGCTTGGTTTGTAATATCTGGCACCCACTGGTATGGGTTTTCTTGATCTGACCACCGCACCAACATAGGATCAAAATCCGTTAGAGGGTTTGTAGGATCATAAGAATTAGCACCAAAAGCCATAACAAACCGCTGAATATCAGAAGCTAAAACCTCAAGCGTTTTATAAGGAACAAACTGCCCACTGTAAGATGCAGTATTAGCTAAATCTGATAACTTTTTACCCCGATATGTTGTGCCTAAGTTTGCATCCCAGTAAAAAATCTGCCCACCACGTTGCGCAAATACAAGGTCTTGACCGTAGTTATCATTGGTCCAAATAACAAGCTGCTCTCCTACACTAACACCCAAAGGTGCAGCATTACCCCATCCGTATTGACCCCAATTACCAGCGCCCCAACCATTACCGTTAACATAGTATTCAAGTCCTACATGGCACAATACTTGGCAGGTTACATTTCCACCCACATTAGAAGCGGAAGAAGTACAGTAAGTTACATTAGATAAGTTGTTATCTGAAGTTGAAGCTAAGAAGTAATAAGTTGCCGATCCATAGCTTAAAATTTGATGCTCGCCATTAATAACGGTATTAGCTAACCCACCAACCGAAACTGCACAGTTAGATAAGATAAGGTAATCCCTAGTATTAGCATTATTAGTACCATCAAAAATCTTAACAAACGCGCTGGAAACATTAGCATTTGCCATATGGGATGCCGCAGTAGTATTGTTAAACCCACGTACGCAGTTTGTTGCTATATTAGCGCTTAATGCATTATAAAAAATAACCTCGCTATCAATCTTAACGTAGCCATTTTGGGGCGGAAAATTAGTAGAGGCAGTAAATAACAGGGTCGTTGTAGTTGCGTTTACGTTAGCTGCAAGGGTAGTACGGCCTGTAGATAGGGCATTGCTTAAAGTAAGCGTTGATACAACAGGAGTAATATCGTAATACTGCCCACCATTTTCTACATAGTATTTAAGGTTAGTACCAACTCCAAGGTAGTTATACCCAGATAAAGTAGCCCAGTTCCACATAGAACGGCATACACCCCAGAACTTATATGTACTTAATCTAATCCATCCACCAAGCTTTTCAGGAAAGCCAGATCTAAACCGAATCTTATCGCCATCATAAAACCCGCCTTCATTGGCGTAGTTAGTACCTTCTCTATTAAGGCCGGGACGGAGAATAATTTTTGTTAATGGCATACTTATCCTAGTACCTGTAAAGCTTTAGTTATCTTGGCAATACGCTCATCAAGAGCCGTAGTCCCACCATTGATTCTTCTTGTCATTGTGCCGTATTCTTGGGCATCTGCAAGTAAATTTAAACCGTGTTTATTCCAGAACCAACCGGCACTTAGAGTGGCATATTTGGGAGTGAGTAGTAAATCAGGGTTATCAATAATATCGACACCAATACTACTTCCGCAATTTGCATAATTCTCTCTACCTGTTAATTGTATTAAACCTCTACCGTGAAACTTCCAACCATCGCCATCTTGAAGATTGCCCATGCGTCCAGCGTATACAAAGTTAGCAAGCTTCTCTGGGTTGTTGGCATAGGGCTGCGCCATACTAATATTGGGAAAACGGCTGGGCCAAACCTGCATTAATCTTTGGGCGGAATAGTTAAGGTTTTCTTGTAAACGAGTAAAGTTAGCGCTTTCAACAGAACACTGACCAATAAACGCTGCTTCACGCTTTGGTGTTGCAATGTTGTATTTTTGGAAGGTAGCATTTAAAGGCTCCAACCATTTATCATCTATACCGAGGGCGTGTAGCTGACTACTTTGCATTAAATATACCAATCTGTTCTGACAGCCAGCCTTGCAAACTAACCAGCATTTGCGTAGTTATTGCGCATTTTTCAATAAATTTAGGGTCGGCGGGGGTGCCATCAGTTGGGTTGGCGGTAGCGGAAACTGTGCCTGTTTGATTGGTACTGGAGAGGCGCATCCCACCATAAGTACGCTTAATAAGAGCGATACGGTTTTCATAATCATTTTTTACCTTTTCATTAACTTGAGCGGCTTCTTTAGCCTTAGATTTGTTAATCATTTCCTGCTCTTTAGCAGCTAGTTCTACCTTAGATACATAAGCATCGTATTTAACGGATTCGTATTTACCATAGCCAATACCGCCAATTGCCGCTAGGGCTAAGGCTGCGTAGATATAAAACTGAATGGGTATAGTTAGTCCGAACATTATACGAACCTAATAGTGAATGCAAAGGTGGCTGGGAAGTTTTTAATCAGCGCTGTATTGTTGTGCCATTGGTCTGGAGTAATAAACGCAGGGTCAACTAAGGCACGAATGTTATGCCCAAAGTTTAAGATCATCATTTTGCCAAAAACATAATGGTATGAGTTGTACTGCCATAAATTATGACCCTCTACACGAATCGTGCCTTCGTGGGTTTCATTGCAGTTAATATCACCCTGATAACTCATACCAGAGGAGCCGTCAATAAACTTAACATCAAAACCATAGAACGGGTTACGCCACAGCCATTGAACTTTTGACCACCAACAAGGGTTATGTTCTGCCCTAAAGGTTTGATCGCCATCTAAGCTGTTATCGGGCGTCTGAAACCATGACAAGAAAGAGAAGAGGCGTGGGCCTGACTGCCAAACAGTGGCGTTGTTACACCAACCAATTTGAGTGGAATACATAATGCCAATAATAAAAGCTAATGGAAATGTCAGAACGGTTCCAATTAAGTTAACAGGCACTAACACTAAAGCATATATAAGATAGTTCATTCTTTATCCAATGGCAAAGTAGTATAAAACCGTAAAACTGCACAAGTAACACCAATACACATCAAAATAATCCCGTAGTATTTAGGATCAATAACATTCTGCAGGTACGAGAAATTCTCATATACCGCACCAACAATCATCAACGCAAGCGAAAACCACATGGTTCTAGACTTCGCCATTTGTTTAACGGTTACTCGTTTCATTTGGACTTCTTAACTACAGTTTTCTTTACCGTTTTTTTAGTAGCGGGCTTTACTTTTGCTGGGGGAAAAGGCCAAGGCGCAGGTATTGGTTTGCGAATATAACCTAACTTATCAAATACGTAATCAATAATAAACATTAGAAAGTTACTCCAAATACAGGCACAGAGGTCACGGCAACAGCCAGATTCTGTTTAGGGTCAGATAAATCGGCACCACAATCACTGCATCTTAGCGCCGCCAGTTCAGCTTCATCTACATCTCGATTACAACTTGGACAAAGGATTTCTATTTTAGTTGCGCAATCTGCGTCTTTACCGGGAATATCTTGGGCTTGAGTTTCTATAATCATGCTGTGTAAGTTCCTGAAGATGTGTATTTGAGAATAGTGTTTGCGCCAGAAATAGTAACTGTTGGTCCACCAGTAGTAACTCCGCTATAACTTACGGTAGGAATAGAAACAACAATTACGCCTGAACCACCGCTAGTAGTACCAGCACCAGCACCACCCCCGGTATTTATACTACCGTTATTGTTTGCAGAACCACCGCCTCCAGAACTTCCAGCGCCCCCGTTACCGCCACCACCGCCACCGCCATAATAAACAGCGCTACCTGTAATAGTGCTTAAATATCCAATACCACCAGTACCTCCGGGACCATTAGGGCCAGCATCACCACCAATTGCGCCTCCACCGCCACCGCCACCGCCCGCATATGTTGAGCCGTTACCACCATTATTTCCTTGCCCTGAAACACCAGCACCACCAGCACCACTTTCACCGCCTGCATATGAACCGCCACCGCCTCCAGAACCACCCGAATAACCGTTTCCGCCACCTGCATAACTACCAGCTTGACCACCCGCTCCACCGCCAGAAGCTATATTAACGCCTGTAATAGAAGAATTAGTACCTGCACCACCAGCGCCAGTTCCACCGCCGCCAATAACCATTGTATAAGTAGCACCGGGTGTTACTGAGAGCGAGCTAGCTATATATCCGCCACCACCGCCACCACCGCCAAAACTATTAATATAACCACCAGCACCACCCCCAGCTATAATAAGGTAACTAATGCCATATACTCCTTGCGGGTAAGTTTGGAATCGAACCCAAGTACCGCCCGTATAGCCTTCGTATATTGCTAATTCACTGTTATAACGTAGTATTCCATTTTGTCCTGAAGAGGCGCGGGAAGCAGTATCCCCAGTAGGCAAGTACCATTGGCTAGTACTAGAATTTCCAAAAATAGTTGCACCAAAAGTAGCATTTGCAGCAACTGTTAAACTAGCTCCAATAGCCACATTTCCAGTAACCGTTAAATTGCCATTAATGTAGTTAAATGCGGTTGCACTATAAAAATCAGTACCATCACAGAAAACTACCTCACTACCTGCATTAGCAATAGAAATACCGTTTCCTGATGTTGTTTTAATAGTTACGGTAGCATTAGCTCTATTTCTAATAATGTAAACTTTTTGAGAAGGTGGGGCAATAACGTTGCATGGAGCGCCAAGTAGCCCGTTAAAAATTAATACAGCATTTCTGGCTTGATCTGATAACCCGTTATAATCAGTAAGTGTTACATCGCCAGTAAGCGTAATTGGAAGTACCCCAGTAATTGCTTGCTCAAGCAGCGTTCCAAGGTTTGTATTCGTAGTTGTTCCCCACGTACCGGCTTGTTCGCCGTTACCGATAAGTTCTAGTTTGAGACTTGGGCTATAAGTTGATGGCATTTTTGTCCTTTATGCTGCTATAAGTTCCCACTCTGTGGTTTCTGAATCATTAATTTGACTCCAGCTATTGCTAGAATCATCGTCAATATCTGTCCAATTCGGGTCTTGGTCGTTAGGTATCTGGCCCCAAACCAATACATTGCCAATTATACCCGTAGCTTGAACCCCTGTTAAGTAGATATTAGCATTGGCTATAGTTGTTGCTGTGCCTATGTATCCTACCGCTTGAACCCCTGTAACACGGATATTTTGGGTTAAGGAGATAGTTACTTGCCCAAGCTGCCCTACACCCTGAACGCCCGTTAAATAGATTACTGCGCTTGCTTTGGTAGTAACTGAACCAACCTGTCCTTGAGCCTGAACACCCGTTAGATATACATTAGCGTTTGCTGCGGTGGTTACAGTTCCAACTTTTCCTACAACTTGAACACCCGTTAAGTAAACATTTGCCCCCGCAGTAGCAGAAGCAGTTCCTAGCTGGGTAACGCCTGTAACGCCTGTTAAAAATACTACAGCACCAGCAGTTGTAGTTACGGTGCCAGTTTTACCAACAGCCTGAACGCCCGTTAAATTTACTCCAGCGCCTTGTTTAACCGTTACGGTGCCTACTTGTACGGGGGCTTGAACTCCAGTAAGGTTTACTACTGCGCCTGCGGTGGTTGTGGCGGTGCCAACTTGTCCTACACCTTGCACTCCCGTAAGATAGACGTTAGCGCCTTCTTTGACTGTTACGGTGCCAACCTGACCTATTCCTTGAACGCCCGTTAGATTTACTACCGCAGTGCCTGTAACACTAGCAGTGCCTAAATACCCAACCGCCTGAACACCTGTTAGATTAACTATTGCACTTGCGGCTACGGTTAGGCTACCTACTTGCCCTACGGCTTGAACGCCTGTTAAATTAACTACTGCACCCGCTTGTGTGGTTACGGTACCGATTTGACCAACAGCCTGAACACCAGTTACATAGGCATTAGCTGCGCCTGTAGCATTTGCAGTACCTAAATAACCAACTGCTTGAACGCCAGTAACGTTAACAACAACGCTAACCGCCCCGCCGGGTAATGCACCAAACGGGGTTGCGGCGAATGAATTAAATCCAAACATAATTAGGCTGTGTAAGTTCCGCTAGCAGTAAATTTAATGATCGTATTTGATCCGCTTGTAGTTACCGTTGGTGATCCAGTTGTTGTACCAGAATAACGGGATGTTGGTACAGAAAGAATTACAACTCCAGAACCGCCTGAAGCACCATAGTATATATTGCCATCGCCAGAAGATCCACCACCACCACCACCGCCTGTGTTGGCTGAACCGCTTGCAGGATTAGAAGTTTGTCCACCACCTCCGCCGCCACCACTACCGCCACCTCCAGCAACTCCCCCTAAAGGGTTATAACCAGAACCGCCACCACCACCAGCATATGTTACTGAGCTGCCTGTAATTGAAGATGCGGCACCGCCGCCACCATTGCCAGAATTACTACCCGATGCTGAACCACCCGCACCACCAGCACCGCCTCCAGCACCCATAGAATAGGGAGATACTCCACCAGAACCACCGCCACCACTGTTTCCTTGTCCTGATGTCCCTGCGGCATTAAAACCACCATAACTTCCACCGCCTGAACCACCAGAAGAACCATTTCCTGTGTTAGCTCCTCCGCCACCACCAACTGCGGCAGTTACGCCCGTTAGAGAGGAATTGCTACCATTATTACCAGCATTTCCAGCGCCGCCGTTTGTACCACCACCGCCAACAGTTGCTGTATAAACTGTTCCCGGAGTAAATGTTGAAGTACCAGATAATAAACCGCCTGCACCAGCACCGCCGCCACCAGAATTATATCCGCCTGCTGGAGTTCCGCCAGCTCCGCCACCAGCAACAATTAAGTAGGATGCTGTGTATTCGTTAACAACTGGACCAAGTGAATTAGATGTTACGGCATTAGCAGTACCCATTGCATTTGTAGCAGTTACGTTGCAAGTCATGTTTGCGTTAGCTTGGGTAGATGTTAGAACAAATGTACTGGATGTAGCATTAGTAATGTTTGTAGTATTGGCTATCCATTGGTATCCATAACTAGTAGGTGAATTTGACCATGTACCCGTTGTAGATGACAGGGTTTGACCAACAATAGCGCTGCCAGAGATAACGGGAGCAACAGTATTAACAGGTAAGGCAACTGTAGTAGGGGAATACCAATTATTACTGTTATAAAACTCAAATTGCGCTGTAGTACTGTTATATCTTACTGCGCCCGTTAAACCGGTTGGTCTTTGAGCTGTTGTTCCTGCTGGAACTGTAATAGCACCAGTTGAGTTAAATGTAATGTTTTGCGCATTACTAATTGTAAGTGCGGCAGTATTAGCCGTTTGCAATTGCAAAGAGCTAGAAGTATCTACGGTTTGAACTATACCGCTTGCGTTAGCGTTTATGATTGTACTCATGCCGTATAAGATCCAGATGCTGTAAAAGTTAGTACAGTATTATTACCGTTTGTAGTTACTGTAGGGCTTCCAGTAGTTGTACCAGTATAGTTTGTGGTGGGTACAGAAATAATTACTACGCCAGATCCACCAGCCCCACCAGCGCCATTATAAACGCCGCCGCCGCCACCACCGCCTGTATTGGCTGTCCCTGCTGTAGCATTTGGTGCGCCACTATAACTACCACCACCAGCACCTCCTCCACCACTACCGCCGGGTCCAACTGTTCCGTTGCTATAAACTCCTCCACCACCGCCACCTGCGTAAGTTACTGATGAACCAGTAATGCTAGATGCAACCCCTGCACCGCCATAGGCTCCAACTGTTCCATTTCCTCCACCAGCACAACCAGCTTGACTAGCGCCACCTCCTCCACCATGAGAATAGTTTGGTGTTCCAGCAGTTCCTGATTTGCCCGCACCTCCAGCATAGCCTTGACTTGATTTTGCAGAACCGCCAGCGCCACCAGCTCCACTATCTGAGTTTGCGCCACCACCACCTGAACCGCCATCATTTCCTGCATTTCCACGATAAGCGGGAGAAGCAGTTGAACCAAATCTAGAACCACCTCCACCGCCACCATAAGCGGTAAATTGAAATACAGAAGACGATCCTCCGTTGTTTCCGTTAATTCCTATATCTGATGCTCCATATCCAGTTCCACCAGCACCAACAGTAACTGGATATACAGTTCCTTGATAGATGCTTGTATTGCCAGTTAAAAGTCCACCAGCTCCACCACCACCACCAAATGATCCGCCGCCTCCACCACCGCCAACAACCAAATAACTAGCAGTATAGGCTGGCAATGAAATAGAAGTTATTAAATTCCAAACAGAATTTGCATATCCCTCTATTTGACCAAGGGTAGTGTTATAACGCATCATCCCATTAACTGGAGATGCTGGTCTTTGAGCAGTTGTGCCTGATGTTAATAAAACAGCGCCCGTTGAATTGCACAATACATCTTGCGTAGTGGTAATAGTTAATGCCGCAGTATTTGCAGTTTGAAGCTGTAGTATCCCCGAATTATCGGTCGATTCGATTAACCCAGCAGAAGAGGTATTAATGGTTGTACTCATGCTGTGTAAGATCCAGATGCTAAATATTTAAGAATAGTATTTGCGCCACTCGTGGTAACTGTAGGAGTACCTGTTGTTGTGCCAGTATATAGGGCAGTAGGAATAGATAAAATAACTACGCCAGATCCACCAGATCCTCCAGTAGTGGTTTGCCAAGCACCACCACCACCGCCCCCACCAGAGTTTGCACCTCCGTTGCCGCCATTTCCATTCGGGCCGCCTGCTCCATTTGAACCAGAGTTTAAAGAACTTCCGCCGCCAAGACCAGCGCTTAAAGTATCATTTCCACCGCCGCCACCACCGCCGCCAATTCCACCATTACCGGCATAACCATTTCCATTGTGTGCTGCGCCACCTCCACCTCCACCAAAATACAATGTAGATCCAGTTATAGCTGATGGTATTCCATCTCCACCATTACCAAAACCACTTGCAGATGTGCTTGAATTTACGGAATTACAATCTACATTACTTGCTTGAAATCCTGCACCTCCACCACCGCCTGCTCGTGTAGGGGTTGCGCCTCTAGCAGCATATTGGTTTCCTCCAGAATTACCATAAATAATTCCTGTATTGCTTCCTAAAGAATTTCCGCTAGATGAGCCGCCAGTTGCACCACCAGATTGTGCTGCCCCAGCACCACTACCACTTCCGCCTGCTACACCATTTTGATCACCATATGAAGGTCCGCCTCCTCCACCAGCAGCGGTAGCGCCAAATGCTGTTGTGCTTGTTCCGGTAGTTCCAACACTAGGATAACCAGTTGCCCCAGCACCACCAGCACCTATAACAAAAGAATATATTGTGTTAGGAATTAAACTAAGTTTTGGTAAAGATATAACACCACCAGCACCGCCACCTCCACTAATTCCACCACCTGAACCACCAGCACCACCTACGATTAAAGCATCAATAATTACTGGAATGTAAGATACCCAAGCAGAATTAATATAGGCTTCAAAAGCTAAGTTAGAAGTGTTGTAACGGATCATTCCGTTGGTTGGTGTAGGTCTTTGAGCAGCAGTTCCAACAGAAACTTTAAACTGCCCAGTAGAAGCCATATTAGCGTTCTGGGTTGAATCTATAACTACTGCATTTGAACCGTTTGTTTGTAATACAAGCGTAGTTGTCCCATCCGAACTTTTTATTAAGGCGGAAACGGCTGCGGAATTTCCAGCTTGGGCATTTATGGACGACATTTACGCTTAAAGCATAGGTATTTCTACCCAAGACAATGTAGCTTCGTCCCAAGTATAAGATTTACCGTCATCAGGATACGGTACTGGAGCTTCCCAAAGCCAAGTGGATGTATTTAGAATCCATGATGGATAAGGTTGTGGGGCATAGAAAACATCATCATATGCATTGTATGTGTATCCAATACCTGCGTAGTTAGCTCGTAAAGGATCACCACCATCAGGAGTGCGGGGTGCAGCGGGAGGGCTTGGTGCGTAATGCACATTGCCATAAGTGTTGTAAGAAGTTTGTTTCCATAAACCGGGAAGATCAGCAACAAAAGCTTCGTCCGCAGATAGTACTTGAGCTACGGTAAACGTTGATGAATTTGCATTTGCGGTTGGAAAACATTGAGCGTAATAAGACATTATGAACTCCATTGTTCGGTTGGTATTGTAGGAAATATTGGATCTACTACTGGGTTTACTGCATAACCTCTAACTGTACTTCTATAGGCAATGAACTCAGCTTGGTTGATAAGATAGGGGTTTGCCTTAGTGGGTGTTGTATAAGTGCCAGAACCGCTTGTATAAACAGTTGCTTGAGTAACAGCATTACTAATTTTAGTTGAGCTATCAGGAAATGTTAAGCCATTAGTGCCGTCTACGATAACCGTCATTATGCGCCCCTTACTAATACAGCTTGAAAATAATCATCAACAGCGGTTGTTCCGGGAAAAGACATTGTCCCTGTTCCAGCAACATATCCATATAATTCTAAATAATCTGTAGAACCATTCATATAAATTAATGCAGAAACTGTTACCCTACCTGCTGTAGTGCTTGCTGGGTATGACCAATTTCCCCATTTAAATACACTTCCATTTTTGTAAATACCTACAAGAACTCCAGTACAAGTTACAGAACCTTGTCCAAGAATTTCACCATTTACTTGATAATATCCAGCTATGGTCGGTGTAAACCGATAGTTTGTTGTTGAATCATAATTATTATTAGTATCAAATTCTTCTGTATTGCATATAACTTTTGTAAAAGTTGCTACGGTTACAGTTTGGGAAGCATTTCCATAAGCACTAAAAGCAGGGCCTGCCGCATTAAGCGTACCTGTTTGATTAGCTATGGTAATGGTATTAGCACCAGCTTGTGTTTGAAAAGCTAAATTGCCAGAAGTATCCCCAGTAATAACTACTGAAGTTGAAGTGGTATTTCCTGCGGATATTGTGCTTGCCATACTTATTCCTTAGAGTACTAACCAGCGCTGACCGCTACTTACGGTAATTGACACGCCGTTTGATACGGAAATAGGTCCAACAGATAAACCATTAGTACCAGCAGCAATTGTGTAGTTTGCTGTAGCGTTTGCTTGATTTACTATAATTGCTTGCCCGCTTCCACCTAGTGCAGCAGTTTCTGATGGATAAGTAACAAATACATCTTTAGTACCAGCAGTAAAGTTAGCAACAGCACCTGCATTACTTGAAGATAGAATCGTAGTGCGAGCTAAAGAAACGTTACCCGAATAGTACGTGCCAATACCTACTTCCCAATTAGATCCAACTTGATCCGCTATGGTGTAGTAAGTTGTATTCGCATTTCCAACTACCGCAAACGACTGATAACCGGTCTGCGCACCACCTAATACAATAGTGCCAGTACCAGTTGTAGTGGTATTTTCCTTAATGCGGTCTGCAAGGATCAGAGCCATCTAAAGCTCCTGTTTAAGCAATCCGGATAATAGCTGAAGTTGAGTCCGCTGTTGGGAATATAACGCTAAATGTACCGTTAGTAGCAGTCTTATCGCCACCAAAAGCCAACACAGCAACAGCCGTATTTGCAGTGCTGTTATAAATCAACGCACCGTTAGCTGTAATATTCGCATTAGTCCATGAGCTATTCGCAAACGACATAAACGCTACGTTACCTGTAGAGGTAGGACTTTGGCTAATCGTTAGTGTATTACCACCAGCGGTATAGTTTGAGCTAGAACTAGTTTGCTCATTCAAAGTCGTGTACGCAGTTGTTGCGTTTGATAGCGTTGCTGAACTAGTATACAAAGCAATTTTATATACGGGTGTTGCGCCAGATGTTAAATTTTGTTGACCGGCAAGGATTTGCACCTTAAACGAATCACACATTGCTTGGGTAATTGCCATTCTATGCTCCTAAAAAAGTTGATTTTACTACGGTTTTCATGGGTTTACCTTGATTGATGCCTGCCCAACGCGATATGCGTCATTTCTTTCAAGTCCTGTACCCAAGCGGTTCAATTGTTGCATTGCTTCATCGTACTTGGCTTTGTAGGCTACTAGTAGATCTGTTTCGCCCTTCATATACGTATATGCTTCCACTATACTGCCCCAAAGCAGCGCGGGCGAGTAATTATCACCAAGCCAAGATGTGCCAGCATCCACAATAGATTCTGGATAAGCGTTGTAATGAAGCTCAATACCGTAGTTTGCATCGGGTTTTGGGCCTAGCATAAAGCTCAGTTCGTTCGGATCATTCAATCTAGAACCAAATAAAGCATAGTACCGGGGTAAACCCGTAGCTGTTGGGTCTGGATAAGCCGCCCGAATGAAGTTAACATCCTTGTTTAAAAGGTACTCATAAGCGCCATCCCCATCAATAACCGCCATTGAATAGGTTGATAAGTAGTCGTTAGGACACCCTAGATACACTGTAGTTGAAGAGCAATTGCCTGTAACGTTTTTACGCAAAGAAGGTATCTGTATCGTGTTGTAGATACGCTGTTCTGCCTGCTGAATGAAGGTATTAATCTGCGTTGTATAGCTAACCGTACTTCCATTGGCGAGATAGGTCGCCGGAAATTGATTTTCCGTATAGGCTTGAATCTGATCGAACAGTTCTTGGTAATTCATTAGCCCATTGGTCCTCTAGACATAACACCTTTAGTGGCTGCGCCAGTACCACGGATCTTAATACCCGAAGTTTTTACTTCATCATTCTGGCTTTTAAATACGCCGCCTACAGACATTTTAATGTCATCTACGCCATTGCCAGCCTTAACTACGGCAGCCTTTTCGCTTACAGGGCCACCACTCATCGTGTGTGGTTTAGCATATACAGCAGCCGCACCAACTTCTTTACCCATTTTCTTTGCGCTAAATTTAGCCATTATCGACCTCTTTGATTTGCAGCACGAGCCATGTTACGACCCATTGCTTTCATGTTTTTGTTTAAGCTACTTTTGCTGGCTTTTGGGCCACCCAAGATAACCTTCTTACCGTCGTTTGGGAATACCTGAGCGTCAGTTTTACCTGTCTTAGTTACTCCATCTGCTGATTTTCTAAATCCCATGTCATGCTCCTTAAGTTATGCTAATTGTTACTGTACCAAGTTGCCCGTAACCTTTCAAGTCATCTGGCGTTAATGCATTATCAAATCTTCTCGAACCACCTACAGGGTTCCAATTCCACTGAAAAACCCTACTACCCATATCTGGATTACCAAATCCATCAACCCCAGTACCGCCGTTAATGTTAATCTGCAAACCACTAGTACCTGACTGCTGATAACTAACATCTGGTCTTGGATCCCTTACTGCTTGTGGATCATTAACCGGATACATACCTAACTGCAACTGTGGCTGATCTGGATCCCAGCAACTAGGACATACCTTGATATTATATAGTTTAGTCTTTAGTACTTGTTTCTTTAATTCCTTTAGCATGTAGCGCTGACCACATCTGTCGCACTCCGCAATCGAGTTTTTCCCTGAAGCATATTTTGATGGCATTCATAACCTCAATAAAACATTTCGCGTGGTACAAACCGGATAGAAGCCTTTTCACGATCTTCATCGGCGGCTAACTGGAACTGTTCTTCATATAAAGCTTTTAACGCCATTACCCTGCTTGGGTCTACTTCTGGCTTTTTCATGGCAATATAGTACGCCAATCCAGCTACCATGCAAGGTAAAAAACGGAAAGGAATGTCTTGCTCAGTAACACCTGTGCCTGCATCTTGAAGCCGTCTTAATCTCCAGTACACGAACATATACTGACTTCCGGGAGAATTAGGGGTAGGCCAGACATTAATGCTGGGTAAGTTGTTTGTATAGACTGTTGTAGTTGCTACATGGCTTGTTGCCGTAGTGCCGTTTTGGGCGCGAGCGCAGTTAATCAGTTGGTTACCACTAACGTTAGCGTAGTAAATTGTTTCTGTCTCTAGGTTAATAAACCCATTAGAAGCTAATACGGTAGCGTCACTTACATCAATCGTTGTGTCTGTAGAGGCTACATTAGCCGTTAAAACAGCCGTGGTGGGGTTTGATTGGCCTGTTTGACGGTTGATCCACACTTGTATCGGACGCCCCTGTGCGAGCTTATTTGGCAGCGTTGAGTAGGTGGACTCAGAAATACGGGTAATGTTAATATCAATTTGGTTAGATGTGCCGTTATTTGTGCGGATTACTTGGTCTAAAAGGTCGATGGTATCGGTAGGAAATGGGTATGATGCTTGCCCAGTAACCATAGGGATTTGGCCTTGCTCGATAGTCCAGAGGTTAATACCACGGTTTGCCCATTCAATCGTTAATAGATTTAAAGACCTACGGGCAGTCCGCATATCATAACCAGTGCGTAGCTCTAAGCCAGCCCGCTCAAAAGCCTCTTCAACTAAGTCGTTGAGGTCTAGGTTAAATACTGATTGCCCTATTGTTGTCATAATCCTGAGGCTGCTTTCATTGCGATAAGTTCCGCAGTTAGTCTTGCTATTTCTTCATCTCTCTCGTCTAACTTTCTCATTAGTCCAGAGTTCATATCTGCCCAAAGCACCATATCTTTCATGCGCTCTTTGTGGTCGTCAAACATAACCTTAAATAACTTATCAGATGCTTCCATTTGACGGTCAATAAAGTCTTCAGGTTTCATTTTAAGCCTTTTAATGTCTCCGCTAGCCTAGCACGTTTACCTAATTTACCGGGTTTTTTTGCCGCAGCAGCTAGCTTTGATTCTGGAATAGGTTTTCCAGCTTTAGCACCAAGCGCCTTACGTAATGAGCCGGGCTTCTTAATTGCGTCTTGAATCCAGTTTTTAGTAGCCATTATTTTTTCTTTGCTGTTTTTAAAGAGTTAATAAAAGCTTGCTTAGTCGGTGCGCCCTTAGTTCCGGGTTTTCTCATTTTCTCACCAGACCCAGCAGCAATCCTTTTCTTCTTAGCGTTGATATTAGCGTACAAACCCACCTTACCGCCTTCAGCAAACTGAGTAAAATCAGTATTGTCTCTGCGGGCTTTTTTTACGCCTTTAGGCATTTTAGATGGGGCTATATCGCCCATACCACGGGAAGCTCTCATGCTTTTGTCTTTCCTCTAATAGCACAACCATCTGCACGAGCAGAAGCTGATTTAACAGAACCACCTGATTTAAAGTCGGGTCTTAATTCTCCCGCTGCTGGTACATAATCATAAGGCGCCCCTGTTGCTCTAGCCCGTCCTGCTGGGCCGGCATCTTGGTTTTGTTGTCTCATAGACTCGTTACGCATTGCGGCACGTTCCGCTCTAGCCTTAGCTATTGCAGCATTTTTATCAAATGGTAGTCTTGGTGTTGGGTTTGGCAATGCTGGCATTGAAGCCTTAGGGCCAGTTAAAGCCTCGCGGGTTACAGTTTTTAAACCCTCTTTAGCTGCGTTTCTTTCCCCAGCACTAACAATAGCTTTTAATCCTGCTTTAAGAACTCCACCTGGTACTACATAATCTTCTGGGTGTACGCTTTCTAAAGCTTGTTTTTTAGTTAAGCCTTCCATGCGAGCTTTTTCTTCTGCTGGCATTGCAGGGGCGGGGGTTGCTTTTGGCTCGGCTTTTGGCTCGGTTTTTTTAGCTGCGGGTGCGGGCGTAGCCTTTTTGGTAACTGGCTTCGTTTCTTCTTTACTTCCGTTTTCTACATACTTAGCTGCGCGGGCACGGGTCTCATCGCTAATATTAGGGTTTTTTCCTTCTTTAGTTTCAAATTTTGGTTTCTCTTCTTCTTTTTTAGCTCTAGATTTTTCAAACTCATCAACAAAAGAAGTGCCACCCTCACGGATATTATTCTCGTAAGACGGTCCACCATCAGCAAAGCGTTTCTTTTTCATACCATGCGTCCTTTGGTTTTACCTTTAACACAACAGCCGTCCGCAGATGTTACATATCCGCCTTTTTTCATTCCGGTTACATTACCCATAGTATCTACGGCAGGGATGTTCTGTTCGGTTGTGCCAAATAATTCATAATTACGTTTTTTCTCAAACTCAATACCTTTTTCTCTATTGCCTTTTTCATAAGCTTTACGCTTAATTTTTTCTGCTCCGGTTTCTGTATATGGCATGATTTAGCACATCCCGCCAGATTTCATTTTAATCATTGTGCCTTTGCTTTTGCCTTTAGTAGCGCAGCCATCAGCTTTAGATAATTGACCGCCTTTAGCTAATTTTAAAGTTGTACCTTTGCCACCTTTATGCTCTTGCATATCGTGTTGTTTAAATGCTTTTTTGATCATTGCCGTATCTTGGGCTTTGTCCATTTTTGTATCTTCTTTCATATCGCTTTTCATAGCACCACCACCTTTAAATGTTTTGCCTTTATCGGCTTTGTTAAAATCAATTCCCACAGACTGTGGAACTCCTACTTTTTTTGCAAATGCTGGGTTATGCGCAATTGCTGCCATAAAATGAGCTTGTTTTTTAGACGTACTAGGCATCTTATCTCCAATGACTCGTAACGAAGTCAACTAGCCAGCCGCCAGCGGCGACAATGGCAATCCACATCAATCCAGCTAAAGACTTCTCAATAATAGCTTTGCGTAATGAAGCCCGCTCTGCTTCTGCCTGTATCGCCATCCGAACCCAATGTATCTCGTCAGGGCTAAGACGGTTATTAACAACTGCCGATTCAACTGCTGTAGTTACTAAAGATATTAGCTCTTGTCTTTCATCTGGACTCATTTTAACATTTCCATCGAGCTAGACTAGCCGCTTTACGAGTAGGTCTGCCCTTTTCATCTTTCATAGGTCCGGGCATTCCAGACATACGGGCGCAGAACGACTTCTTCCTAGAACCACCCTCTGGCTGTGGGGCCTTTAGGTTAGAACCAGTAGCAGCGTTATATTTAGCTCTACCTTTGGCGGTTAACCCAGCCCCCTTAGAAACAGGAAGCTTTTCACCACGACCTATTGCTAGCGAGGGGCCTTTTTTCTTAGCCATAAAACACCGTAATAGCTGCGTTAGCTGGTAATGTTATATAAACGCCATTATCAAAACGAATACCTTCACCCGGTATTAATGTAG
>JGI24890J29729_1000342_pt1 | contig 32401 bp, 30 predicted proteins | sample FreactcultureFD7_FD_29729 | JGI IMG/M metagenome (IMG submission 29729)
CTGCAAAAACTTACAAGAAAATTGCCCGTTTAACGGCCATTAAAGTATCTAAACTTGCCCAAGATTACAGCAATAAATTCCCAAATATTGTGATTCAAAAAACCTAGCTTACGTTAAAACAAAATACATCTACCCCATTGTTACAGGTGATCGTGCTTGCAGGTATTAAATCCCCTGCTTTCCATTGATTTATCGCGGTTTGTTTCTCTTTTCCACTGACCAAGAAAAGCACAGATTTAGATCGACTTAAACGTGCTGGCGACATAGATATTCTTAATGGTGGTGGCTTGGGCGCATCAAAGACCGCTAAAGCATCTAAATTGTTATCCCAACGATGTCCTGGGAATAAGCTTGCCGTATGGGCGTCTTCACCAAGCCCTAAAAGGACTAAGTCAAAATCCCCTACCTTGCTTAGTGTTTCATTATATAAATTTGCACCCTCTACCGGACCAAGCTCAGCTGGAATTGTATGAATGTTTTGGGTTGGAATATCGATATGATTAAGCCAAGCTTCAAAGGCCATAGTACTATTTCGATCTTGGTGAGCCGAATCGAGACATCGCTCATCTCCAAAATAGACATGCCATTTATGCCAATCTGTATTGATGTTTTTAAGAAGTGTATAGACGTTTTTAGGTGTCGATCCTCCGGCTAATACGAGATGAAATTGGCCTCGAGCTTTAATTGAAGAATCAGCTAACGCTACAACCCTTTCCATAGCAGCTTGATCAAGAGAAACTTGGCTTTCAAATGACTGCCATTTAATTTGCTTCAAATTCATGTAAATCTTTCAAAATAATGTGGATTTTATATCGAAATCAATTCCTTGAAGAGGCTTGCGTTTGATATAATTTAACTTGTATCGCACTTTAAACTAATTTGCTTTATTCCAAAAGATTAAGCAACGACAAATCTTCCATAAAAAGGTAAAAAAAATGAAATTAGCAATGATTGGTCTCGGAAAAATGGGTGGCAATATGGCTACTCGTCTCGTTCAAAAAGGTATTTCTGTTGTAGGCTTTGACCGAAGCGCAGAAGTTGTAAAAACACTAGAAGAAAAATCAAAAATTATTGGCGCAAGCTCAGTGGCAGATGCTGTAGCAAAATTAGATGGTCAAAAAATCGTATGGCTTATGGTGCCAGCAGGAAATCCAACCGAAGAACAAATCAAAGAACTCATCCCAATGCTCAATAAAGGCGACATTATTATTGACGGTGGCAATTCAAATTACAAAGACTCTCAACGCATCGGCAAATTCCTTGAAGAAAAAGGTATTGGCTTTATGGATTGCGGTACATCAGGTGGTGTATGGGGTTTAGCAAATGGCTACTGCTTAATGGTGGGCGCAAAACAAGAAGTTGCAGATACAATGAAACCGATTCTTCAAGCACTAGCTCACGCAGATCGTGGCTGGGCTCATGTAGGCCCTGTAGGCTCAGGTCACTTTACTAAAATGATTCACAATGGTATCGAATACGGCATGATGGAATCATTCGCTGAAGGCCTTGAACTTCTTAAAGGTAAAAGTGAATTTAAACTTGATTTAGCGCAAATTACAGAATTATGGAAACACGGCTCAGTGGTTAGAAGCTGGTTGTTAGATTTAACTGCTGATGCTCTTAAAGAAGATCAAGCGCTTGATGAAATTGCGCCTTATGTAGCTGATTCAGGCGAAGGTAGATGGACTGTTGTTGAATCAATTGAACAAGGTATTCCAACACCAGTGCTTACACTTGCATTACAAGTGAGATTCAGAAGCCAAGAAAAACAAGGTTATGGCTATAGATTGCTATCAGTAATGCGTAATGCATTTGGTGGTCATGCAGTAAAAAAATCTAAATAACTTTTTTACATTCTTAAATATCTATGACAAAAATTGATGACTGCACCTTAGTCCTCTTCGGTGCAAGTGGAAACCTTTCTAGAATAAAACTTATTCCAGGTCTTTTTAGACTTGATTCTCTCGGCAGATTGCCAGAGAAAATGAAAATTCTTTCAGTGGGAAGATCTGAAGTTGAAGAATCAGCATGGCGAGATGACATCAAGTCCATGCTTGATATTAAATTCAAAAAAAATTACGACGCAAAAGTATTTGATCGTTTTATTGCTAGAAATTTTTATCACGCGAATCCGCCTGATGATAGTAATGCTTTTAAACGACTCAGCGAAAGACTTTCCGACGCATCGACTTTCCCACAAAACTTAGCTTTCTTTTTGTCTGTCAGACCATCTGACTTTGCTTCGATTGTTGATTTACTCGCGAGCGTTGGCTTAACGGATGAAAGCAAAGCTTGGCGTCGTGTTGTCATTGAAAAACCATTTGGTACTAATTTAGAAACAGCTCAAGCACTTCAAAAATCAATCACTAAACATTTAAAAGAAACACAGATTTACCGTATCGATCATTACCTTGGTAAATCAGCATTACAAAATATTCTTCTCACGCGCTTTGCAAATCATATCTTTGATCCGCTTTGGTCGCATGAGCATATCGATCATATTCAAATTACAAATAATGAAACGCTTGGTGTAGGTGAGAGAACTCAATTCTATGATGCAACAGGTGCTTTAAGAGATATGATTCAAAGTCATCTAATGCAAATGCTTGCATTAACGACGATGGAAATGCCTCAAACATTAAGCCCTGAAAATATTCGCGCTGAAAAAATTAAAGTACTTGAATCAATCACACCTATTCCTCTTAACGAGCTTAAGAAGCATGCTTTTAAAGCGCAATATGGTCGAGGTAAAATCAACGGTGAAGAAGTTAAGGGTTATTTGGAAGAACTGGAAGATCCAAAGAGTGTAGTTGAGACTTACGCAGCGCTTAAGTTCTACATTAATACACCACGATGGAAAGGTGTGCCTATCTATGTGAGAACAGCAAAGCGTCTTCACGCATCCGATACTGCGATAGCGATTAAGTTTAAAAAAGCACCGCTTTCTCTTCCTGAGCAAGCCGATAACTGGCTCGTCATTAGTATTCAACCTAAAGAATTTACCCGCTTTGAAATCCAAACGAAAATTCCAGGGCTTGATACCAAAGTAAGAACGGTAGCTATGGACGCCCCAAATAGAATTACAGGGGATGAAAGTGTAGATGCTTATGAATCACTCCTTCTTAATTTGATGCAAGGCGACCAATCTTTATACCTCCATATCAATGAGGTAGAAGCATCATGGAGACTACTTGATCCTGTAATTAAAGCCTGGAATGAAGATAAGAGCCCAGTCTTTACCTACCCTGCTGGAAGTGCTGATCCCGCTGAATCCAAAGTTATCTTTGACAAGCCTGAACAATTTTGGCGTCAGAGTATTGAAATCGGTGAAAATAAGCTCTAAAGTAATGAAAATTTAAATCATTAGAAATCCCGTAGCGTCAAGATTGTGCAAACGGGATTTTTCTTTTTTGAGACAAGAAAATTATGACGATAAAATCAGATAAATGGATAAGAAAGATGGCCGAAGAACATGGCATGATTGAGCCATTCGAGCCTAAACTTATTCGTGAGAAAGACAATCAAAAAATCGTATCTTATGGCACATCGAGTTATGGATATGACATTCGATGCGCTAATGAATTTAAAGTATTTACCAATATTAATAGCACTATCGTCGATCCAAAAAATTTCGACCCGAATTCTTTTGTTGAATTTAACGCTGACTATTGCATCATCCCACCTAACTCATTTGCACTTGCAAGAACAGTTGAGTACTTCAGAATTCCAAGAAGTGTGCTTACGGTATGTTTAGGCAAATCAACTTATGCACGATGCGGCATTATTGTAAACGTCACGCCTTTTGAACCAGAATGGGAAGGTTATGTGACTTTAGAATTTAGTAATACAACACCTCTTCCAGCAAAGATTTATGCGGGCGAAGGTTGCGCTCAAGTGTTATTCTTTGAGTCCGATGAAGTATGTGAAACATCCTATAAAGATCGTGGTGGAAAATACCAAGGTCAAGTAGGCGTAACATTACCTAAAATATAAAGGGTTAATATGAAATTTAACTTCCCCGTAGTCATCATTGATGAAGACTTTAAATCTGAGAATTCATCTGGTCTTGGTATCAGAGTTTTAGCAAAAGCGATCGAGGAAGAAAATTTTGAAGTCCTTGGTGTTACGAGCTACGGCGACTTATCTTCATTTGCTCAACAACAAAGTCGGGCTTCTGCATTTATTCTATCTATCGATGATGAAGAGTTCGTTGAAGAAAACCAAACTGCTCTTCAGCAATTAAAAAATTTCGTAGATGAGATTAGATTTCGTAATGAAGAAATCCCTATATTTCTTCATGGCGAAACAAGAACAAGCCGTCACATTCCTAATGAAATATTAAGAGAACTTAATGGTTTTATTCATATGCATGAGGACACGCCCGAATTCGTAGCGCGTTATATTGTGCGTGAAGCAAGAACTTATTTAGACAGTTTGCCTCCACCATTTTTTAAAGCTCTCACTCATTATGCAGGCGATGGCTCTTACTCATGGCATTGTCCTGGTCACTCAGGTGGCGTTGCTTTCCTCAAATCACCAGTTGGCCAAATGTTTCACCAATTCTTTGGTGAGAACATGCTGCGCGCTGACGTATGTAATGCAGTAGATGAATTAGGACAATTACTTGACCATACAGGTCCTGTAGGCGCTTCAGAAAGAAATGCAGCGCGTATATATAACTCTGATCATCTTTATTTCGTAACAAACGGCACATCGACCTCTAATAAGATGGTTTGGCATTCAACAGTAGCCCCCGGCGACATCGTTATCGTAGATCGAAATTGCCATAAATCAGTATTGCACTCCATTATTATGACCGGTGCTATTCCAATTTTCTTGATGCCAACACGAAATCACTTTGGCATTATTGGCCCCATTCCTAAAAAAGAATTCGAATGGAAAAACATTCAAGACAAAATTCAAAAGAATCCATTCATCACCAACAAAAAAGATAAGCCTCGTGTATTAACAATTACACAATCAACTTATGACGGTATTCTTTATAACGTTGAAGAAATTAAAGAAATGTTAGATGGAAAAATTGATACACTTCATTTTGATGAAGCTTGGTTGCCACATGCAACATTCCATGACTTCTATGGTGACTATCATGCCATTGGTGCTGATCGTCCACGCTGTAAAGACAGTTTAATTTTCTCAACACAATCGACACACAAACTTTTAGCAGGTTTAAGCCAAGCATCTCAAATTCTTGTGCAAGATGCAGAAAAAAATAAACTTGACCGAGAGGTCTTTAACGAATCATTCTTAATGCATAGTTCTACCAGTCCTCAATATTCAATCATTGCGAGTTGCGATGTCGCTGCTGCGATGATGGAAGAACCTGGCGGCAAAGCGCTTGTAGAAGAATCTCTCATGGAAGCGTTAGACTTCAGACGCGCTATGCGAAAAGTAGATATTGAATGGGGATCTGACTGGTGGTTTAAAGTATGGGGCCCTAACGATTTATCAGACGAAGGTCTCGAAGATCGAGATGCTTGGATGTTAAATGCCAATGATCATTGGCATGGATTCGGTAATCTTGCTGATGGCTTTAATATGCTCGACCCTATTAAGGCAACCATCATTACCCCAGGCCTTAATGTTGATGGCGAGTTTTCGGAAGAGTTTGGTATTCCTGCTTCTATCGTTACTAAATATTTGGCAGAACACGGGGTTATTGTAGAAAAAACAGGCCTCTACTCATTCTTTATTATGTTTACGATCGGTATCACTAAAGGCCGATGGAATACGCTTGTTGCAGCACTTCAACAATTTAAAGATGATTACGATAAGAATCAGCCTTTATGGAAAGTCTTACCTGAGTTTATTCAAAAGCAACCAAGTTATGAACGCATCGGATTAAAAGATTTATGTACACAGATTCATGAAATTTATAAAAAACATGACATTGCAAGACTTACCACTGAAATGTATCTCTCTGACATGATTCCTGCAATGAAGCCAACAGAAGCTTTTTCAAAAATGGCTCACAAAGAAATTGAACGTGTGGCGATTGATGATTTAGAAGGCAGAATTACAGCGGTACTTCTCACACCTTATCCACCAGGCATTCCTCTTCTAATACCCGGCGAACGTTTTAATAAAATTATTGTGGACTATCTAAAATTCGCAAGAGATTTTAATGAGAAATTCCCAGGATTTGAAACAGACAATCACGGATTAGTGAAACAAAAGATTGATGGTAAAGCGCACTACTTTGTAGATTGCGTATCTATTTAGTATTTTTTTGATACTTTACAAAAGAAAATTCAAGGCCATCATTTGTAATATGATCTTCTCTTGAAGATTCGACCCATATTTGTTTATTGATCTCAGGAAAATAAGCATCCCCCGAAAAGCTTTTCTTAATTTCTGTAATATATAAGTGATCCACCAAGCTTAATGCTTGTTCATATATATTTGAACCCCCGATCACAAATACCTCGTTATCGTTCCTAGAAATAGAAAAAGCATCTTCGATACTATGCACAACTTCCGCACCTTCATATGAAGCTTCCTTATTTCGACTAATCACAATATTTCTTCTATTAGGGAGTGGTCGACCTATGGACTCGTAAGTCTTTCGACCCATAATAATCGTGTGGCCTGTCGTTAAAGATTTAAAATGCTTTAGGTCTTCACTTAGATGCCAGGGCAAGGTGTTATTCACACCAATAACACGATTAGAACTCATTGCAACAATGATGGATAGGTTCGACACTAGACTGCTACAGGCGCTTTAATCGCAGGGTCAGGATCGTAATTTTCTAAAAAAAAATCTTCAAATTTAAAGTCAAAAATACTTTTAACTTCAGGATTAATTATCATACGAGGTAATGCTTTAGGTGGTCTTGATAATTGCTCATTGACCTGATCCATATGATTAGAATAAATGTGTGCGTCGCCTAACGTATGAACAAAATCGCCAAGCTCTAATGAACATACTTGAGCTACCATCATTGTAAGAAGCGCATAAGATGCAATATTAAAAGGTACGCCTAGGAAAATATCTGCACTTCTTTGGTAAAGCTGACAAGATAATTTTCCATTCGAAACATAAAATTGGAAAAATGCATGACAAGGTGGCAGTTTCATCTTTGAAATTTCTGAAACATTCCAAGCTGAAACTATTAATCGTCTTGAATCTGGATTTTTTTTAATTGACTCAATCAATTCCGTAATCTGATCGATATGTTTTCCATCAGCGGTGGGCCAGCTTCTCCATTGGTAACCGTATACTGGACCTAAGTTGCCATTTTCATCCGCCCATTCATCCCAAATACTCACGCCGTTATCTTTTAAGTATTTAATATTTGTGCTGCCACTTAAAAACCATAAAAGTTCGTGAATAATTGACTTTAAATGTACTTTTTTTGTAGTTAATAAAGGAAAGCCTTTTGATAGGTCGTAACGCATTTGATAGCCGAACACAGAAATTGTACCTGTACCAGTTCGGTCATGTTTAACATCACCATGGTTTTTAACGTGATTAAGTAAATCTAAATATTGCTTCATGATCTTAGACGTTTTGCCTTATAAATGTTTTAACTTGATCAACTTGATTATCTAAAACTTCAAATTTTTGCGGAAGATCTTCTAAATGCTTTAATGATTCTGGTCTGTCAGGTTTTTGATTTATCGCTTCCACAATAGAATCTTCAAATTTGATAGGTAATGCTGTCTCAAGAACAATCATCGGCACATTATCATCCATATGCTCATAGGCTGCTTTAAATCCATCTGCTGTATGCGTATCTATGATGATCTTGTATTGATTGTAAATTTCTTTAATGTAGTGAATACGTTCTTTGTGTGTACTTGAAGATGATGTAAATCCAAAATCTTTAATTTTTTCAAAGATACCGCCTTGGTTTAAATCAAAATTACCGCCTTGATCAATCGATTTCCATAATTCATTTAATTTTTTACTGTCTCGTCCAATTAAATCAAAAATGAATCGTTCAAAATTTGAGGCCTTAGATATATCCATTGAGGGGCTTGAAGTATGAAAAGTATTTTTAGAGTCACGCGGCTTATACATGCCTGTTTTAAAGAACTCATCTAATACATTATTTTCATTGGTAGCAACCACGAGTCTCTTAATTGGAAGACCCATCATGCGAGCTATGTGACCTGCACAAATATTACCAAAATTACCTGTGGGAACAGTAAAGCTCACTTCTTCATTGTTTTTGGTAATAGCAAGATAACCTTTAAAGTAATAAACGATCTGCGCTAAAATTCTGCCCCAATTAATTGAGTTCACTGCGCCAATTTTTAAATCTCTTTTAAAATCTAAGTCATTAGATACCGCTTTAACAATATCTTGGCAATCATCAAAGACACCTTTGATGCTTAAATTGAAAATATTAGGATCTTGAATACTAAACATTTGAGCTGATTGAAAACGACTCATTTTTTGATAAGGTGACAACATAAAGACATTAATGCCTTTTTTTCCTCGCATTGCATATTCAGCAGCAGATCCTGTATCTCCAGACGTTGCACCCAAAATATTAATTTCCGCATTTTCTTTAGCGAGCACATATTCAAAGAGATTGCCAAGGAGTTGCATTGCGATATCTTTAAATGCAAGTGTTGGTCCATTTGAAAGCGAAAGAATATATAGATTATCTTTAACTTTTAAAATCGGTGTAATGTCTTCTGGTTTTTGTTGCGATCTAGAAAATGCATACACTTCTTTGGTGTATGTTTTATTGATAATCGTTTTTAAGTCATCTTTTGGTATGTCATCAACAAATTTAGAAATGATATGAAAAGCAAGTTCAGCATAACTCATGCTTCGCATATTATTTAAATCTTGAGCTGAAAATTGAGGATAAGACTCTGGAAGATACAAACCACCGTCAGGTGCAAGACCGCCTAATAAAATCTCAGAAAAAGAAAGTGGCTTTGATTGGCCACGCGTTGAAATATATTTCATAAAGTCTTTATTTGCTAAGTTCTTCTAATCTAATTTTAATAACTTTTCCAATGGTGGCTGATAAGGACTCAATTGAATCAATGACAGCATTGATATCTTTCTCAACTGCTAAATGGCTTAGTATGACAATATCTGCTTCAGATTCATGCTCTTGAGGCTCCTTTTGAAGCATCGCGTCAATTGAAATTTTCTTATCGCCAAATAATTTTGTGATCTCAGCTAATACACCTGGCTTATCTGAAACACGAATTCTTAAATAATAACCACTGATTGCGTCTTCGATTTTATAGATAGGTATTGGATCAATTTTATTATCGTCAAAACCATGAGGAGGGACCTGAGATGATCTTGAAATATCAATCAGATCAGCAACGACAGCGCTCGCGGTTGGTAATGCCCCGGCACCGGCGCCATAATAAAGCGTTGGTCCAACCATATTACCTTTAACAACGACAGCATTCATTGCGCCATTTACATTAGCAATTAAACGTTTTTCAGGTATTAAAGTTGGATGTACTCTTAACTCAATACCTTTATCTCTTTTTTTAGCGATACCTAATAACTTAATCCGATAACCTAATTCTTCTGCATATCGAATATCTTTTTGCTCAAGCGCTTTAATACCTTCCACATAAACATCTTTGAAGCTCATAGGAATGCCGAAAGATAAACCAGCAAGAATAGTTAATTTGTGAGCTGCATCAATACCTTCAATATCAAAAGTAGGATCCGCTTCTGCGTATCCTAAAGATTGAGCCTCAGATAAGGCTTTAGCAAATGTAATGCCCTTTTCACGCATCTCAGTCAAAATAAAATTGGTAGTCCCATTAATAATACCTGCGACCCACTCAATCTTATTTCCAGCTAAACCTTCTCTAATTGATTTTAAAATAGGTATGCCACCAGCGACTGATGCTTCAAAAGCTAAAGTGACATTATTCTTTTTGGCTAATTCAAATAGTTCATTTCCGAAATTCGCGAGCAATGCTTTATTGGCAGTTACGACATGCTTTTTATTTTCAATCGCTTTCACCACTAAATCTTTTGCAATAGTTGTACCACCGATCAGCTCAACAATGACATCGATCTCTTTATCAGCAACTAATTTAAATGCATCATCAGTGACCTCGATAGAGCTTCCAACAATTTCTTTTGCGCGTGCGACATTTTTATCTGCCACAGCGACAATTTTCATATCAGCAGATGTTTTACGTTGTATCTCTTTAATGTTAGATTTTAAAAGTTCAAATACACCGCCGCCTACTGTACCGATACCTAATAAACCTATATTCATTCTTTTCATCAGTTATAGCTCTCTAGTTCGCAGTATTTTTCTTAAAGTTTTCAAGGTAATTAGCAATGCGATTAATTGATTCTTTAAGATCATCTTCATTTGGTAAGAAAACAATTCTTATGTGATCAGGATCTTTCCAATTAAATCCTGTGCCTTGAACTAATAATACTTTTTTGTCGATTAATAATTTTAAAATAAATTCTTGATCGTCTTTAATCGGATACATCTTTGGATCTAATTTAGGAAACAGATACATCGCAGCCTCTGGCTTAACGCATGTGACACCAGGTATCGACACAAGCATGTTGTAAGCAAGTTCTCTTTGCTTAAAAAGTCGTCCTGTAGGTGCAACAAGATCATCAATACTTTGATACCCACCTAAAGCGGTTTGAATCGCAAGCTGTCCAGGAACGTTTGCACATAAACGCATGGAGGCTAACATGTTTAAACCTTCAATGTAGTCTGTAGATTCTTTCTTGTTACCAGATACAACTAACCATCCTGCACGATAGCCGCATGCACGATAGTTTTTTGATAAACCATTGAATGTGACAAAAAGAATGTCGTCTGCAAGAGATGCAATCGAAATATGTTTCTTTTTGTCGTAAACAACTTTGTCGTAAATCTCATCTGCAAAAACAACAAGTTTATGTTTTCTTGCGATTTGAATAATGCCATCTAGAATATCTTTTGGATAAAGTGCACCTGTCGGATTATTTGGATTGATTACAACAATCGCTTTTGTTTTGTTGGTGATTTTACTTTCAATGTCTTTAAGATCGGGGTACCAGCTTGAAGCTTCATCACATAAATAATGTCTAGGCTTTCCACCTGCCAATGTCACAGCCGCTGTCCATAGCGGATAATCTGGCATAGGGATCAATACTTCATCGTCGTTATCTAATAATGCCTGCATTGACATGACAATAAGTTCTGACACGCCATTACCAATAATCACGTCATCTACATCAACATTTGGAATATTTTTTTCCTGTGTGTAATGCATGATAGATTTTCTTGGCTCAAAAAGCCCTTTGCTATCTGTGTAGCCAGATGCTTTACCCATATTACGAATCACGTCTTGAACAATCTCTTCAGGCGCTTCAAATCCAAAAGCTGCTGGATTGCCAATATTAAGCTTGATAATACGATGACCTTCTTCTTCCATTTTTTTAGCGTGTGCTAAAACAGGTCCGCGAATGTCATAACAGACGTTATTTAATTTCGATGATTTTTTAAGCTGAGCCAATTTAATTACCTAAATTTGAATATATGATATCTTACCTTGTGAACGCCCATTCCGCCAATAAATGAGAGGGTTTTGATTCAATTTATTTCTTTAAAACCACGATGTTATGAAATTTCACTTAATTCAATCTGACAATAAAAATCTCATCACAGGGTACGATTTAAACTGGGTGGAAGTAAATCAAGAGCGCCATCATTCAAGTCTTATCGTGACGCCTAATCAACTTCTTCTTGAATGGCCAGTCAAAAGCATTAAAGACATCAAAGAAAATAGTTTTGAGGCTATTGAATCTTTGAATGTTGAAATCATTTTATTGGGTACTGGAAATATACAAGAACATCTTGAGCCAAGACTTTTGGAATATTTTTCAAAGAAAAATATGGCTGTTGAATCTATGAATAATCAATCTGCGTGCAGAACTTATAATATTCTGGCAAATGAAGAGCGCAAGGTTTTACTCGCGCTTATGCTTTAAAGATTTTTTGTTGAAAATACAAGACAGGCGTTTGTACCGCCAAAGCCGAAGCTATTTGAAATTGCCGTTTTCACTTCGATATTATCAATACGCTTTGTAACGATAGGAAGATCTTTAGCTAAAGGATCGAGCTCTTCAATATTCACTGATGGTGCAATAAATTTATTTTCCATCATGATAAGACTATAGATCGCTTCATTGACGCCGGCCGCACCTAACGCATGACCAGATAAAGATTTGGTCGACGCAATATGTGGCATAGGGCCATATTTATTATCCCCAAATACAGCACGAATCGCTTCAAGTTCTTTGACATCACCCACAGGGGTGCTTGTGCCATGTGTATTCATATAATCGACGTGGTCGATTCCTTGGAGTGCAAGCGCCATACATCGCTCAGCGCCTTCGCCGCTTGGTGCCACCATATCATAACCATCAGATGTTGCGCCGTACCCTACGACTTCTGCATAAATTTTTGCATTGCGAGCTTTTGCATGCTCATATTCTTCTAGAACCAAAATACCGCCACCGCCTGAGATCACAAAACCATCACGATTCACATCATAAGTACGCGAGGCTTTTTCTGGAGTTTCATTGTATTTACTTGAAAGAGCTCCCATACCATCGAACATAAAAGAAAGTGTCCAATGCTCTTCTTCAGCGCCGCCTGCAAAAATAATATCTTGTTTACCTAGTTGAATTTGTTCAACACCTGCACCAATACAATGAGCACTGGTTGAACATGCGGAAGTAATCGCATAGTTCACTCCTTTAATTTTGGCGCCCGTTGCAAGACATGCTGAAACGCCACTCGCCATAGCTTTAGTGACCATGTAAGGGCCTACACGTCGAATACCTTTTTCTCGAATAGTATCTATGCCGTCTAGAATACTTTCATGAGAAGCACCTCCTGCCCCCACAATCAAACCGGTGCGTATATTTGAGACCATAGTTTCGGACAATGCTGAATCTGCGATCGCTTCTTGCATAGCAAGCCAAGCATAAGCATGACCTTTCGCCATAAAGCGGAATAATTTACGATCGATTAACTCTTCAAGATTAAGATTTTTGATAGAGCCTGCAACATGTGAGCGTAATCCCATGGCAGCATAATCTGGCTGAAATGTAATGCCAGAACGAGCATGGTATAAGCTATCTTTAACTTCTTTTTTATTATTACCCAGGCTAGATACGATCCCTAGTCCAGTAACAACAACACGACGGGTCATGCGTCGCCTCCCATTAAATAACGATCAAAAATTGTCAGTGCGCGTAAATAAGCCCACACGCAAATCTTTAGCATGGTAAATCTCTCGGCCATCGACTGACATTTTAGCATCAGCGATGCCCATGATTAATTTACGCATAATTACTCTTTTTAAATCAATAACATAGGTAATTTTTTTTGCTGTGGGTAATACCTGGCCTGTAAACTTAATTTCGCCGCCGCCAAGCGCGCGACCACGGCCTAAGCCACCTTTCCAGCCCAAATAAAAGCCCACTAATTGCCACATAGCATCAAGTCCTAAACAGCCTGGCATCACGGGGTCACCCTCAAAATGACAACCAAAGAACCAGAGGTCTTTATTGACATCTAACTCAGCAATAATTTGGCCATTGCCATATTCGCCGCCCTCATCCGTAATGGAAACGATACGATCAAACATAAGCATAGGAGGTAGTGGAAGTTGTGCATTGCCTGGGCCAAACATCTCTCCACGACCACAAGACAAAAGCTCTTCTTTTGTATAGCTATTTTTTTTAGACATTGAGTTTATGAGCTGCTGATAAAAAGATTTTGAAAAATTTTTGTTTGATAACACAAGTATTTTATCGTGTTTTTATCTATTTACCCTTATAAATTATTAGGCTACTATGAAAATCATAGTAAAACACTCAACTAACAATTTCATCTATTAGGGATTCGATATGAGCGACCAAAATCTGGCCGACTGGAGAAAGCTTGCAGTCAAACTTGAAGCAGAAATTAATAAAGTTATCGTGGGACAAGAGAGTCCTATCAGACTTATTACCACTTCAATTTTTGCGCGTGGTCACGTTCTTCTTGAGGGTGATGTGGGTGTTGGAAAAACAACGCTCTTAAAAGCCTTTACGCGTGCGATTGGTGGTGGCTATCAACGTATCGAAGGTACGATTGATCTTATGCCAAATGATCTTATCTATCACACTTATCTCGGTGAAGATGGAAAGCCGCATGTCAGCCCAGGCCCTATTCTGATGTCAGGCAGTGATTTATCTATTTTCTTTTTCAATGAAATTAACCGTGCAAGACCGCAGGTGCATTCATTGCTCTTAAGAATCATGGCAGAAAAAACATTGTCCGCATTTAATAAAGAACATCACTTTCCGCATATGGTGGTATTCGCCGATCGAAACCAAGTAGAGCGTGAAGAAACATTTGAAATTCCTTCAGCAGCGCGCGATCGTTTCATGATGGAAATACCCATCCTCATCCCAAAAGCGGATCAGATGATGAAAGACTTAGTCTTTGAAACAAAATTTCATAACGCAGATAAGCTTATTGAAGAGGTCAAGCCTGATCTTATTAAATTTAATAAACTCAATGAGCTTTCAGAAACGATTCAAGAAAATATTAAAGCGACAGATGCATTAAAAAATTACGCATTACGTTTATGGAAAGCTACAAAAAATCCTGGTGATTACGGTATTAAATTATCTGATATCGATATGAATCGACTTATCGTATCAGGCGCTAGCCCGCGCGGCATGAGTATGATGATGAAAGCAGCGCGTGTGAATGCATGGCTCAATGATCGCACATCAGTGACGCCTGCTGACATTCATGCGGTATTCCACGAAACCATTGCCCATCGACTCGTATTTAATCCTGTATATGAAATGAGAAGAACAGTCATTGCACGTGATTTAACCAATGGCATTTTAAACGTCATCAACGCACCTTAAATCACATGATTCAACCCACTCCATTATTTGATTACCACATTGGCTGGAAATCTAAAGGCAAACACCCTGGTCGCCACAAAAGCAATCAGAGGGGTATGGGTATTGAGTTTGCAGGACACACGACGCTTCTTTCTTATCCTGATCCAAGACGTATTGATATTCGTCAATCGATTCGAGATCCCTTAGGTGAGATTCATGTCAAAATATTTAATCAGCGAAGTGCAACACCGGTGATGATCGTATGCGATTTATCTGCCAGTATGAATTTTGGTGGGAAAAATAAAAAAATTAATCTGGCGGCTGAAGTCGCACAATCGATAGCGCATTCAGTAATAGATCGTCATGACGCCTTAGGTTTGATTGGTTTTGATGATGAGATTAGAGAAGATTGGTTAGCGCCGGTATCATTTAGATCGCAACATGCATTTACACTCATCAACGAACTTAAAAACTTTACGTCAGCTAATAAATCCAATCGAGCGATCAAAGATCTCTATCAATACATGCCTCGTGAACGTTCACTTATTTTCTTTATCTCAGACTTTCACATGCCAGAAATTGAACTAGAAAATTGTCTGTCTAATCTGATGAGGCACCACGTAGTGCCTGTGGTTCTATGGGATAAAAAGGAATACATCAATTTGCCTAATTTTGGCATCGTCACAATTACCGATCCTGAAAGTGGCAAGAAGAATACTCTTTTCTTAAGAAAAGAATTAAAAGAAAAAATTGTGGATTCATTTGAAAAAAGACGCGCTGTCATAACGAAAGCGTTTATGAATTTTGATATCCCGCCTTTTTTTGTAGATGATCATTTTGATGCCAATAAAATGACCGAATACTTTAATCAATTCGTGGGCGCTTAACGATGATGAAATATCTCATTTCCTTAATGATGCTCTTACTATCCATATCGAGTTTTGCGCTTGATGTTCAAGAGTGGCCAGATATCCAAGAAGGTATTGTTTCGATCAAAATAAAAGAGCCGCCACACCGAGTGGGATACACCGTGGGAGATAAATCAGAAAGACATGTGGAAGTCATCATTAAAAAACCTTATGTCCTCATTAAAGAATCTTTGCCTATCCCCGGCTATGAAAGAAAATATAAAGGGCAAGATTTAGGCATCGTGTTAGATGCGATGAATCATGTATATAAAGAAAATAAAACATCATCTACTTTAGTCCTTGATCTTACCTATCAAATTTTTACAAATAATGTGGTCGCTAAACCAGGATTTTTACCTGCCGAATACATACGCGTTTTAAATCCAAATGACCCCGAAAAGAAAGTGTTTAAATATCGAATTCCTGAGTATCAAATTGCGATCTCTCCTTTATCTATTTTTGGAAATATAAAAATTGAAGAAGATATGAGTCCATTAAGGGGTGTTTTTCTAATCGATGAAAAAAATCCTATCAAAACTTTAAAAATTTCGGGCATCATCGCATTCTTCTCTTTATTAGGCCTCCTTTATATCTACAGCCAATATGCATGGCTACCCAATGCGCGAGGAGTCTATGCTAGAACTCATCGCTCAATTAATAAAGTGAAAGCAACCCCGGCTAACATTCAAAAAGCAATCACAGAAATGCATCGCGCTTTTGATCTGGTCACTGGAAAAACACTCTTTAAAGATAATCTTCAAGATCTTTATGCAAAAAATAGTTCATTTGAAAATATCGACAATGAACTTCGTGAATTTTTTAAACTTTCCACACTTGTATTTTTTAACACTTCAAATAAAAAATATGATCATGAAGAGATACTCAAATGGCTTAAAAATTTCTCAAGACATTGTCGAGATTGTGAAAGAAAACTGATAGTTGATAAAAAATCACTCGTGGTAGGTGTCGCTAAATGACATTTTCATTTCCATGGGTCTTATGGTTTATTCCCTTAGCTTTTATTCCGCTTCTTTTTAAAGAGGCATCTTTACAATATTACTCATGGAACGAAATGATTCCAAAGGATCGACTCTCAAGAATCATTGCGATGGTCTTAAAATTTATCGCGACCTTTATCTTATTTGCAATCATTGTAGGATTGAGCGGCCCACATTCCCTCCAAAGAGAGATTGAAAAAACAGGTATAGGCGCTCAAATTGCTTTGGTACTTGATCGAAGTGCGAGTATGGATGATCCATTTGCAGGTAACGATCAGTCTAAAGTGGGCGAAATGAAATCAGCAGCAGCTGCAAGATTGATTACGGACTTTGTGAACTCCAGAAAGAACGACATGATTGGCATGGCTTCTTTTAGTAATTCTGGCATGTATGTTTTGCCACTGACTGATAATAAAAATGCCATTATTTCAGCTGTAAGGGCCACTGCAGGCAATGCATTATTTCAAACTAATATTGGAAGCGGGCTTACTACAGGCGCTGAATTATTTAATAAAGTGCCCGATTCAGGCTCAAGAGCTATGATTTTACTCTCAGATGGCGCAGGTCGAATTGATGCACCTACTCAAGAAAAGATTAAAGATTGGTTGGGTCGATTTAAAATTAGTCTTTATTGGATTGTATTAAGACAACCGGGTGGTATCAGTATTTTTAATACTTCATTTAAGGCGAGAGATGATGAACCGCTACCACCTCAAATCGAACTCAATGAATTCTTTAAAACACTTCATTCACCTTTCCAAGCATATGAAGCTGAAGATCCAAAAACACTTCAAAAAGCTATTGAAGATATTAATCAGAAAGAAAAGAAACCCATTAAATATTTCGAGAAAATTCCAGGACAAGACTATTCAACACATTGCTTTGTCGCCGCAACGCTCATGATGATTGCCCTATTAACACTTAAACTGATCGAGGTAAGATCATGGCTATAATCACAAAAAATCTTTTTAGCACCAAAAAGCTTACTTGGTTTTTTACGCTACTTCTCGTCATTTCCCTTGGTGTATTTATTAAACAATTGATTGAATTAAAAAATATACAAGCGTTTAATCAAGAGATTACTGAAGGTAAATCACCTCATATATTTATTAATAGTTTTGAAGCGCGTTATGCAACAGCATATTGGCTCACTACTAAAGAGAGATATAAAGAAGCTAATATTCTTTTTTCAAATCTTCTACCTATTGCTTCGTCTTCACAAAAAGCAGCCATCCATTACAACATTGGCAATATTTTCTTTAGACGCGCATTAGCACTGAATGGTACGGATATGACAGTCAAAAATGAAACTGAATATTTATTTAGACAAGCAAAAGCGGCTTATATGCTTTCTATTAAAATTGATAACACAGCATGGGATGTAAAACATAATCTTGATCGTGTACTTATAATATTACCTGCCAACCCAACACCTGGCATTGGGGACTCAGATTCACCTGGACTCATTTTAGGTAATGTTCCTGTAGGTTTGCCTTAAATCTATGAAAGAGTGGCTTAAGAAAATAAAATCGAGATCCAATCTCGATTTTGACACTGTCTCACTTATTTTATCGATTGGATTTATGATGCTTGCCATTATTAATCCATCAATACCGCTCAAACATAATATCTATAACTATATGTTTGTGACTGATATCTCGCAAAGTATGAATACAATCGATATGTCTGTCATGAATAAACCCATCTCAAGACTTGAATACATGAAGCATAGCCTCCATGAAATTATGTCTGAATTGCCCTGTGGCACAAAAGTAAGTATTGGTATGTTTGTAGGTGTGAGTGTGGCAGCATCATACACACCCATTGAAGTCTGTGAAAATTTTGATGCCATTGAAGACACGATTGATCATTTAGACTGGCGTTCAGGTTGGTCAGGCAATTCTCGTATTCGAGAATCTTTTTTTAATTTAGCGCGCTTAATTAGAAGCTTTCCCGAAAATTCTCAAGTTGTTTACTTTACAGATGGTGAAGAAGCTCCAAAGCTTCACGCATTCAATACAAAAGACCTCTCTCAATTTCAAGGTGGCAATGATTGGGTGATTGTAGGGATTGGAAGCTTAAAAGGTGCGCCTATTCCAAAATTAGATGGTAAAAATCAACTCATAGGCTATTGGTCAAATGAAAGCTTTGCATTGCAACCAGGCATTGCACAGATCTCAGAAGCAAATATTGGTACACGAGATGATCATGTAGCAGGTGGTGAAAGTGATCGCTATATGTCTAAATTAGATGAGGCTTACTTAAAAGATATTACAAAACAAATTAATGGAATTTATGTAAGAGGTGATTCGGTATTGAATATATTAAGCGCTATGAAAAAACAGAAACCTGCATGGCAAGATACAGCAGACTTCCATCTTAAATGGTTCTTTGCCTCTCTTGCGGGTATCATTTTTAGCCTTCGATTTATTTCGATAAAACAAATAAAGCAATATGTCATCAAACGAAGAAAATAAATTTATTGTTCTTGATAAAACTGCAACGATAAGAGTCGAAGGTGATGATCGAATTCAATTCTTACAAGGTCAGCTCACGCAAGATATTAATCTCGTATCACAAGATAAGGCTCTCTATGCTGGCTTTTGTAATCCCAAAGGTAGAGTATTAGCTTTTATGTTGTGTTATGTAGCTCATGAATCAATCCACATACAATTAGACAATTCCATCAAAGAATCCATACTTAAAAAACTTAAAATGTATGTTCTTCGTTCAAAAGTATCTTTAAATTTACTAGAAGAAACATTTACATCGATAGGTTTTGTAGGCACCAAAGCCCTTGTTGAGCGCAATATACAGACCCCAAAAAATCATTTAGATATCGTTCAATGCCAAGACGTCATGATTATACGCGTAGGACAAGACAGTGAGCGATATCAGCTCATGGGGGAAACTTCTAAAGTGAATGAATTTATAAAGCTTAATTTTTCTGCATATTCAACCATGAGTCTTGATGATTGGAATAATTTAAACATCTTAGATGGTATTCCTGATATTTACCAAACCACTCAAGAAGCATTCATTCCACAATCTTTAAATATGGATTTAATCGAGGGAATTAATTTTAAAAAAGGCTGTTATACAGGGCAGGAAATTGTTGCTCGAACACATTACTTAGGCAAGGTTAAAAGACGGATGTATCGTGCTTTTATTAAATCACTAGTGGATCTTAACCCTGGTGATCAGATCTTAAATAAAAATGGTGAAGACACGGGCCAGCTTGTAAGATCAGCCAAAGAAAATAATGATAAAACAAATTTACTGATTGAGTTAAGAGTTGATCAAGCGCATGAAGCACTTTTTATTAAAAACGAATTGATTGAAATCTTCTTAGAAGACCAAAAAAGATTTGATTAGTGCTTAGCTTGTGAGTTACTTGGAGTCTCGGTATCTTTCTTATCTTTTTCATGATTTGTCACTTGGAAAAAGATTTCATCTTGCTTAATCATACCAAGTTCATTACGCGCCCTCTCCTCAATGGCTGAGAAGCCTTGCTTAAGATCGCTTACTTCAGCATTTAATACGTTATTTCTGACCTGATTATCCGTATTTGTTTTTTTCTGCGCTTCAATTTGATGATTCAAACTCCATACGCGAAACCAACTGCCTTTACCAAACCATAACGGGTATTGCATTAACGCTACCAACACTACAAAAATAGCAGTTAAGGATTTCATGTGATGTTATTTATTCAATTGATAAAAACAAGAAAGGCCTGCATAAGATGAAGCTGTTCCGAGCTCTTCTTCTATGCGAAGGAGTTGATTATATTTTGCAATACGCTCTGATCTTGAAAGCGAACCTGTCTTAATTTGTAACGCATTTGTAGCAACTGCTAAATCAGCAATCGTTGTGTCCTCAGTTTCTCCTGAACGATGAGAAATAACAGCCGTATATCCTGCTTTTTTAGCCATTGCAATTGTCTCAAATGTTTCAGTGAGCGTACCAATTTGATTCACTTTAATTAAAACAGAATTAGCAACTTTGCGTTTAATACCTTCATCTAGAATTTTAGGATTTGTTACAAAAAGATCATCGCCTACAAGTTGAATATTTTTACCTAATCTTTGGGTCAACACATGCCAACCATCCCAATCAAATTCACCCATACCATCTTCAATACTAATGATCGGATATTTATCACACCATGTCGCTAGATAATCTGTAAATTGCTCACTTGATAAAGATAGATTTTCTGAAGCGAGATGATATTTACCATCTTTATAAAATTCAGTACTTGCACAATCAAGACCAAGATAAACATCACGACCTGGCTCGTATCCAGCCTGAGAGATAGCTTCCATAATCATTTGTATAGCTGACTCATTAGATGGGAGGTTAGGTGCAAAACCACCTTCGTCACCTACGGTCGTTGAAAAACCTTTTTTACTTAATGTTTTTTTGAGTGCTTGAAAAACTTCTGCACCACAACGTATCGCCTCTCTAAATGTAGGTCTTCCAGCAGGAATAATCATAAACTCTTGCATATCGACACTATTATCTGCATGCGCACCACCGTTAATCACATTCATCATTGGTGTAGGTAATTGCATAGGGCTTGAACCACCAAGATAACGATAGAGAGGTAAATTAGAATTTTTTGCTGCGGCAACTGCTGAGGCCATAGACACTGCGAGAATTGCATTAGCCCCTAAACGACCCTTATTTTCTGTGCCGTCTAATTCAATCATGGTTTGATCAATTAATGTTTGATCATCTACATCAAGACCAACTACTGCTTTAGCAATTTCAGTATTGACATGCTTTACTGCATTTAAAACACCTTTTCCAAAATAACGTTTTGCATCACCATCACGAAGCTCAATCGCTTCTTTACTTCCTGTGGAAGCACCTGATGGCACCATTGCTCTTCCCATCACACCAGAATCTAATAAAACATCAGCTTCTATAGTTGGATTGCCTCTTGAATCAATAACTTCTCGAGCAACAATTTGTTTCACAAAACTCATTCTTTTTCCTTCATTTACAGTTAATTGTTTAAGACATCTCAATGAAGCCTGCTTTTTTAACTGATCGATCAATTTCAGCTAACACTTCAAGCAGTGCTTTCATTTTTTTAAGTGGCCATGCATTAGGTCCATCAGATAAAGCTTCTTTTGGATTAGGGTGTGTTTCCATAAATATACCTGCGATACCGCTCGCAACAGCAGCTCTTGCAAGAACAGGTACGAATTCACTTTGTCCACCACTCTTATCACCTTGACCGCCAGGTTGTTGAACTGAATGCGTTGCATCAAATACAACAGGACAATTCGTTTCTCGCATAATAGACAAACTTCTCATATCTGAAACGAGTGTGTTGTAACCAAAAGATGCACCTCGTTCACAGACCATAATGTTATCGAGACCACCGTTAGCTTCTTTAGCTTTTGTGACAACTTGTTTCATATCACCTGGCGCTAAAAATTGACCCTTCTTAATATTTACAGGCTTGCCTGAGGTTGCAACGGCTGTAATAAAATCAGTTTGTCGACACAAGAAAGCGGGCGTTTGAAGCACATCCACAACACTTGCAACTTGCTCAACTTGAAATTGATCATGCACATCTGTTAGAACTGGTACACCAATTTGCTTTTTCACTTCAGACAAAATTCTTAATCCTTCATCAATACCAAAACCTCTGAAAGTTTTATTTGAGCTTCGATTGGCTTTGTCATAAGAGGATTTAAAAATAAATGGGATGTTAAGTGCTGCGGTTATTTCCTTTAATTGGCCCGCAACATCTAAAGTCATTGCTTCAGATTCAATCACACAAGGCCCTGCAATTAAAAATAATGGGTGATTTAATCCAACATCAAAGTTGCATAGCTTCATGATGCACTTCCTTTAGATTGTTTGTATTTTAGTGCGGCTTGAATATAGGCTTTAAATAATGGATGGCCTGTTCTTGGATTGGAAGTAAATTCAGGATGGAACTGACAGCCCACAAACCAAGGGTGTTGATCTTGAGGCAATTCAATGATTTCACAAAGCTGCTCAAAAGGTGTTCTAGCTGAAACTATGAGGCCTGCTTTAATTAATTGATCTACGTAATGGTTATTTACTTCGTAACGATGACGATGACGCTCATTCACTTCAGCTCCATAAATTTTATGCGCTAAAGTTCCAGATTCGATTGGACACTTCTGTGCGCCCAATCTCATTGTGCCACCTAGGTCTGAGGAGTCATCTCTTTTTTCAATTGTGCCTTCAGATGATTTCCATTCGGTAATTAATCCAATCACTTGATGCTGAGCATCTTGATCGAATTCAGTACTGTTTGCATTTTTAAGCATGGCTTTATGTCTTGCAAATTCAACAACAGCTAATTGCATGCCTAAACAAATACCTAAATATGGAATTTTATTTTCACGTGCAAATTGAATTGCTTTAATTTTGCCTTCTGTACCTCGTTTACCAAAACCGCCGGGCACTAAAATAGCATCCATATCTGCTAATGCTTTGGTACCGCTTTTTTCAATTTCTTCTGAATCAAGATAATGGATTTTTATTTTTGATGATGTGTGTATTCCCGCGTGAATCAATGCTTCTGTGAGTGACTTGTATGATTCAGTCAAATCTACATATTTACCAACAAATGCAATATCAACATGATGTTTTGTATGCTTCAATGCGTCGGTAATTTTGTCCCAGCTTGAAAGGTCTGCAGGTTTCGCCAAAATATTTAATTTATGGCAAACAATTTCATCAATCATTTGCTGATGTAGCAAGCTTGGTATTTTATAAATGGAATCTGAATCAACTGCTGAAATAACTGCTTCAGGTGCAACGTTTGTAAATAAAGCTATTTTCTTTCTTTCGTCATCCGGAATAGCACGATCAGCTCTACAAATTAAAATGTCTGGCTGAATACCAATTTCTCTTAACTCTTTAACAGAGTGCTGCGTTGGTTTTGTTTTTAATTCGCCTGCTGTTGAAATAAAAGGAAGTAAAGTGAGATGGATGTAGCAAGCATTTTCACGGCCTTCTTCAAATCCAATTTGACGAATAGCTTCTAGAAAAGGAAGTGACTCAATGTCACCTACTGTACCGCCGACTTCAACGATCGCAACATCAGCGCCATTTGCACCACTCTTAATATGTAATTTAATTTCATCTGTAATATGGGGGATGACTTGAACGGTCTTGCCTAAATATTCGCCGCGACGCTCTTTGCGAATAACGCTGTCGTATATCTGGCCTGTCGTAAAATTATTCTTCTTGCCCATACGCTCTGATATAAAACGCTCGTAATGGCCAAGATCAAGATCCGTTTCAGCGCCATCATCGGTCACAAAGACTTCGCCATGCTGAAATGGGCTCATCGTACCTGGGTCGACATTAATATAGGGATCAAGTTTTAGCATCGTCACTTTGATGCCGCGTGACTCTAGAATTGCGCCGAGACTAGCGGCTGCGATACCTTTCCCCAAGGAAGAAACGACACCGCCAGTAACAAACACGTATTTGGTCATGGAAAGGCTTTTAAATAATTGCTGACGGGAGTCTATTTTACTTTAAAGCTATGTGTCTCACAATTGAAGTTTGAGATTTCTCAAAGAGGGAAAGGGATTTCAAAGGTTTTTATCCAAATTAACCTAAAAATAGGCTTTCTTTTAATGGATAAAATAATCCAGTGTCAACCCGTTTTGATAAAAAAACATCTCCACAAAATCTGTGGATAACTTTGTGGATAAAGCTGACATAAATTTATAACTCTTGAATTTATATACGTTTTTTTAAATCGCTTATTTTTTAAGCTAAATAAAAGTTGTTTAAAATCAATGGTTTAACTTATGTGCCTAATTCCATTAGGATTTTTGCTTACACTTAATGTAAGTTCTTAGAAGATGTGCATAACTGCACTATTTTGGGGAGTGCATCGAGTGTATTTTGATGTGATATCTCAATCACTGAAGTTAAATTCATGCCGCGTAATTCAGCAAAAAAAGTTGCAATTTGGTGTAACTCTTTAGGTGTGTTCAGTCCTTCATGCCCTAACCAAGATGGCGGAATATCAGGCGCATCTGTTTCTAATACAATAGACTCTATAGGCAATGATTTTGCTAAGGCTTGAATGTGTGTAGCTCTCGCATATGTCATAGCGCCCCCAAAGCCTAATTTAAATCCTAACTCGATAAAAGCATGAGCTTGTTGCAAGCTGCCGTTAAAGGCATGCGCAATACCACCCTTCACTGGATAGCGTCTTAAATTTTTAAGTACATCATCAATCGCTTGTCTAACGTGCATGATGACAGGTAAATCAAATGTGCTCGCTAATTTTAATTGTGAAACAAAAATTTCTTCTTGAAGTGATTTGTTGTCTTTTGTGACAAAAAAATCTAAACCAATTTCGCCAACTGCTATAGGTTCATATGTTTTTAAATAAGTTTGCAACGTATCTAGATCATCATCTTTCATGTCATTGATATACATGGGATGAAAACCTAAAGCATAAAAACAATTGGGAAATTTTTTTCTAAGATTAATAACGTCATCGAAACTTTTTCGATTTACTGCGGGAACAATAATTTTTTCAACGCCATGATCAAGCGCCAGTTTAACAATACCATCTTGCTCTTGATTAAACTCTAATGCATCTAGGTGACAGTGGCTATCAATAAGCATTGCGAATGATTACTTTAATTTGAATCGCATTCTAAGGTCTTGACCGACCCAGCGATGATCGATGAGTGTCGTGGTAATTTTGTTATCTAGATTTTCATAAGTAGGCAATGTAAACATGCCCTTAGCTTCTGAACCTAGAATCACAGGTGCATAATAAATCATGAGCTCATCAATTAAATTAGCTTTTAAGAATGCGCCATTTAATCCTTCACCTGCTTCAAGCCATACTTCATTTATTTCACGCTCAGCAAGCGATTTAAGAAGAGCTGATAAATCAACTTTGCCATTATCGTCTAATTGAATACATTCGATACCTAAAGCTTTTAATTGCGGTAATTTTTTTTCTTTGTCATTGGCATAAACTACAAGCAAAGGTTTTTCATGCAGGATATTCGCATCTAATGGAATTTTTAATTCTGAATCTATTACCACACGTAAAGGTTGGCGTGCATTCTCATAAAGCCTTACAGAAAGCTTTGGATTGTCATAAAGCACAGTGCCAATGCCAGTGACAATAGCGCAAGATGAAGCGCGCCAGTATTGAACATCCGCCCTTGCGGCATCACCTGTAATCCATTGACTCTTACCATTATGAAGTGCAGTTTTTCCATCTAATGACACCGCAAGTTTGGCTCTTACATAAGGTAGTTTCTTTGTCATACGAGAAACAAAACCTATATTTAATTGATGCGCTTGCGCTTCCATCACCCCAACTTCAACTTCAATATGGGCTTCTTTTAATTTTTGAATGCCTTGACCTGAAACTAAAGGATTAGGATCTTGCATAGCAATAAATATTTTTTTAACTTTAGCTTTAATTAAAGCATCCATACATGGAGGTGTCTTACCGGTATGAGAGCAAGGTTCTAATGTGACATAAACATCACTGCCTTCTGATTTACTTCCCGCTTCTTTTAATGCGATCACTTCAGCGTGAGACTCACCCGCTTTAACATGATAACCGCGACCTACAATTTCATTGTTTTGAACAATAACGCAGCCTACTCTTGGATTGGGTGATGTTGTGAATAAAGCTTTTTCTGCAAGCCTCAAAGCTTCACTCATGAAAAATTGAGGTGAATGAGAGTTCATTTAATCAAGGTCGCGAATAACATCGTGAAAGTCTTCCACATCTGAAAAACTTCTATAAACAGAAGCGAAACGAATATAAGCTACCTTATCCATTTTTTTTAATTCGTGCATGACATTTTCACCTAACTCGCGCGCAGTAATTTCTTTCTCACCATATGCTAAAACTTTTTGAATGATTCGTTCAATCGCTTGATCTATATATTCAACAGGTACAGGACGTTTATGAAGTGCGCGACTCAATGATTGATGAAGTTTATTACGACTAAAATCTTCTCGTTTACCATTTTGCTTCACCACTTGAGGAAGAGTGAGTTCAACTGATTCGTATGTAGTAAAACGTTTATCGCATTCTGAACAACGGCGACGACGGCGAATTGAATTACCTTCGTCGTTCACTCTTGAGTCAACGACTTGGGTATCATCAGTTCCGCAGAATGGGCATTTCACTTGATGTATTTAAATCTAAATTAAGACCCGTAGACAGGGAATTGAGCGGTTAAAGCAACAACTTTAGCTTTAGTTTCATTAATCACTTTTTCATCATGAGGATGATCAAGAATGTCAGCAATCATTTGTGCCACCATGTCTGCTTCTTTTTCTTTAAAGCCACGTGTCGTAATTGCAGGAGATCCGATACGAATACCTGAAGTCACAAAAGGACTTTCTGGATCATTAGGAATTGAATTTTTATTAACTGTAATATGTGCTTGGCCTAAAAGTACATCTGCCACTTTTCCAGTTAATCCCTTAGGTCTTAAATCAACTAAAAACACATGGGATTCCGTGCGACCAGAAATAATACGTACGCCGCGTTTACTTAATGACTCAGCCATGGTTTGTGCATTTTTAATAACTTGTGTTTGATATGCTTTAAATTCAGGTTTCGATGCTTCTAGGAAAGCAACGGCTTTTGCTGCAATCACATGCATTAAAGGCCCGCCTTGAATACCAGGGAATACAAAACTATTAATACTTTTTTCGAATTCAGCTTTCGCCAAAATGATACCGCCACGAGGGCCTCTTAAAGTTTTATGTGTGGTTGATGTTACAAAATCTGCAAAAGGCACAGGGTTCGGATAAACACCTGCAGCAATTAATCCTGAGTAGTGCGCCATATCCACCATGAAATAAGCACCTACTTTTTTTGCAATTTGCGACATACGTTCCCAATCGAAACGTAACGCATAAGCTGAAGCGCCGCCAATAATGAGTTTAGGTTTTGATTCGATCGCGAGCTTTTCCATTTCATCATAATCAATCTCTTCATTTGCATTCAGCCCATAAGGCACAATGTTAAAGAGTTTGCCTGATAGATTTGCAGGGGAACCATGGGTTAAATGACCGCCATGCCCTAAGTTCATACCCATAATCGTATCGCCGGGTTTAAGTATTGAAAAATAGACGGCTTGATTGGCTTGGCTGCCTGAGTGCGGTTGCACATTCACATATTCAGCGCCATATAATTTCTTTAATCGATCAATCGCAATTTGTTCAACGTTATCTACAAATTCACAGCCGCCGTAAAAACGCTTACCTATATAGCCTTCTGCATATTTATTTGTAAGTTGAGAGCCTTGAGCTTCCATCACAGCTGGGCTTGTATAGTTTTCGGACGCAATAAGCTCGATATGGTCTTCTTGTCGCTTCACTTCTTGTGTGACTTGAAGTGCAATTTCCGGATCCACAATACTTAATTTTTGAGCTTTGCTAAACATGTCTATATTTCCGCTATGTATTTAAAATGATTAGAGATTTTTGTCTCAGAAAAGTCGATATTTTATCATGGGTCTGACCTATCTTTCTTAATGAAGTTCTATCTTAGATAAAATCTAAAAGTTATAATCTTTTCAATTATATTGATAAGGAAGGTTTGTATGTATTGGACTGATAGTCAAAGGATTGCTGAGGCTTTATACGACAAACATCCTGATATAGACCCCAAGACCATTCGATTTACTGACTTATACCAGTGGATTTTAGACCTTGAAGGCTTTCAAGATGATCCCAATAAATGCGGGGAAAAAATTCTAGAAGCCATTCAGCTCGCGTGGATTGAAGAATTCGAATAAATTATGGCGATACTTCCTAAAGAGATTTTTAAGGCCTACGATATCCGTGGGATTGTCGGCAAAACCTTAACACCTGAATTTGTGGAGATCATAGGTCGCGCTATTGGCAGTGAGGCGATTGACCGAGGCCAAAAAGACATTTGTATTGGCTTTGATGGAAGACTTTCAGGTCCAGAATTATCTCAATCACTCATCAAAGGCATACTTAAAACAGGTATGAATGTCATTAATCTAGGCATGGTCACAACGCCTATGGTTTATTTTTCTACGTTCTTTCTTAAAACCCAATCAGGTGTCATGGTCACTGGGAGCCATAATCCGCCCGACTACAATGGCTTAAAGATGGTCTTAGGTGGCGACACTTTATCAACAGAAGCGATACAGAAACTTTACACCCGCATAGAAGAAGAAAACTTTCATGTAGGTCAAGGATTTGAAAAGAAATATGACATTGCAAATGACTATATTGAAGCTATCAAAAATCATATCCATTTAAAACGTCCCATGAAAATTGTCATTGATTGCGGCAATGGTGTGGCAGGGGCTTATGCTCGAAAAATTTACGAAAGTATTGGTTGCTCTGTCGAAGAATTATTCTGCGATGTGGATGGCACATTTCCAAATCATCATCCTGACCCTTCTGAGCCTCATAACTTAAATGATGTGATAGCACATCTTAAAAAAAGTGATGTTGAATTAGGATTTGCATTTGATGGTGACGCAGACCGCTTAGGTGTGGTCACAAAAGATGGTCAAATCATTTATCCAGATCGACAGCTTTTATTATTTGCAGAAGATGTTTTAAGTCGAAATCCAAATGCCACAATTATCTTTGATGTGAAATCAACACGTAATTTATTTCAATGGATTAAAGATAAAGGGGGTAAGCCTTTAATGTGGAAAACAGGACACTCTCTTATCAAAGCTAAAATGAAAGAAGAGAACGCAGCGCTTGCTGGCGAAATGAGCGGACACACATTCTTTAAAGAACGCTGGTATGGTTTTGATGATGGTATTTATGCAGGTGTCAGGCTCCTCGAAATTTTAAGTCGCTTTGATAATCCGTCTGTAGTTTTAAATAACTTACCTAATAGTATTAGCACACCAGAGCTTCAAATTAAAATGAAGGAAGGTGAGCCTCACGTTTTAATTAAAAAATTACAAACTGAAGCAGAATTCGATAATGCACTTGAAATTATTAAAGTCGATGGATTGCGTGTTGAGTATCAAGATGGCTTTGGTTTAATGCGCGCATCAAACACAACGCCCGTCATTGTTTTAAGATTTGAAGCTGAAAACAAAGTTGCGCTTGAAAGAATTCAGCAATCATTCAAAGAAGTACTTTTGAAAGCGTCTCCGGAATCAAAATTACCTTTTTAAATTTTAGTTTTTCGTGCTTTCAGTGCTGGCAATGTAATAGTGAATAATGCGCCTCCTTTAGTTGCATTCTTAAATTTGACTTCTCCTTTATTCCTCTCAACAATATACCTCGATAACCATAAGCCAACACCAAGTCCAGTTTTCTTATTTGTTTTAAGTAAATTAAAAAGATCACTCTGAATTTCTTTATTTACCCCAGGACCATTATCTTGAAAATCAATCTGAACAAACTCTTTTTTATCGTATGTAGATATATGAATCGCCTTGTTTGTTTTCTTACTTTTTCTAAGCGCTTCAATAGAATTATTAATTAGATTTAAAAAAACCTGTCGGAGCTGGTCGGTATTGACATACACAAATGATCTAGAACTTAAATTGGTAGTAATTTTTATTTTTATGTTCTTACGATCTAAATTCACCAATGAAAGTGTTGAGTGAATTATTTCATTTATATTTAATGCGCTATAACCTACTTCTTTATTAGAAAATATATTCCTTAATGAAGAGACGATACCGCTAGCACGCTTATTGTCATCAATAATTCTGTCGATAATTTTTTTTAAGTCTTCACTATTATTGTTCCCTGCTTTTAAATGCATTTGAAGGAATTGGCTATTTAATTGAATAGCGCCAAGCGGCTGATTTAATTCGTGAGCAATTGATGCGGAAAGAGCGCCAGTTGAGGCTAGTTTATTTGAATTAAGAATCGATGAAATCATTGCCTCCCTCTCGGATAACAATGTTGCTAATTTCTTCTTTTCTGAATTAGATAAATCAAGCATCGTCGATTGATTTTTAATTTTCTTTAAGGCTTTTTTTTCATTATTAAGTAATCGTAAGTAAAAATAATTTGATATGAATATATAGATTAATAACAACGAACATGAAAAAATAAATCGTGCAAGCTGAGATTTTTCGCTTTCTTGATAAAAATATTTAATATTCGTATCAACGCTACTTGCTTGAATTGCGAATATAAATCTAGCGATGGCTAGGACAGCTGAAAAAGCTATTATTCCCAATAAAAAATTAATATGAATAGATTTTTCTTTTGTTCTTAATTTTAGCAATTCATAAAATTGTGCAGCTAAAAGAAATGTTGCCGAACTGGTAATGAAGAAAACTCGATGAATATATTGAAAATTAAATAGTATATAGGTGAATGCGATACCAAAAATAGCAGTTAATAAAATAGCGTTATATATAAGTTTTTTTGATACAGGTCCATTCCACGATTTAAATAAAAGCACTAAGGTAATTAAGGCAGCCAAAAAACTTATATTGAATGGAATAGCTAATATATTTATACCAAAAGGCATAATAAAAGCTGAAATATCAGAAATCATAATGAATGCTAAAGACCAAAACCAATATGGGCTCATTTTTTTACTTTTGCTAATATTTTGTATGTCTAAATAACTGTTAAATCCAATACCAAATATTAAGAAAATAAAGATGAGATATACGAGTTGATTTTGATTAAGACCCAATTTGATTTAACCTTTTGTGAATTTTTTTCATCATATCGCAAAATACATAAAGATTAATTTGAATGTATTAATGCCGCGCTTTTTTATTGTGTAATTTACATTACAATGAATCAACTTACATTTTAAATGTATATCCATATTGCGTATATTTCATGCTAGCTTTATTTTTTATATTTACCTTCATTACATTAATGATCTCAAATGCCTATGCAATTGATCTTCAACCTGCTGATCTTATTCCATTAAAATCAGATTTAACTCTGATTCAATTTTCATATTTACAGAGTGATTTTAGTAAGTCCCCAAGCCTCCGATATAACACTGCACAAAGTCTAGTGCGACTTGGTCGATCTTTTGAAATTGAAAAACATCCTTCATTATTTTATGTACAAACTCCTGCTGGCTATGTACATCCTCAAGAAGGGTTTGGAGCAAGCAAAGGTGATTCTGGTATTGGAGACACGACTATGCTTCTTGCATTTTGGCCTTACGCTAACCGTGAAACACAAACCTACTTTGCTGTAGGTGGTTATCTTACTTTGCCAACTGGAAGTTTTAATGGGAATCGTGCTTTTAATATGGGTGCCAATCGATACCAATCAGCTATCCAAGCGGGATATCAAACACCTATATATAAAAATATTGAATGGTCAGCTGCATTCGATACCCTGTGGTCGGGTGATAATCACGACTATTTTTCAGCAACAGCAGCTCATACACATATGGAACAAGACCCTCTTTACACATTGCAAACGGCTCTGAGATACACATTTAACCCAACCTATGCTGCAGGACTTACTTACTTTTATACTGAAGGTGGTGATAAAACAATTAATGGGGTCGCTAACCATCTTCCAATAGAGCTTCAACGCTATCAATTAACACTCACAGGACAATACTCTTTTGGAAGACTCACTTTTCAATACGG